>OFRM01000646.1_pt1 | contig 13745 bp, 20 predicted proteins | sample 1543101 | NCBI WGS metagenome assembly OFRM01 (sample SAMN07774223, study PRJEB24372) | wastewater metagenome | isolation source: Exp Tend VB 0WW | collected 2016-02
TGCGAAGAGTCGCACGAACGCTGCCGTCCAGTCGGTGTCGCCCGCCTCCCAATACTGCTGCGGCGTCGGGGGGCGCTCCGTAACCTGAACATAGGTGCCCGATCCGACCGCTCCGAGACTGGCGACCTTGGTCACCCCGTCGCCCACCACGTCCAGCTTGAGATCGGTGATGTAGGCGCGCTCTCCGGCCAGCAGGACCGGGCCGGAGGCCTCGGCCGCCGCCCACTCCGCGAGCGTTCCGGCACGGTGCTGAATCAGCCACTCACGAGGCATTACGGGGTACCTCCGTACACGACACGGCCGGGCGCCACGCCGGCATCAGGCGGACCCACGGGGGCCTCGGTGACGTTGCTGTCCAGCAGGTGGACGCGCACCACGTCGTACTCCGGCAGGGCGGTGGCGCCTGAGCCGGTGACCACGACGCCGCCCGGCGCGCTGGCCTTGAGCCAGAGCTGACCGGCGTAGGTGACCGGTGGGTAGAGCTTGGTGGAGCCGGACACGGTGGCCGGCAGGGTGACGGCGGTGGAGCGCGCCGCGTCGGAGTAGAGCGTGATGGCGGCGCGCGCAGAGTCCAGCACGCTGGTCAGCGTCACCGATCCGCCGTTGTTCGGGACGATCTTGAGAACACCCACCGGGGGCCGACCTCTCGGGTTGCGGTCCGAGACTGGCGCCCGCCCGCGTGGGGGACGATGGCGGGCGCCAGCCGTTCGGGTCGGACGATCAGGCGGTGGCCTCGAGGATGGCCGCGCCGTGCTGCATGCCCAGCACGAACGCGCGCCGAGCCCGGACCTTCAGGATCGACTCGTCCGTCAGGGCGCCGAGGCCGTTGCGGCCGTCGATGAACACCGACTCGGGGCCGGAGCGGACGCCCAGGCGCAGCAGGTCGCGGTTGACCACGACCATCAGCGGGTTGCCGGTCGGCGCCGAGCTGGCCGTGGCGTGCTTGGCAGCGCCCCGGCTCCAGCGGGCGGTGTACCCGAAGATCGTGTCGGGCGTGGCGGCCGAGGCCGACTCCACCAGGATGGGCCGCTGGTTGGTGTCGCGCACCATCCGAAGCTCGTCCTTGAACGCCGGGTGGGCGATGACCAGGAGCTTGCTCGGGTCGAACCAGCCGCCGGTCTCCACCTTCTTGAGCACCTTGCTCAGGTTGGCGTAGGTCACGGCCGAGCGGGTCACGGCGTCCACCGAGCCGTTGTTGGTCAGCGTGACGGCGGCGCCGCCCTCGGTGGCCGACACGGTGAACGTGGTGGTGCTCGGGACGGTGATCACGAAGTACGGCGTGCCCGCGGTGGCCCCGGTGGTGGTCGTGAAGGTGCCGAACACCACGCGGTCACCGACGGCCAGGCCGTGCGGGGTGACGACGGTGAACACGCCGGTGGAGGCCACGATGGTGGCCGCACCGAGCGCCGCGCCGGCCGTCACGATGTTGGCGTTGGCGGTGTAGGACACGCCCGAGTCGGTCTGGGACAGCGCCCGGTAGACCGAGGTGAACGGGACCGTGGTGCCGTTGCCGGCCGCGGACACGCCCAGGCAGGCGTTGTCCAGGAACGGCGCGTAGGCGTTGCCCCACTCGGCCTGCTTGGTGGCGACGGTGGAGGCCAGCGAGTCGTCGATGTCCTCCTCCGCGATGCGGAAGGCGGACCCGATCTTGCGCGCGGTCAGCACGATGTCGTCGTTGGTGGAGCTGTCCTCGCCGTAGGTGCCGCCCTTGGCGACCACCGCGACGGTGGCCGCACCGGAGCGCGGGGCGCTCTTGGTGGTCGAGCCCATCGGGATGCGCGTGGCGTACCCCTCGATGGCCGACATCTGGTTGACCTGCTGGACGACGGCGGAGTCGTACTCCTCCGGAATCCAGGCCTCGAACGTGGTACGTGCCATGGTGGCGTCTCCTGGTGAGGTGATCGGGGTGGGCTTGCTACTCCCCACCCGGGCCGATCCCTACTGCCAGCTCACTCAGGCCATCCGGCCTGATCGGATCATAGCGCTGCGGTGCCCGCGGATCGATCACCCGTTGGTGGCGCGCCGTTGGACCTCGGCCCGCTGGCGTATCGCGCCCCGGGCGTAGACGAACGCGTAGGCCACCGCGGTGACGATGAACCCGTACTGATCGGTAGCGACCGCATAGGCGATCCATAGCACCTGAGCACCGACGCCGATCATCCATCCTGCTGGGCGCCCAGATCCGGCCAGCCAGAGCCCCGCGATGCCGACCGCGGCGAGCACCCAGGACCACATCACGGCTGGAGCACCTGCTGGGCGATCCGCTCGGCGCTGGACAGCTTGCGGCCACCCGGCGCACCGGCGCGCTCGGCGGCATCCACCCGCGGCGGCTTGGCGGCCGGCGCGGCGAACAGCGCCGGGAAGTCTTTCTTGATCTCCCGGATCTGCTGGTCCAGTCCGGTCACGTCGCCGTCCGCGCTGATCTCGCAGTCGCCCAGGTCGATCATGGCCAGCACGCGCGGGGAGGGGTTGCCCTGGTAGCCCGCGTCCCGGAGCGCGACTCGCGCGGCGGCCTTCACCGCGGGCGCCTTGTACTGGGCGCTCAACTCGGCCTCGAGTGCGGAGCGAATGGCCTTCTCGTCCTTCGGCCCGGGCGCGGCGGCCTTGGCGGCCTCGATCTCCCGGAGCTGTTCCTTGCGCTGTTTCGCCTGGGCGGACGCCACGGCCAGCGCCCGGGTGGTGCGCTCCCACTCGTCCGCGCTCGGCGGCTCGTACGGCGCGGGCTTGTCGGCCTCGACCTCGGGCGCGTCGTCCTTCTCCACGGCGATCTCGCTCACCTGAGCAACCTCCAGCATTGGGCCAACCGGCTAGTGGTCACCCACGATATCAGCTAGGGTGCTCCTATTGGCCCGTAGCGTAACGGCCCTCTTTTCGAGGGTGCTGTGCTCGCACACCATGGACCAGGGTTGGTGCACCTCCGCCTGGCCGGATTCCTGCGAGTGAGTAAGCGCACCGCCCATGGGGGGCGGAAGTTCAGGTTCGATCCCTGGCGGGCCAACTAAGAGCCCGTCGGCACCGTGCGCTGAACAAACCCGCCGCGCCCCACGGCCAGCTCGGCCTCCCGGAGCACACTCTTGGGCAGGCGCCCGCCCGCGTCCAGCAGCCGCTCGGTGGCGCGCAGCGCAGCGGCGTTGGACTCCCCGCCCGCCTCGGTCCAGCCCTTGGCCACCGAGCGCCGCGCCTCCCGCTCCAGCGCCGCAGTCATCTCGACCGCTGCCGCCGAGCCGGGCTCGATCGGGACTTGCGCGCAACGACACCTCGGATGTTGAGGCGGGGCCAGCACCGGGTCGGGCGCCTTGCCGTCGCCGTAGTAGGTGCCCGCGGTGAACGCGCCCGCCTTGGCCACCCGGCCGGCGAACGCCTGGCACCGGTAGCAGGCGTCGCGCTCGGGCACCCAGAGCCGGCCGAGGTCGTGCGTCGCGGCGAGCGCCGTGCCGCCGCGGTGGGCCGAGCCGTGAGTGAAGGTGGCCACCAGCCGTTGCACGATCGAGACAATGGCGTGGCTCTTGCTGAACGAGCGGGCCAGGTGCGGCCAGGTGGGCGTCCGGGCCAGCGCCAGGCCGCCGAGCGCCAGCAGCGCGGCGCCCTTGGCTGCGGTGGCCAGCGTGAGCGAGGCATCGACCTGCGCCCGCTCCAGCGGCGTCGGGCGCGGCCTGCGGTCGGCACCCTCACGCACCTCGGCAATCTCCGCGGCCTGAGCCACACCGAGAGCGAACGCCGGGCCGAGCATGGCCAGCACAGCCGGGCCGAGCGGCTCGAGGTCCAGCGCCGCGACACCGCCGCGCAGGTAGGCGGCGATGGCGGCCAGCTCGGCGGGGGTGGCCTCGGCCTCCAGCGAGCCGAACGCGCGCACCCACCGGGCGCCCGCGCCGCGCAGCAGGCTGGCCAGCTCCAGCTCGAGTGGCCCAGCGGTGGCGGCGACGTTAGCGTCCTCCAGCGCGGCGAGCGCGTCTGTGTGCTCGCCGCGCGCCAGGGCCAGGATCTGGTCAGGCGTCCTACCCATGGCGATACCTGCGTGCCCCCAGCGCGACCACGCCGAAGAGGTGCGCTGCGAGCAACGTGAGGCCCCAGAGTGTCACGGCCAGGTCGACCGGTGTCAGCGTCATCGGAGCACCGCCACGGTCGCGGCATACAGAGCCCAGCAGAACGCTGCCCCGGCCGTGCCGAACAGGATGATCAGGGTGAGTAGCGCCAGGAGGATGCTTCCGCCCGGGTCGCCGTTGCTCTCTCGGTTCTGGCCGGGGTCGCCCCAGTGCTGGCACCCGTCGGCTCGCATCCGCTGTGTCATGCCACTAGGTTACCACTAGGGCATGGCATCGGCAAGCACTTCCGGGCCGGGCGGCGCGGCCTCGATCACGGGGGCGGCCGGTACCTGGACGGCCTGCGGTTCCTCGCCCAGCAGGGCGGCAACCGCGCGCTGGACCTGATCGACGCTCACCACGCCGAAGCCCACCGCGGTGCCCAGGCTCTGCGTGGCCGCGCCCAGCTCCTTGAGCGCCAGGATGCGGCGCATCAGGTCCTCGTCCTCACTCTCGGTCAGCCACTCGTCCACCTGCTCGGTGGTGTAGCCCGCCTCGAGCAGCGCCTGGCGGGTCGGCACGCCCGCGTCGATCTTCTCGCCCACCGTCTGCCAGGCCTCGAGCCCGTCCGGCGTCTCGTTCGGCACCCAACGAACATCAACGCTCACCTCACCCAAACCCATGATCTTGAGCGCCTGCGCCATGGCCCGCTTGAGCGGGGAGGCGAACGCCACCTTGAGCGCACCCACCGCCTTGTTCAGCCCCTCGTTGGCGACCCGGCGCGATTCCCCGGACGGCTGATCCCCGGACGGGTCGAAGTGGTGCAGGGGCACGTCGGTGGTCACCGCCATCAGGCGGACGTACAGGCTGATCGGGTCGGTGAACAGAGCCGGGTCGGGCGGGTCGAACTGGCCGACCGTCTTGACGCCTTCCATGTACCAGAGCTGATCCGGCCCGGCCTTGAGCTTGCTGATCTTCTCGGCGTTGGAGTCGGCCGCCTCGGCCTGGGCGTCGTCGGCGCCGAAGTCGATCCCGGCGTCGTCGTCGCTGTCCACCGCGGCCTCGGCCAGCGCATACCGCTGCGGGCCGCTCTGGTAGTCCACGGATGCGGCGTGCGAGGTGATCAGCTTGGTGACCAGATCCTGGGCGCCCCAGGCGTCCATGTGGACCGGGCGCCCGTGCGGCCGGTCGGTGCGCAGGTGGTAGACCGGCACCTCGTCCACGCCGTCCGGGTGCGGCAGGGGCCAGGCCTCCTGGCCGCCGTCCTCGTCCTCGCCCTGGTAGGGCACCCAGTCGCCCTCTTCGCCGCCGTCCTTGCCGGCGAGGGTGATCCACTTCTCGGTGCGGTCGGCGTACAGCAGGTTCACCCGGACGGCCTTGCCGTGGCGCATCCGGAACACCGCGCACACCTTGCGGCGCGGGTTGTCCTCGGCGTACAGCACCACGGTGGTCAGCGGCGTCCGCACCCAGATGTCGGCCGTGCCGGGCTCGTCCCCGGGCCACACGGCCAGGTAGGCGTCACCGAAGCTGCACGCCTTGCGGATGGCGTTGGGCAACTCCACGTCCAGCTCGTTGCGCTCCCACAACGCCTCGATCGCGGCGGTGGCGGGCTCGTTGCCCGGCACGGTGATGCTGGCCACCTCGAGCCGGGAGGCGAACACCTTCACCGGCACCCGGGCCAGATTGATCTTGAAGCTGACATCGTTGGCTGCCATCGCCCGGCGCATCCGGGCCGAGGCGAACGCCTCCGGCCGGGTGCCCTCCGCGTACTGCTCCGCCTTCTTGAACCCTTCGGCGTGCTCGTCCAGCTCGTGAACACCCCGGAGAAGATCAGCAATCGGCATGTGCGCAGCCTAGCGCGCCTAGTGGCTCAGTCGGTGGAGCTGTCCGGGTGTCCCACCCAGGCCTCGATCGTCACGCCGTCGACCTCCACCAGCGCCGGCTCGAACGCCGGGTCCAGGCTGCTGTCCTCGGGACCGGCGCTCACTTGCAGCGGTCCCCACAGTCGAAGTCCCCCGGGTCGGATGACATGCCGGGGCGCTCGCCGGCCTCCACGACGGTGAAGGCCTCCGGGCAGGAGCCCGACCCGTCGGGGCCGGAGCCGTTGCACGGGACGCCGCTCCAAGTGCTTGTGCTCATGGCATCACACTAGCTCAGACTCGGCGGGTGCATCGACAACGACACAGTCCCTGATCCGTACCCGATCCGCGGCGCCGTCGGACTGGACCACCCAGACGGCGGCCAGCGGCGCAGGGCTCCACACTTGGCCGCTGCGCGTTTCGTGCTCGAGGGTCAGGCCGCGCAGGTAGCTCGAGTCCGCCAGCGGCGAGTACCCAAAGCTGATCCGGTACTCCACCCACATCCCGGCCTTGACCTTGGCGGTGGACGACTTGAGCTTCTGCATATACGGCATGGCCCCTATCCTAGTGGCTAACCACTAGATGAGTCAAGAGGCGTAGTCAGTCGATGCCACCCGGACGACACGCCGCTGCGGCACGCCCAGCATCTTGAGGATTGGCGTGCCCACGGCGTCCACCAAGTCGTCGTGGGCCGCGCGGGGGAAGGCCACCATCTGTTCCTCCAGCGCATTCAGCCGCTCCGCGTGCCACACCCGCCCGCGCTGGTAGTGCGCCAGCGCCCAGGCCGCCCGGGTCTCTTTCTTGGCCGACTGGTGCACGGTATGGATCTTGACGGGGAGGCCGTGCAGGATCTGCCGCCAGAGGTCGCCGCCCTGATTGGTCTCGATCAGGACGTGCGTGATCTCGGGCCAGGCGTCCAGCAGCTCGAGCACCCGGGTGCGCAGCGCGTCACCGGTCAGCGCCGCCGCCTCCGCGGCGTACACCACCGCCTGCTTGACGGCCGGCGCGTAGCCCACGATGGCCAGGCCGGTCGGATCGGAGGCCTTGCCGGTGGTCACGGCCGGGTCGATGCTCAGCACCACCGCCGATATCGGGGAGTCCGGCTCGCCGTACTTGAAATCGGACTCTGACCAGTAGTCCCCGTCGGCGCCCATCGGGTCGTTCAAATAGTTCTTCTTGTACGTCCGGGTGTGCCGAATGCTCTCCAGGTAGGCGAGGGGCCACTTCTCCGGCCACACACTCTCGCCGGCCTCGGTGATCGGCGCGTAATAGTGCGCCCGGAATCCCTCCTCCGCGATCCACGCCGGCAGATCCGACTCACCCCGGGCGGCCTTCACGAGCTGGTGCACGATTGAATTACTCATCGTGACGGTACCTACCAGGACAACTCGGGCGTAGACGGACAAGGGGAGCACGGCGTCCCGGATCGTGCCGAGCCGCTTGAGCGCCTGGGCCGCGGAGTAGGACGACTCGTCCGGCTCCACGTCGTCCAGGATGATCAGGTCCGGCCGCTTGTCCCCGACCTTGAGGCCGAGGTTGGAGGAGTCGATGCCGCGGGCGGCGAACACGAACCCGGCCGCCGTGATCAGCATGGCCCGGTTGTCCGCCACCATGGAGCCGCGCGGTCGGCTCAGCGCCCGGCACAGCTCGGGGTAGTCCGCGCGCAGCAGCTCGTTGGTGTCGAGCTCGTGCTTGAACGTGGACAGGTGTGTCTCGGCCTGGGCGGCGCTGTCCGACATGGCCGCCACGAACGAGGAGTGGCCGTGCGCCGCCGCCCACATCGGCAGGGCCAGGAACCACCATGTGCTCTTACCCATGCTGCGCGGCGCGATGTAGGCGTCACGCTGCTCGGCCGGCGCGCTGGGCCGGGTCGTCCACCGCTGCGCCTGGCGGCACCAGTCGAGGTGCACCTGGGACAGCGTGATCTGCCCGCCGGTGTCCGGGCTCTTGAGGTGGCGGGTCAGGTACAGCAGGGCGAACAACAGCGGCTCGTCCTGCGTGAGCGCCCGCCTACCCTCGCTGGTGTGGAGCAACGGCTCCAGCTCGGGCGGGACGACGCGGGCCAGGTAGGCCTCGGCCAGCCCCATCAGGGCTCGGCGCGCGGCAGCCGCTCGACCTCGCCGCGGTTCGTCCATCTCGCGTTGCATCGAAAGTTGTCGCACTCAACGCCGGTCAGGTCGCGGTGCTCGCTGTAGCCATGCCCCGTGTAGGTCAGCTCGAACTCAAGCTCACCACCGCAATACGGGCACCTGAGCGGAGCCGGATCGTGAGTCACGGCTGGACCTCGGCTGCCCGCGCCTGCTGGACCAGCGCCATCAGGTCGGCCGGGACGGTGGTCACGGTCTGCTCCACCTGCTCCGGCGCGTCCAGCCCTAGCAGACGACGGCGCGTCTCGGAGAGCTTGACCAGCCGGTCGATGGCGGCCAGCTTGGGGCCGTCGTCCTCGAACCCAGTGTCCTCGCCCTGGTACAGCTCGACGTGGCGCGTCTCCAGCACCTGGAGCGCGGCCCGCTCGAGCCGGTCCAGCTTCTCGAGCTCCATCTGGCGCAGCGGCTCAGCGGCCTCGCGCGTGACCTTGGCCATGGCGCGCGCCACATTGTCCTGGGCGGACTGCTTGGTGATGCCGAACTGCTCACCGATGGCCTGGTACGTCATCCCACGCGAGCGCATCCGGCACATTTCCGCGATGCGCTCGGCGTCGGCCGGGCTCTGTGAGCTGCCGCCGGACGGCTTGGCCAGGCTGGCCACTGGTCAGGCCTCCTGCGTCAACAGGCGCTTGCCCTGAGAGATCGTCATCAGCGTCCCGCGACCGTTGATCGTGTAGCCGCACTCGTCCGCCTTGCCGTTGAGCCACTGCGCCCGCACCCACACTCGGGCATCCCCCGCGCCGCGGGTACAGCTCACCAGGATCGAGTCCACGATCTTGCGTGACAGCCGGTTGCCATCCCTCGTGATCGAGTCACACGGAATGAGCGCGCCCGACTCATCCCGATTACCGGTGTTGTGCTTATACAGGTCGCCGTCCTTCTTGCCTTGCGCGAAGGCACCACAGGCGATGCAGTAGCCGCCTGGCGTGATCTGTGGGCCGCGGGCGTAGGTGATCTCGGTCTCCCAGCCCGCGCGCTGCGCGGCGGCGGCGAACGACCGGGCGGCGCGCGGAACGCGCTCGTCCTCGGTGGCGACCACCACGGCCCGGACCTCGGGCTCGGGAAGCGGCTCCGGCTGGGGCGGCGGCTGACGGAACGCCGCCAGCTCGGCCCGGCGCCGCTGGCGCCACCTCGGCATCGCCTCTGTCTGCGTGACCACCCGGTCTACCTCCCGTTTCGCGTCCTGCTGTACATACTCACTATAGGGCTAGTGGTGCTGGCGCGTCACGTTGCCGCACGTGTCCTGCACGTAGATCAGTTCTCGACTCACCCTGGACGGCTTCTGCCGCCCGCTGGTGGATTTGACATCCGCGAAGTGCTCGAACGGAAGCCAGGTCGCGTCCGAGCCTTCGCAGACAATGACCTGGCCAGGGAGCGACCTACACCACTCGCCCAGATGCGCATAGTCAATAGTCGAACACGGATAGTGGCGCCCCATCTCCTGGTATGGCGGATCGATAAACCATGTCGCTTCCACGATTCCGCCGTCCCGGTAATCGACTAACTCCGCGCTCCAGTGCTTAATGAACCCGACCTGGCTAGCCACCCTTGCTCGGATCTGCTCGCCCCAGAACTGGGACACGTACCGAGGCTCCCTCCCCCATGCCGACATCGTTTTACGCGGGAACGAGGCGCCCTTGCTGATCAGCCACCCGACCAGCCACCGCGCCTCCTGGCACACCGAGAGGTCGTCAACGCTCTGCCCAGGCTCCAGCAGCGGCAAGGACAGAATCTCCTCGGCGCTGGCGCGAATGAGGTACTGCCAGGTCCCGATGACGCGCTCGTTCAGATCCCACAGGACCACCTCTCGCGCATGATGCCGGACGGAGTATCCGGCGCTGCCCGCGAATGGCTCAACAATCCTGTCGTAAGCCGGAGCCGGATACCTGGGCGCCGTCGCCCACTTCCCCCCGTAGTACGTAAAGAACGGCCGGAGCGTGCTCACGCCGACTCCCCTCTTGTGGCGCGTGTCTTGCGCGCCTTGGTGGGCCGGGCGGCCACGGACAGCGCCTCCCGCACGGCCTTGATAGCCGGACAGCGCGTGCCGGCCGGGCAGGCGCAGAACCACCCTTCCCCCGACAGCCAGGCCACGTCGTGCGACCCCGCGGCCTTGCGGGCGCTGGCCCGGGCGAAGGTGACCACCCAGTTGTCCGGCGCCGTGTAGGGCTCTCCACCGGCCCCGACGACCGTGACCGGGATCTGGCACCGGTGCGCCTCCCGTTCGACCGCCAGGCGGGCGCTGGCGGCCAGCCGAGCGGCACCCTCCGCGGTGTCCCAGGCGTACGGGATCTTTTTACACCGGAACAGCATGCCGAGCCGCTGGCAGACCTCCGGGCTGGAGGACACCAGGATCTCTTCCCCCACCACCCGGATCACGATCTCGGCGTACCAGGGATCGGTCACCGCTCGCTCGCCTTCACAGCCGCCCAATACAGCGCGGCGCAGGCCGGATACTCCCTGGCGTGCTCGGCCCAGTGTTCGGGGCACCACTGGCCCTCGCAGGCGCCTCGCTCGGCCACCGGCTCCCCACACTCTGGGACGACACACACGCTCTCGGTGGTGAGCGCCACGGCCAGGTTGAGCGCGGCCAGGTAGCTCGACACCCGGGCGATGGTGCCGCCCAGCGGGGTGGCCACCAGCCACCGGCTGGAGCCGTCCTTGAGCTTGCGCACGTAGATCTTCTCTCGGGTCATGACACGTATCCTAGTGGCTTCCTAGTGGGCCGTCAATCCCCGTTTTCGACGGTGTCCGATATGCCCTTTGAACGGACGGGGTCCCCCCTCTAGGGGGACCCCTCCGTCCTGTTCCGTCCGTCGTTCGTTCAGTTCCGTCCAACCGCAGGTCAGCATGCGTGTCGCGTTGGACGGAACTGAACGGCGTTGAACGGTCCGTTCACTTCCGTTCACCCGTCCGTTCAACGGGCCTTTCGGACACATCAGGACTCTTCGTCCCAGTCCATGGGGCCGACGTACTCCACGCCCAGGTGCCGGCAGCCCGGCTCGGACAGGATGAACCGCGACGCCGAGCGCCCCTCGCGCAGCCACCCCGCCTCCTCCATCTTGGTGAACGCGTAGGTGAACGAGGTGGGCTTGAGCGCGGCCAGGCCGGCCAGCTCGTACTGCTCGGCGCACGCCTTGCGCAGCTCGGCCCGGGTCGCGCCCGAGCCCCCCCGCCAGAGCCCGTGCAGGACGATCGCCGCCCGCTCGGCGTGCGACCCGCTGGCCATCGTGATCGACCTGATGGACTCCTCCACCGTGCCCGCCGACACGTCGTCCATGCCGTCCAGGTTGACCAGCACGAGCGAGTCACAACACGGCTCCAGCTTGAGGTTGACCGGCCCCAGCTCATCGTGGTCCTTCTGCTTGGAGGCCTTGAGGCTGACCCGCCGATCGGCCGTGCGTTCCAGGGACAGCTCCGTCTGGAGCGCGCCGTAAACCGAGGTGGAGCCGCGCCCGTGCTCGCCGGCATGACCGGTGTGGTGGATCAGCATCACGCACGCGCCGGTGTCCACGCGCAGGCGCTCGCCCATGGCGACCACCTGGCCCATCTCTCGGGCGCTGTTCTCCTCCACGCCCACGGTCACCCGGGCCTGGGTGTCCAGCACCACCATGACCGCGCCTACCGCCTTGCACGCGCCGACGAATGCCAGCCACTCCGGGCCGACCATCTGCACCGGGCGGGGCAGGATCAGCAGCTTGTCACCCAGTGACTCCAGGTGCTTGGCCTCCCAGGCGCGCACCCGGCGCCGGACGCCGCGCGCGCCCTCAGCCACCACGTACACCACCGGCCCGGTCCCGGTGGCGTAGCCGAACCACTCCGTCCCTGCGGCGACGTGGCAGGCCATGTCCAGCGCGACGAACGACTTATAGGTGCCGGACTTGCCGATCAGTCGGGCCATGCTGTCGCGGAACAGCCACCCCTCGATCAGCGGCTCGAGGTCGGGGATGTCGTCCAGCGCCGCCGAGGTCAGCAGTTGCTCGGTCAGCGCGGCCACCGCCGCGTCGTCCGCCTGGCGCGCCGTCTCCTCCGCGTCCAGCAGCAACCGCGCGTCCCGCTGGCGACGCTGGCGGGCCACCTCTGCCGCCAACTCGAGGTCTGCCCGTTCGGCCCCGCCCGGGTCATCGCCGGCCGGGGCTCCGAGGGGGTCCGGTTGATCAGCGGCTGTCGCCACCCAATCCCGGCGCGAGGACTGCCACGCGCTGTCCAGGGTGGTCTGCGCTTTCCAGGTCCGGCCGTCGTAGGCCGTACTGCTCAGCGCGTCCAGCAACCACGCGTCGGCCGCCTCGCGTTCGAGCAACGCCGGCACGAAGTGGTAGACCACCTTGGCCGCGGTGTTGAGCGTGTCGTTGATCGTCCCGCTCGGCGCCGAGCGCAGCCGGTCCATATATGGCAGGCACCACTCCCGCGCCTGCGCCTTGGTGAACGGCCGGGCCGGAGAGGCAAACGGGTCCTGTCCACCGGGTATGGACGGGGCTGTGGACGACGCGGCCTGGTGAGGCGCCCGCTCATACACGAGCGGCGGCAAGGGCGGCAGCTTTCTCGGCTCCATCACCGGCAGGGCGTCGGTGTAGAGGATGAACATGCCGCCGATGCCCTTGGTGTCCACGCCCGGCGCGACGGCTCCCGCAGAGCCCTTCACGGGCCGAGCCGGGTCGGCCCGGTACAGCAGGTGTCGCCCACCGCGTGGCGTGTGGTCGATGTAGGCCGGATACGGGTAGGCCTCCTGGCCCAGCGCCGCCCATCCCTGCACGCCGTCCACACCGTCGGCGTGGCCGCGGTCCAGGTCCACGCAGACCACGCCGGACAGCTCGGTCACCACTCCGATGTTGGCATCGGCGTACCGGCTGCCAGCCGCCCACCACGCCGACGTCTCGTCAGGGTCGTTGCTCGCCCCCCACTTGACGCCGTTGTCCTTCTCCCCGCGCAGGTACACCTTGCCCTCGGGGGTGAGTCGGACCGGGGTGAGCCAGTACCCCTTGCGTGCCCAGTTGCGCGCGGCTGCGGCCCGCGACGAATAATCCGACGCGCTCATGCGTCGAACTTCCTCAGCTCGCACACGCGCTTGACCAGCCCGACGAACTCCGAGCCCTTGTGGTTGCCGACGATCAGGGCGTACTCGTGCCCGGAGGCGCAACAGAGATCGATCTGCACGTACCCGCCGCGCAACCCGTTCGGCGCGTCGTGGCCGTCGCGGTCCTGATGGACGGTGACCGACTGGTGGTCGCCGTCACCCCACCGATCCGGCGCGACCAGCACGGAAGCGTCGCCCGAGGGCGTGTGGGGGCTGCTGCCGTAGGCGGGGGCTCGGTCAGATGAATTGCCGCACTCGGGGCAGAAGATCTCTAGGCCGAGGCCAGTGGTCAGTCCCGAAAGGTTGGTTATCATGGCAAGTGCTCGCTCTCATTCAGCGGGTCTGCCCCCGGAGCCTCGCCAGGCTGCCGGGGGCGATCTACGTTGTGTAGCTCGTCGGCTGATCCTACTCCTAGCCCGATCGCAGATCCGGTGCTAGCGTGGGTCACGAAACGTCCGCCTCTCTCGGGTGTGCGTAGTACAGGGGCCGGTCTCGCCGCAAGGCGGGCCGGCCCCTGGTCCTTGTGCGGGGTGCGGAGCCTACTCCGCTACGGGTCGCTGACCGGGGGCCATCACCGCTCGGCCCGCGCAGCGTTCATCTCGGCCTCCAGCGCGGCCACCCGGGCCAGGCGCGCCGGCTGGCAGGTGGC
>OFRM01000647.1_pt1 | contig 13743 bp, 13 predicted proteins | sample 1543101 | NCBI WGS metagenome assembly OFRM01 (sample SAMN07774223, study PRJEB24372) | wastewater metagenome | isolation source: Exp Tend VB 0WW | collected 2016-02
GATTCGGGCAATAGCCGATTCGCTCATATCTGAAGCAACTGCGTTTATGTCGCCCGCCGATGCCGAAGATGTATTTGCGCAAGCAGTTGCAGTCTTTGATTCATACCAGGAGACACCACCAGAGACTGCTTAAGCCTGTGGTGCAGTGATGTTGACCATCCAGAAAACGCCAAATTTGTCGATGACCATGCCAAACGTATCGCCCCATGGCGCTTTTGTAAGGGGTTCTTCCACTTTGCCGTCTTCAGCAAGTTTGGCGTAATAGCCTGTCAGTTCTTCTTCGTTGTCGCCACTCAATGAGATGCTCATATTTGTACCAGCAACATATTCCCGCATACCAGTTGCAGTATCTGCAGCCATGAGTGTAATACCGTTGTCGGCGACGAGCATAGCATGCATAATTCCATCGGGCTTAACCCCATGGTCAGTCATGCCAGCCTCACCAAACGTAGACAACTCTAGTTTGCCACCAAATACAGTCTTATAAAATTCCATCGCTTCTTTGGTGTCACCTTGGAAGCTAATGTATGGGTTGAGTTTTGATTGCACGAAAGACTCCTTTAATTTACGTATGCCTAGAAGTATACTCCATGTTTCAAATTATTGCTTTTTGTACTATTTGTTGTTATAATATCGCAGATTATGAGTTCAGATTACCCGCAAATCACCGTTGGGGAGACACTTGGCGCGCGCCAAGAGTTCTACGAGCTTGCCCACGACCTAACGCCAACAGAGCAACTTGAGCTCCGTGCAGATGCCATCGAGGACCCCCACTTCGGCGATAGCCTACGTGCAGAAGATAGCCTCAGAGGGCTGGCTTCGGCACTACAAAACTTGGTGGCAGCTAAAACGTCAGAGCACCCAGACGCAGATGCAACAGTAACGCAGGATACTGCCCATAATACGGCCTGGGACACGCTCGCCGACCTAGAGGAAGATGCTCGACAAGCAGAACTTGCTGAAAAAAACAAAGCAACAATCGCAAAAACTCACGCGTACTTGACCGAATATCAAGAGGCCAGCAGGGGATTAGGTCGAAAACCAACGGTGAAGCAGCGTCGGTCCGCAGAGCTTGCACTAAAACGAGGATTCCGCGAAAGATGGACTGCCGCAGAACTTGCCGACGAACCCGAACAGCTTCGGACCATGTTCGAAAGTATTGTAGCCGCAGAGGATGTATCACCAAATACAAAACGAGTGGTGCAGGAGTATGTCGGCGAAACAATATACGAACATGTCAAAGAAACTGCCACCAAGACAGAGCCTGACACTGTCGGAAGAAGGATAAAAGCCGCACTCGAGCCGTCCCTTGCCCAAAAGCGACTTACAGACGTTCTGCTTGGTGCGCACTTTAAGGCTGCCGAAGGTCGACAGACCGATGAGATTATGGACAACTATGAACTATTCGTGCGGGGGATACTCCGATGCGCCGATTCACCGCTTGCCATGCAACAAGCAGTAGATATTGCCCACTTCAAAACTGACCTACTGCCATCGGGATCATTATATTCGTTCCACCTCCAAACTGTACCTAATATACGAATGGATAGACCAGAGCTCTACGGTCGTGGCATGGGGTTAGCAAAAACAATCTCTCAAATCCAGCTCTACCTCGGTGATCTCAGCACGCTGAGCATGCAAGACAGGGGGAACAACTTCACGGACATGGCTGCGTCTCTTGAAGAGGCAGAGTCACAGTTCAGCGAACACGAGGCAATGCAAATCGTTAGAGACACTCGATATGGTGAGCTGATTGTCATGCAAACCCATACTGCCGTAGCCGCGCTCGGCGAGAATACATACAAACTTCGTATTAATGCTATGGAAGCTTGCACGGCGGCACTTAGCGGGGAAGAAGGTATGCGCAATGGCCTTGGTTTGTTTGTGGACGACACCCTTGCAACCGGTATGAGCAGCGTCCACAGCGCAGACACCGCAATCAACGTCGCTGTATCGCAATATCCTGAGGCCCGAGAGTTCCTGGAGGTTATGTTCGGCACACCATCACTCCCGCAGGATGAGCTACCTCATTATATTAAAGACCCCACCAATGACCTCCTCAACCTTGTTCGTAGCGAAGAGGGCAAAATGCTGCTTGACACAGCTATGCGCATGATGGACCCAGAAGAATTTGTCGGTATGACCGCAGACGAAATTAGTGCAGAGATAGAAGAAGAGCTGGGCGGCATGCGTACCATCCCTATACCGCTTGGTGATGGTTTTGTTGTTGACTGGAACATACCTGGCGGCGGCGACTACCCAACCGAAGAAGAAGTAGCTTCGCTTTTGGAGACGCTTGGCGAAGAGCGCCTGGCGGTTGCCAAGGAGCAGCTTACTTCGTCTGGCAATATTAGACGACGTCACGAGATTATCGATGACCGAGAAGCAGGCGTACAAGTCGTCATACGCTACGAAAATGAAGAAGACCGAAAGGAATTCCACCCGATTGATCAACTAACAGGGTATAGCGAGGGCGGTGAAGACCTCGATGTTGAACTACGTCTTCTTATCGAACAAAGCCGCACAACCATTCAGAAAGAGCGACGTCGGTTCTTAAATGATCGTGGTATCGAATACCAATTCGAGGATGAAGGTGACGAAAAACTAGCTCTGCGTATCCACAAACACCCTCGAAACCCACAAGCATTTATTGTGACCCTACTAAACACTGACGAGCAGGGCGAGCAATCTGCTCAGATACTTATGGACGACTCTCTTGTATTCCAGCTTGGCAGCAAAAAAGTACGCTCTAGCAGTAACCTATTAGTGTTAAACGCAGTCGCAGCTGGCGTACTCGAATATTTCATGTGTCAGGAGGCGGTTGAGACAACTGAGGGCGTAATAAGCGAAGGCAACAACCTCGTTGCAAGAATTGCGCATCTTCGACTCTTGCCAGAGGGCCAACAAAGTAGCTACGCACAGTGGGAAAAATGTCTTGAGGCAGAGGGACTCGACCTTGACGTCCTCAGCAAACAGCAGGCTGAAAAATTCAACACCACGCGAGCAACGACATATGTACAGGCCGTAGAAGATGACAATCCAGACAAAGGCCCTATCCAGGTTTTGGTAAAGGACGAGGATATTTTCAAAACCGATCTAATATAGCGCAGGTTTATCACAACAAGGACAAAATGCTGGGTGCGCTATACTGGGCATATGGCAAGCCCAAACCGACTGATTCGTTTTGCAATTGGTGATATTGTTTACTCGCCGTTTTCTAATCACTCTGATGTTTTTGTGATTGAATCAGGCTACGTCATTGCATTCACATACGAGTCGACGGGGAAGCGACGTATCCACCTCATATACGGTCCTGGCTCATACTTCCCGGTACTCACCACGTTCAAAAATACCGAGCAGCGTGCAAGTTATGAGGCGATTAGCTCAATGACCATCACAAAGTATGGGCGCGAAGAGTTCCTGCAAAAGCTGAGCAGCGATTTAGAGTTTTGCAATGATATCCTGCACCGCACCGTTGAACAGCTGGCCATATTTGCGGAACGAGTCATAGATTTACAAGCTACTAAACTAGAAGACCGATTACTTGAATCAATCCGAGTACTAATTAAGGAGCATGGCACCCCCGCAAACACAGGATTTCGTTTGCCGTATAAACTCAAACAGCATCATTTTGCCGACATGCTTGGCGTAGAGAGAGAATCTATCACTCGTGCGCTGAGCAGGCTCAAGCAAAAACATCTTATTGCCCAAGACGATACCGGAATTATTACAATATTTTCCTAGTGAGTTGGTGACGATGGTCACTGAACCGGCCCTACATATGCGCCTACAATTTGGCTACATAAGCTAGATGAAAGGTGTCCTATGCCACGAATAGAAGTATCCATAATCCAAAATGATTGTACGTCCTGTGGTGAGTGTCCAGAGATTGCCCCGCGCCACTTTTTTATGGACAAGGACTACATAGCTCACGTCAAGCAGGACAGCAAAACAGACCCAAATACACCAGAATTTACGGGCCTTATGGGAAAAGTACTCGTAGCACAAGAACTTGAGGGTGATGTCATAGAGGCTGCTGAACTATGCCCTGGCAGGTGCATATATGTCGAGGAGGTTGGCAACGAAGCAATCGCCATGTGAGGCTCTAAGGCTGTGTTGCTTTGGGTTTTTTGTGAACTTCCAGATATAGGCTGATTGTCGTAACTACCAAAATCATAAAAGTTGGACCAATAACGATTCCCAGGAACCCGAAGAATCGTATGCCAGCGAACACCGACAATAGCATCAGCGCAGGGTCAAGCCGCGCCTCCTTGGACACCAAGATGGGGCGCAAGATGTTGTCAACATTTGTATTCACGATCAGGTGTTCCAACAAAATGACAATGCCTTGCCAGACATTACCAAACAAAATCATCACTACTGCCAACGGCATAGCCAGAATACCCGCGCCGAGTGGTATCACCGACAGAGCAGAAAATACCAAGAACAAGATGAAGAAAAACTGCGGGAACCCAACCAGCGCAAACGTTATAGCGCCGAGAAAACCCTGCACAAGTGCAATCACAAATTGCCCATTCACTGTGCCATGTATCATGGCCGCTGCCCGTGATATGTACATGTCGGATATATCTTCACCCAATGGGTTAAGCTTTTTACCCATACCCAGTAGCTCTTCACCATGTCGAAGCAGTGACAAAAATACAAAAATATACATGATACTGGCTGTAATAAAACCAGTCACACTTCCGACAGCAGACGACATAAAGCCCAAAAAGGCCGTGCCAAACTTGCTCGCTCCAGTCTTGATGGTACTTGTAATGGATTCCTGGCTAACGGTTGTCTCAACAAACGGGATAGAATCAAGAACATCGTTCGTGGACGCAACCACACGATCGCCCAGTCGGCCAAAGTCCACTGTACTGACATACTCAGTCACGTTGCTCGACAGGTTTTTAATCTGTACCGTCGCCAGCGCAAACACGATAATCACTGGTACGATAACGGCTAGCAAACTAACGATTAGCGTGACGCCAGCCGCACTTGGAGAGCTAAGTTTTTTGCCCAGTCGTCTGTAGAGCGGAGTAAACAAGAGCGCCATAATAATCGCGACAACCACGATGTTGAAGAAGCTCCACAAGAAGTAGACACCTGCGACAACAGCAACGCCCGTAGCATAGCTCAACGACTTCTTCTGGGTGGCAGACAACGACACCGGACTAACTTTCATGCTTGTACTATACCATCTCGGTCGCACTAATGAACTACATGTAGTTTTGCGCCTAAAAATTCTTCAAAACACTGACATAAGCAGCTACGCGTCAAATAGCGCCGAGACAGAACCACCTGTCAAGTTTTGGATAAGAGCTTTCCCAAGCATAGGACCACATTTCTCGACGACATACTTAGGCCCTAGCGCTTCTCTTGCGCCCATATCTGGGTGCGTATCAGAAGTAACCAACCGTTCAATTGCCTCAGATCTAAGTTTTACCAAAGCCTCACCTGAAAAAATGTTGTGCGTTGCGGCCACATGTACCGCCTTCGCTCCGGCCTCCATGAGCGTTTCAGGAGAAGAATCAGAAGGTATATTTTTCGGTGGCCTTGCCGGTGGACTGCAATTTGTATACGTTGACAGCAATTATGCGACCGGTGACGTTACTGCTGCATTCGCAAACGGCGTTGGAGGGTTGTTAGGCTTTGGTGTTGTATACACTGGGCAATCTTATGCGACCGGTGCTGTAGTTGGGTACGAAGATGTTGGTGGGTTTGCTGGCAGCCTCGAATGTAGCGGCGCCCCTGTCGCAGAATCGTTCTCCACAGGAAGCGTGTACGGGGAGACGAGTGTTGGTGGATTCGCCGGATATGTTGGCGCTGAGTGCGGTCTCATGGACAACTACACCACCAGCGACGTTACAGCCGTCGGAGAAGGCGCAGGTTTCGTCAGCGAACTTGCCGACGCAAGAATCTCGAGCTCATATGCAGCTGGGTCCGTAAGCAGTGGTGGTGAGTATGGCGGGTTTGTAGCCGTATACAGTGAAGAGGATAGTATGATTGAAAGCTCCTTCTGGGACGCGGAAGTAAACACTAACCTGGACAATTCCCCTGCAGTTGGCTTACCAACAGAAGACATGAAGACTCTTTCATCCTACACAGATGCAGAATGGAACTTCGAAGACATTTGGGCAATCAGCCCTGAATACAACAGCGGCTATCCCTGCCTCCAATGGACCGGCCTAGCATGTGGTATCACCTTAGACGAAGATAACGACGGTAGCGCTGACTACGTTGAGATTGCTGGGCCAAATGATGGCGACGCGAACGACGACAGCACTGCTGATTCCGAGCAAGCAAACGTATTAACCTACATAAACCCATTGACTAACGAATATGCAGTGCTCGAGGCTGTTAACTGCACGAGTATCTCTGCATTCCAGGTTGGCAGCGAAGCAACAGACCATGCCGATGCGGGTTTTGATTATCCTATGGGCCTCGTGTCATTCCATATTGTTTGCCCAAATAACGGTGACACCGCGACTATAAGACAATACTTCTATGGCGTGGAGGGTAATGAAAATTACAGTGTACGTAAATGGATGAATGATGGTAGCTACCAAGAAATCCCTGGGTACAATCTTTTCGGGATGCCCGTAGAAGACCAGATAGTATTTCTTGTTGAGTACCAGATAACAGACGGTAGCGAGTTCGATGATGACGGAGTGGCAGATGGAGTTATTGTAGACCCGTCTGGAGCAGCACTAGCTGCCACAACAACCGATAACGCAAGCAATGGGGCTAACAGCTCAGACCCACTCAGCAATACCGGACAGACGATCGTTCTCATCTATGGTATCGCCCTCACACTGATAGCTGGGCTCATTGGCTTCAAACTCGCTACTCGTCAGCAAAAACCCGCTAAGAAGTAGCTCCGGCAAAAAAGCAACCAAATCGTTGCAATAAACACACGGCAAAGTGCTTGCATAAGCACTTTGCTCAGGACTATACTACTTGCACGTCATGTGGGTACTGGCCGTCAACGCCTTTCTACTTGCAGGCTTATAAGACCTTTTGGGTAATCTCGAGTAATCACGCTTCGGCCTCTGTGCGCTCTTCAAGTTCTCCGTTACGAAACTAGCATGAACGGTGTGATGTTTTTACCGGATAGCTCCAACCTCCAATCCCGTTCACTAACTACTAAACGTACGTTGGTGTGGATTGTCGCACCATCAGGAGCAGGAGAAACCCATGTCTTATATCAACGAAACCATCAGTGTCAACGCCTACTACTTCTTTTCTAGCCTCGGCAAACTCAAAACATTCCCAAAACAAATCGAACACAATCAGCGACACCTGACATTCAAAGACGGTATCCAGTACCTCGTCCAGCAGGGTCAGCACGCTATCCGCATGTTTGACATGACCGACGGGCAGACAACGTACCGCCTCCGCCTAGAGAACAATCAGTGGACTCTCATCGGTACATACTAGATCACAATCTCGTCCTAGACGCAGTTCGGTGTTATTATACATAGATGTCATCAGGAGCAACAACCGAACTGCATCCCGCGCTGGAAGCCCTCCAGCCACTTGAGAAATCGTGGTATGCGAACCTCGGGCTAGCAGATCTCATAGTGGGCAATGACAGAACCGTCCGTTCTCTCGATGCATACCCCAAGCCATTACCACACGACGTTCTTCATATGCGAGAAAGTTCCAGGCTCATACTAGCAGGGGAAAAAGATATCCCAGTGGGGGAAGGGGGCGCTTGTGCCCGCAAGTTGACATTTGCGTCAGCGATATTTGGATGGGGCCTCAGGCTACACAAAGCGGGCAGTCTCAAGGACCGTCCAGATGAGTTCACTCCCGACATGGTCCAGTGGTCGTTAAAAGATTTAGGTACAGTCAACAAAGATTCATCCCAGCTTGCCTCTGCGTCGGTCATGTGCGGCAATGTAGAACCCATTCCAGACAACGCAGCGTATCATCTCAAGCTCGCTCATGAAGCCCGCGAACACTGGCAAAACTACCCAAGCGACAAACCCTGGGATATTAAACTCGATCGCACCATCAGGCGCCACTCCGTCGCCTACGTTGGCTGGCTCGCAACTGGCATATTCAATCTTGAGATGATTCAGCCCGAGGACTATGCCATAGGTCGTGTGTTCCAGGTCGCAACGCCTCAAGACGCCATTAACCTAGGCTGGAGCAGCCTGGAAGGGCATGAAAGCAGCAGGCTCGTTAGCGTCGATGAGGCTATTGCACAAGCCACTGCCGGCGAAGAAGTGACCCTAATTGATCACCGGCCACTCCAAGCTCTACGCATGCGCTACGGTTACGGTGTCAGGTTTGCCAATATCCAAGCAATCAGCAAATCATGGCCCCTAATTATGTACAACGCGTTCCTCGCCGAAGCCAACGAACTAAACAGACAGAGCCAGACGCTCGAAACCTAGGCAGCGCGACGAGCTTGCCAGCCGATATCAGTACGGCTTTGCATGCCCAAAAAGTGCACACCACCACCGTTGCCACCCACATCAATAGCATCATACGCACGTGCTGCAGCTTCATCAATCGTCTCGCCACGTCCAGTCACATACAATACCCGGCCACCAGTTGTATACACCACGCCATCTTCTCGCCTTGTCCCACCATGATGGATAGTGACGCCATCATAGCGCTCATCAATGCCATAGATTTCTCGGTTTTTCTCATATTTTGGATTTGGGTAGCCCTCGGCGGCAAGACATACCGTCAAAGCCTGCTGGCCGAGTAATTTGCTTGGTACTAACAAGTCCTCGCGCAAGACGTCGTCTGTCGAGCGCAATATATCAAATGTGTCCTCGCCCATTAGATGCATCAGCGCCTGGGCCTCCGGGTCGCCAAATCGCACATTGTACTCGATAACCACTGGGTCACCGTCGCGCTCCTCAGCCATCATAGTACCGACGTAGAGAACTCCTCTATAGGGGATGCCTTCAGCCGCCATTCCTTCAATGCTTTGGCGAGCTATCTCGTATAGTTTCTCTTCCTGCCGAGTGGTCAGCTGCCCAGGCTGCACCATATACGCACCCATCCCACCCGTATTTGGGCCGGTGTCACCATCACCCAACCGTTTGTGGTCCTGAGTGAACGGCAGTACTCGGAAATTAGTACCATCGCTCAAGACAAACATCGACACTTCGGGCCCGTGGCACCGCTCCTCAATAAGCAACCCCTCTTCTCCGGCACCATCAAATAACGTGCCCTCAAGCATGCCTTGAGCGATTCTATCTGCTTCTTCCCGTGATTCAGGGAGGACAACGCCTTTGCCTCCAGCCAATCCATCAGCCTTGAGTACATAGTCAGTGGCAGCACCATATTGATTCACGGCTGCACGGTATTCATCGGGAGTGGTGACAAGATTAAAGCGAGGGATGGCTATACCGTATCCTTCGGCAAAAACCCTCCCAAAGTACTTGCTAGCCTCGAGCTGGGCCGCATCTTGACTCGGACCAAAGACCGCCAAGCCCTCCGCTCGGAGCCTGTCAGACAAACCATCGACTAGTGGCTGTTCTGGGCCAATAATAGTGAGCTGGGGTCGCAGATGAGCCGCCAAATCGCCAGCCTCTACGCCCACTGGAGCCTGGTAGGCATTGGGCAGTTGCTGTATACCGGCGTTTTCGCCAACATAGAATAGTCTATCTACCGTGGGTGCCACCTGCTCAGCTATAGCATGTTCCCGCCCACCTGCACCCACTAGTAATGCTGTCGTTTCACCCATGTATAACCCTCCTATTTAATACGTTGTAGTGTGTCAGACTAGCCAATTCGGCGCAAGCATTGCCAGTTAGCGTATGAAGATATCAAAGGCGACAACAAACGCCGCAAAACACAGCACCACACCCACCTGCAATTTTGGCCCATGCCCATACTCAGGCAAGCGCCCGTTGCGTATAGCTACGTTAGCCGCCTTGTAGCGTAAGTAGCCGATCCATGCCATAGAAGCGCCTAGCAACACTACAACAGTGCCCAGCGCACTATGCTGGGTATCATGCTGGCCAAGCTGTGCAACTGCGACACCGCCAGCGATTACTGCGAGTGCTGTGCGGACCCAGGCCAGCAGTGTACGCTCATTTGCCAACAAAAACCGTACGTCAATATCAAGCAGTTCCGAATCCGTTATTGATGGTAGCTTTTTGTTTGCCATATAGCCAAAGTATAGCATGTCATCACCGTAGCTAACTTGAATATATTCTTGGTTTGTAGTATTATTTGCGCCGTATGCCAATCACAGCAATTTTGGGAGAACAGCGCGGCGACGAAGGCAAGGGCCGCTTCACGGACATGCTTGCCGCAGACCACGACATCGTGGCTCGTTTTAATGGCGGGGCCAACGCTGGCCACACCGTCGTCACCCCTGACGGTGATGAATTCGACCTGCATCTTATGCCATCTGGCATCGCTCGTGATCATGTCATGAACGTCATTGGCAATGGCACGGTTGTTGATGCCACAAAACTTTTGGGCGAAATCCGAACTGCGCGCGAAAAGGGCCTTCGCGTAGATGAAGACCATCTGATGATAAGCTCAGCAGCCCACCTACTTCTCCCCCAACACATATCTATTGACGAAATACGCGAAGGCGGCAAAAGGGCGCAAGGCACAACCAAGTCGGGCATCGCCCCGGCCTACGCTGATAAATATATGCGGGCAGGTGTTCGTGCTGAGATTATCAATAACAACCCTGACGAACTTTTTGACATGATAGTAAAAGGCCTCAGGAAGACAACTGCCAAACGACTATGGAAACGCTTGCCCTGGATCAATGCCAAAAAGGCCGCAGAAGCATATGTCAACGATGCGCTAGAACTTGGTCCATACATCACCGACACCACACTCTACCTGAATAGACAGCTTAAAGACGGCGCCAATGTCTTGGCCGAGGGTGCTCAGGCCTACCTACTAGACGTCGACCACGGTATGTCCCCAGCCACAACCTCATCATCAACCACAGTCGGCGGCATATTCACCGGACTTGGTGTTAGCCCTCAATATCTCGATAGAGTCATCGGCGTCTCTAAGGCCGTCCCCTCCCATGTTGGTGGCGGCCCATTTGCTACCGAGATAAACGACGAGGCGCTCTTGAGGCAAATTCATGGAGACATGACAACCGTTGACGCCGAAAAAGGGACCACAACAGGGCGAGTTCGCAGGCTTGGTCACCTCGACCTCCCGGCCATTCGCCGAGCGCAAATGGTCAACGGCACGACCGAAATGGCGCTGACAAAGCTTGACTGGGTACCCCGCTACGGCAAAAGCGTACTCGTCTGCACAAGCTACGAGCGTAAAGGCAAAAAACTCGACGTTAGTCCAGACGCAGCCTACAAAATCGAGCAATCAACCGCAGAATACGAAGAGCTCCCAACCTGGAGGGAAGACGTATCCGGCATCCGCACATACGACGATCTACCAAAAGAAGCACAACGATATATAGAATTCATAGAAGAGCAAACCGGCGTACCCATAAAGATGATTGGCGTGGGCTACCAACGCGACCAAGTCATAGTCCGCTAGCGTTTATCTTGCGCGGCCCAGGACATCTGACGGTAGCGGCAACACGTCATGGGGGCGAGCCTCTCTGATGCCGCTATTTGTGACTTGCCACCAATGTGTATTTTCGCGCAAGGAGGCAAAATCCTTGGCACCAACATATGACATTCCTTTTGCGAGTAGGTCACGGAAAGCGCCAACCACATCCTCTACAGACCCCGTATACCGCACAAGTGACTCAATCCCCTCAGGGCGCGGCATTCGGGTTACGCTGCCACCATATCGATTGCGAGCGCTCGCACTATCTTTAAGCGCACTAGCAGAGCCCATGCCGCGGTACTCTTTGTAAAGCCCGCCTTCATACTCGATAATTTCGCCAGGTGCTTCGTCTGTGCCCGCAAGGATGCTGCCCATCATCACCGATTCTGCACCAGCTGCAAATGCCTTGATGGGGTCACCATGGTTCACAATCCCCCCGTCCGCACAGAGAGGAATACCCATACCTTCCAAGTGTCTTGCATCCTCATACACCGCTGTTACCTGAGGAGTACCAATGCCAGTCTCCCGACGCGTTGTGCATATTGAGCCGGGGCCTTGCCCAGTTTTAACTGCGTCTGCTCCAGCCTCAGCAAGATCACGTGCGGAGGGCCCATCGGTAACATTTCCGACCATAATATCGAGGTGAGGGTACTCGTCCCTGATTTGTTGTATAAGCTCAAGAGTAGAGAACGCATACTTTGAATCGCCCTGTGCGATATCCAGTACTACTGCATCAACGTATCTCCCCATGCGTCGCACCCTATCAAGCGCGGCTTCATCAGTCGGAACGGCAGCAGCTACGCATAGCCTCCCCTCGGCATCCAGAGTATAGCCGTCCGGGTTTTCGTTAAGCGCCCTTACAACATCTGACCATATGTATAGACCAGCCAGGCTGCCGTCTTCTTCTAACACGGGTAACGTCTTCTTTTTTGCGCCTAGCATGATTCGATGTGCCTGATTAAGGGTCGTACCGACGACAGCGGTCACAACTTGATCGAGCGGGGTCATCGCACGTGATATACGAGTCGATTCGCCAAACATATCAAAGTCATTCTGGGTCACAAGACCAACTAACTTGTTGCCACCATCAATGACTGGGAACGTACGAAACGTACGGTCTTTTGCCTCCATCTTTCTTAGTACAGACCCCAGTGTCATCCCTTGTGTGACCGTTTTGGGCCTATGAACCAACCCATCTCTCAGCGTATGTTTAACTTTTCGAACCTCACCGTACTGGTCTTCGATGGATAAGCCTGCATGAACAACACCTATGCCACCCATCTTTGCCATAGCAATTGCAGTTCGAGACTCCGTGACAGTATCCATCGCCGCGCTTACAAACGGCAAGGTCAGCTCAATATTCCGAGTAAATCTGCCTGATATGTCAACTTCGTGCGCCCCATACTCACTTCGGGCAGTCTGAAGCGTTACATCATCATACGTCAGGGCGACGCCGTTCCTTGTTGCAAAGAATTCTTGGCGTTCCATTCCTGACATAACGATAACCCTCCGTATATGTTTCATGTAGTGTAGCACCAGAACCAAGCATTACCAGTTTTTTTTAGATCCCATAGGATATACAGGTGTGGTCAATACTACATTCCGGCACTAAGCCTAGTGCTTAGCTCTAATTATGTAAGCGTCCTGGAGATAGAGAAGCTCTTCGGCGAATTTACGGAGGATGTATTTGAATGTTTCTGGGTCAATATAGGGGTCATCACACAAGTTTTCTAACTGCATAGCCAGCGAGGCAAAATACTGGCCAGAGCGCACTCTAACCGTAATCTCATGATGTGGATCATCAACAGAGTCCTGGAGGATTGCCGAATCGGCAGGGAAATGATGCATCAGCACTTGTTTACGACGAATCTGATAATGCAGGTCTTCGTCACTCATGACAAACCCTCCATGACGCTTTCGTACCCATCGGCCACAACTACCAAGTGGTCTATCAAATCAATACCTAACAGCTTACCCGCTTCCATTAACTGGCGAGTAACTTCTTTGTCGTCTTCTGTAGGCACAGGCGTGCCGGACGGGTGGTTATGCGCCACAATCACCGCAACCGCACCATGCTCGATGGCTGGCTGGAATACCTCGCGCGGGTGCACAATGTTCGCAGTCAGACTGCCGACTGATATCACTTCATCGTGGATAACTTCGTAGTGTGTGTTTAGGTATAAGCCACGGAGCTGTTCTTTCTTGCCAGTAGCCATGTCT
>OFRM01000651.1_pt1 | contig 13649 bp, 9 predicted proteins | sample 1543101 | NCBI WGS metagenome assembly OFRM01 (sample SAMN07774223, study PRJEB24372) | wastewater metagenome | isolation source: Exp Tend VB 0WW | collected 2016-02
CCGCTCTTTTTGTCGTTCAGTCATATCTATCTACAAATAGTGTTATATCGTCATTTGTAGGAGTTCCTGTAGGAAGTTCTGATATTTTTATTGTTTCCATTATAGTTTAAATAAGTGTAAGTATACTTTTCATTCTCATCATTTCACATATTCAGATGAACCTCCAGTATGGTATCAAGCCATCTTAACGACTTGACCTGCTGTGAGATAAATATTTGTTGTTACTCATACCTCTGTTTCTGCTGCATATCGAGTTACAGTATTTTCCGCTATACTTCCAATTGATAACACTATTATTTGTAATCTAAATGTTGCTCAGATTCAAGCAAGTCAAAACTGTATATTTCATTTTATGAAATAGAGTCAGTTTTCTGGAATTGTTATTTCTGTTCAACTTCAAGGAAAGAAACTTGCATTGTCTGTCGTCTCTGTATCGAATGATATGTAAGTATTAGTAATTGGACTTATAGTTTGATCTGCATATCTCTGAACGAGACATATTTTAGGAAATAATCACATTGTAATTTTATCTGCTGGACTCATAAGTCACTTTACTCCTGTTGTTGCAAGGTCAAGAAGTGCTGTTGTTTGTGTTGCTGTTAAGTCTTCCGCATCTCCTGTTCATACGCTTGTTCTTCATTTGATTGTTGCACTTGCCATATTAGCAAGTTTTGCATTCGTAACAACATCATTATCAATAGTAAATACTGTTCCTGATAATGAAAGTGTTATATCTCACTTATCTCAGTCTGTAAGTGCTGGAATTGCCTGTATTTTATCGTATACTGCGTTTTTAGTAGGTACTTCGAGAGAATTATTCCATCCAGCTCAGTATGCTTCATCAGGTACTATAATATCTCCTGTAAATGTTCATCCACTCTTCTCGGCTTTGTCTGTATTGAGAGTGTCAAAATTATCATTTATATTTCCTAGAGAGGTAGGATTGAGTGCATCAGATGATGATAGTGTTGTAAGTGTGCTCATAGGTTAATTTGGTATATTTCTACCTGTTAATGTTGTTGGTATCGGTCAAGTGAATAAATCATCCCACGTCATATTTCACAAATCATCCCACGTCATATTTCACAAATCATCCCACGTTTGTCCTTGATACGTTGCACGACCTGTGAGAACAGTATCTTCAGTATCAATAGCTATTATCCATTCTCCTGATTCAGTTGTTATTATTTTCCCATCTTCCGTAGATAGATATTTCCTTCATACTGGATCACGTCAATATATAGATGTTGTGACTGTCTGTCTTGGTGTGAGAATCATAAACTTAGTATATGAGAATAGTTATTTTTTCAATAGTTTTTTTCTTCTCGCTTCCTCTACTAGTGGATTCTTTACAGGGGATTTCTTCCCTATCTCTGGTATCTTTATAAATCCTCCTTTCTTGTTACTTGGGTTCTTTTGGATCTCTCAGAAAGCATTCTTGAAATAACCTTCAGGAATGGTATTGCTTGAAATAGGCTTGTTCACTTTTGATTCATTTTTTATAGTGTTAGGTTTTACTATTGGTTTTTTTACGCCATTATATACCACATTACCGCTAGGCTTACTAGCAAGCCCAAGACGAGAGGATTTGTTACCAGTAGAAATAGTATTACCCCGACTCACATTACGTGTAACATTTGGTGCTTTGTTAAGATTAAATGCTTTTTGTGCTAATCAAGGAGCTATTTTTTCTCCGTACTTTTTAGCTCATATTGTTGCTATTGCTGTGACTGGATTCCCACCTGATAATATTGCTGATACCCCGAGATCTTGCAATCCTATAAAATTATTCTTTTCATCTTGTGATAAACTACGAAGTAGTGCATCTTTCATTTCAAGTCAAGCACGAAGTTCAGTATTCATAGCTTTTACATCTACTCAATACTTTTTAGCTTCGTTTTGTAACTGATTAGATAGATCTTGTCTTACTTTCACATCTATAGCATTTTCGAGTCCTGAACGAGCCTTTCATTGTACCGTAAACATTCCAGTATTTACCTTGTCGTATGCTCTACGGATACTATTAAGCTCAGACAGTGTAAATTCATCACGAGCAAGCATGGCCTTCACTCATTCAATATCTTTTGCATAAGCACGTGCTATTTTTGGAGAGCTTTCAAGTTGCTCCATTATATCCATAAGTGCCTCTTTTGCAATTGGAGACTGTACTTTTGTATCTACACTAGCAAGATTTTTAGTAATACCATTGTACATATCATCTGATTGCTTCATAAATACCTCTGCAAGCTCTTCCTTGCCCTTTCCTGCTAGTCACTTAGACAATATGTATGTTCATTCATCTAATCAAGTTATCTTTTCTATTTTTGCTCTTTCTGTAGGAGTAAATCCTAGATCCCTACGTACTACTGCTTTTGGTATATTTCTTGTTACTGTTTCTACTCCTGGAGCTTTTAGTGCTGAAATATCTCTTGCTACACTCTTTTTGAGTCATTCTGCCCCTCATTTTACTAGTGCTTGTCAGTATTTCCCAGCCTTACTAGCTATTCCTCCTATTGCTGGTGCTATTACTTTTGAAATAAGCGGTCATGCTACTGCACCAGTAACTCCACCAATTGCTCATCCTGTTGCTATGTCTCACATGGTAGCCTCTGCACCTTTATCAATAATAGGCTGTGTAGCACCGAATCATGCACCAACTACTCCAGATCGAAGGGCAAGTCATCATACTCACTTAGCTCAAGCGACATATCCACCACCAATAGGAGCAGTAAGCGCCATTTGTCCACCAAATTTACGAGCATCTATTTGCTTTTGAGTGAGTGGATTAGTTCCACCATCTGTCATACCAGCCATTGTAATATCTTCACCTGTTTTTTTATAGAATTCACCTGTTTTTTTACTAGCTTCTCTGAATTTTTGTGCCGCTCATTCCGCTCATATCATTTCAAGTCATCCAGATACTAATGGTGAAGTTACATTTTGTGTAAGATAGTCTAGTCAAGAACCTACAATTGTTGGGATTTGTTCGCCTGCTCTAAAGGCACCAATTGCACCTTCTTTTATATTTCCCATTATACCAAGATCTTCTCACTTATTTAAAGGCTTTGGCATCTCTGGTAGTGTTACGCCTATTTCACGGAGTCAAGACAATATCTGTTCTTTTTTATCTTCTGGTATCTGTGCAATATCCTCAGCAGTTAAACCGAGTTGATTGATAGACTCACGAAAAGGCTTGTAATAATCACTTACTTTCTTTGTATAATCAAATTGTTTTTTTACTGGTGTGACTATATTAGATCAAGCCTGTATAAATGGTTTTGCAAGTTCTTGTCCTGTTTTAGTAATTGCTTGTGATACTCATTGAGAAACTGGAGTAAGAGGCGAAAAGGTTTTACTTATTTCCTGTCCTGCTTGTGAAAAAGCCTGTTTTGTTTCAGGATTTACCATTTTTAAGATAGTGTCGAATAGATTGTATGCCATATTATTGTTTTGGTTTACCTGATAATGCCTTACTTAGTATGTCCCCTATTGCTGACCATTTATCTACTGGAGTTTTTATTTTGCTATAAATATCTCAAAATACTTTTGGTTTTAATTCCTCTGGCATTCAGTACATTCGAGTATCAATCATTGATTTTATACCATTCATTGCATTTTCTTTAACTGTAGAGATAATAGCAGTATTAAGATCTGATACATTACCAATATTTGCCATATTACCCATTAATCTTGTAACCTCAGCATCACTAGCTGCTGTTCCAGATATTGATTTAATATAGTTTGCCATAGTTACCCCCATTTGTGTTTGTAATTGTGCAAGTGCTGTATCTGTAGTAACTCAGAGTTTTCTACCTACTGTCTCTGCTATCTTTTTAAGTGCGTTTGTATCTTTCCCAGCTTTTTCATAGTCAGATACCATTTTTTGTACACTATCAAGAGCTGTTGAGAATTTTTGTGTATCGTCAAAGTCTTTCTTAAAGTCCTTATCTTTCATTACCATATTTCTATATGCTAGAGCCATACCATTTTCATCTCACGCATTAGATAGCCTATCAATTTTCTCATTAAATGCTTTTACATCGTCATTACTGTAACCTTGTCATCTATCTTGGTTATCCTTCATAAACTGTGCAAGATTTGCAAGAGATCAAGTAGCTTTTGTACTTGTACTACCTCATCTATACTCAAAATGCCCTGCATCTCCTGGAATACCTGCACTATACCATCCGTTAGCATTAAGGATCTTTTCTTGTGCTGGTGACACTTTTCAAAGTTTACTATCTCAGTAAACATCGATAGCCATTCCACTTTCGTGATTAGATTTTCAAGGATCTGCTACTTGGTGTCCGGCTTTACGGAGTTTTCAAGCTGTTTCTGCTGGATTACTCGAATTAAATGGTATACCATAACGATCTGCCATTTCTTTTATAGTAGTTGCTTGATCTCTAGCACCTTGTCATACAACAATTGGTATTCAAGCTGTTGTAAGTTGATTTATGGCACTCTCAAATCATCCTGCACCTGATTGGTCAAGACGAACTGTTTTATTACCTGCTGTAACTGGTACAATATTACCTGTAGGCTTCACTGCTGTTGCCGTACTTGTGCTTGGAGTTACTCCTGGTGTTACCCATCCTGCGTGTTTTCCACTTGCATCTTCCCATTCTTGCCATACTGGTTCTGATGCTTTCTTTGCACTTATTCAAGTATCAACAAGTTGTCAATTTTGTACCTTATAAACCTTATCTCCAATAGTTTGGAACGATACTCATTCGTTTGCTTTCTTCGCAAGTGCTTGTTGGTATTCAGGTTTCGCTTTAAAGTCTTGAATCATTTTCTTAGTGTACTCAGGGAGAGTCATTCCAAGTCTCTTTTGTTCTGCAACGTGCCAAGCGAGATCCCTATCTCCAACAATACCAAGATCAGAGAATTGTTTAATAACTCCTCCAATTGCTGTTGTAGGATCATTCGTAAGCTGTGCTTTTTGAGTGAGTCATTGTTCGAATTGAGCTTGTGAGAGATCGAGAGCTTGTTGATATGCTCTATCTTCCTTAGCGAGTCATGCTTGTAGAGTAATGTCTTCTTTTGTTGCATCATATTCTGATTTTGCCATTTCCATAGCCATTTTTAAATCTGCCTGAGTAAGAGTCAAGCTAGAATTGAGAGCATCAATCTGAGCTGTTGCTTCTTTTGTTCGACCTGCCATAAGAGTCATTATAGCACTCGCTGAAAGATCAGGATATTGTTTCTTTAGGTCTTCATACACTGCATTACGTTCTGTATTGAGAGTATTGAGTTGTTTTGCTATGTTAGATACTGTTTTTGTGAGTTGTAGAGTCTCTGGATCTTTCGATACGATACGAGCAAAAGCATCTGCATTAGTCTCAGTAATACCGAGTTTTTTAGCTATAGCATCGCTTGCATTCTGATAATGATCAACTGCTGTAGTTTTTCCTGTTGCACCTTCTGCAACCGACTTAATCATATTATTGATCGACTGATTCTTTTGGAACTTATCAAAATCCTCTTTTGCTTTTATGTAACTTGGATTACTTGCAAGGAGTTGTGCTGTTTCTGTCCCAATCTCTCACATCTTCATATTGTCTACGAGCTGACTTGGTGTCATTGTAGCGAACTTCTGATAGTTCTTGTACTGCATTTGAGCATTACGATATGCACTTGTGTTTTGTGGTGCAACTGATACCCCACTCACGAGAGCATTTAATACGTCTTTTTGATTCGTTGGTGTATTTGCTCGTGCTGTTTCCTGTGCTACTTGCTGTCTCTCTTGTGCTTTTAGATCTGCCTGTTGAGTGTTGAGCTTCATTTGAGCCTCATTCTGTGCCTTTATCTTTTCAGATTCAGCTTGTGCTTGTTGAAAAGAACTTTGAGTAATTCAAGGAGTAGGATCTTGCACAGGTGCTTGAGATACTGGGGGAGTAGTCGCCACTGTTGGAGTCGGTGTAGGAGTAACAGGAGTAGGAGTCGTTGGTATACCATTTCGTATAGCTTGCCTCTCTGCTACATTCTTCCCTGCCATTTGCTCTTGTACATTGACTGTAGGAGCTGGTGCAGGTGTAGGCGGAGTTGGTGTAGTAGGAGTTGCATCAGGGACTACTGGTGGAGGTCAGTATGTTTGATTTCTCGCATCTGCAACACTAATCCCTTGTTTTCTTAGTTCAAGGAATTTAGCTCGATTGTCATTTTGTGTTGTTGCCATTTTTATGAGTTAAGTTCTATTTCGTCAGCTTCTTTTTCAAACTGTGCATTGATTTCGTTTTCTAACATATCTGCTTCTTGTTCGTAAATTCGCTCTAATTCTTCTTCTATTTCTTCTGCCTGCTCTTCTATTAGCTTGTCTGTTAAATCCTGCCTATCGCTCAATCTTGATACGTTTTTATCTATCTTTTCTGTCTTTTGTCTTACAAGATTTCTTGTTTTAATATTACTTTCTTCGAGTTCTCTAGTTTTACGGATTACATCGCTTGATACTTCATTACTTTCTTCTTTTATTGTATCTATAATACTTGTATAATCAATTTTATTTTGAGAATCAATCTCATTAAGTTTTGATTCAATTCAGGTGATGTCTGTTTTTGGTATTTTCTCTATTTTATCTCATAATTCATTTACTTTTCTAGTAGTGTGAGAATTGATCAATGAATAATCTATAGAGAATCCACCTCCACCAAATGCACCTATCTGTTGATCTCTATATACTGTTCCACTCATATCCGAATATCCAGTTACTGTAGCAACATAGACATAATCTATTTCAGGAACTTCCGTAAAATCATATTTGTATACCTTGCTAGAGTCTACTTCCGTCATGGTTCAATTAAAAACCTCCTCTCAATTATCTCTTCGTTTTACAGAAATAGAAATTGTGAGTCATGTGTCAGGGTATGATAGGGAGATTTTTCACATATTTTTAGATTATTTGTTCATGCCAATTCATAATGGCTGATATATTAGAAGTTCCTGAAAATGATGTACATACTATTGATACTGGTATTTGATTGGCTGCTAAAGCGTCAATTTGACTTAGTGTAAATGGATTTCTTGGGCTTTTCCTCTGTGGCTGGATTTAGGTCTGTGAATGGGTATACTTGAGCTCAGATTTGCATCTTATAGAGAATTAAGAGTTATTGTGGTTTCAATTATGTCACTTTCTATTGATAGGAGTAATGCCATATCTCATTGAGAAATAGCATTGTTCTTTTGTGATTCAAGTGTAGCCAATTTATTCTCGAGTAATGTTTTTATATCTTGAATATTCATTTTAGTATATGATTTGTAGTTTGTAAGTAAGTCTCGAAGTACAGAGAGCCAAGTATAAGAATTTTAGATTATCAGGGCTTTTCACAAAGAATAGAAAATCACCAATATGAACCGTTCACTGTATTGCTGTGGTCTGATACATTTCCACAACTTGTAAAGTATTGATATTAATACCGTATACATAGATAAAATCATTTGCCACGGAGGTTGTATAATAGAATACATCTTCTCCATTGTATGTGAACGAGCTTCCCGTGGTAATGAGTGCTGTCTTTGGAGAATAGAGAACTGAGAGTTCTACGTAGTTTCGAGAAATATCAAACAAGTCAATAACGTTTGTACCTCATCATCGAACCATCAATATGTATTTACCCTTAGTAAGAACATTTGTATTTCCATTGATCCATCTCATATTACACGCAACTCATCGTGGAGTCATTGCAAGAATAGAGTAGGATGTTGTTGTATCTGGAGCAGTTGTAGTTGCAAATGTAATCACAGTAGCCGTATTAGCAGTTATTGTAGACACTATTCTTTGTCATGTACCAGATGTAAATATGATTTGTTTATTAAGAAGTGCTCATGGGATAAAAGCTTTTGTCGTATCCGTCAGGGTCGTTGTTGAACCTGCTGTAGCTACTCCAAACATTTCCATAATCATATACTTCGTAGTACTATCAGGAGTAAATCATGGAGTAGTAAGAGTAAGCGTGTCGCTCGTATTTCATGTAATAACAATATTACCTGAACCAAGTCCTGTTCCTGCAATGACACGAACCTTGTAATTCAACCATTGATTAATATTCCAATTCTTCGTAGAATCCACTAGAGTTGTAGCAGTTCCTCATGTAGCTCTACCTTCTCCATTTTCTGAGATAACCTGATACTGACGAGCAATACCGAACGATTCAGGTCACGCAATAGTATATCTGGAATTCTGAGTTGGCGCTACTGCTGTAGCGAACGTAAGTACAGTAGCAGTATTGGAGAGGATTTCTCTATATTGAGAAGTAGGAGAAGTTCCTGCTACATCTATCTTCACTATCATTCCCTTATATATGTTTGTGCCCCAGTTCTTAGTAGGGTCGACAAGTGTTGTAGTTGACTGAGAGAATGAAGCGGCTGCTGTTGCGGCTGCTGTTGTTTCAACATCGAATGTAGTAAGTGAATCTATTGCAAGGATATTAGCCGTAACATTCCAAGCTGCATCCGTACATCAGGTAAATGTGATAGGGTCTCACTTATAGAAGTTTGAGTTATTTGCAAGTGTTACACGACCCACTGTTCCTACTGTTGTGATATTTACGGTCAATCCGTTATTACCAGAACCAGAGATTATTGTTGTTGCTTTACCTGCACCAGTTGTGTATGTAAGTCAAGCAGAGTAAAGAGATACACTCGTAACTACTCATCATGCAGAAACAGCTTCAACTCGTCACTTACCAACTGTACCACCTGTTGTGATATTGAATAAGTCTCATTTTGCATATCCTGTTCATCCTGCCGTAGGAGTTGCATTGAGTACAGTGATTCACCCAGTATTGCGAACCATAGACGTGACTCACAATGCTTCTTGTCCAGGGAATGAGGCGGAGATATTACGAGCTTGCCCTACATCTGTGAGTGGTCACGTATACCACATATCATATTTTCGAGAATATGCGTGAATAATACTCGCACCGTTACCGATAAGATACATTACATCAGTATCACCGTGGATTTCATAAGTAGAGGTTGCATCTGGAGTAGTAACCCACGGTCTGGCAATTTCAAAATAATTTGTACCGTTGGCAACGATACGATTCTTCTGTCCAATACCTGTACCACCTGTTATGTGGATGGAATAATTACAGTATCTGTCCACTGTCATCGCTTTAGTCGAATCTGTGAGAGTTCTTGATGCTCAAGAAATAACTCATGAATTTGATTCATACGGAGTTCACTTAGTAAGAATTTCGAGCGAGAAGTCAGTACCAAGTGCGGCAAGAAGTTGCCCTCCGAGAGCTGTTTTCGTTGTCCAAGTATCTGTAAGGTTATCATAGAATTGGAATGATGACCATGGAGCTGCGGCTGTTGCTGATATAAGCCATACCCCACCTGTATTGATGAAGTAAGAAGTTGAAGTATCTATTGCAGTAATTGGAGTAGTCCAAGAGACATCACAAGCCTCGATATAGTATGTTGTACCTACTGCTGGTATAGCATAAGGAGCAGTAGCACTAAAAACGGTATTATTCCACGGATCAAGCTGTTGAGAGTTTGCATCAAAGAAATAGAGAGTATTTGTATCGTTATACAGAATACGTCTTACCTGTGTGAGTCCATTACCGAATACAAGACGAACAGAGTATCCAATGAACTGATTTATTTCATATCGTTTTGTTGTATCTGCAATACGGTCAAGGGCGGCACTCGTAGCAATACCACTATCAAGAATCCTAATATCAGATACACTTGTGATGACTCGCTTTTCTCCAAGACCAGTTCCAGTAGTTATCTCTATTTCTTTACCTATAAGTATTTGAGCATTAGTGGCTGGAATAGTCATAGACGTAACAGAAGAACCAACACTCAGTGAATTGGCTCGGTATCCTTCATCACTCGTATAACACATACTCGATGCTGTAACAGGAGCAATATTAGGCGATGCGAGTTTTTCACCGTGTCAGTTGTTCCAAGTATCAAACTTATAGAACAATCATCATAAAAGTTCGTATGCGTATTGACCTGTTCAGTCATTTGAACTGATTATAGTTCCTCCTGCACCGCTTGCAGCTGGTAACTGGTTTCAAAGAGTGAATATTGGAGTATTCATTACTTTCATGTTGTTGTTTGTAGCCATTTTATACGAAATTATTTGTTACGGACATACTGGCAAGTTGTGCCATATTATATTGGAGGTCAAAAGCATTCGCCCCTCCAATATTGGCTTGATTATTTACAGTTCATACAGTCGTTACTGTTGTTATTGTTCCACCAGTAATATTGTTTATATCTACAAGAAGCTTGTTACTACCACTTGAAACTATTGATAGTGGCATTAAAAGTTCCTTAATCATATTAAGGATAATCTGTCCTGTTTCTCATTGTTCTGCGATTGTTGTAATAAGATCGGCAATTGAGTCCTGTTTCTCCTCTGTAGCTGGATTTATAACAGTATTATCAGCTTTTCTTACCTTTTCACTTACGTATGTTTGTTGAGTTTCCATAGGATTATAATATGAGAATTTGTATCATTATCAAGTTAATATATTACTTTCATAAATACTCAGAATCTAGGAATATCAGAGGCGGAAGTAGCATATTTAAGAGTTATTTTATTATGCGTTGTTCCTGTATTCATTAGAATAATATGATTATTTGTATTATCCATATCTTTAGAGCTTCATTTTAGATATCTAGTACTTCATGTTGCTCATATTCGTATTGATTCTGTATTATTTACGAATCTTGCGTGTGCTTCAACTATTCCAGTAGGTGGTACTAATATAACATAACTACCAAAGTAATCCGTTGAATAATTTAAAGTTGCTGAATATGTTATATCACCGAGTCACGATAGAATAGGTGCAACCATAGATTTCGCACCTTTCTTATTTTCTCACATATACTGATACACAATATCTCTATATGTTATATCTGCAGTTCAAGAAGATCCGAATATATCAAGTGCAAAGTATTGAGAACGATAAATATCCCTATTAGTACCAATCTTCAGTTGATTATCATTTAGTTTCTCATTAGATAATCCATAACTCGTATCTGGTAGATCGAGGGACGGATTATCAAGTGGGATTGCTGTTATTTCCTGTTCCTTCATTACTTCTTTTCGTTAATAGAGAATTTTGACTTGAATCCGATATAGAGACGAGGAGAGTATGTTGTATTGCTTGTTATGAGCTCAAATCTCCATTGAAGAGTGTCCCATGTTCCACTATCTGCTACTTCTGCAACATTGAATCATGTTCCATAGTCTGTCGTATTGATTGTCTTGTGAAGTACAAATCAAGCTTGGTTTACATTTTTATATACTTTTATGCTTGTACTAGAATGTGGGAGTTGGAAACGGATAGTATATTTCTTTCCTTCATTTTCTACGTCTGTAGAGCTAGACATATACTCTAGTGAGTCAATGTATCCTTGTGAAGCATATCCACCATTCCAATCTCGCATATCAATCTTACCAATGTAGTATGAAGATCATCTCTTATAACCGATAAGCATATAAAAGCTATAGTCGTATCAAGTTCAAGATACTGTCGCTGTACTAGAAGTAAACATTGCAGTACATTCTGTACCATCAAAAACAAATGATTTATCGAGAGCAAGTGGATTTGTAGGGTAATACTTACCAAAGCCGAATATCTTTCCGTATCAAGGAAGATAAACAATATCACCGAATGTTTCTATCGCATTCGTTCATTCTCCGTAGAGCGCAAGCCGATCTTGCTCGTACGTTTGTATTTTACCTGTTGCATATGATGATACTGCTGTAGGATCACGAGGTACATCTGATTTTACAATTGGATTATTTTGATATCCTGCACCTTGGAATACGTATTTCTGACTCTTTACACCTTTTTGAGTCCACCAGTAGTGTTCATTATTCAATATTGCACAGTTTACAACTGGTTTATCTGCTATTACGATTTTTTCACTTGGTCGACTTGTTATACCATCCCAAATATAGAGGATAGTAGATCCACCTCAATTGCACCAAACGTATATATTATTACCAACTTGTGTTATGGCACGTACTGTCCCTTGCAATCCACCTATGACAGATTGCTCAAGAGAAGAAGAATACTCCATATGAGTACCATCTTTATTTATTCGAGAAACACTAGTTCAGGCTCAATATATTATATCTGCATTATTCCATACGATAGCTGGAGCATATGTTTGCCCTGTAATAGTTCTAGTGAATCTGAATTTCACTCATGTATTGTCTGAACTTGTTAGCTCAGATACACGATCCACACGAACATATGATATAGTACCGTCAAAAGTAGAACTCGGAGTGAATGAGATACCTGCTGTTGTTGTCGCTACTAGATATACATCGTTACGTCCTACTGTAAGATTTGCACTTGTTGCACCTCCGATAGAAACTGTACAAGATCATGCGAAAGATAGACCAAGATCACAAATAATATGATATCTCTGACCAACTACTGTTACAATAGGACTAGATTGTGTCAATGCCACTGTAGAACCTGTTGCGTGAGTTGCACCACTTGTGAAGCTCCAATTTGTACCTGTCCATCCTGATGCGAACGTATTTGTTGCTAGGATATTTTCTCTTACTCAGTTAGTAAAACTATATATGTAGTTTTGAGCTATAATCCAGTTGTTTGTTCAATCATTTACTACGTTTAATAGTGAATTTGCTATCGAAACTCACGATTCATCAACTGCTTCCCATATTTCTCCTGTTAAATCCTCTTGGATTGTTCAATCATCGTGAAATGTATTTACTTCTTGTTCAATTGTTGATCATCAAACGTAATTCGTAAGAGCTATAACATTTGCCTTTGAAGAATGTGACATAAATTCTTCTACTCCTCTTGATAGCTGTGCATATGCCATGTTCTTACGGATATCTATATTTCCACAATCAAAGAATGCCCCTTTTTGTCAGGCATTTTTATCGTTTGATAGTCATCCAGTAAATGATTCGATGGTTATAGATCATTCCATAGTTATTCGTTGATTATAGGGTCAAGGCGACGTGTTTTTTCCATTGACTCACTCTGCTCTATATTCATCTTCTTAACAGCTCTAGTGAGTTCATTTCGATAGAATACGAAGTCATTATTGATAACATCAGTGTCACGAGATTTGAATTCACTAGATTTCCACTTGAGTCAGTAGAAAAGTACATCAAACATAAATATAGGGAGCTTTATACCTGTTTCAGTTGTTGCAGTTGTCCATCCTCCACTTGCAAGACTCCTCACACCTGTTATTCTTAGTCTATCAACTCAAGCCTCAGTAGTTCTAATATCTGGAGCGATGAAAATAGATCAATCAGCATAGAAATAGATAGGATCTGCGATATCTTGCTCTTGGAGTAGTCTTACCCAGTCTTTTCTCTCTTCATCACTTGCAGTTCGACAGAGTGTATATGTTTTATCTCCAGTATCTACATATGTGTCACTATCTCGTTCGATACATACTGATTCTACGAAGTCAGCTCATACTGTTGTAGAGGTAGCATTTGTACGTACTGTATATTCATCTTGTAATGATACGGTATCTGCTGTCCAGATATCCCATGAATAATCCCCTCGTTTTGCGTATTGGATTGTACTCCATATATCTTGAGCGATATAATGAGCATCTTCGAGAAATATAGCATCTGTATAGGTAGAATCTAGATAATTTCTAGCTACTAGACGTGTTTT
>OFRM01000653.1_pt1 | contig 13595 bp, 27 predicted proteins | sample 1543101 | NCBI WGS metagenome assembly OFRM01 (sample SAMN07774223, study PRJEB24372) | wastewater metagenome | isolation source: Exp Tend VB 0WW | collected 2016-02
GTATCCCGCCGCCGAGTTGTCGCAGTGGCCAACCTTCGCAAGCTCGGCACCAAGCTAGGCCGGGACTGGGTGTTCAGTCCCGCAGACGTAGCAGCAATGCGAATCCCCCAGCGATCGGGACCAAAGCTGCGCGACCGCGGCGGCCGCGAGGTCGCCTGCTTCCTCGAAGACACGAACACTGCCGAGCTGCCGGTGGACGGCAGCGAGAACGCCGATCAGATCCGCGCCGATTGGCTCGCCAGCTTCAACGCACGCGTAGTGGCCGCCAGTGGCACTGCTGGGGCGCACAACGGCAATACCGGCCAGCCCGACCCCGAATCCAAGTCTGGCCAGATCCGCGCCTACCTCCTCTCGCATTACCCGTGCCAGGAGGTGCCACGCGGGGCGCTCACCGAGATCGCCAATAGGTTCGGTGTAACCAAAGAACTGGTGCGCCACCAGGCGAAGAAGCTCGCCTACACCCGCGCCGAGCACATCCCCGCGGTGCGTCTCTGCGAGTGCGGCCAACCCGCATTGAACGGCGGTCGTTGCGCGGAGTGCCGGTTTGTTACGGTCGCCTGCGAGATTTGCGGCCGTATCCTTCGGCGCGACCGGACAAATCTGATGAACCGCATCCGTCGCGGCGAATCCCAGTCCATCGTTTGCAGCAGCAAGGATCTTGGCCTCGCAAACCACAGAGAGAAAACCGAGTGCGCCAAAGAACGAGTACGCCGCATCCGCGCTGACCGCTACTGGTCATCCGTGCCGAAGAAGTAACGCAACCCGCAACCAGCCGAGCCCGCTTCATGCGGGCTTTGTGCTGTCCTCCCACATCGTAGCGAGCAGGTGGACGCCACCCTCGCTGTCGATTATCGCCCATTGCCCATCCTCTACCGGCCGCGCCGCGAACGCCGATACGTGGATGTGCGCGCGGTCGTCGCTCCATCCGTGGGCATTGGCTGGGCAGACGAACGACGGTAGCGCCCGCAGGTTGAGCCGCATGATGCGCTCGATTGTCGCCGGCGGTTCTATGCTCACGTCCAGCCCGCCACGGTGACAATCACGTACGGCCCCCGCGACTTGTCCAGCGCAGCACTCACGCTGAGCCTGCCCCATTCGTCGCCTGCGATCAGTTGCTCGCGCAGCGAATCGATCAAGGCCTTGACGCTGGCGATGGCGTTGTCCTGGTCCCGGGGATGGTAGAACGACGCGCGGTCGAGTTGCCCAAATGGTGCCGGCCTGTCCTTGAGGCAGAACGTGAGCCGCACCTCGGCACGCTGTAGGGGCTCCCACGCCTCACCAGCTGCGATTCTCGCCTGCAAAGCGCAATCCTCGCGGTATCGCTTCACCCACTTCGATTTAGCGATACGTGAGGAGCCCTTGCCGCTGTTCGGCGACAGCGCGCGCGGCGGTAGGGGTACTTCGAATGTCAGCGAGGTCACAGCGAGAGAACCTTGGCGATCGTCTCATCGTGGGTCAGCCGTTGCAGCAGTTCGGACAGATGGTGATCACATGCGTTCCCGCGGCCCCAATCACTCCAGGCATACCAATCCGCGAGAGTGGGACATTTGTGGCATACCGAGTCAGGTAGATCCTTCAGCGAGGTCATGCTCCGTACCTCCCATGCCATCGCTTCTGCTTGTCAATCTGGCTGCACCAGCCCTCGCCGTCGTTGTTCTGCGTCGGGAACGGCAGTCCCTCGGCAACGCATCGCGGACACTTCATCGATGCACCTTCGCGCGCTTCCACAGCCCGCACGCGCCGCAGGGCCAGTTGCGCCGCGACTGCCAGCGCCAGATGGGGAAGCGCGGCCCTACAGCGAAATACAGCCCCTCCGTTTTGAATGCGTGCCGCTTCACTGCCGCGACTCCTTCCATGCGATCCACGCCAGCGCGATAGCCGTCACTCTCGCATCGCCTCCCGCAGTTCGATGAGCCGTGCTGTCGGCACCAGCACGTAGAAGCCGTGTTGCGCCTCGCTGAGCGGGTCCGGCAGCGGGTTGAGGATCTTCCCCGCCGCGTGCCGTAGCGCCCAGGTGCGGCGCCGTTCCGCGCCGTAGGCCGTCAGTGATTCGGGCACGTTCATCAATCCGCCATCGCTTCCGCGGTTGCGGACTTGGCGGGAATGTCAGCCGTCAGCCACTCCGCCTTGCGAATCAGCCGCGCCGTTTCCGTGCGCCAGATCCCATCGGCGTCTCGTTCGAAAATCAGGTTGCCGCGCTTCCGCTTGCTGGGCACTGGGGATACTCCTCTTCTGTGGCCGGTACCGCCGGCGCGGGCTCCCAGGAGCAAGGCTCGCGATGCCCCATCGGCAGGGTGCAAACGTGCGTTGTGCCGTGAAACGGGGCGCTGATTCGGCCGCAGGTGAGCCACGTCATCGCCGCATCGCCCGGATGCACCTGCCGCAGAAGTAGCTGTTCCACACCGCGATCCCTCGGCAGGCGTGGGTCAGGCAGGGCGCGGTCATTCTCCCAGCCTCGCAAAGTGCCTCAGATGGGCGTCCAGTCCGCGTACCGTGCCCATCTCCGCGCGGATGGCGCTCACCAACGACTCCGGGCACCCAAGCTCAGCGGCGATCGCCCTCGCTGCCCCGCGCGGCCACGGCACGCCTGGAGGAAAGCGCCGGGGCAGTTCCTCGCGGAGGATTGCGGACTTCGATGGCTGATTGGCTTCCCGCACGCCCCGGCGCCGTCGCTGGGGCACGCTGTCCGCAGCCAGCCGGTATGCCTGCCGCAGCGAGATGCCCATCCGGTGAGCAATGACGTCGAGCGTCAGCCCCTCGGCGCGGAGGGCGAGCACGTTCTCACGGCGTTCGTTCGCGCGCTGAATCGCGAGCGGAACGTCAAACACGCACTCGGCGAACGGGCAGGTCAGGCAGCTCGGATGGTGCTTGCAGCCGTCATCCCGGTAGGTCGCACCCTCCGGTAGTGCTCGGGTTGGTGCCGTCATTTCGCACTCCTTGCGCAGCGTCCGCAGAGCGGCTTCGCTGCCTCGTTGTAGGCCCGCACTTCGGCCAGCCGGCCACAGTTGGCACAGGTATCGGTATCGCCCGCGTCGTGGGCTCGTACCGCGGTGGCCGTCGCTTCGAGCTTGGCAATTCCGAGGAGCATTCCCCATTCGGCAGGGTGATCCGCGAGCCAGCGGAGGATCATGCGGGCTTCGTCGGCCTTCGACTCAGCGGTCGGCGTCGTCATCATCGGTTCGCCCAATCAATCAGGACGTCGGCATGACATGGCTCCGAAAGCGGGCACCAGCAGGCGAGGTCCTTCCCTCTCAGTTCGGCGTGGACATAGGGAGCGTCGTGGTAGGTTCCGCTTTGGGCGTAACAGTTCCTCCGGAACAGCGCGACCGCTTCCGCGCGGGTGGCGATGGGTCGGTACCCATCAGCAAACGAATGGTTCATCCCCACCCTGAACGGGTTCCCGTACTTCGTCGGCCGTCCGACATAGACGGTGCCTTCGGGCATACGCCAGCCCTTCGTGCGTCGCCGCTGGATGCGCTTCGGACGGGCTTCGTCGGTAGGCGTCGTCATGGGAGCACCTCGAAACAGCGCTTGTGACAGCCCCACATCTGATGCGCGGGCTGCGGAACGTCGCGGCTCTTCCGGCCCTCCCGCGCCCACCCCTGGGTTGCCGGGACGTGATGGCAGAACTCCCATCCGGCCGCCTTCAGGGAGGTTCCGGGCTCCGTAGCGAGGATGTACGTGCAGATACGGAGCCCACCCATCGCCTTCCAGCATCGCCACGCTGCCCCGTAGAGCATCGAACAGGCGTGCGGGGTGCCATCCGTAACGAGGCGGGTTACCTCGGCGGTCGTGCCGTCTTGCAGTCCTTTCGCGCGGGGCCGCCCAGTGATCGCCGCGCCGACGATCTGATCCCCGGAGAGGCAGGCGATGGCGAATTTGTGGCCTTGGTCACGGCCATGGTGGCGGTGCAGGCGCGTTACGAGTGTGTTGGCGTCGCGCAGGCTGATCGGCGCCAGTCTGAGGGCGGCGCGCGTTTCCGTGAGGGCGGTCACTTCCGATCCCTCAGGTTCGGCCCTTCGACGTGGATGACTTCACACATCTCGGCGATGCGCCACGTCGTACGCTCGCCGATGCGCTTGGCGAGTTGGCCGAGTGAAAGGTTGGACGTGAAGATCGTCTCCCCTCCGCAGTCCCCGCGACCATGGCGGTAGTTCACGAGCTGATAGAGCTTGGCTTCCTGCCACTCGGATGGCTTCTCTGAGCCAATGTCGTCCAACACGAGACACGGGCTGCTCTTCCACAACTCCATCAGGCTCTCTTCCGTCTCCCCGTCGCCCCTTCGCGCCACAGGATCAGCCCCGTAGGTCGAGCGAATACGGTCCAGCAGGTCCGGAACCGCGATGAAATCGCCTCCGTCCCCGAAGTCACAACGCAAATGAAGGAGGCTTGTCGCAAGCCCGGTTTTGCCGCAGCCGTAGCCGCCCCAGAGGAATAGCCCCTGCTTCTCCTCGCCCTTCGTCCACTCCCGCACGCGTTCACTGGCACCGCTTTGACTGGGATACGAATCGAACGAGAGTCCGAGGAAGCGGGCCGGAATGCCAGCCTTGTCGATGAAGAACTCGAAATGCGCTTGGCGCCCAGTGGGGCACGGGCAGAAATGGTGCTCAAGGCCATATCCAGTCTTCCCGCCGAGCCGGATGGTCGCCCCCGATCCATCGCACCAGCACTCGTTATCCGAACTTCGCAAAGGGATCGGGCTTGTCATCTTGGGCGCTCCTTTCTGGGAATCGGGATGCGGGGTTCTTGCGGAACCGCCAATTGCGGGTGGGATCTTCGAGTTGGTTCCGGAAGCCCTGGACCTGATCGACGTGCCTCAGGTTCGGGCCGTAGTTCAGGTAGTCCTTGGCGGCTTTGGGCACGTCGAAGTCTGGGAATTCAAGGCCGAACTCAGATATCCGGTTCGCAGTCAAAGGGCGCTTCCTCGGGCGGTCGAAGGCCGCATCGGACGGGTCCGCCGAAGATCCCGCTATCGCTTCTGCTTCTGCTACCGCTTCTGAAGATCCTGCTACCGCTACTGATGGGCTCGACACTGTCTCTTCGGTGTCTTGTTCCTGTTCGAACGGTGGCGAGTCACTTACAAGCCCATTGCTTGCCACTTGCTCGCCCATGGCAGGGATGCGGCTCGGCGGTTCCTTCGGGTGCGGGGATTGGTGACGTTTGAAGGCCGAAACTTGGATGTATTGAATCCCACAGGACTCGTAGCGGGCGATGAACCCGCTCTCGTGGAGCTGCCCCAAAAGGGCGTCGACGTTGAGCTTCTTGTCGTACGGGTACAGCTCGGCGTGAATGCGCGCGGGCCGGTCTTCGAGCCGGCCTTCGCGGTCTGCGATGGTCCAAAGGCCGATGAAGAGAAACCGCGCGTGGATCGGCAGCGCGGCGAGCACGTCGTTAGTAAACAGGCCTGGTTTGACGAGTCGAGCGCGCGCCATCAGCGCGCCCCCTCTATATAGGTAGACGCGTGAGACACGAAAAAGCCCCTCCCGGATGCCGCTGAATTGTCACGTCCAGACGGAGACATACCGGGAGAGGCGAGTTCGAACGATAGAGGGTGGGGGCCATCGCGGCAAATCTCCGACATTGGACGTGACTCCATTAGAATAGCCGATTGACGCCGTTCGCTCAACAGTTTCGCCCGCCTGATTCGCGGAATGTGGGTAGGCGGGTAAGCAGATTCATGCGCGTCACAGCGGCAGTACCTCCTGCCCCACGTTCTGCGCGGATGCGAGGTTTGCCGCGGCATGCCGGTAGTAGCTCGCCTTCAGCTCCGCCCCGACGAAGCGGCGCCCCTCCTGAAGGGCCACGTATCCCTCGCTGCCGATGCCGGCGAACGGGGAGAGCACCACGTCGCCCGGATTCGTCCAGAGGCGGATCGCGCGCCGGATTACCTCCAGTTGGAGTGGCGCGATGTGCCGTTCGTCGTCATGCTCGCGAGCGGATCGGTACTGGAGCGTTGCCGATGGGTTGATATCCATCCATACCGGCGAGGCGACTTCTTGCCAGAGGGACACGGGATACTCGCCGTTGTGAGTAACCCTTTCCTCCACGTCGCGCGGGTCGCGCATCGTGATCAGGTAGTCCGGTATCCCCTGTCGGCTCATGGTCGCGTTCCCGCGCACGGTCTTGTGGAGCAACCCCAGCGCCTTCGTCCGCTGCATGGCGGTTACCGGATCCTTCCAGATGACGACCTCGGAATGGTGGATGAACCCATGGCCGGCGAACGCTCGGATCAGGTCGCCCCGGAAATCTTGCAGTCCGATGTATCCGTTCAGCGACTTCGACGATGGCAAGAGCATGCAATGGAAGCTGACGAGGTGGCCAGGCTTCGTGACGCGCTTCAACTCGGCGATCACGTAGTCGAAGTGCGCGAAGAACTCCCCGTAATCGCGCGAGTTGCCCAAGTCGCGCGGCGAGTTCGAGTAGGTGTAGAGGCTCGAAAACGGCGGGGAGAAGATCGTGTAGTCCACCGAGTCATCCGGCAGGCCGCGCATCACGTCTACGCAATCGCCGTGATACAGGGCATACCGGTCGGTGATGGATTGATCGAGGACTGCAGCCATTGGGGAATCTCCTGGTTCGTGTTCGGTTCGTAGGGATTGGTCGCACGGACTGAGCCCGTGACGTTCTCTCGGACGCTCGCGGCCGTCGTGGCAGACAGCTCGGCCGACATTGCAGCGGCGTCGCGCTCTTTGCGGAGTAGGTTCGCCACTACGGCCCCCTCCATCTCCGAAGAGAAGATGTGGACCTCGACGGCGCGCTTCTGGCCGAAGCGCCAACATCGCCGCACGGCCTGGTAGTAGGCTTCCCAGCTGTCGGTCACACCGACAAAAGCGACGCGCGCGCAGTGCTGCCAGTTGAGCCCGAAGCCGGCGATCGATGGCTTCGTGACGAGGACGCGGATCTGGCCGGCTGCGAATGCTCGCAACCGTTTCTCCTTTTCCTCGATGGTCTGTGAGCCTCGGACCTCGACGGCACCGGGGATCGCTGCCACCAGCGACTCGGATTCCGCGTTGAGGTCGCACCAGACGATCCACGGCTCATCGTCGCCGGCGACTTGCGCAGCCACCGCAGCCACGCGCGCACCCACTGACGATTTCCGCGCGGCCCTGCGCTCCATCAGCGTTTGCGCTTCGAAGGCAAACAGATGGCCCGAGTCAAGTACCGCTTGCTGGTCTGCCGCCATCGTGTGCTGGTGCACTGCGAACGGCGGGAGCGCATACCCGCCATCGTCGTAGCCGAGGTCCGAGGGCTTCTGCACCAGTGCGGCCCATGACGCTACCCATCGCCAATACTCGGCGCGGGCGTGCTTCTTCAGCCGCCACGTCTGCGTTTCCCCGCCGTCGTGGGTGAAGAACTCAGAGAGCATTTCGGGGCGGGAACAGATGCCGAGGAACTCCGCATGCGTGCCCAGCTCGGTGTAATCGTTCGGGGCCGGCGTCGCCGTGGCGCAGAGCTTCCACGCTGTCTGTCCGAAGGCATCAAGCAAAAGTCGCAGCGTCTTCGCGTCGTGGTGTTTGATGATGCTCGATTCGTCCAGCACGACCGCCCCGAACATCGAGGGGTCGAACCGATGGAGCCGTTCGTAGTTCGTAATCGTGATGCCGTCCTGTACCTCGGAGCCATCGCGGCACTCGTTGACTTCGATGCCGAGACGCGCGCCCTCGGCGACCGTCTGCGCGGCGACCGCGAGCGGGGCGAGGATGATGGTTCGCTTCACCGGCAGATGACGCGCCCATTCGAGCTGCATCGCCGTCTTGCCGAGGCCGGTGTCAGCGAAGATGGCCGCGCGACCGCGGCGGAGCGCCCACGAAACGAGGTCGCGCTGATGCGGGAAAAGGGAATGGTGAAGCGGAGGCACCGTGGCCAGTCCAGTTGGTGCCGTAAACGCCAGCTTGGTAGCTACGAAGTCGGCGTAGCTCACGATGCTGCCCTCTTCAACTGCCGCCGCTCGCGCGTGTAGGTGCGCACGGCCGCCGTGCATGGCTCACAACGACAGCCGCGCACGTTGTACTCGCCCATCGTTCCGTGGCGAGGCTCACGCGGCGCAGGCGGTCCTGCAACGCGGCGGGCTCGCTCCTGCGCCATGAACGCACCGGACGCTTCCGCGTTGAGCACGAGTTCGCGCCGCTGCGACTGGATGCCGGATTTGCCGAGGTCGCCCAGCTTGCTATTCCATGTGCCGCTCCGCTCTTGGAATGGGTTGTCAGGGTCGCCGCCGCTCAGTGCCTTCTCCATCCCGCAGTGGACGCAGCGAGACGGCCAGCGATGCGTGACGGGATCGATCTGCTCGGCGATGCGGTAGCGGTGCTGGCAGGGCAGTGCGGCTTGTACGGGGCTCACGGCTGCGCTCCGTCGATGGCGGCTTCATGCTTTGGGACAGTCATGCCAATGTCCGTTTTCCGTTGGTGCTCCGTAGCCACAGATACACTCTGTTCCATAGATAAGCGGTCTTCCGCGGCTGATTTTCCATACTCGGCTGTCATGTTGCCGCTGAGCGCGCGGCTTCCGGTTCGTCGTTTTACCGCAAGTGCAGAAATAGTCTGCCCAAGCCATCGCCCCATTGAATGGTTCCCATCTGTGCCAGTGCCTCCAACCGATTGACCCGAGTACATCAAAGACAGGTGCGAATGGGTTCACAGCTGCGCTCCGTCGATGGCGGCGAGTTTCTGTGTCAGCACGCATCCAGGGCAGCGCCACTCGCCCACATCGGCGCAGTAGGCTCCGAACGCAGCCATCGAATAGCAGTGGCCTCGCACCCGCGCTGCCTCCACCACGTCCAGCAGCGCCTTTCCGCGTTCGCCCTGCGGCTGGGCTGCGAGGTTGCGGAGTTTCCTCGCCACAGTTGCCCCCTCACTGTCAGGCTTTCGCTCAATCTCAATGGCTGCCGCTTTAACTGCCGCCCGCAGCTCGCTCAGCTCGGCAGCAAGGGCGTCTCGTTCCGCCGTGACCTCGCTGATCTGCCCTCGGGCGACTGCATAGGCATGATCACGGGCAACAGAGGAAAGAAGCGCCTCAAACTCTTCCTGCGTTGCCAGCCTTGCATCGCTTGGGGTTGGCTCAGCCACGGGGCGGCTCCTGCCGTGCTTCGATGCGACTGATCACCGCGCTGCGACGATGCCCGTTGTAGCCGGCCCCGCTGTATCCATGCGGGTCAACAGCCGTCCCGCTCGTGTAGTCGTTGCGAAAGTTGTCTGCCTCTTGCCAACTCGCAGCTCGGTAGATGCCATCATCCCGACCACAACAGGTCAGGGAGACAACCCACGGTCGGTCGCTCATCGCCCGCCCTCCTGCGGCTCTGGCGCGGCTCCCGCTGCGAGCGCGGCCAGTTCGTTAAGCGTCTTTTCCCAGAGGCTGGTGAACTCGCCCGACAGCAGCCCGTGATGCAGCCGGACGGTGTTCAGGGCCATCAGCCGACCGCCAAGCCAAGCAGGCGTCTTCGCAAGTTCCGCCCGCAGCCGGTCGCGCTCATCGGCAATGTCGAGCAGGGACGGGAGCAAGTAGACCGCCTGCTCAATCAGCGGCGCCCAGTGATGCCGGTCGTAGGCGTCAAGCCATGAGCCGTTACCATCGTCGTCCGCGTAGACGGCCTCGTTACGGTCGTAGCATTTAAGGACGATGTAGATCTGTTCCTCGGTGGGGAAGCCCGCTACCGTGGTCGCCTTTTCCAGCAGCACCCGCAGTTCGGCCCGTCGTGCGGGGGTTGGTTCAGCCTCAGTCACGGGGCGCCGCCAGCAGCCAGCAAAGCGCACCGTGCACCCACTGCGGCACGCGCCCCTCAGAAATCCGAACCGATGCCTCGCCGCCCATCAGCTTCGTCAGCGCGATGTCGCCCAACATCCGCTCCCAGCCCGCCTCTTCCTCGAACCGGAATTCCTCGTCGCCGCCACGCTTGATTCGGAGAACGCAGGGCGGCGCTTCGAATAAGAACGAGTAGCCCGCCAATTCCGGAAGGCTGAACCCAAACGTCATGCACTCCGGGTCGACTATCGGGTTCGGGTGGAATGGGATGGCCGAAGCCCATGCACTGAGCCTATGCAGCGCTTCCTCTGCGAGGTCGGATACCGAGTGCTCTCGTGCCACGTCCGTCATTGGACCTTCACCTCCATCACCTGGTGCGGGCCGTAGAGGTCAGTCATCGATCCGCCTCGCTCTCCGGGGCGCAGCCGGCCCCACGGACTCCGCCCGTAGCAATTCGTGCGAGTGCTCGCCCATGTCCGGCCAGTTGATTGACCGGCCGTCGCTGAACGTGACGACCGGCTGATAGCAGACGGAACACGCGCCGAACGTTCCACTCCCGAAGTAGCGGTTGACGGCTCGCGCCCGCGCGGCCACGGTCCCTTCGTCCTGGCCGATTCCCTCGAAGGCGACTCCTGAGGGCTTCTCCATGCGCGCGAGCGTGAGAATGGTGTCGAACTCGGTCGGGTTCCGCTCCAACCAGCCGAGAACCTGGGCGGCGTCCTCGATGCGCTCGGTGATCATCAGTAGACTCCTTGCGAGCCGCGGCCGTCGAGCGTGAACAGCTTTGGCCCCGGCTTCTCTGCGGGCGGCTCGTGCTTGTGGAAGTCGCGGCAAACGTCCTTCGCCTCTTCCAACATCCCGTAGCAGAGCAGCTTGTTGGCGAGAGGGCCGTTGACGTGGACGGCCCCGGTCTTCGGGTCGAGGGTGATGGTCAGGACAATCGGCCCGTCAGCCATCTCACTCACCCCTCATGGCGTTGATGTTCCGGCGGATGAAGGCGAGCGGGTCCGGCACGCGCTTGGCATCGCGGCGGTCCCACCACTTCTTCAACCCGCCCTGGTCGGGCGTAATCGAGAGCACCATCCCGAGGTCGCCCCAATCGGCCTTCATCTCCGCGAGAAGGTCGTCGACTCCCGCAACGAACTCCGCGAACGTCATTTCGGCGGCGTCCGCCCCTGTCGGGATAGCGGGCGGTGTTTCGGCGGGCGGTTGCGGTGCGTCGATGTTCCGCGCGCGTCGAGGCGCGGCCGGCGCCGGAGCCTCTTCGTTGTCGGGGGCTTCCCGCACGGTGTCGAGCACGCTGGCCTTCTTCCCTGGCTGCGGTGCGGTCGCTGGCTCGGGCTCCTCGTTGTCGTCGTTCGCGTCCTCCGAGAACTCCCCTTCGAAGGTCTCCGCGGGCTCCTCATACGTCGCCCTGGGCGCGGCGATGGTCCGCACGGGCTCCCGCTCGCGCTCGACCTGGGCCTCCCAAACGGTGTCGCCCGCGCCGTCCTCGGCGTCCACGTAGACGCCGCTGCACTCCTGGGGGAACGCGGTTCGGAAGCCGCCGGCCTCCGCGCACTTCCGAAGTTGGTTCGCGGGCATCTTCTGCCACATTGAATTCGGCTTCTTGTTGCCGGTCCTCTCGCCGGCCGCGTACTCGTCGGTGGTCTGGACGTACTCCTTGTAGAGCGCGGTGAAATAGACGGGCTCGGGGAAGTCGGCGCGCTTGATGCCGATGCGGGCGGCGGCGGGTGGGTCGTCGGAAAGCCAAACGTCCGTCCACATGCCATCGGGTCCGCACCATTCGGGCGGCGTCGTGCCGAGGTACCGGCCGGTGCGCTCGGCGATCAGCCGGTAGCCGTCGATGCCGACCTGGATGGTCATCTGGGTCTGCTCAACCCACTTGCCGTCCTTGTCCTTTGCCTTCGCCTTGCGGAAGACAGGGTGAATCTGCTTGGCGAACGGGTCGAGGCCGGTGCGCTGGCACACCTGGACGAAGAGGGCGAGTTGGTTCGGCGTGCCGCCCCGGAAGATGGTCTTGGTGAGTGTGTCGATCTGGCTCTCGTCGTAGATCTGGACGTGCTGGCCGACGTGGGACACGGTGAGCGCGTTACTGGTCATGATTGGCTCCTCAGGTCAACGAAACGGACCATGGCTTCTTTGGCAGCCACGGCCTTATGGCGTTCATCGGTGTCGAGCGCATGGAAGGCACACGCGCCCTCGCCGGAACAGTCACAGTTCGCCTCTTCCATGCAGAGGCGGTAGGCCATGCGGTGGATTGCCGCCTCTTTGCTGAAAAATCGGCGTCCAGCCGAGCGGTAGGCCACCGCGTTGATGATCGCGATGGTCGGGTCCGTGCTGGTCACTGGAGGCTCCTGTTCACGGTGGTCGCGGAGGAAACAGCTCGCGCGCCTGGGATGTTGAAATCGGCCTGGAGCGCGGTCGCAACGCGGTCGAGCTTCTTCTCGTCGGGCATCAGGTACTCGCGCGGGAGCTTCGATGCGTCCGTGACCTCGGCGTGCCACGTCACGCGGTTGAACGTGCCGGCAAGCTTTGGCGGGGCTGGGGCGGCAACGGGGGCTTCCACGACTCGCGCCGCGGCCTCGAGGTGCTCCATCGCGCGCTGCTCGTCCCCGCGTTCCACGGCCTTCGCGGCGAGCGCTTCCTTGCGCCGGCGTTCCTTCGCGGCGTCCTGGCGGGCCTTCTCCTCGGCGGCTTCGCGTTCGCGCCGAAGCTTGTCCTGGTAGTTCTGCATTTGGATGTTCGCCTTGGAACGGGCCGCGGCGAGGGCGTCGAGCGGGGCCTTGAAGTAGGCATCCGCCATCGCTTTCTGAGCGAGGACCGGAGCGGTCGCTCCCTTGCGGGCGTTCTCCAACTCGCGCGCCACCGTCGCGGCCTCACGCGAAAACTGATTCGCGGCTTCGAGGCTCCCGGTGTCCGTGACCGGGGCGAGCGTGGTTGCGGCGAAGCCAAGGGCCGCTTCGATGGCCTGGGCGTGCGGGGCGATCGCGGCCTCAATCTCCGGCCACAGTCCCGCATCCTCCGCAAAGCTAGAAGGCTGGGGCATCACGCACCTCCACAGGGCAACCACGAACGAAGTCGTCGACGACGCGGAGGAAAGCCAAACGTCCGTCCGGAGGCATCGACGAGAGGTAGTCTTGGAGTTGGGCCTGTGCCCATTCCGGGTGCCGGAGCGCGGCGGCAATCCCTGTGCGATAGGCGTCGCCTGAGTCGTCGTAGGCGAGGATGGCGGCAGCCAAACGGCTGATACGCCGATGTCGGGCGCACTCGGCGTCGAACCGCTCCTGTAGCTCACTTCCCATGTTTAGTCCTCCATTCGTTGACGTTGAGCAGGCTGACGAAGACGCGCCAGTCCGCTGAATCGGTGTACGGGTGGACCTTGTAGTCCCCGTCTGACGTGAGTTGGATCGCAAACCGGCGGAAAGCCCTGCGGCTGTCGTCCGGCATCGGTGCGTGCTGGTAGGCGGCGAGCTGGGGGCCGTGGCTGGGGAGCGGCGCCCCGGTCTTGCGATCGAGGATTGCCCACCCTCCCCGGAACTTCCCCATTGAGTCGAGGCAGCCGGCATAGCCCAGCGTCTCGTTGTAGAAGCGGTATTCGGTCAGTTCGGGGACGTAGCCGGTCTCGCGCATGATGGCGAGCACCGCCTTGCGGGTCTCCTCCTTGACGAAGGGGCTCTCGTTGATGACCCGGCTGACGGTCTTCTTCGACACCCCGGCCAGGCGGGCGACGTCGTTGATGGTGTGCCGCTTGGTCTTGTCGGAGCCTGGGTCGCGTGCCGCCACGGGGGAAATGTCCTCTAATGTCTCGCTGTTCTAGCCTGCGTGTCGGGCCCGCGCCAAGCGAGCTGTCGTGG
>OFRM01000656.1_pt1 | contig 13577 bp, 18 predicted proteins | sample 1543101 | NCBI WGS metagenome assembly OFRM01 (sample SAMN07774223, study PRJEB24372) | wastewater metagenome | isolation source: Exp Tend VB 0WW | collected 2016-02
GGAGCCGGGGTCGGGGTCGGGGTCGGGGTCGGAGCCGGGGTCGGGGTCGGGGTCGGGGCTCCCGGTGCGGTGGGGTCGGACATCTAGGTGCCTTTCGGTTGTTTCACTTTGGAAGTAACTGCAGCAACTCTCGCGCCGCTGTTCTTGCGGGACGATCCACCTTGAGTAACCCCGATATAGGGCTTTTTCAAGCTGTCCTTCATCGCCCGGTACAGGGTGTCCATGTGGAGGCCCGGGCGGACGATCTTGTTTGGGTTCTTCATTCCTGCACCTTAAAGAGCAACATCGGCGCCTGATAGCGTATGGCGAACGACGGGAACGCCTGCTGTAGCCAGTTGCACGTATACTCTAAATTCGCCCTATATCCAATCCATCCAGTAGGGATCGTTTTTGGCATGGCGAACGAAATGTTTAATCGGTTGTTCGTCACAGGCCCTCGAGTGGCGAGTACCGGGTCGTACATCGCCACCACTTCTTTGGTGTTCACGTCGATGAGCTGTCGGGTAACTACGCCGGGGCAAATCGATCTGTTCTGGCGCACTGACCACGATACGGTAACTTGCTCTCCCGGCCTCCCAGTAGGGGGCTTTATGTAGCTTCCTTCGGCTATGTAGTCGAATGGGTGCGTGTTGTCCGCAGCCAAGAACCCAAAGACGGCGGCTGCGATTGTAGGTACAATTGCGAAAAAAATTCGTACCCGGAAAATTTTTATCTGCCACAGCTCTTTGATGTCGGCGATAATTATAGAGGTAGGCTTCACCATTACGGGCCTCCTCTAGTCCAAGGCTTGGCGAGCCACCCCCAATTCGATGTGAAATACCCGATCACAAGACCAACCATCGGGAGCGCCCAAAATATTCCGGTCCCCATGGTATATGCTTTCTCGATCTTCGACATGCGCTTCTCGAGGTCTTCTTTTTCCCGCGTCAGCACCGCCACTCGGTAGGCGAGCATCTTGAAGCGCACCTCCGGGTCAGTGGTGTCCCCCATCACCATGTGGAACAGCTCGTCTTCAGACGGCATACCGTCGGTCATATCGTAACCCCTTCGGCCGGGGTTACCGGCTACCGAGCAGTCCGCGCTTCAGAAGGCTTTTGCTGTACGTATCCTTCATCGTGTTCCATGCACCGCGCGCTGCGGTAATAACCACGTTCTGGCGCACAATTACCTGTCCGCGCTCTTCGGCGACTACGAACGGGCTCTTGCCTTTTCCAGAACGATCAACTGTCGGCGGCACGGGCTCTGGCTGTAAATAGTCCGGAGGGCCCGGAATGTTCCTAGTTACCGGCTCCCTTGGGGGACTTTGCTGGAACGTTGCGCACCCGGCCAGTAGGGGCGACATCAGGATAATAGCAAGGAGCGTTGAGCGGCTTGCCAGCGAGCGTCGTCTTGAGGTGTTCGATGGTGAGGTCATCTTTCGCCTTTTGGTCTTGGAGTTGGGCTGCTATGGAGGTCGCCTGATCCCGCTGCTCAACAGCCGCTTTTACATCCTGCGCGTCAGCTGCTTTCTGCGCCGCGCGCGCCGCGGTCTCGCAACGCACACGCTCTACCTGCTTCCCCTTGGTGTAGCCGTAGAGGTAGATCGATAGGATCGCCACGATCACCGCGATGAACTTCCAAGCCCAAGCCGGAATGACTTTCAAGAAGGTGGGGACCGCGAGGAGCCACATCAGTTGATCTTCCCTTGCTGGTAGTCCTTCACGGTACTGTCAGTGCTCTTCTTCGCCGCGATGAACACTCCAACGGCGATAGCAGCAATAATGAACCAATACAACTCGGACGGGACGGAACCAAAGAAATCTTTGATCGACGATATGTAGCCCGAAGGCGTGTCCGCTTCGCCGAAGAAGCTCTTGATCAGGCCGGTCACAGCGGCGGGGATGCCGAGGATGAACGCCATGATCTTCTGCCAAAAATTGACCTTCACCGACGGCACAGTCTTAGCGACTTCGTTTGCCGTGGCGTTGGCGCGCGCCGGCGCAATAGGGCGGGACCACGGCGTGCCGTCAGGAAGCTTCTCCGACATAGCAGCGTTGATCTCGTTCTTCAGAGCATCGGTGATTTGCCCTTTGTTCGGGTCCTTGCCACGGTCGGTCATGAACGCAGCGACGCCGGCGACGAACTTGCCCCCGGGCTTACCATCGGGGTCGCCCACCTCGAAGTACTTCATCGAGATAAGCGCCTTCTGGATCAGCTGCACCTCAAGCGAATACTTGGCGTGTGAAGTAACCACGTTGATCGCAGTCTCCTGCGCTACCGGCGCGACGTGATCCGTCGTTACCTCAGAGGGTAACGGCTCCCTATCGTCGCCAGTATCCGCGCGCGCACTCACAGCACCCACGACCGGCGCATGCTGCATGCTGACTTCCCACAGCTTCGCTTCCGCATCGCGGCGACGGCGCAGACCGGCCACGTTCGGCCACAGGCGCTTCATCGAGCGAATTTCAGCGGGCACCCGCTCGAGCTCTCCGTTCGCCACGAGCGCGCGGATGTTGCGCATCTCGCGGTATCGATCTTGATGGTCGCTGTCCGTCCGCGCTTTCGTATAGCTCGCACCGCGGTTGTAGCTGAGGCTGGTCAGTACGCCGAAACAGCCGGCCGGGAGCTGGTCAGCGCCGGGGCACGCACGCATCGTGATCGCTTCGAACTTGGGGAGGCTCGTCTTCATGAAGACGGCCATCGCCGGCTCCCATGCGATCTCACCGATGTCGGCACGCGCCTGTGTGAGCACGCCTCGTGCTCGTGCACCGGTGATGCCAGAGTATTTCTGCATCGCCCTGATCTGGTTCGGCGGCAGCAGATTGGCCCAGTCGTTCAGGATCACGTCCGCGCTGTTGTAGCCAAGATCGTATCCGATGCCGACAGTGACGCCCGAAGCGGTGCCCGGCCATTCCGGCCGCTTGTAGGTGTGCTCGTACTGGAGCTTGCTGCCGATCTCGAATTCGACGATCAGGTCTACAGCTGCGCGGGACGACCTCATAGCTTCACCTTCACCCACATCGCCACGTGCGGCTGCATGTTGTTGTGCGCCGTTCCGCTACCGGTGCTGGACGTCGTATCGAGCCCGTTGGCGCTGGTGACGCGGACACCAGTAGTAGCGCTGCTGATGGTGGCACCGCCGTAGGCGGGGATACTGAACGCGCCGCCACCAGTGCTACTGTTTTGGTTCGCGGAATTGGCGTTATGGCCGTGGGTATGGCCGCCATCAGATATGGCCGCGGCGTGGAAGTGCGAAGCCAGCTCCGCAGTGGAGAGTGTGTGGGTCTCCGCACCGCCATATGCGCCGGCGGCGCGCGCCGTCAGCGTGGACCCCGTGCCTGCTCCGATTACCGCGCGGCCCGAGAAGCGCGGGAGCCCCATCGTCTTGCCGGCGTTGAAGTCGTTGGTAGCAGACGTGGCGTCCGAACCGGTACGGCCACCGCTCACGGGACAGAACGTGTCCGTGATGTTCACGTAGAGGATTTTCCAGAGCTCCAAGCAGTCCTCGTTTGCGCGCACGGTGCCGCCGGAGCCGGCTTTGCTGATCGTGCCCTCGCCGTTGTAGGCGATCCATCCGGCGGATGCAGTGGGATTGGCCGAGAACTTGATATCCCCCGTGTCGAACACGCCGATACCCAACGCTGCGATCAACGCTGCTTTATCGGCAGCGGCCAGCGCTGCGACCATATACGCAGTAGTGGGTAGCTCTTCGAACGAGCCCGCACCCGCCGTCATCCGCCCGAGGATGTTTCCCGTCGCCATCGACGTGGTGTGAGCAGCGTTCCAGTTCGACGGCCGCACCAGCGTGGCGTCGCCACCATCTCCCTTGGCCGACGTAAAGGCGTGCTTGATTTGGATGGTCATTGGGGCTCCCGAACAGTGTACACGAGCGCGTCTTTCTTAATCTGCGCGCCGGTTGTCGTGGCCGTCGCTATAACTTCGTAGGCTATACCATCGACACCGCCAGATACCAAAAATTGTATGGCCAAGTTGCCCGGCTCGAAAGCCAGCGACCCGACTACCAGCGGGGTCACCACGGTGTTGTTGAGGACTGAGAACGCCACATTGGTTAGAACTTCACCAGTGTCCAGCCAATCTGCATAGTCGATAGAGTAGCGCTTGGTCTCCCCAGCGGCTTTGACGTACCTAGCAAGCGCCATTTCGAGCTACCTTCTATTTCTGGGGTCAGCCTTTGGCACCGACGTATACTCGGATGCTTCTACCCTGCGCTGTTCGAAAACCGTAAGCCCCCGTTTGTCTTCGCTCGCAACTAGTGCGTCACGAAGCTCCTGCCTTTCGAACACGACCTCCGGATCAGTAGATATCTGCAAGGCCATTTCCTGATCCGTAGGGAACTGGAAAATAGCTAGAACATGCGTTGGTGCCGCATAGAACATCTATTCGGTTTCCATTCTATTGCCTCACCCGGCGAGCGCAAATCGTGCCGTAGCCTGACAAGCTCGTCCCCCCCGTAAAAAAGGGGTTGATTATCAGGTAGACGGTTGTCGTGCTCGTTAAGGAATAACGCCTAGTCCCCACCGGCAAGATAAGCGTGCTCGTGGTTGAGCCACGCCAAAACGTTGTCGCTCCCTTGTTTGCAAGATCGGTCGGGAGCGTCGCTGAAGTTGTGTTGATGGTTCCGACAAGAGCGGTAGTGGTCGGGCCACCCGCTTGCACGGTCGCGATCACACCCCATACATCCCAATCGCCCGGCGTCAGGCTTATCGACGTGATGTTGGTAACAGCCAAATTCGTGAGAGCAACTGCGGAGCCAATCAAGACATCAGATTCTATATACTCTCCGATGTTGCCAGCAGCCGCCAAGCGCCCCGCTTGATTAGTTGCATTCCAAATCGTTGTGGCGTTCGTGAAATTTTCACCGGCGCGGAACCCGGTATTCCCAGATTGGACATACCAGCCGACATTGCTGGCGTTATCGGTCATAGCAAGGTTGCCGTACATCACGCCAGTCGCGTCGGCGTCTCCGATCATGATCGCGGCAGATGCGGTGGCTGACCGCCCCCAATTATAGATGTTGTTATTGGATATGACCATCGCGAGACCATCGGCGCGGATGGCTGGGCCGTAGGCATCGGTGATGATGTTGCCAGAGATAATCGTCTTGTTCGATGTGTCGTCTGATACAACGATTGCGCCAGAAGTATTCGTATTGAACCGGATTTTGTTGTTCCGGAATGAGTTGTTCTCATAGCTTGAAGAAAGAGGAGCCTGCGAAGAAAAGTTGATAGAGACGCCGCACCAATCGTAGCTGTTACCGTCAACCTGCACGCCAGCAGTATTCTCGATCTTGGTCCCAGAGTCGTAATTGCAGACCCTGTTCCCCCTTACCGTTCCTTCGCGGCAGCCAATGATTTTGATCCCGCGAACAGAGTAGGTGGTTCCCTCCTGATAGCGCCCCATGATGTCGTTGCGCTCGACGGAGAAATAGTCGGTATTAAAGACGTTGATGCCGAACCCGTCACCTTGCCCGACAACGCTCTCAATGTTCACATAGTTGTGGTTGCCGGCATTGACGAAAGTGCCGTTCTTAACGGCGTTCCGGCAGCGGATATCCCGGAATTCACCGGACAAAGCATAACCGGCCGTTATGACGTAATCAGTGCCATCCGCTCGATCGAAGTTGATATTGGTCAAATCAAGATTGTTGAACCTGATTAGTTTGTATCCACTTAGATTGAAGCCGCCCAACGCATTGTCGTCAATTCCTGAATAGTCAATAGTGCCATTTTCAATTATGAATTTTTCAGCGAACGTCACTTTCCGCATCGTAACTGTGCCGGAGTAAGCGAATGGAATAATGCGGTCAAGGCCGGTAGTCGTTCCGGACACGCTCCCAACCGTTCGCCACGACGGGGGGTTATTCCCACCAAGCCCGGTTGATTCAAACATGACTGTATCGCCAGCCGCCAATCCAGCAGGTGGGTTATCGACCGTAGTTACAAAACCTGCGCCATTTACCTGAGAGCTTAGTGCGTATGTTGCAGCGGTGACTAGGCTTACCTCCCAAGGATACCTGGTTCCGGTATAAATCGGCTTTAGAGTCGCCCCGTTCAGATCGAAAACAAATGTGCTCGGGGTAGTAAAGCTGGATGTACCGAGTTCCAGACGATAAATTGATCCGGGGGAGCCCTTGATATAGCCGTTTCCTGCTGTTGCAGCAGAGATGACCGCCGCCTTGTCATCCGTTACGCCATCGCCGACCGCGCCGTATTTTTCCGGCGTTGCGAAGCCGGCACCGCCCGGCAGATCATCCAGCAGCACCTTCTTGTGAGCCGTCGCGCTGGCATCCCATGTCACAACGTAATCAGCGGACCCATCCGGTAGCACGTCTGCTATAAGAGAATTGATGTTCAGCGCGACGTCATTATCGTTCACGGCAATGCCGGAGCCCGCCCCCACAGCCATAGCTATATTCGCAGAAAGATCACCTCCACCGGTAAGACCGGCACCGGCCGCTACCACAACTGCTGTGTTCGCCTTCAGGTCGAGCGCTGTTTGTGTAGCGGATGAAATGGGCTTATTGGCATCGGCCGTATTGTCAACCTGATCTAGCCCAATATTTTTGCGTCCCTGCAATCTCTGTATTGGTGTGAGCGCCATGTCATCGTCAAATTGAAGAAAATCATTGGCGCTAAAGGTCAACATTACATTTGGAGGAGTTACAAAATCTATAAGTCCTCCCCCGATCGAAGACGTTACTACCGAACGAGTAAACGTGGTGCCACCAAGAGTAGAGGTCGCAACCCCAATCTCCCACTGTAACATGTTAGCAGTTTGTGCCCGATATCGATATTGCTTAGTATCTACAACCCGCCCGACAGGAGATTGATAGCCGGGGGTCGCACCGGCTACAATGAAGTCCCCCGTACCCCCGGAAATGGCCGTAAAGATGGTATTGTCGACAAAACTCGCCATAGTTACCTTCCGAGGTTACCTTAAACGGGTCCACCCCAGCCACGATTGCCGCGCTGGGAGCCGCGAGCGAAACCCGGGAATACCCAAGCCTGCTGACGGTACGTGTTGTTGCGCGTCCACTCAACTCGAGCAGACGCGGTCTTGTTCTTGAACTTGCGCATATGGAAAACACTAAGCTGCGTGTTCGTCCACGGCTTGTTGGGCTGCGACATCATGTTCCCGAGCAAGCCGTCGAGGATGGCGTCGCGATACTTCGCCAGCACCCAAGCTGGGAAGGTCACGTAGCCATCCCGCTGAGTAGGGTCCTGCACCGTCAGGGCCACGCTCACGATGTACACCTGATCGCTGCTGGGCTGCGAAGCCAGCGTCAGCTCTCCGGGGGTACTCATGGCCGCACCTACAGGTGAGCCGCGGCCGGTCGAGGTATTTGTCGGCTTATCGTAAACCCACAACAGCTTGTCAATCAGCGACGGACCGCTAGGCGTAACTTGGTAGATCGTGTTCGCCGGATCGCCACCGTTGATATCGATTTCGATGTCTTCGTTCCAAACGTTCGAGCCCTTGAAGAATTCATCCATGACGTTGAACAGCTCCCGCTGCATCAACGGGTCCGTCGCGCCGGCGAGCCTATCGCGCGCGTTGTTCATGAGGCGGGTGATGTCAGCTGCTGCCATTACGCCACCTGCATCAGTTTAGCGGTGGCCATCTGCATGAATGCAGCGGCGCGCTGGTCCTGAACTTCTTCATCGTCGCGGAGCTGCATCATGCCTACGCAAAAATACGCCAGCGACAGCCGGTACATCTCGTCCATGGGAACGACTACAGCCTGCGAGGCCGCGGAGAACGTGGGGGTGGTGACACCCGCAAACAGATCGGGGCGGAGCTTCTTGGCTTCCGGAATTGCGATGGATAGGGCACGGCAGATGCTCGCGTCAGAGTACCTGTATGGACTGTTCTTCTCGTCCTGCAGGAGCTCACGCACGAAGCTGACGTAATCGGATACTAGCTCAAGCGCCATGGTGCCCTCTAAGTTGGTGGGAAAGGGGCCGGTGTTACCCGGCCCCAATCACTTAGACGGTCTGTGCACCCGAGGTCACGGACTTGACGATCACGGCCTGAGCCAGCGCGGTGCCGTCGAGCACCTTGTAGCCGTAGACCTGAAGGCCGCGCATGATCTGACCGAAGGTCAGTTCGGAGCGCAGCGTCTCCATTTCCGTCATCTGCGTCGCGAACGTGAGCGCGTGGCTCTGTCCGGCGTAGATCAGGAACTCGCCCGCGGCCAGACCGGCAGCGGTGCCGAACGGGATCAGGTTCGAGGTGTACAGGGTGAAGCGGTCCACCATGCCCAGCCGGCCGTTGCGCAGCATCGAGACGCCGTCGCCCGACAGGTAGGCCTGACGGAGCTCCGAACGCTTGACCATCGTAGCGGCCCACGTCGGCATGATGATCCAGCGGCCGCTCTCCGGGATGTTCTGCTCGTCGAGGGCCTGACCCAGACGCAGCATGACCGTCAGGATTTCGACGTCGCCCGCGCCCGCACCCGTGAGGGACGAGACAACGGACAGCGGCGTACCGGTGACGCCGAGGTTGAGCATGCCGGTGATCGCGCCGGCGGTCAGGCCACGGTTCGCGGCTGCAGCCTGATCCTTGATGCCGAGCAGAACGGCCCGGTCGATCACGATCTTCATCTGCTCCGCGGCGTCTTCGGACCACATCGACATGAGCGAGATGTCGGACTGAACCTTCATCACGTCGTCGAGAATGGTGTTGAAGTAGTTGCCCTGATCGATGTTCAGGACGACCTTGTTGCCCTGCGGGCGCTCCAGCTCCAGCGCTGCGTCGGCGAGGTAGGCACGGATCGTGATGGTCGGCTTGGTGCGGATATTCACCTTGTCGCCGTGACCCTTGATTTCGCCTTCGTAGTCGGTGTTCGAGATCGCGGCCAGAACAGTGGACGCGTAGAACTTCTCGATGAGCTTGCCGCTCCAGATTTCCGGGATGTAGCCGGTGCCGGAGAGGCCGTTGCCCGCCGAACCAGCGGGGTAGATCGGAGGGGTGGTGACCCCTGATGCGACAGGAAACGCCATAGCGCTTGAGCCCTTTGTGCTGAGAGATTGAGTTTATCGAGGCCGAACACGTCCCTCGCGCTGTGCTTTGAAAAGTTCTTGCTCCAAGGCGTTGAACTCTTCTTCGCGACCAGCGTACTCGCCACGCCGCTTCGCGGCATAGAAAGCGTTGACGTCGTCGGGGGTGATGATCTGCTTCTCAGCCGGGGCGTTGGTCTGCGCCGGAGTTCTGGCTCTGCCCGGTGCCGCTAGACTTTCCAGTCCCGGTTTCGGCGGCTGTTGAGTAGCGGCCGGTGCAGGGACCAATTCGTCGGCGGGGGTCGTAGCAGCCAATTCAGAAATGAAGCCTCGGAAGAAAGCCAGAACACGGGGAGTGTCGTTCTCCGCGTACGCTGACAAAAGCATGCTGTGACGAGTAGCACCAGAATATTGATCTGGCAAGGCCAACCACGCTTTGAATGCGTCGAGCTGGTTTATGTCCTGCCAGTTCGGCACCGCCTCCGTAAGCTTGGCGTGCATCGCCTGCTGCGCGGTCAGCTTGGTTTGGCGCACAGTTCCGTTGAGCATGCCTTCCAGCCGGGCCACCGTAGCCTTGAGTTCGGCGACTTCAGGGGAGACGATCTCCCGCGCGCGCCGGCCCATGACGTCCAACATCTCGGTACCGAACTGCTCTTCCTCTTCCGAGGTGATCAGTTTCGAGTGTGTTACTGGGGCAACAGGCGGTGGCGCGTTCTTCATGTCCTGAAGCATCTGCTCCAGAGCGCCCATGCGGTCGACCGCGGCAGCAAGCTGCTGCTCGAGCTTTACGCGTCGTCCTTCCGCGGACCGATACCGCTGCTCCCAAGTACTGTCCTCGTTACCCGTGGGGGTAACCGGCGGCGTCGGGGTCGGCTGCGCAGTAGGCTGGGGTTGAGGTTCTGCTGGCGGCGTCGCCGGCGGATCAACGATGGTGATGCCGTCTTTGTTGGTGGTCGGCGAGGCCATCTTGGGCTCGGGTTGCACCTGATCGGGATACGCTGCGCGCTGGGCGGCTTCGGCCGCGGCTGCTGCTCGCTTGACTGCTTCGGGGATCACGACGTCCGGATCGACGGGGCGGTTGTTACCTCTCAGGTCGGATACTTTGGTGGCCATTCTATTCTCCTTGTCGGCACGGCTAGGCGGTGCGGACGGTTCGGCTGGGTGTTAGGCCAGCGGTTAGAAAAAACCCCGGGGTGTGAGCCCCGGGGTAAGTAGGGAGGAAACGCCCGTTGGGGCGCTTCGATCAGACAGAGGCATGCGCCTCGTGTCAAGTCGTTAAGCGATCTTGGTGACGGACACCGTGGTCGCGGTCAGGATTTCGATCTGGTAGCGGTTCGCCGCGCCAATCGCGGTTACCGGGCCAACGACGGTGACGTTACCGCCGTCGCCAGTGCTCAGCGTGATGGCACCGGACGACGTGTTGTTGTTCACGATGGCGAAGTCCGTCTTCGAACCAACGCCGGCGTTGGCGTCCAACGCCACCATGCGGGCGATGATCGCTGCGGCAGTGGCGGTGGTGAACGACACAGCACCGGTCTGGCCGCTGTGCTCCACCACACCGCCTACCATTTCGGTGGCGGTGAGGGCGATTGGGCCTGCGCCGGTCTTGGCCGTATAGGTTTCGCCCTGCAAGGCGTTTACCATCATCGCGAGGTACTGGATCGCAGCCTCGTCCGAACGAACACCGTCCGGCAGGTAGGGGTTATTCGTACCCATAGTTGAAGTCTCCTATTGCTGTTTGATTGCTGTGGTGAACAGGGAGGAGAGGTCAACGCATTGCTGTGCCCGTCCCTGCGCTTTTAGTACCTTGTCGGCCGGCGCTTGTACACAGGCGTCGCGAGCTTCGTCCGTGTACACTTCGAAGGCCTTGATGAACGCCGCCCAAGCTTCCGGCGCGGCCCTCGACAAGCGGGCGGCAACAGCTTGGAGCTCGTCCTTGGGTTTCGGAGGCGTGACTGTCACGGCTTCTTACCCACTACGTTCGGGCCGTTCCGCACGACATTCGGTGCAGCCTTGGCGTAGTTATTGATGGAGGGTCGCTTCTTAACGAGATCGTTAAGCGCGCCGCGCCCCGGAAAAATTCGTTGGCCGCCCTTGCCCGCGTGGTGCGTAATCTTCACGTCTCACCTGTAAGGCCGGTCTGCCCAAAACTAGGTATCGCGCCGTCGAAAGCCACCTGCGATCCTTTACCCGTGTTCTGCTTTACGCCTTTCAGCAGCGGCGATTTAGCCCCCGAAGTCGAAGCCCCAAGTTTGGCCTTCGGCATTTTCTTGCCGCCGCCGATCATCAATGTGGACTTCGACTTCGTGGTTGCCATGTCAGCACTTGTCCTTCGACAAGGCCTTGCGGGCACCGGGCTTGTCGCCGGACATGCCGCCCTTCTTGGCCGGAAATTTCTTCATCTCCGACGCCTTGCCGCCTTTGCCGCCCTTACCGAAGGCGGGGGCCTGCTTACCTTTGAACGGGTTCTTCGTCATGACGCCCGCCTTACTTGCCCGACTTGCCGGGGACGCGGGTACCGGCGGTCTGCTTGCCGAACATCTTGCCGGAGCCGCCCTTGATGAACTTGGCCCCGCCGCCCTTGTCAGCCTTCCCGGAAACGCCCGGGGTCTTGGTGCCGACGCTCTGCTTGCCGAACATCTTGCCGGAGCCGCCCTTGGCGAACGCCGGCTTGCTCGAGCTGATAACCTTGGACTTGCCTGACATATTTGCTCTCTCCTGTTATTGGGGACCACCGGTGATGTTGACCCGCGGGCCCGCGTCTCCAGTGACGTTTCCACCTTTCGGTGCCTGATTGCCTTGAGCCTGCCCCGCTGCGGCCGCGGCCTGCTGCTGAGCCGCCTGCTGGCGTTCCTTGAGCACGTCGTCCGACGGCACGATCTCCGCCCCCGGCATGCCGATGCCTTCCGATACAGTCCTGAGGACCTGCGCACGCCCCTCCGGCCCCATGATGGCCGTGTCAATGGGGTTCGCCGTAATCTGCAAGAACTCGAGCTGTCGGCTGCGCTGCGTCTCGCGCTGGATCGCGACCGTCACACCCATGACCCGCACGCTTTCCTCGCCCGTGAGGAGCCCGCTGTTGTCCGTCATCATGATGATATCGTAGAGCGCCGTCAGCAGCGGATCAAACACGTCGCGGTCAATGTTGGCAGCGACCGCCTGAAGGATTTTCGATGCGTTGCCCATGAGCATGGCAAGGCCCGAGGACGTACGCCCCGCGCCGCCGGCGCTCTGCCCCTGCAGGTACCGCGGGATCGCGCTCATGTCGTCGGCCATGCCGTTGATCTTGTCGTAAACGGCCAGCAACTCTTGAGCGATGCTGTTCGGCTGGAAGAAGCTGATCGGCACCTGCGACGTCCCGTTGATCGGATCGTCCTCAAAATGCCAGCGCTTCCACGGGTACATGTCGTCGGCGTCCTCGCCGGCGGCCAGCTTGCTGTCGTTGACCATGACCTGAGGCCCTGAGGCGATGGCCATGTTATTCATCAGCGCCCGCAACGTGCTGTTCGCACCCTCTTGGAGGTCGGCGATAATGTCGGTGAGGCCGTTACCTACGGGGGTACCCGGCATCTTCTCGAAGCTGGTGATGAAATAGTTGTGGCGCTTCCGCGGCGACGGCGAGAGCTGAACCTTGATGACGTGTTGGCCAATAAGCCACGCCTGCACCATGTAGTCGCGCAGCCCGTCGGGGATATACTTCGCGTCCATACCCTGCTCGAGGAGCATCCGGCCTTGGACATTGCCGTTGAACTCGAGGCACGTAATCATGCCCGAATGGTTCATCAGCGGGTTCTCGCGGCTCTCGTTTACCGCGCGCTCGCTGTCGGTGGCGTCCCAATTGTCGCTCAGCCCGCCGCGGCCGTACTCGTCGAGCACCGCCCGTATCTCGGCCTGATCGTAGCCGGGTAGGTCGAGAAGATCATTCAGGTCGGCACGCGATAGACGGCTTCTTTCGATGATCGAGGCATTCTCGATATCGCCTGCGCCCGGGGTCCACCAAATGTCGAAGGGCGATACGCGCTCCCAGAACATCCGCGGGCGGGGAGTGCTGATCGCAGTTCCGTTCTCCCAATTAAGAGAAGGAACAATTCGGACGACTGGACCTTTGATGCAAGCGAAGGGGAAGATGGGAAGGTCCGCAATGAACTCGGCCAGCGCTTTATAGAAGCCGCCTTCGACCAAATATTCATCGATCTTGTCCTCCGCGATCTTTGCCTGCGCCGCAGATTTCTTCTTTGCCGCCTGTCGTGCGGCGGTCATCAACATGTTCAGCCGGTCCCGCATCGCGGTCGGGTCGACCTGCTGTCCGCCCTGCTCCATCGTGGCGACTTCGACCTTCAACAACTGCTGGATCGACTGCATGATGTTCGGCGGGATGGCCGGGTCGGGGCCCGGGTCCAAGCCCCACGGGCGGTCGGACTGGAGGTAGACGTCGCGGAGGAGGCTCGAAGCACCGCGGCATTTGGCGGCGCTGATGCGCGCGTAAATTTCGGAGCCCCCGAACCTCTTGATCTCGGCCAACTTGTCCGCACTGTAAACGCCGTTGAAGGTGCGGAGCGCTTCTGAGAGCCGCTCAGA
>OFRM01000662.1_pt1 | contig 13516 bp, 13 predicted proteins | sample 1543101 | NCBI WGS metagenome assembly OFRM01 (sample SAMN07774223, study PRJEB24372) | wastewater metagenome | isolation source: Exp Tend VB 0WW | collected 2016-02
TGCGTCGTCGTCGCGCCTAGGCAGGAAGCCGCAAAAACGCACACTCACGCTCGTCCAACCGCCGTTTCTAGGTTAAACCGAATTTACCTGCACACTTTTGCCCCACAAGGCAGTAATTAACGGTTGCGCTTTCAGCAGATTGGTATTGGTAAAAAACTGCTCGCACGCTGGCTTGTCATGATCTGCTGTCGCCAGCAAATCATGGCGTTGCAAACGGTTCACCAATTCACGCGCAACGGCAGCAGATGGTTCGATGATTTGTATGCCTTCACCGACCAAGCTGCGTATGGTTTGCAGTAAAAAGGGATAGTGCGTGCAACCCAGCACCAAGGTGTCTGCGCCAGCATCGAGTAAGGGTTGGATGTAGCGCAGCAATAACGTTCTGGTGGCGGCGCTGTCTAACTCACCTTTTTCGACTTGCTCTACCAAACCGGGGCAGGCTTGTAAGATCAGCTGAGTGTCGCCGCGATAACGTTCACATAATTGGGTAAAGGCCGCGCTAGCGATGGTGGCGCGGGTCGCCAGCACGCCAATGATTTTATTTTGGCTGCTGGCAACCTCAGGCTTGACTGCAGGTTCAATTGCGATAATCGGGATCGGCGCGGGACAATGTTGACGTAACGCTTCAATCGCCAAGGCAGTGGCGGTATTGCAGGCGACGACGATGCATTTTGCATTGGCTTGCAATAAAAAATCACTCACCGCGAGTGTGCGGTTAATCACGAAATTGGCATCGCGCTCACCGTAGGGCGCATGCGCAGAATCGGCGACGTACATTAAGCGCTCATTGGGTAAAGCAGCACGTATCGCTTTGAGTACAGACAAGCCGCCCAAGCCAGAATCAAAAACGCCAATCGGTGCCGAGGAAGTTGCGCTCATAAATTATTTTTTGAATTCAGCCAAGTTGCCGCTAATCTGGCTGCTTGCGCACCACTACCTACAGCGGCCTCTAGTGTTGCTGGATAGTCGCCTGCCGTATAGTCGCCCGCAATGTATAAGCCTGGCAAGCCAGTGTCGTTCGTTGGACGTTGTAAATTGGGGCTGCAGGCAAAGGTGGCGCGCTTTTCGGTAATCACTTGATGCCAGACTGGCTGCGCAAAGGCTGGATTGTTGAAATTTTTCGCTAATTGTTGCGCTAAATCGTGCGCCAATTCTGCGTGGCTGTATTGATTTAGATAAGCCGAAGCGCTGATGACTACTGCCATTAATCCAGCTTGCTGTGAGTCTAGTTGGCCGCGATCAAATACAAATTGCCCCCATTCGCGTTCTGCAACTTGATCGAGCAGGGCATAGAACGGTCTAGGTAATTTCAGTTCTGGTGCGTATTGCAAATAACAAGTGGTGATCGCTTCGTACTCGAAGTTGGCTAAGCTCTGCAGTATTGTCGGCGCTAAGGTTCCTGCAAATTCGGCCTCTTGCAGCAATGTGTGGGCTTGCGCTAACGGCGTTGCGATGATGACGGCGTCCCAATCGCCAGTGAGTGCGCTATCGGGGCGATTGCCCGCCAGTTGCCAATGCTTGGAGGTGGTTTGGTGCAGGTGTTGCACGCTAATGCCTTGGATCAGTGTGCCGCCACGTTGCTGAATATACTGCGCGGCAGCTTCTGGCAATAATGCAGACAGATCAACTCGCGGCAATAACATATCGGAAGCGGCGCGTCTGGCACCCAAGCTGTCGCGCAGCACGTTTAGGAATATGTTTGCTGAAGCCCGTTCTGGCGGTGTATTAAGTGCAGCCAAGCACAGCGGATGCCACATCAGTTGGCACAGGCGCTCTGTTTGATCAAAACGTTCCAATAATTCACTGACCGAACAATCATGATGCAATTGCCAACCCATCCAGCGTGCGGCACTGGAAAAGCGTGCCAGCGCTAGTTTGTCGGCACTTGTCAGACCATCGGCACGCAGCAAAGCCAGCAGCAAATGCAGTGGTGCAGGCCAGCGTGGCGCGAGAAAATGCATGCCATTGGTGTTTGGCGGGTAAATCATTTGCAGCGGTAGATTAAGCAGCGCTGCACTGGTATCGATGCCTAGCGTTTTCATCAAGCCCAGTGTTTCGCCATAGGCGCCGAGCAGGATGTGCTGGCCGTTATCTAAAGCGTGACTATGCACCTCCACCCGTCGCGCACGACCACCCAAGTTGCGGCTGGCTTCGATCAGCGTGACTGCGTAACCGGCTTCTGCCAAACGAGCCGCCGCTGCACAACCAGCCCAACCGGCACCGATCACTGCGATTCGCTGGGTGAAGTTTTTTTGCATGAACTAGCTGATGTGCAAGGCAAATTATCCGCGCAGGTAGGCACGCCAAGCCAGCCATAATTTGCGAATCGGCGTGAGTGATATACGTTGGTGTAGAACCTGAAAACCATCGCGCTGAATCTCTACCAGCAAGGCTCGATAAATCGCAGCCATGATTAAGCCGGTGCGTTGCGAACGGCGGTCTTCTTCTGGCAACAAGGCAAATGCCTCGTCATACAATTGCTGCGCACGTTGGTACTGAAATTGCATTAATGCTTGGAATTGATCGCTGTAGCGAGCATTTAAAATATCGGCGGCGGTAACACCAAATTGCTGTAGTTCATTCACTGGCAAATAGATGCGGCCTTTACGTGCATCTTCGCCGACGTCGCGAATGATATTAGTCATCTGAAACGCCAGCCCCAGTTTTTCAGCAAAGGCCGTGGTCTGCTGGTTTTGTTGACCAAAGATACGTGCAGATAAAATGCCCACCACGCTAGCTACATGCCAGCAATACGATTGCAGGGCAATGAAATCGAGATAGCGGGTTTGGTTTAAATCCATTTCCATGCCATCGATAATCGCCAGCAAATGCGCACCTTCTAGTTGATACGCAGCGAGGTGGTGCGTTAATGCTTGGGTGACCGGATGGCTCGCTTGCTGCTTCAACATAGCTTGAATTTCTTGTCGCCACCAAGCCAGTTTGGCGCGGGCAACGGCATCATCGGTACTGTCATCCACCACGTCATCGACTTCACGGCAAAATGCATACAGCGCAGTAATCGCGCGCCGTTTGGGTGTCGGTAAAAACAGGAAGCTATAATAAAAACTGGAACCGCTCTGGGCGGCTTTTTGTTGGCAATATTCGTCGGGGGACATAAAAATTAAATGGTCGGGCGAGCATTGGTCACGGGTTAGAGCAGGCTTCAGCCTGCGCTTGCTTGTATATCAAATAGGACATGCAACGAAACAAAAAAAGTCGCAAAGATCGCAAAGATGTTACACGAAGCTACATAAAACTAGCTTAAAAGCCGCTATGCTAACCGACTGCGCCTAAACCGACAAACCATTGTCTGTTTAAGTGATGGATTAAGTTCTTTGCGCACATTGTGCAGATTGATAGATTGATTGGAGAATTGCGCGGGGCGCATGCTGTACAATGTAGAATATTGCGCAATTCTCATGATAAGTTCACGGTAGCGAGCTGTGCGTGAATCGGTGTATTGAATAAATATATATAACTAATGCATTTTTAAGGCAGAGATTATCTTGATTACGTTCACAAATAAATTATTGAAACAACTCAACAACAAAAAAACCGCCTTGATCGCGACATTGGGATTGGTTTTAGTGGGCTGTGGTGGGTTTATTTACACTACGGTCGGTGGCACAGTCGTTGGCTTGGGGACTGGCAGCACCTTGACCTTGATCAATGAAGGTAACTTTTTTGTAAATTTGACGGCGGATGGCCCATTTTCTTTCCGTGAAGCCAGCAATGCGCAATACCGAATTACGGTAGGAACACAGCCTAACTTGGTGAATTGTACGGTAGCCAATGGTAGTGGTGCAGTGGGCGGTGAAGCACCAGTGACCAGTGTGCGCGTTACTTGCGTGCCAAATGTGCCGTTGGGTGGCACCATCAATGGCTTGGTGAGTGGAACCACGCTGGGTTTGACCAATGCAAATGGCACCGTAAATTCATCGACCTTCACTGCGGCCGGGACATTTGTTCTCGCAAATTATGCAGTGAGCGGTAGCAACTATGCGGTCACCGTAGCAAGCCAACCTTTTGCGCAATCTTGCTCTGTGGTGAATGGTACTGGCGTAGCAGATAACACCAATCTACCTGCAGCAAATAATATCGTAGTGAATTGCGTTGCGGCAGTGCCAGTTGGTTTAACCGTTGCTGGCTTGACTACAGGGCGAACTGTGACCTTGACCAACAACGGTGGCGAAGCGGTTGTCATATCCGCAAATGGTGCTTTTAATTTTCCAACTGCCTTGTTGAATGGCGCTACCTATAATGTGCAAATTTCGACTCAACCTACCGGGCAAACTTGCAGCGTGACCAATGGCACAGGTACTGCCGTGTTAAGTACACCAGCTACACCAATCAATGCGTTGATTAACTGTATTTAATTAAGATTGCCGCTCAATAAAAACCTGCACGAATGTTGAGGCATTCATGCAGGTTTTTTTATAAGTGTGTTTTAAGCAGTGATCTAAGATAAGATTTTCTAGCGCCATCAGGTTTATGTCATAAACACTTTATCTGACCCAGTTCATCGAAGAAAAACACGTCTTCGCGTTTGAATCCCCAACTGCCGCCTTTTAATCTAACAAATGATTCAAAGCTGAAAAACGGCGTGTCGCCTAATTTTTTGGTGTTGTTAGCGCGAATTAATTCGCGGTCAGCGCGGGTTCGGGCGAAATCGTGGCCGATATTGTTTTGACACTCTAGATTGACGAATCCCCGTTGCCGTATGGTGAGGTTGGCCCATTCGAATAATTGTCCAAAACTGGTGTCTGGACGCACCATGCTCATCATTTTTCGTTGTAGTTCGGCCAAAAAATACAGTCCAGCGCGCCATTCTAGAATGCTTGGGCGCTGGGTCACCCGGCCATTTTCAACGGCAAAAGAACGTGAGCAATCGCCCCAATAATTTTCTAAAGTTGGACTGACATAGACGGTGATCAGATTAGACATGCCCACTTTTTCATCGCTGGCAGTATAGGTATTTTCTTGCATCGATAAGCAGCTGCGACTGCCAAGTAAGACCAGCACTGGGCTCTGGTCATACCACGTATCGGCATAGTGTAAATCGCGCAGCATGGCATAAGCTTTGTCGGCAATGGTTTGTTCGGTGTCGTCTGCATGAATTTGTTGCGGTAGGGCGGCCAGCACCGTCTTCGCTGCACGCTGCGCGCCTTGATGCGCACGAAGTAAGTCTAGATCTGACATGGCAAATTACTCCAGGTAACTTGGGTCAATCGGGCTGATCTGTTGCCTAGGCAAGCAAGTGGTGAACGGAGTTTCACCTGCCCTAAAAATACTGCTTAATCTTTGCTAGGCTTTTTCCGGCTTGAATTATCGTCATTCGTCTCAGCGTTATCACTGCTGCCAGTCACTGCATGTACGCCAGCTTGCGTCACATCAACAGCCGTACCAACCACTGCCCCACCGACTTTCACGGTAGTGGAAACCAGCGTATCGGCAACGCTGACTACAACACAGGCACTCAATTGTAGTGCCATTAATAAGATGATAAAAATTTGACTAATTCGGCGCATTAATGGAACTAAGAAGAAACTTAAAAAAGAAGCTGAAATAAGAGAGTTAGAGTGGCGATCAAGTCGTCGCCGAAAACCATCAGTATGCTGAGAACAAATAAAATTGCAATGTGAATTTTGTAAATAAACGTGAGCGTAAAGAAAATCTTTGCCGAGATTAGCGATTTTTTTATTTATCTGTATCAGCATTTATCTTGGTCGCTCTACTGATTGCCTTAATGAATACATACTGGATCATGTATAAAAATTAAACATAGATAGATATTGCGGATTATTGGGTATTTTTTAATATACTCCCCATTTTTAATAAAAATAAAAACAGAACGCGGAAATGCTTCGTTAGTTCCTACAAAACCTTGCCGTATAGCGCAGCGCAGCAGAAAACGATGCACGGGAGTACAATGAAGCTTCTGCGCCTTGACTTATCGCGCCTTCTTTTACTTGGTCAGTGAATCATGCAATCGCCTTCATCGTCACATTTACTTAACGTTGATCTTCATTGCCATTCTGTGGTCTCAGATGGCGTATTGACGCCGACCGCCTTGGCAAGCCGTGCCCACGCGAATGGTGTTGAGCTGTGGGCTTTGACTGACCATGATGAAATTCGCGGCATCGATGAAGCGCGTGCGGCTGCACAAAGTTTGGGGTTGCAGTTTGTCGCTGGGGTGGAGATTTCAATCACCTGGGCTGGTAGTACGATTCATATCGTCGGCTTGAATATTGATGAGACCAATCTTGAATTAATTAATGGCCTAGCGCGTACCCGTTCCGGGCGTCAACGTCGCGCTGAAGATATGGCCGCTGATCTGGCGCGGGTTGGGATTCCCGGCGTGTATGAGGGCGCTTTGAAATATGTCGGTAACCCGGATTTGATTTCGCGTTCACATTTCGCCCGTTATATGGTGGAAATTGGGGTTTGCCCTGATGTATCAACGGTGTTCAAACATTATTTGGCTGAAGGCAAACCCGGTTACGTGCCGCACCGCTGGGCGACTTTAGTTGAAGCCGTTAGCTGGATACGTGGTGCAGGTGGCATTGCGGTGGTGGCGCATCCGGGGCGCTATAACTTAAGCCCAGTTGCGTTGGATGTTTTTTTCAATGAATTTAAATCTTACGGCGGTAGCGCGATTGAAGTGGTGACAGGCAGCCATAGTGTTGATCAATATGCCGAATTTACCCAAGTCGCCCAGCGTTATGGTTTTTTAGGCTCGCGTGGCTCTGATTTTCATTCGCCCGACGATGATTCCCCAGATTTGGGTCGTTTGCCTGCACTAGATAAAATGCTGAAACCAGTTTGGCACGAGTGGGTATAGCCGCCCGAAGTCATTTTGTGGTGCCCCTTTCTTGGGTAAGCGCATCACGGCTCAGTCATCTCAATATTTTCTTGAATTATGAGTCAATGCCCATATTTGTGGCTGGGTAACAGAGGCATTGAGAGGCATTGAGAGGCATTGTGACATTGTTCGATGTAGCCTAGCATGTATCAAATTCGATGGAGATAAGCAAATGAAACGCATTTTTCTGTTTTTAGCCACCAATCTGGCGGTGATGCTAGTGATGTCGGTGGTGTTGTCAGCATTGGGCGTGAATCGGTATCTAAGCGCAAATGGTTTGCAATTAGGCACACTGATGGTGTTTTCCTTGGTAGTTGGGTTTACTGGGGCGATTTTTTCTTTGTTAATCAGTAAGCCAATGGCGAAATGGTCCACTGGGGCGCGCGTGATTACGGCACCTTCTAGTTCGATGGAGCTGTGGCTGGTGAATACGGTGAAAGCCTTGTCTGAGCGCGCTGGAATCGGCATGCCAGAGGTGGCGATTTACGAAGGCGAGCCAAACGCTTTTGCAACAGGCGCATTTAAAAATGATGCGTTGGTGGCGGTTTCTACTGGTTTGCTCAATTCCATGACCAGAGATGAAGTGGAAGCGGTGTTGGGGCATGAAATCGCCCACGTGGCGAACGGCGATATGGTAACCATGACCTTGATTCAAGGCGTGGTAAATACTTTTGTGGTGTTTTTAGCGCGTGTAGTCGGCTATTTCATTGATAAAACAATTTTTAAAAATAACGATAACGATGATCGCCCTGGCATTGGCTACATGGTGACGGTATTTGTTTGTGAAATCATTTTCGGGATTCTGGCCTCGATGATTGTTGCTTGGTTCTCGCGTCAGCGCGAGTTCCGTGCTGATGCTGGTTCGGCACGCTTGCTTGGCAATCGGCAGCCGATGATTCATGCGTTAGCGCGTTTGGGCGGCATGGAGCCGGGTGAATTACCAAAATCGATGGCGGCCGCAGGCATTAGTGATAAAGCGGGCTGGAGCGAGTTATTTTCAACCCATCCACCGATGGAGCAACGTATTGCAGCCTTGCAAAGCTTGTCTTGATATGGCGATGGCTACTTTACTTGGAACAGCAATTTACCCAATCAATCAAGCAAATCAAAGTGGCTCACGTTCGTGATACCACATGATTGGCAAACCAAGGTGGGCGACCGCAATGGCAGTCGCCCTTTCATTTTTATATGAGTCAATTTTTCCAAATTCATCCAGATAATCCGCAACTGCGCTTAATCAAGCAGGCAGTGCAGATTATTGATCAAGGCGGTATTGTCGCATTGCCGACCGATTCTTGTTATGCCTTGGTATGTCATCTGGATGATAAAGAAGCCGTGACGCGTTTACGGCGGATTCGTGGCGTCGATGAAAAACATCACCTGACTTTGCTTTGCCGCGATTTATCTGAGATTGCGCAATATGCAAAAGTGGATAATCGGCAGTTCCGTCTGCTAAAGGCTGCAACACCGGGCGCTTATACCGTGATTTTGGAAGCCACCAAGGAAGTGCCGCGTCGTTTATCGCACCCCTCGCGTAAAACCATTGGCCTGCGTGTGCCAGAAAACCGGATTGCACATGCGTTGCTGGAAGAATTAGGTCAGCCTTTGTTGGGCACCACCTTGATTTTGCCCAACGAGGATGAGCCTTTGACAGATCCAGAAGTCATTCGGCAACGGCTGGAAAAACAGGTCGATCTTGTGATCGATGGTGGCGCTTGCAGCTTGGTGCCTACCACCGTGATTGATATGACTGAAGATGAACCTGTATTAATCCGCCAAGGGCGTGGTGATAGTGCGTTGTTTGGCTTTTAATCACAGATCGTTGTACTTGGCGTCACCCCTCATGTTTGCTGTAAATCATTATTTTTATTCACTCTCTCTGTTAAAATTCAATTTATGGATGACCTGATCAAGATCGTTACGGTGTACGCTTTGCCGGTAATTTTTGCCATTACCTTGCATGAGGCGGCGCATGGCTATGTCGCCAAATTTTTTGGCGATAACACTGCCTACAGTCAGGGTAGGGTGAGCCTAAACCCTATCGTGCACATCGATTTGTTTGGCACTATCCTGATTCCCATCGTGTTGTACTTCGCCACCAATGGGCAATTCTTGTTTGGCTATGCCAAGCCGGTGCCGGTTAATTTCGGGCAATTGCGCAATCCCAAACGCGATATGGCTTGGGTTGCGCTGGCCGGGCCGGGCGCGAATTTTTTCATGGCATTTTTGTGGATTATTTTTGCGTTTGTGCTACGTGCGATGGGCATCAATGAAGACTTTTTCTATGGGATGGCGCAAGCTGGCTTGCTCACCAATCTGGTCATGTTTGCGTTCAATTTATTTCCATTGCCGCCTTTGGATGGTGGTCGCATTGTATTCAGTTTGTTGCCGCATCGCTTGGCATACAAGTACGCGCAAATTGAGCCTTACGGCTTTTTTATCGTAATGGGATTGGTCATGCTGCACATCATTGGCTTTTGGATGACGCCTATCATTTACGTTGCAAACGAAATACTGAATCTTTTAATCGAGCCATTTAAGTTACTACTGGGTTAAAACCAAGTTAATCAATTATGTATCCTGATCGTGTTGTTTCTGGCATGCGCCCCACTGGCGCGATGCATCTTGGCCATTATCATGGCGCGTTAAAAAACTGGATCAAATTACAGGCAGAATTACCCTGCCTGTTTTTTGTTGCTGATTGGCATGCGTTAACTACGCATTACGAAGATCCATCGATCATTGAATCCAGCACTTGGGAGATGTTGATCGATTGGCTGGCTGCGGGGGTTGACCCTTCTCATGCGACTTTATTTATTCAGTCGAAAGTACCAGAGCATGCCGAGCTGCATTTGTTATTGTCGATGGCGACCCCTTTGGGTTGGTTGGAACGTGTGCCAACCTATAAAGACCAGCAAGAAAAATTGGCAGAACGTGATTTATCGACCTATGGTTTTCTGGGATACCCTTTATTGCAAGCCGCCGATGTCTTGATTTACCGCGCCAGCCAAGTACCGGTGGGCGATGATCAGGTGCCACACGTTGAAATGATGCGCGAAGTGGCGCGACGTTTTAATCATTTGTACGGCAAAGAAAAAGGCTTTGAAGAAAAAGCGCTGGAAGCGGTTAAAAAACTCGGTAGCAAACGCGCCAAGCTATATCAGGAATTGCGCGTGCAGTTTCAAGAAAAAGGCGACGACGATGCCTTGGAGCAAGCCAAAGCCATGCTCGATGACTTACAAAATCTCAGCATGATTGATCGCGAGCGTTTGTTTGGTTATCTGGAAGGCAGCCGCAAGTTGATTCTGGTCGAGCCGCAAGCGAAATTGACGGAAGCCTCACGCTTACCCGGTCTGGACGGTCAAAAAATGTCGAAGAGCTATGGCAATGCGATTGCACTGCGCGAGGAAAAGGATAGCCTGATCAAAAAAGTACGCACCATGCCAACCGATCCGGCCAGAATCCGGCGTACCGATGCGGGTGATCCGGTTCGTTGTCCAGTATGGCAATTGCATCAGGTGTATTCAGATACTGCGGTGCAAGAATGGGTCATCAAAGGGTGCAAAACCGCCGGTATCGGCTGTCTGGAGTGCAAGCAGCCAGTGATTGACGCAATTCTGAAAGAACAAGAACCCATGTGCGAGCGAGCGCAGCAATATCTGGACGACCCGACTTTGGTTCGCGCCATTGTTGCCGACGGCTGTGAGCAAGCCCGTAAATTAGCCCAGGAAACCATGCGCGATGTGCGCGAGGCAATGGGTCTGAGTTATAACTAGCGATTGGCTTTGATCTGCCATGTCCACTTCAAATCAGGTTGCCATTCAAGCTGAACATCGTTCGCCACTCGCCCCCTCGGCTTGGGTGCAACAGCATTTGTCGCTGATACCCAAAAATGCCGGTCCGGTGCTGGATTTGGCCTGCGGTCAAGGCCGCCATACCCGTTTGTTGTTGGATGCGGGTTATGAAGTCTGGGCACTGGATAAAAACCAGTCTTTGCTGACACCCTTGCAAGTCTTGGGTGCTAAGACTTGGCTGGTCGATCTGGAGGCCGTTGATATGCAATCATCGTCAGATATTCGGATTGGCTGGCCATTTCCCCCCAAGCAATTTGCAGGCATTGTTGTCACCAATTATTTGCATCGTCCGTTATTCACCCATCTGACCTCGGCTTTGCAAGATCAAGGTGTGCTCATTTATGAAACGTTCGCTGAAGGCAATCAAGCCTATGGGCGACCAAGCAATCCTGATTTTTTACTAAAACCGGGCGAGTTATTGACGCTTTGCAGCGCAGAATTTGAAGCGCAAAAGAATGTTGCGCTGCATTGTATTGCTTATCAGCATGGCTATATTGCGCAGCCGCAAGAAGCCATCGTGCAGCGCATTTGCGCCCGTCGTAGCGCTGATATTCAGGCGGCGAATGATCATTTGCATGATTTTTATACTGGGTCGCTATTGTAACGATTCATGTAATTTGTCAGATTCTCTCCCTGAGAATTGGCTGATCCGCTACAATCAGGGTTTTACTTTTTTCTTGCTCGAATATGATGAAGATTCGCGGTAGCTTAGTTGCCATAGTGACGCCCATGCATGCGGACGGTAGCCTCGACTTGCCTTGTCTGCGTAAGCTAATTGATTGGCATATCGATCAGGGGACAGACGGTATCGTGATCGTCGGCACCACCGGCGAATCGCCCACAGTGAGCGTCGAAGAACACTGCGAGCTGATTCGTGTGGCGGTGGAACATACCAATAAACGCATTCCTATTATTGCTGGTTCAGGTGGCAATTCGACCGTCGAAGCCATCGCATTAACGCGTTTCGCCAAAGAGATTGGTGCTGATGCGTCGCTGCAGGTTGTGCCTTACTATAATCGCCCGACGCAAGAAGGCATGTATCAGCACTTCAAAAAAATTGCAGAGTCAGTCGATATCCCCATCATTCTTTACAATGTGCCAGGCCGCACGGTGGCGGACATGAGCAATGAAACCATGCTGCGTTTATCTGCCGTACCGGGCATTATTGGTGTGAAAGAAGCCAGCGGTAATATTGCGCGAGATATTGATTTATTGAGTAAAGTGCCAAGCTCGTTTGCCGTGTACTCGGGTGATGATGCAACTGCGATGGCACTGATGTTTTGTGGTGGTCAGGGCAATATTTCAGTGACAGCCAATGTCGCACCAAAAGCCATGCATGAAATGTGTATGGCGGCCATGAGCGGTGATACAGCAAAAGCGATTGAGATCAATAATCGCGTCTTGTCGTTACATAGCAAGTTATTCATAGAACCGAATCCTTTACCTGTAAAATGGGCGATGGCTGAAATGGGCTTGATCCCAGCGGGCATTCGTTTGCCGTTGGTACCCATGTCAGCGCAGTACCACGATGTAGTGCGAGCAGCGTTGCGTGAATCAGGTGTATTACAATAATGACGATAAGTTTGTATGTGCTTCCTCGTAAAAACAAACCGTTTTACTTTTCAACAGATTTTGATTGATAACAATAAGTAGGGATTCTCACATGGCAAAAAGTTTTGTTGCTAAAAATAGCTTGATGAAAGCCGTCGCTTTGGTTTGCGTGGCTAACTTGAGTGCCTGTAGTGCGGTTGGTGATTTATTTGGAACAAATCGTATCGATTACAAAAGTGCCAGCAAAGTGACAACGACTTCACTGGACGTACCACCTGATTTAACACCGATCCGGCGTGACAGCCGGTTTGCCATTCCTGAAGCTAATCAAAGTAGCGCGACTGCTTCTTCTTATAATCTGCAAAAAAATGGTAAAGCTGGGGCTGCGGGCAGCACTGCGGCAAACTCGCAATTGGTTGCGCCAATTAGTGTGAAAGACATGCGTATTGAGCGCGATGGTTCACAGCGCTGGCTGGTCGTCAAGCAGACACCTGAAGCGTTGTGGCCACAGTTAAAAGAATTCTGGCAAGAGCTTGGTTTCCTGATTAGCATTGATAATCAAGAAACCGGCGTCATGGAAACCGATTGGGCAGAAAATCGCGCCAAGATTCCGCAAGATGCAGTACGTAGCGTACTTGGACGCGTGTTGGACTCTCTCTATTCAACCGGCGAGCGCGATAAATTTCGCACGCGCTTAGAGCGTACCAAAGATGGCAACGTAGAAATTTACATCAGTCATCGTGGTGCAGAAGAAGTGTTAGTTGGTAGCTCGAAAGACTCCACCACATGGACCCCACGTGCGGTCGATCCTGGCTTGGAGGCGGAGTTTTTAACCCGCCTGATGGTGAAATTAGGTGCCGAGCCAGAACAAGCGAAAGTCGAAGTGGCAAAAGCGGCGGAAGGCAAAGCACGCGCAAAATTGATCACAAGCGACAATATCAGTTTCTTGCAAACCGATGAAGGATTTGATCGCTCATGGCGTCGTGTAGGTCTGGCGCTGGATCGTGTCGGCTTTACGGTTGAAGATCGCGATCGTTCACAAGGTTTGTACTATGTGCGTTACATCGATCAAGATATTGATGCGAAAACCAAGGGGGCAAGTGAAGGCTTCTTCTCTCGTTTATTTTCTTGGGGTAGTGATCCTGTGAAGAGCGCACAAAAATTCCGGATCAACGTGAAAGAAAAAGATGGTATCTGCTTGGTCTCAGTACACGGTGATGACGGTAAAGTGTCGACCTCACCAGTTGCC
>OFRM01000663.1_pt1 | contig 13498 bp, 19 predicted proteins | sample 1543101 | NCBI WGS metagenome assembly OFRM01 (sample SAMN07774223, study PRJEB24372) | wastewater metagenome | isolation source: Exp Tend VB 0WW | collected 2016-02
GCGGATTTCTGCAATTTTCATTATGACTCCTCCTTGACAATGAACTTCGTTTTGATCGGCAGCTTGTGTGCAGCCAAGCGCATTGCCTCTCGGGCAATCTCTTCGCTAACACCTTGCATCTCAAACAATATGGTTCCGGGCTTTACTTTGGCAACAAAGAACTCAGGGTTACCCTTACCGCTACCCATTTTGACGTCTTGTGGCTTGCGGGTAACTGGAGTGTGCGGGAAAATACGGATCCAGATCTTACCACCACGCTTGATGTAACGAGTCATCGCCTGACGTGCAGATTCGATCTGACGAGACGTAATACGTTCGTGACCCTGCGACTGAAGCGCGAAATCGCCAAAGCTGATTTCGTTGCCTTTGCTGGCAGTCCCGCGGATCTTGCCCTTGAACACCTTTCGGTGCTTTTGACGTTTTGGAAGCAACATTACTTTGTCTCCCCCTTATAAATCCATACTTTCACACCAATAAGGCCTGAACCTGGGTACGTCGCAGTGCAATTGTGGTAGTCGATGTCTGCACGAATGGTGTGTAGAGGAACGCTTCCTTCTACGGTCTTTTCACGGCGTGACATTTCTGCGCCACCCAAACGGCCAGCTACTTCGATGCGGATACCTTTGGCACCAGCACGCATGGTAGCGGCTGCTGATGATTTAACGGCACGACGGAAAGCAATACGACGCTCGATTTGGTGCGCGATGTTTTCAGCAACAAGCTTGGCGTAGAGTTCGGGCTTCTTGATTTCTTCAATGTTAACCCGTACTGGCACACCGTAAATCTTGGCAATTGTAGCCTTAAGCTCTTGCGCGCCTGATCCACCACGGCCGATAACAACACCGGCTTTAGCAGTTGTGATTGTAACGGTAACAAGGTTTGGTGAACGTTCAATGTCAACTTTGTTGACTGCGCCGCGTGTGCCGACTTTGTCCTGGATAAGTTTGCGGACTTTGAGGTCACGCGTTAGGTAATCAGCATAGTCACGCTTGTTTGCGAACCACTTGCTGCGCCAATCTTTATTGACCTGCAAACGCATACTAATTGGGTTTACTTTTTGTCCCATTATTTGTCTCCTTTGGCTTTCGCGTTAGTCGAAGGCTTTGGCTTGTCAGCTGCGGGCTTTTTGGCCACGCGCTGCTCACCATCAACTTCTACATATATGTGACTGCTGCGACGGAGGAATGGTAATGCACGGCCATGTGCTGCTGGGCGATAACGCTTGATGCTTGGACCGGTAGCAACGCGGATTTCAGTAATACGAAGACCGTCAGCCTTATAATTATGGTTATGCGTAGCGTTTGCCTTGGCAGATTCAACTACTTTGCGGACAGCTTCTGCTGAGCGGCGTGGGGTGTGGCTCAAAATAACGAGCGCATCGTCAACACTGCGACCACGGATAAGCGCGGCGACAACAGCAACTTTGCGTGGACTCATACGAACACCAAGGGCTGATGCTTTAACACTCATTATTTCTTACCTTTCGCCAGTTTACCACCGTGGCTACGGAATTTACGGGTTGGGCTAAACTCACCGAGTTTGTGGCCGACCATGTTTTCGGTAACAAATACTGGGACATGGACTTTGCCATTATGTACGGCAATTGTGCGACCCACGAACTCTGGTGGAATTGTACATGCACGAGCCCAAGTCTTGATGATTGTACGGTCCTCAGCGCCCAATGCTGCAACCTTCTTGGCGAGCTTTGGATCGATAAATGGGCCTTTTTTGAGTGATCTAGACATAGTTTATTTCCTCTTCGCCGCATGACGACTGCGGACAATAAATTTACTACTAACTTTGCTGCGACGAGTTTTGTAACCCAATGTCTTCTGACCCCATGGTGTGCGCGGATCTTTACCGATACCGTGTGCACCACCGTCACCACCACCATGTGGGTGATCAGCCGCGTTCATAGCGATACCGCGAACAGATGGACGAATACCTTTGCGTCGATTGCGACCAGCCTTACCAATCTTGATGTTCTGGTGTTGCTCGTTGCCGATGACACCGATGCTCGCTGTGCACTCGACATGCACCATGCGAACTTCACCGCTGGGCAGCTTGACCTGTGCGTACAGACCTTCGCGGGCTACCAACTGTGCACCGTTACCAGCAGAGCGAACCAGCTTGGCGCCTTGACCAGGCTGCAATTCGATACCATGGATAACACTACCCACTGGGATGTTTTTGAGCGGCAAGCGATTGCCTGATTCGATAGGTGATTCTTCACCACTCGTAATTGTTTGACCAATCTTCATACCTTGGGCTGCAAGGATGTAGTGGTATTTGTTGTCTTGATCTTTAATACGTGCAATACGGGCGCTTCGTCCTGGATCGTATTCGATGTGTTCAATCACGGCAGTTGTGCCAGGAGCAAGCTTGAAGTTCATAATACGGATAAAGCGACGAGCACCACCACCACGGTGACGGGTTGTGATGCGACCTTGGTTGTTGCGTCCGGCACTGCGCTTTTTGCTAACAATCAGTGACTTGACGGGACGCTTGGTGGTGATACCATCAAAGTCCTGGTTGGTCATGCCACGGCGGCCGGGAGTAGTTGGGCGATATGCTTGTAGTGCCATTACTTCTTACCTTTCTTTTCTGCCGCTGGCTTTTCGTCTTCTTCGCTGGCAAACACAGGAATCGTGTCGCCTTGCCTAACAGTTACATAAGCTTTCTTGATGTCATTGCGCGAACCAGAGTTACGTGCACCGCGCTTGCGGTATGAGGTCTTGACCTTACCCTTGACGTTGGTGATGTTCACGCTCAATACGGTAACTTCGAACTGAGCTTCTACCGCCTGGGCGACAGTCAGTTTGTTGGCATCCTGAGGAACAACAAATACATACACGTTTGCTGCCTGGCTTTGGCCGTAGGCTTTTTCGCTAATGCGGGGCTTGAGAGTCATTGTTTTTTCCATGGTTTATGCCTCCGCTTTCTTTGGTGCAGCTTTTGCCTTAGGAGCCAACCACACGGTAACATCCTTGAGCGCTTGTGCGGTCATAACGATACAATCGGCGTTCATAACGTCATACGTGTTGACGTAATTTGCCTGAACAACCTGTACTTTTTGGATGTTGGCAGTCGCGCGCATAATGTCGTCTGACTTATCTTCGACAACAATTAGTGTGTTTTTGGTTACGCCGATTTTGGCCAGCAGTTTGACTGCTTCACTAGTTTTGCCGTCTTTGAACTGGAGGGATTCAACAACAATGATTTTGTTGGCTTCTGCCATTGTTGTTAGTGCCTGGCGAATCGCCTGGCGCTTTGCCGTGACATTCATCTTGTGGCTATAGTTTTCGTTGCCGGTTGGACCGAATACAACACCACCACCACGCCAGATTGGGTTACGGCTTGAGCCGAAACGTGCACGGCCAGTGCCTTTTTGCTTCCAAGGTTTGCGGCCACCACCACTCACGAGACCCCGAGTTTTGGTGTTACCAGCAGATGTACGGCCATTGGCTAGATAGGCTACATAGGCAGACTTAAGAAGTTCGTGGTTCTTAATCTCAACGGCAAAGACTGTTTTGTCGAGCTTCGCAGGAGTTGTAGCCTTAGCTCCGGCCTTTGTATATGTCGCTACGCTCATGATTCAACTCCTCTGATTAGGACAATGCCTTTGCGCGGACCAGGGACAGCACCGGTTACACCGATGACTCCGAGCTCACTATCAACTAATGCAATTTTGAGGTTGCGTACGGTGACTTGCTCGTCGCCCATCTGTCCAGCCATGCGCTTGCCCTTGAAAATCTTCTGGGGATACATAGAACCGATAGAACCTGGAGCACGAGTATTACCCTTGCCACCGTGTGTTTTGCGCTGGCGCTGGAAGTTGTGACGCTTGATAGTACCAGCCCAGCCCTTACCCTTACTTGTACCGGTCACATGTACGACGTCACCAATTGAAAAGACCTCTGGGTTGATGGTTGTGCCAACCTGGAGGTCTTCGGTAATTTCTTCGACGCGGAATTCGTTCATAATTTTTGGTGTTGCGCCTGAGGCTTTGAGGTGTCCGGCTTGCGCTTTGTTCACACGCTTTGCGGTTTCAAACCCGAGCTGTACGGCCATATAGCCGTCAACATCGGCAGTTTTCACCTGCGTGATGACATTAGGCGTAGCGGAAAGCAAGGTTACAGCTTGAACAACGCCATCATCTGAGATGATACTTGTCATGCCGACCTTTCTTGTAATGAATGCTTTCATACGTTCCTTGTGGTTATTAGCGGTCAATCTCACTAAAGACTGACATAAAAATGCTTGGTCGATGTCGGTTTCTACCTCTGTTATGTATTCATAATCAGTGGTGACCTATACGTCTAACCAAGAACTTTTGATTGATATACCAATACAGATTAGCAGACATCGCTACCCCCTGTCAATATGTTGTATATTCTACCTTACCGATTGATGCATTAGTTTAAGTTGTACGACCAAGGAACTCAACACATTCGTCTCCAATCGCATTCCCGTATAACGCTGCAACGCTATGATTACTGCGGACGCCTTGTGGCTTTATCCTATGAGCTAGCTTATGGTTTAACATCGTCCCGTGTTCGAGCGCTTTTGTTTCAAGCCAAACCAACGGCGTTTGTTTAGTCGCCAACAATCGATACGCAACTCTTGCAAGCACATGAGTCCAGCAATAGTAAGTGTCGCCACTGGCATCTTGGTCTGGGCAGCTCCCATGTGGCTTTAAGGCCTTGACGGAACGCGACCAAGTCGACATCCGTTCTCTTACTTCTTCGGGACTAAACTTCGGTAGCCCAGTAATTGCCTCAACGTCATACCAGCGAGCGTACAACCGTGAGGTGATAAACAGACGCCACAGCGCTTCTGGTATGTCACCGTCAGATTGCCGGATAGCAATTGCCATCTGGTCTGCTAGACCCAAAGGCTTTTTACGAGCTGTAGCGACGATTTCTTCATACAGTCGGTCAACGTCGTAATATGATGTCTGGCAGTATGGCCTTAGGGTAGGCAAGACTGCGGTGAATTGCATGAGTACGCCCATGAGCCCCAAGAGCTCTTTCTGGTCGAGGCTACGAACAGGCGCAGTATGGTTCGCCTCGTTAAGCACTATTTTTATATGCTTTAGCTCTTGTATTAGCGTCTCGTTGACTGGTTGTGGGGTATTTTTAAGAAGCTGAGCAACGTGTGAATGGACGGGGGCACGAACATAAAACACACTGTATGACGCTTTTAGGAAACCTCGTACTGTGTTAAGCCATGTCTGATCGCACGCAACTTCAAAATGTCTACTTGGGCTCTTCATGAAGATTCCCCCACTAAGAATCTGGCATACAGAGGTCTATGATCAGACGTGCAATCGGCGATAACACGAAAATAATCAAGCTGTATGTCGCTGTTTTTCGACCAAAATACTTTGTCTGGATTAGCCCTCAAAAGTGATTGCTTGTTAGCATTTTTAAACCAGGTTGGCGTATGCACCGACCCAGTCCGAACGTTAAGGTGTCGTCTATTTCTTCTCGCAAATGAAAACGGCATAAAAGTTGGCTCGTTGAAGTCGCCGCCTGCAATTACGCCTGTTTGGCCCTGCAACTTGGCACTATAATGGCCGGTTAGGCTCTTCTGGTGTTTGAAGTGTGTTGGGAGTTTGTGAATTCTTAGGTTCATAAGGTGTGCCACGATAACACGCACGGTAGTCTCTTGGCTCAACACTACGTCAGCCTCAGCTGCCTGTGCTTGTTGCCCACTAGTGTCTTTGCCCTCAACCGTATAGTGATCACCTAGAGTAATGCCACCGCACTTTTTCAGCGGGTATTTTGATACAATCGCATCGCCAATGTCCCATTGCTGGGTCCAAGGGCCCGAGGCAAGATAATGTACATGTGTATATCCTCTTTTTTTCAAATGAGTAAGTATTTGTGATTTACTCCTTGCACTACTTGGCATGAGCACTTCACTGAGACCAAAACAATCCGGTTCATATTTTTTTATCAAGCTGTCGAGTGCGCCCAACAGCGCCTTAGCTCGCGTGCTGTGGGTTTGGTTATCCAGCCATATGTTCCAGTATACAATTGAAAACTTCATACGTGCCATTAATTGTACCCCAAATCTAATCAATGCTTTGGCTGTGACATGCGCATAGGGTATTTCGATGCATCGTTCGAGCAAACATTACTCATCAACGTTCATTAATTTTACATTTCTAAGCTAATATGTTTTGCTACTTGAGAGCGTTTCAGTCAAATTTGCTGTTAACGTATGTTTATTATGGCAATCTACGAACCACTTTCCGAAATTAGCACACACTTTCCTGAACTGTTAGGGATGGATTCTTTGGCGGGTTCCTTTCGATCTTTGGGACGTGCTGCATACACCCTATACGTATCACCAGAGCACGAGCATTTGCACGTTGACGTAGCGAAACTCACTGGGTATGACCCACCGCTTTCGCTCCAGCCAAATCTTGATGCGACCCTGGACATGATTGCCGACAATGTCATGCCGCTTGTCGACGTTGCAAAACAACCTGAACTAGACAGCGCAACACTCGTCAGGCTAAGTGGAATTCTTATCCAATTCACAGACTATGTCCCAAGCCTTCACAGTATACAAACACCCTATAGTAAGGTTGCGGGACTGCAGCAAGAAATTCAGCGTCGTGCGCGTGAAGCAGGACCGCAGACTTTGGCAGATCAACTTGAGGTTGCCCTACAACAGTCGGATGGGGATATCGCCGAGGCGTTATGGCAACTGTTTATTACTTCTCGGCTTCATGCACGGTGGCTTGATGACGCAATTATTGGCGATTTGCCGCGCTACAGCAGAGACGAAAAGCTTGTACTCATGAAAGAATGGCATGATTCTCTTGCTGCCTTCAAAGAACGTGGGGATGGACTCAGCCAAGACATAGGTGGCGATACATATTATGCCTGGACGCACGCACTAGCAAAAGTAGCACTCACTCAGTTACCGGCTGAGCGTTCAGTCGCAACACGTGTAGGGGCAAGTGTATTTCATGGAGGAACGCAAATCATGCATACTCTCGTCCATAAAATTGCTCATCCACAAAGCGTGCAAAGTAATCATTCGGTTGCCGCCGGCTACGGCAATGCCGTCGGCGCTGCGCTTGTGCATGGCTTACAGCAGCCTCAAGCCCATGCAAGTGCCGTGCTGTAGATAAAGCATTGCTAACGGTTTATGGCAAAAAATGCTCACTAATAACCGTTCGAATGTGCGCACGGAACGCCGAACCAGCACGCAAAACATCGCTATCATGAACAGGCATGCTGAAAATCGAGTGCTCATCATTTGCAACAAGATTACTACTGTCTTCAGACCGAAGACAGCGCGTGGCAGCTACGTTATTAGTGCCGTAGATGTCTGGCGCAGCAATGTCATTATCTTGAAGCGTTGTGTTAACTACGCCCACCCGCACGTCTTGGAACCCTGCTGTTTCCAGAACTCGCCGAGTAACATACACTGCCTTGCCTGAATGCATGCACGCATCAACAAGCAAGATCGGCTTGTCCATCGAATCAACCAACGGTGAGTCAACGGCTTGCAGCTGCACTATTGTTTGTTGAGCGGTATCAGCTAATGAGCGAGCAAGATGTTCGGCCGAATCACTGCGTGCAATGTTCCTTCTAAAAAAGGCTGGGTTCATGAAGTAAAAGCCTGGTCGGTCTGTGTGCGGATACGCTTGCCTCCAGTATTCAGAAACTCCAACCCAGAGCGGGCGAGCGCTTTTGTCGACAAAAACAATATTCTCTACAGATTCTGCCTGTGCGTAATCGGCCATAGCCTTAACACCCTGGTATATGTACGCATCCCTGTCAAATGGAACGTCTCCCCTAGCCAATACAGCACCGAGATCAATTACACCCCTGAATGCGAGGCGGCTATATACTGACGCACTTTTGCGTTTACGCCCGACGATAAGTGAATAATCTTGGTCCGCTTGACTTGCTATAACTTCGGTCCTACGCATTACGACCAACATTTATACAGTATTGGGCAAATCCGGCGCCGTAATCAGCAGAATACTGAGCTGTGCGGCATAGATTAGCTACCATAACCCTAAGGCGTTTACTCAAGGTGACGTGTCGGTCAACTCTGGTGAATACACACACGTCGAGCGGCGCAGCCAAGAACGCTTCGCCACTGTTTGCAAGTGCTATTAATGTTACTGGCAGGCGGCCATCTTCTTGCCAAGCCGAGACAGTAATCCGGGTACCCTCTCCGTCAAACTGGGCACCGTAGTGCACTGCATGCTGCTCAACGAGCTCACTGTTCGGTAAGCTTCTTAGATAGTTCGTGCCACTTGTCCTAATCATCTAAATATATTGTGCACTATTCTTTGCATTTGCACAATTATATAACAATGTACGTCTAACGAAATGTCGTCAAGTTTTGTTCAAGCCCCTGAATGGCCCCAACGAGATCCGGAAGGGCATCCACGAATGCATCGACAGGATATTCTGAGAAGTCTTCCTTTGCGCGAAGACCGCTCTCGAGACTCGCTATAAAATGCAAACCTGCGCCTTTTGCAGCGGCTGCATCTCCTGTCGAGTCACCGACGTACAAACATTCGTCCGGCTTCCAGCCGTGCTCGGCCTCAATATGGGCAAAGGCCCGTGGGTCAGGCTTATGAAACAGCATGTTGTCGCGATGGTAAAACCCATCGAGTTTTCGTGCCAGGGGGTTGGTTGGGCTGAGAAAATGTTTAAGTTCTGACTCCTCGCGAGACGTGAGCACTAATACAGCTTTTTTGAGTGATGTCTTAATGGTATCAATGGTTTCGAGCGCCGCCGTGGTAACAGCATCTAGTTTGCCGTTGGCTACGTATTCGTCTAGAAGTGGCGCAAGCACCCGGCGGTATTCGGCGATGTCTACACCAGGCGAACGCAGAAGTGTTGCCTCAAATAGCGGTTGACCCCAGGTCTTGAGGTGGATTTCGCGGCTCATAGGACGTCTGCCCATACGCTGAAGAACAGCATTCTCAAGCGAAAAACATGCAGCCTCAGTCATAATCAGTGTGTCGTCAAGGTCAAGAATGACGGCTTTAATCACTGAATAATTCCTGCTTCCTGGGCCGCGGCGAGGGCTTTGTGAAGCATAGAGTGTTGAGGAGATGGAATATCGGACAAGCTGAACCAACCCAGCTGTGATATCTTGGTTGGCTCACCAATTTTGACCTTGTCAGCGTAAATCCTTGCGGAGTGCAGGAGGCAGATCCAGTGGGTTTTGTCACCATTATGTTCGCGGTGAGCATCATAGGCGCCAAGAAAAGTGATGTCGTAGGGTTTTGCAAGTAACTCCTCGTCAACTTCACGTATTAGTGCGTCGTCAATGCTTTCGCCGAATTCTATAGCACCCCCGACGATATCCCACCTGCCGTTCTCGTCGCGAGCCTTCGGCCCGCGTTGCATCAGCAGAACTTTACCGTTTCCATCATGGATAATCGCAGCCGCAGAAATCCCAATATGGTCAACGCCACGCCGCAGGTCCGTTGTTTTGTCAGCAGTTTTCATCAGAACCTAGTATATCTTAAGCCTGGGCCCTACGCTACCGTTACAATGTCCCGCACTAGAGCATGATGCTCCCATGCACTAACCCGTCGGGCAGGAGAACGATGCACGCCTGTCCTTGCGTCAATTCTCACTGCTTCATCTGGCTCTGGCTGTATGCTGAGTGCATGGTGTGACTGAAGAGCGATTAATCCAGCAGTTACGAGTGATTTGAGAGCGCCGCCTGAGCCAACAGTCAAGAATCGCCCAGCCAGATGTTCTGTTGGCACCATGCTTGATGCAAGATATGTAAAACCAGCCTTATTGATGTCAATATGATACGCGCTACGGCCATTCATACCGCTATTGAACTTGCCAGTTTTTTCACGGAATAACATAGACCAAAATGCCTGTGGCATGAATCCATCGCCTGCCGCAACCACCGTATGTATCAATTCCGCATTATGCCCAAATTCTGTTCGAGCGTCGGCGTCGGCGAGCTGAAGAAATGGCATGAGATGCACTCGGTCTTGCGGCAGTGAGTGAATATCTTGGCTGCGCACTGCAAAGCTATCTTTTCCTCGTACGTGGTCCCATTCTACGCCAGATGGCCCCACATGATGGATGGGCAACGATTCGGTAATTTGTGGGCGGAGCATATAGGTGTGGTTACATCTTGATTTCGGCGTCGCAGCCGGCTGGGAGACTCAAGTTCATGAGACTGTCTACTGTCTTGGGGGTTGGGTCGAACACGTCGATTAGGCGCTTATGCGTACGCATCTCAAACTGTTCACGACCCTTTTTGAAAACATGAGGGCTTTTGACAACTGTGAACGTAGAGCGCTGTGTTGGTAGTGGGATTGGTCCGGCGATTGTTGCTCCAGTACGAATGGCGGTATCGATAATCTGCTTGGCCGCTTGATCAATGACTTTGTGGTCGTATGCTTTCAGTCGAATACGAATACGCTGTTTGGTTGGTTTTTCGGTCTTCTTGGCTTCTGCCATAGTTTATCTCCTTGTGATGTAACATCTTTGTAGCCTTATAGAGAAGGATTACAACGACTTTTAATCATCACGATTAATTTACTAGTACAGTTTACAACATTTTTTCCATTTATCAAACAATACTATGGGGAACAATTAGGCTACATCATCTCCTGTATGAGGTCTACCGCACGACTTACTCCGCCAAGCTCAATGAGCTCTTCGCCTAAACGAGTCGCATTTACTGTGTAGCTATCGTCCTCCAGTACTTCATTGATAGCAACTCTTATGCCATCCGCTGTGAGTTCAGTCTTCCAGTACCCGAATATTTCGACCCCTTCACCAAGGTCAGGCGCCAACTTGCGTGCAAGAGGACCGGTTGAATGGTTGAGCATAATTCCTGCACCCTGGTCTTGGACACCCCAGAACGTGGAACTACAATCGCTTTGATACGGACCAATACAAATAATTGGTTTGCCTAGCGTGAGAGAAAGCATAATCGTTCCGTTCCCCCCATGACAAAGCGTTACTGAGCTATCTGCAATAGCGTCTGGACCGGGTATAAATCCCGCAACTACAGCCGTGCCTTCTTGCTGTCGACGTGCTATTTCCGCACTTGCATAGCGTGCACTGTCTCCTACGACATAAAAGCCTTGCTCCGAGCTCTGTGTCATTACTTCTTGAATCATCGTCTCAAAGCCATACTGTGGCCGAGTCGGTTCACCGGTATAGCTAAAGACCCGCGCCCCAGCCAAGCGGGAATCAATAGGTACGAAGTTCTTGTCTGACTTCCATCTGGATAGCATACCCACATGAAACGTATTGCCTGACTCTTTGGCCAATGGGTCAAGAGACGGCGAACTTGGAATCAAAGTCCGGTCACCACTAAACATTTCGCGCTCATCAACAATCGGTTCAAGCCCAAAGTGTGTTCGGACTTTATTGAAGCTATCCTTGCAATCCGGAAGGATAGCGTCATCCGGCGGTGGTGACCACCAGGAAAATGGCAGCCCGTCTACGCTCCCAGTGGTATGAGCCACACCCACGACTGGCACACCATATACCTGCGCTGAGGTACGTATGGTATCCCTATAGTCATTCACCACGACATTGGGCTTGAAGTGCTTCATAGCTTCGATTTCTTTTTGAGTTGTGTCATAAACCCACTCGACATCATAAAATCCCAGTCCGCGTAGCCGTTGGGCGTGTCTGAACGCATGAGAATATAACGGAAACTCGTACGGAGGTGGCGTGGTGACTGCTGGTCTTGTGGGTATAACGTACACCTCACTAGCCAACCCTAGACTCCCAATTTCTTGGGCATACTTCTCGGAAGTCACCACACCAACTTCGATACCTCGATGTACCGCTTCTTCGGCGAGCGCCATAGTCCGCGTAAAATGGCATCGGCCACCATCCCAAAAGCTCATCATCATTCTGGTGTTACTCGCGTCAACCTCAGACATAATCACTCCAATGCGCCTGCCCATACGCTATGTTTGCCGGGGTACCTAGGTCGAGGATTTCACCCAACACGTCGAACACCTGGATATCGTATTCCGTGGAACGGGCCGCACTGAGCGCGACATCATCACGAAAACTCACCGGCTGACCATCACTCCGAAAGCGATTGCAAAGCTCCGCATAACGTTCCATAGCAATCGTTGTTGCAGCTGCGCTGGTAAGCTTCCTGAGGCCAGGCATGCTTTCGCATGGTGGTTCATCACGACCATAGCACCAAAGCAATCTGTCCGTATTCTCTTCTGCGATTATCTTTTCTAGATCAGTGGTCCGTTCCGTAACCATACTTGTAACCCCCATGGTGACATCAGCCCCGCTATTGGCGTGCTGTCTATTCATCGCGGCCAGTGACTCCCAAGGCAAAAAGACGTCTCCGGGCACAATCATTCCTTGCCCTCGGAGGTTACCAGCCTCAATCGCCTGCAATATTGCACCGTCAACACCCAGTGGGACTTCTTCTGCAGAAAAATCGTATGATGTGCTATCATCTGTTCGCCAGTTGTCTTTGCTTAAATGTTGCGTTATCTGGTCTGCATGCACTCCAACACAGAATACAAAACGTCGAAAGCCAACCGATTGGAGCCCTTCAAGCACTACGTCCAACACTGCCCTTCCGTCGTCCAGCTCAATAAGATGTTTCGGGATTATGCCATGGGTGACATCGTGGGCGCGAGTCGCCTGACCTCCTATGGGCATGAGAACGGACACGTCTTTAAGCCATTCGTCATCTGCGTGCGCAGACAAAGCTCGAGGGACTTCAGTGGCGCTCATCCGACTACCTTCAATTTGCCCACGTGGTCAAATAATTCTTGAAAAATCTGCATGCACCTCAAGAACAGTGCGGTTGTTTCCACCTCATTGCTAGCATGATGTGGCAGCATCGTAGCAAAATGAAGCGCCTCTGAATACAGCCCTCTCATAAACTCTTGTTCTGTAAAATGTTGCTGTGTCGCGGAAAGGACCTTGGTATGTGATTCCGGAATTTCGATCTTAAATCTGTACCCATCATCATTTTTCTGCAACAAAAATTGACCTTTGGCAATCTGATTGTAGCCGCCATGGAATGAATGAAGTATCTTGCCATAATCGTATTCAATAGGCATGCGTGATTCTCCGTTAGGGTCAACGAAATATAGCCGGCTCTGCTGTAATAGAATATTGCCAAAGTGAAGGTCACCATGAATAAGACCAAGCTGGTCTGGAGTCAAATAGTTACGAAGCGCTTCGCTATGTTGAATTTGCTCCATATAATGTCCTGGCGAGTGCAGCACCAAGCCGTTGACCGTATGAGCAGGCGCTTCCAAAAGGTCCTTTAGATAATCGTATTCCTTGGCCTCCGCCGTGCGCATCTGGTACTTTTCTTCATAGAATTGGTCAACTTCTTCTCTGGCTGCATTTATAGGGCCGCTACTACTGAAGAGCAACCTATCCATCTCAATAGCTTTGAGTGTCAAATTAGCAATGCTGCCTGCGGTCTCTTCCGAAGAATCTGTTTCAGCGAGCTGGTCCAATGTTAA
>OFRM01000664.1_pt1 | contig 13488 bp, 1 predicted proteins | sample 1543101 | NCBI WGS metagenome assembly OFRM01 (sample SAMN07774223, study PRJEB24372) | wastewater metagenome | isolation source: Exp Tend VB 0WW | collected 2016-02
AGAGCGATCAGCCTACTACGACTCGGGAGACGACGACCGGCCAGACAGTCGCCGCGCTATAGCGGCCAAGGCATGCGCAGCCGCCATCCGAGCAAGGGGGAAGCCGTGACCAAAGAAACTGACCGCGAACTGCTGGAAATGGCTGCTAAGGCGGATGGAAAGAAATGGCAAAGCTACCACATGGGCCGGGGGCTATGCCTTGCACCACCTAAGGGCGGCATGGTTATCACGCAAATGTGGAACCCATTGCGCGATGATGCACAGGCGCTTAGGCTTGCCGTGAAGTTGGGAATCAAGCTAGAACTTCACCCCGCATGGGTGTACGCAAGAGCCGTGATTACAAAATATGAGTATCTTCAAATTGAAGAGGGATGGGCAAACGGATTCAACGATCCATGCGCAGCCACCCGCCGCGCAATAGTCCGAGCAGCCGCAGAGATTGGGAGGGCCATGCCGTGACCATGCTCACAGCAAAGCAAGCCTACATTCGGCTTGAATTTCTGCGCGGGCTGGGCTACTATTCGGGCTCTTTCCTAGCGGAGAGGTGAGCAAGTCCACGCCCACCCGTGGCAGATCAATCACGGAGAGCAATCGAAGTTTGATTGGCAGCGAGTGAAAGCCTCGACAAGCTTACCGGGTGAAAGGCCCCGGTGCCATGAAATCAGCAGTAGCTCAACGTAAATGCACAGGGATGTGCGCCCGGCAGGGTTGATAGAGCGGAGGCGGCAGCCTTAGGTTACAGGTTTGAGTCCTGTCTGCTGATTTGATGGCGCAAAACGCATGGTGATTGGCTCTCGGGCCTACTATTTCCACAACCGGACGCGGGTTGAGCCTTGTGGGGATGTCCAGTCACCAGCCGTTTTGCTCTGCTGAATGCGCAGTGCTGATGCGCACGGATGCCGGGTCGCTCCCGGTTCGTCGGGTGTCGGTAACGCGGTGGCCTGGGGTTTCTTGGGCTGCGCCAGTGAGGTCACTAAGCCGGGATCAGCACCGGCCAGCAGAGCAAATTCAATGAAGGTTAACAATGCCAGGTGAGCTTGTTCTTTGCGCCATTGATCAATCGGACGGTTATTGCACGGCCATGTGCCAGCCTGGGAGCGAACACGAAGCGCAATTCAGGATTGATCACGAGGGCCATGAGTTCCAAGTTCTGACGATTGAACAAACGCTGGATCTGATCTACGCATCTCAAGAAATCAGGAAGTTTCAATAAGGGTTGCGAAGGCGGGAAAGGTATCCCGTGACCTGTGCCAAAACATCGAAGTTTTTGAGGCGCCCATAGGCTCTTCAGGTCGGTTTTCGATGGCTCTCTGGGTTCGACTCCCAGCGCAACCCACCCCCCACAAACGACAAAACACCCCCAGCCGAAGCCGGGGGTGCGTTGGGATTGGAGAATGGATACACTGCCGGGATGGGCATGCTCATGGCGAACTTGTGGCTTTCGTTCCTGATCGGCATGCACGTTGACGACTGGAGGCGATGGGCTCCGCTGTCCTTTGCTGCAGGCGCCGCAGTTGCGCTATCTTTCTCCCTGTACCACTGCCTGGACAAGTCCATCACCGGATGGCGCGCGCTGGAGTATTCGGCCTACATCACCCAAGTGCACGCCATTGCATGCGTTGTTTTCACAGGGGTGGTGTCATGGCTGCGCCGCTACTTTTCGCAGTCTTGAGCCTGCGGTTTGCCCGTAGCGTTCGGCCTCCATCGCGCGCACTTCATCATTCAGGGCCTTCATTTCATCGGTGCGGGCGGCGTCAATGTCGCGGATCTCTGCCGGGTTGTTGATCGTCTCTGTGGCCTGCTTGTTCAGCTTGCGCAGCCGGCTTTGCACCCGGTCCAGTTGGCCGGCGAATTGGTAGATTTCGTTGTCGGCCTCAATGCGGCTGGCTTCGTCGTCGTCCCCGGCCTTCTTGGCAGCCTTCACCGAGTGTTCAATGCGCTGGATCTTCCGGGCGGCATCAAAGAACCTGCGCTGCTCCACCTGGGCCGGGTCCACTTCACCATAGAAGCGGCTGGTCAGCGGCACGCGCGTGGACTTGGTTTCGGTCCCCGTGGCAATGTTGGCGCCGGCATCAATCACTCGCTCGATTTCACCCAGCAACCCACCGCCAAACACCCGGGCGACATAGCGCACCATTTCAGGCGACGGGCTTACAGCCCCGGCCTCCCAAGTCGTGCCCATGGTCATGGCGTTCAAGGCCCTGCTGATGCCGGTATAGGCCTGCCCGCTGGCGCTGCGCAAAGTGCTTTCGCGCGCGCGCTGGTAGCCTGGCCGGCCATCGTTTTCCATGGCTTCGCGTTCGATTGGGGAACCGGCAAAGTTCCGGTTGGCCACGATCTCGATCACCGGGTCTGCCACCGTGGGAGCAATCAGCTTCAAGGCGCCATCGGCGGTAAAGATGTTTCCACCGCCAACGGGGCTGAGAGATCCCAGAATCTCCCCAATGGCAGACACCGCCTTGGCTTTGGCGTCCTTGCCGCCGTTCAGGCCAATCTCGGTCAGTACCCGGCCGGTGTTGGGGATCACGTTGAACCCCAGCGCAATCGGGATGGTGATGTACCGCTTGGACGAAAAATCAACGGGGATGATCAAAGCCCTGGCCTTGACCCATTCCGGGATCTCGTCGTCGTCAAACCCGGCAGCGGCCAACATCAGTGCCTGGGCGGCACCCAACATCAAGCCACCGGCAACGATCTTGCCAGCCGCTGGACCGCGCAACGTCTCAAACAGTCGCGCATTGCCCTGGATGGCCGCGTTCATGAATGCGTACATCGGGCTAAGTTCGCGCCCTGCTCGGCCTTTGCGGTTGAAGTTGACCGTCAATTCCTTGCCAAGCCGTGCAGCCTCTTTGCGGGACAGCCCGGTATCCAGTGCCGCCTTGTAGGCAGACAGCCGTACCGCGTTCTCCAAGGCCGTGTTGAAGTCGTCCATCAGGTCCAGCACGGCATGGGCGGCCTTGCCCGGGGTTGAGCGGTCCATGGCCCCCAGCTCCTTTTCGATGGCCTTGGCCCGGTCGTCTGCAGCGCGGAACATTTCGCGGTAGCCCGTCTGCCCGCCATCTTCTTGGTACTGCTCCCACAGGTCGCTCCATTCCGAGCGGTTGGCATCGCCGCGAAGGTCGCGCGCAATCCCGGAAAGGGCAGCGGGGATGTCCCTCAGAACCTGCCGTTTCTTGTCTTTGATGGCCGTGGTCGTCAGGTTCAACGTGGCGCCCTGCACATCGCGGATGATGTTCACCAGGCCAAAGACCGGGTTGTACTGGGTGTTGACTGCGGCGATGTACCGGGTCGCCTTGCCCAGTATGGAATTGGCTAACTCCAACTTGGTCAGTCCGTCTAGGTTCTTCAGGTTCCCGGCCATGCGCATGGCGCGCTCGTTGCGCTGGTTGAACACAATTACCCGGTCCTCGCCGCCCACCTTCAGCATCACGGCGTTGTCCATGTTCTTGTAGGCTGGGTTTGGCCGGTTCACCACCGTATTGGTCACGGGGTCGATCACGCGGATGGTCGGCGCGCTGCTCATGCCTTCGCCCATCATTTCCGGGTCAACCCCCATGGCGTTCAACTCTGCGGCAATTGCGGTGTTGCTCATGTTGGGCCGGATCACCGTCCAGAAATCCGGGTTCGGGTAGCTCAAGGCCAGCCCGTACAAGGCCATGCCAACGCGGTTCTTCTCCGCCCTGGTAATAGCAGCTTCGCGCGCCATCAGCACATGGGCCAGCACGTTGGTGACTTCTTTGGTCGAGCCCATGGCCCGCTTGCTGGCGCCGCCGCGCACGCTGAAGCCCATGCCTTGGGGGTGGCTAAACTCGGCTTCGTCTTTGAACAGCGGCACATAGTGCTTGTAAGCCTGCTCCATGGCCCGCACGGTTTCTGGCGTCTCCAGCCCTTCGGACACCCACAGATTGCGCGTGCCGGCCGTGATGGCATCTACCTTGGCGGCCAAGGTTTCCAGCGCGCGCAGCTTGTCGGCGGGGATGGCCTCCAGATATTCGACGGCAGCGTCGTCCGTCATCAGCGTGCCTTCGCTGTTTCTCCCTGCCCCGCCGTCGGGCAGGTCCGGGTTGATCTTGGCGATCTGCGCGTTGCGCTCTGGGGCGTGCCGGGCAATCAGGTAGTCCCCAAGCTCGGTCATGTCCACCTTCAAAAGCGCCATGGCCTGCAGCAGCGGTCGCACTTCGGTCTTCAGGAAGTTCTCAGAGCGTTTGGCCACACGGCCCGGGTACAGCGTTTCGGCAAGGCGCGCGTCAAAGCGTTCTTCCAAGTCAGCGCCGGTCTTCTTGATGGCCTCCTGAACTCGCTTGAGGTCAATGCCGCCGTCTTGCAGTTCGTAGATGGTCTTGTCCAGCCGGGTTTCGGTTGGCATGTCCCAGCCTTCGCGGCCAGGCTCTGCTGTAGTACCCCGGCTGAACATGATGTTCGGGTCAGCGGGGTCGTAACTTCCGCGATTGAATACGCTCTTGATCTGCTCGGAGTCGAAAACAATGTAGTGAGTCACTTCCTCGCCGCGATCTACAAATTCGCGCGCTTCGTTGTCGTAGTAGCGGTCTGGTCTTGTGGTGATGATTCCGTCATAGCCGGCCGCAATAGCTGCAGCAACGCCCTCGGCGTCAGAGCCGCCCGTGCCAAACTCTTTCCAGTAAGCGTCAACCCCCTTGGTGTAGGGGTTCTTGATGCTCACATAGACTGGCAGAACCCGTGTTCCAATTGGCCCGCCCCACCCCTTTCCATCACCGTATTCCCCAGCTTCACGCGGGCTGTCGGTCAGGTAAATGGCTGGGCCGAATTCGCCCATGCTGGTGCGCTTGAAAGCGTCGAACTCTGCCTTGGTCCCGTGGTAAACCTTCAGAGGCTTACCACCTGCCTTCCCCGTGTCAGTGACAACACTGTCTCCAAACCATGCCTTGAACTCCGGGGTGTTGGTCTGGTCTTTGCTGCGGCCGAATGCGCCGTCAGTGATGGCTTCGTAGATGTCTTGACCCGGCTTGCTCGTAAAGTGAAACAGCGGCTTGTTGCCGGGCGCCAATCGTGGGTTGCCCTTGCCAGCAAACTTCAGGGCGCCGCTGATAAACACGTAAGCCTCGCCACCCATGAGCCCGCGTGCCCACGTCCACTCGCCGCGGGTCATGCTACCCAAGCTGTCCACCATGCCGGTTTTCAATCCGTTGCGCATGATGTCATTGACGTTGCCCGCGCTATCTGGCCCGTTGGCCTGATGGATGGACAGGTACGGCACGATTGCCTTGAAGTCTTCACGGGACCATGTAGAAGGGTCTGCTTCCGCAATGCTCACCAGTCGCGCTATTTGCTCGGTCGTGCCTGTCGCCGGCAATCCAAGTGCCTTTGCGCGAGAGACGACATCGCTGCGGCTTGCCATAGGCTCATTTGTAGCACGCCCGGCCGCCACCACCACATCCCCTTGCCCCACCGTCCGCTTGCCGGCCTCCAGGTTCTTCTGGGCCAGCACCAGCATGCCCTGCACTTCGGCCAGCGTCAAATTCACGTCCAGGCCTAGATCCCGCAGGAACTGCATGATCTTGGCGTACACGGCCTTCACAAACCCGAAGCCGGGGCGGAATTCACCGTCCGGGCCCACGGCTAGCTCTGCCACCTTCGCGGCGATTTCGTCGGCTTCCTGCTGCTCGGTAAGGTACAGCTCGCCGTCACCGTCCACGTAGCGCTCGCGGATGTTGTCGCGGATCGCAGTCAGGGATTTGTTCCCGGCCTTGATTGCCACTTGAATGTTGGCCATGTACCGGCGCCATTCGGCATCGGTCAGGATGTTTTTCAGGCCAAAGTGTGCAATGGCCTCATGGGCGAGGGTCTTGGAAAGGTCGGCACGGTCTTTGTGCGGGCCGGCGACAACCCAGACTTGGCCTTTCCAGTACACGCCTCGGGCATCACCTGGGGCTTCCATTGGTAGATCGGCGGGAGTGGCAACCACAGTGATCGGCGGGCCGTTCTTCCACTTCTTGGTCAGGCTCGTGACGTGGGCTTGGGCTTCTGCCGTGGGCATGCGTGCGGCTTGGAAGCCTGGGCGCAGCATCAGGGTGTCGGCTTGCAGGTCCAAGGCATTGCGGGAGAACATCGCAACACCCTTGTCGGTTTCCTTGGTCTGCAGCACGTCAATGAACTTGTCGAACTCGGCGTTCATCGCCTTGCGTTCTTCACCCGCAGGGAATGGGCGCTTGGCTCCCCAAGGCGTCAGAATCCCGGCATTCTCAGGCGCGTAGTTCAGGAATGGGCTGCGGCCTTCTTTGGCGGCGATGGCGTCTTCCACGTAGCCCTGAAAGGCGCGCGCCACCATTTCATGAGGGCTGGTCCAATAGTCCCCGCCTCGGCCTTGGTCCAAGCTCTTGGCGTCCATGGCAAAGCTGGTGGGCACGCGCTTGGTCTTTGGGGTCAGCGCAGTTGCCTCGCTCAACATCTTCAGGCGCTGCTCATACCGCGTCATGTAGCCGACCAGTGAGTCCAGAACGCCCCTGCGCTCGGTGTTGAATCCGCTGCGCCCACGCACGGCCTTGTAAAGCTCGTTCAGCTTTTCCAGTGTTTCATTGGTGTGGCGCGTCTGGATGGAAGACCGGCTCTTGCCGGGCATGACTTTCCATTCTGTGGACAGGCCCCTACCATCTACCAACTCAGCGGCCATCGCGTCAAACTCGGCCAATTGCTCGGCGCTGGCCGGCTTGTTGTTGCGCTTGTAGTAGCGCACATCCTTCTGCTCCGACAAGTCCTTGCGCAGGTCGCTCAAGTCCTTTTCCAGTTCGCCACGGGCGACGGCCACAAACTTGTCAGCCCTGGCGGTGTCCTCAACGTACTGTTCGGCTTTGGTGAATAGCGACTGCACCAGATCGGTGTAGGCGTTGCGCAGTTCCTCGCGCACACCGGAATTGGCACGCCGAAAACCGCCGCTGGCCATGTCGGCTTCGCCGCCGCTTACATCCAGAGAGCGGGTGCCGTCCTTGTTGATCTTCCATTCAGCCGTCGTCTTGCCGTCCTGCCTTGCAAGGTAGTGGTCCAACGCATGGAACCATTCGTGCGCCAGTGCGCCGGCCCCGTTCATCTTGGTCAGGTTCATCACCACGCGGTCTGTTTCGTAGTGCGCGCGTGCCCCAGAAAGTCCTTTGCCGCGGGCACCGAAAGCCAGCGCCAGATCGCCATTCAACCCGATGGCTTTGGGTGGCACCTTGAGCACTTCCGCCAAGTCAAGCAGGCCGTCGTAGGCCGCGTTCATGACCTCTTGGCGTTCTTCCTGGTTGTTCCACAGGCCAAACTCCACGCCTCGGAAGCCAAAGGTGTCACGGAAGTCTTCGCCCTTCACGTCGCCAGTCCGACGCTCTACGCCCTTGCGCTGCGTGCTTTCCGGCTTGGGTAGGTCGGCCTCGCCAAACGTGGTGTTGGTTTCCAGAATCTGGGTGGCGTTTTGGGCCATGTACCGCATGGCTTCGTCACGGGTGTCGAATTGGCGGTCCACCACTTTGACCCGCTTTCGGTCGTTGATGTCGCGCCAGATTTCGTATTTCTGCCCGTCTGCCGTGTTGACGGGGACCGCACGGTGTTTTTGCGCCAGAGCCAAAAGCGGCAGCGCGGCCTCGGCAGCTTCTTTGCTGTCGAAGTATTCGCCCATGCGCTTCGGCTGTCCCATTCGGTCAAGCGTGCGCGTATCGCTGAGAGTCCACTTCCCGGTAACGTCTCGTCCATTGACAGAAACATCAAAGCCACCAGCCACTTGGGCAATCCGAAACCGCTTGGCCCACGTCGGGCGGTCGTCTTCCTCGCTGGCGTCTTTCTTGCGGGTGCCAGTGCTGACAGCCGTGTCTTTGCGCGCGCCGCCGATCTTTTCGCCGATGTCGTCAATCTTCTCGGGGGCCTTGGCCGGTTCTACCTTTGGCTTCTCTGCCGCCTCCATCTTGTCCGCAGCAGCGCGCAGCAGTTCAGCGGCTGACATTTCGGCTGCGGGTTTGGCGGGTTCGGCTTCGGGCTCTGCCGGCGCGCCAAACAGGTCAGGCCCCTCCGGTGCCGCTCCAGGCTTGCGGCTGCGCTCCATGGACTTCTGGTAGTCCTCCACGGATGGCCCGCCGAACATATCCCCGGTGTTGTCGCTGCGCTGTTCCGGCGCCTGGGCCTGTAGCTGGAATCCTTCGGCTTCGCGCTGGATCTGTTCGCGCTGGTCCAGTTCTTCGGCTCGGTCGGCTCGGTCTTGCTGCTCCAGCACTTGGGCTGGAGTGGGGGCGGTCAGGGCAGCGCTATTGATGGCGTCCAGTTTTTTGGCCACGCGCTTGATGCGGTCCTGAAGTTCGGTCTGCGTTCTTTGCAGGCTGCCGCCCTCAATTGATCCTCCTTTCCAGCCGCGATCAGAAAGCCTGTCGTCGCGCCAGTGGTCGAGCAAAGTGCGGCGACGTTCGGCCCGCAGCGGGCCTTTTTCCAGTTGACGAATTCGGGTGTCGCCCATGCTGTACCAGCCTTTTTCGTCAGGGCCGGAAATTTCTGGGGGCGTCAACAGTACCACTTCGGCCTTGTCAGCCTCATAGGCCTCAACCGCCTGGGCGACCTCGCTCAGTTGCATCTGCAGGCGGGCAAGTGTCTTGGCTGCGGATATGGCCGACTTTGCGGTCCCTGCTTCGGCGGCCGTCCCGTAGCCCAGCGCTCGAATGGCAGACTCTGCGCTTACCGTCTTGCTTTCGCCGTTCTGCTCAACAACAAATTGGTGAACAACCTCGCGGCCCGTTTCTGCGTTCGTCTCTGAATTGTCCCAGTCTGAAATGCGCGCAACACGTTCTTCGCCGCGCGCATCGACAAACTCCATGGGTTTCCACTGCCATGTGTAGGCCGTGAGTTTGGTGCCGCTCGGGCCTGTGATCGGGTTTGCGAAATTGATCGTCCCGCGCGGGCGCGTGCGTGTCGCTGCGGATTCCGCTGCTGCGCGGCCTACGCCTTCTTGCGCGCCCGATCCGCCAGCGTCTTGGCGACTGCCTTCAGTGCCGCCTCGCTCGGCATCTTGCCGCCCTTGGACAGCACTTTCTCTGCGATCTGCTTCACGGCGGCTGTCTGCAATTGCATCTGTGAGGGCTTGACGGACGTATTCATTGAACTGCTCCTGTGTCTGATTCTCGCTGATGCGGGCTCCATCTTCAAGGATGGCGTCCACGTCCACCACTGCGGCCTCTGCGGCTTCCATCAGGGCGGCATATTCCTCGCGCACGCTCTTGGGGACCAGAGCGATTTCTTCTTGGGTGTAGGCGTCGTCGCCTCGCGGGAACAGCGCATCAAAGTCGTCGGCCTCTGGTGTGGCTTCCTGCTCCACGGCCAAGTGGTCCTCAAACCGGGTGGACTGCCCCGCCTGGGCCAGTTGCTCCCAGCCGTCGCTGGTGTACTGCGGGGTCTGCACGCTCTTGCGCACCAGGGCGAACATATCGCTGTGGCTGGCTCCAGCCTTCAGGTAGCCAGCTTCGGCCAGCAGCTCGGTCGCGCGCTCGGCGGTCATGCCACCGGTTCCAGCAAACAGCGTGCGGTTGCCAATCCGGTGGTTGCGGTCAAAGCCGGCATCCGCCATCAGCTTCTTGTTCAGGCCGCCCTTGCCGATCAGGAATCCGTGCACGTGCTGCGGGCCTTCTCCACCGGTCTGAGGGATGCCAAGGCGCTTGCCTGCCTTGGCCCATGCCGCGATCTGCTTGGCGCTGGCTTCCTGCAGCACATACTGGTTCTTGCCCACCTTCTTGACCACCATGTTGTTGGTGTTCTTCTTGCGGTAGGCCTTGGCTTCCTCCAGGAACTTGAAGGGCTTTCCGCCTTGGGCAATGGGAATCAGATCGCGTCCGTAGGGTCCGACCTGTTCTTCGCTTGCTGCACGTGCCGCCCTCGCTTCGCGCCGATCTTGGCGGATGGCGTCTTTGGCAATCGCCTCCTGCTTGCGCGCGTCTGGGCGCTGATAGCCGTTGGGGAATGCAGTCTCCGGCAGTCGGGCGGTCGGATTCAACTCGTAGAACTTGTCTAGCGTCTGTCTGGCCAGCGTGGCGCCGTCGCGTGCGCGCTTGTCAACCATCACGCTCCATAGCCGGTCGCTCTCTGCCCTGCCGCCCTCGGTGTCGTAAAACTCGCGCACTTCGGCCAATGGCGTTCCAGTGTCGTCTGACATCTTGCGCAGCCTGGCGTCGTGGTACTGCTTTGGCGTCTGGTCGTTTGCTTCGACCTGTTCACTTTCCGGCGGTTTCTGTGCAGGTTCTGCGGACGTGTTCAGTTCTGCCTCTTTTTTAGGCAGGTTGATTGCGGGCTGGTCGCGTTGTGCTTGTTGTTCCCGGCTGTCAATCAAAACCCAGCCGTTGTCCTGCGGCACGCCAGTTACATCGGCTTTGTGCTTGAGTTCCAGTCCTTTGGCAATCGGCATCCTGCCATTGACAAAATGCTTGTTGCGAAACGCTGGAGAAACCTGGACCTCGTACAACTTCCTGCCTCGGCCATCGTCAAGAATCATCTTGGTTGACTTGAGGGAAAGTAGGCTTTCAAACCCGCCTGTTTGTTCGCGCTTTGATACGGGGATCAGGCGGGGGTCGGGCCGGCCAAAGGCTTTCAGTTGCTCCGGCGTGGCAATGCTGGGGATGCCCTCCTCCACCAGATTGTTCTTGCCGTCCAACTTGTAGTAGTAGTCCAAGTCCTGCAGCGGGTCGCCGGCCATCAGACGGCCTGGACGGATGTTCACCAAGTGGATCGCTGAATCGCGCTTACCGCTGGTGTTCACCCGCTTCATGTTGGCAAGGAACTCTTGGGTCTTGCCGTTGTGTTCGACCGTGAGCTTGTGCCAGCTTCCAATGGTGCGCGGTGCAGCGTCAAATACTTGGCGTATCTTCTGCTCTGCCGTTGGTTCTGGTGCCGCAACAGGCGCCGGCCGGGATTCCCCAGCCCCTTCGGCCAGTGTTCCAGCCTGTGCCTGTGTTGGCGGATTGGGGGTCTTTGCAGGCTTGAGCCTTGCCGGCTCGCCCATCGCGTCACGGGTGAACCCAGAATGAAATTGCCACGCCTGATCTACCTCCCTGTCGGCAGGCTTCATGTTGCCAGGGATGAACATCTGGCTGCGCATAGCCGCCTTGGGGTCACTCTCGCCCCTTGTCCACATGCCATCATCAAACTTGGCAAAAGCGCCGTTCGCCAGTTTGTAGATGCCGGGTTCTGGCGGTGTCTCTTTGTGGTTCAGCCCTCCACCTTCCACCTGGGCGGGTCCGGGGTCGGTGACGGCTGTTGAAATAGCTCGATCAATCGCTGGCGCCAAGGCGTCTTCAAGGGCCTTGTTTGCTTCTTGCCTCTCGTCCAGAGATTCGGCAAGTTTGTCCAGCGCGTTGGCCTTGTTCAGCGCTTTCCGTTCCGCAGGCGCTAGTCGCAGTGTGATGTGGGTCTTGGCGTCGAGACTGGGACCAACTGTCACGGTGCCGTCGCCGTATTGACCGTATGCGAGCTTTTTCCCAGATTGTTTTGCCGCCCTCACCCCGTCAATGTTTTCCGTTGAGTTTGCTGAAACGATTGTTTCGCCTACCCCAGCGGCTTCCACGGCTCCGGCTCCCTCTGCGGGAACTTCGGTCTGCGGCTCGGCCGGCGTTGCGGGTTGTGCGCGATTGACCTTACCTGGCTGGCTCAGCTTCCGGTTGCCAGAAGCATCCAAATACGGCGTTGGCAGCAAGACCGAACCAGCCGCGTCAAGGTCAAGCACCTCGCGTTCGCCGGTTTCTGGGTTGCCTTCACGCGGAAGAAAGCCAGTCACTTCACCGGCCTTGTTCCGCATCACCACATCAACCGTCCACTTGTCACCCGTGTCGTTTTCAAGAACGTCACCGGGCTGCAAATCGCCAAGCTGGCGACGAACTTCGGCTACATACGCTGTGCGGTTGGTCGGGGCTTTTGCAGGCTCTACCCCAGCGGCTTCCACGCCCCCACTGGTTCCGGCTGCGGGCAGTCCTGCGGCTCCGGTCGCATCGCTTCCCGCTGGCGCTGGCGCTTCAACTGCCGGGGCTTTTGCTTTGGGCTCGGGCTTCTTGGGTGGGTTCTGCTCATTTCGGGATACGTTCTTTCCGCTGGTGTCATCGCCCAGAGACTGCGCAATGGCTCGCTCAGCGCTGAATCCCGCCCGAATCATGTTGGTGACATCAATTACATCGCCGTTTTCGCGCTGAATGGCGGAACTACCATCCGGGCGAACGATCAGTCTGACCGTTTCGCTGACCGGCCCATCAGCGCTTATCGCATCCGTCAGGGTGTAGACACCACCCTTCGGCGCTTCAACTGCCGGGGCTTGGGCTTGTCCGTTTTCTCGGGTCGGTTGGTTCTGGTCATTCGCTACTGAATTGATAGCTGGTTGCGCAGTATTGGCGAGGGCTGGAGGCTGATTTGTCTGCAAAACCTGCACTGCGGCCTGTGCTTGGCTGGTGCCCACAATCACGCGGTCGGCGCCAGACATCACCTTGTCAATGCCGGCCTCTGCCAGTTTGGCCTTGATGGCGTCGGGGTTGCCGATGATCGTGGCTGTGCCGGTGGGGTTGAGCGTGACCTTGAAGCTGGCCGGCTGCTGGGTCTGGGTGTCGTACCCGGCCAGCCTGTACCGGCCGCTGGGCATCTGCTCGACTTTCCATTCCAGATCAGGGGATACCCGTTGCCGGCTGGGCAGGGCTGCGCTGGCGTCTTCCGGGGTCTGGTAGCCATCACCACGGCGGCCAAACCACATGCTTGCGGGTTCGCCCGGGCTCTGCATGCGCCCCGGTTCTGGGGTGCTGCCCTCCAGTTCCCGAATCCGGCTGGCCGTATCGGCAATGTCCGGGCTCAGTGCTGGGGTAGCCCCTCCGTCTCCCAGTGGGACAGTTCCACCGTCCGGCTGATTGCCTGCACTCCCGGCGTCCAAGGCTCGTTCAGCAGCACCAGAAACTCCCACTCCAGTATCCACGCCGATTGCGGGCTCAGGTGCCCCAAGTCCAGGGCTTCCTGAATCCACGGCGGGAATGTTGCCGGGCTGGCTGACATCAGGGGTTTCTCCAAGTAGGCGGGCGATGTTGTCCACCGCCTTGTTTTGAGGGGCTGTGGCTTGGGTTGCGGCTGCAATGGCGTCGTCAACAGTCTGGGCGGCGCCGATGTTGATCAGGCCTTCTTGGGTCGCCTCTTGGATCAGGAATCCCTTGCGCTTTGCCAGTTCTTCGGCGGATGGAATTGGCTGCGCTGCCGGTGCCGCGTTGCGGTTGACGATGGCCCCGCCCGCCCCCATGGCGCCGCCCATCATGCCGGCCTGCACCACGGTATCGCGCATTCCATCAAGGAACTCGCCCATGGTCATGTCTTGATTGATGCCAATACCCGGCAGCAAGTCAGTCGCAGACTGGCCAAGGTAGGTTGCCATTTCGCTCGGGATTTCCCGGACGCCGGCAGAGATCAGGGTTTCGCCAGCATTGCGCTTGGCTTGGGCCGATGCGCCCTTGTTGATCATTTGGCCAATGGAGGAAACCACCTTGTCCAGCT
>OFRM01000669.1_pt1 | contig 13419 bp, 24 predicted proteins | sample 1543101 | NCBI WGS metagenome assembly OFRM01 (sample SAMN07774223, study PRJEB24372) | wastewater metagenome | isolation source: Exp Tend VB 0WW | collected 2016-02
TCAAAGGTAGTTACAAAACCTACACCATCCTGTGCATCTGGATGATCTTTAAGTTCATTAATTGTTTCTAGTAATAGTTGTTTAAATTCGTTTGGCATTTATACTTTCTTATTATTATTAGATACCACATACACCTGAAGTACACGCACGATCAATATTCTCTTCAAAGACAATGCCTTTATGCTTGATTGCTTCTTCATATGGTACTTCTGTTAGAGGTTGACCTCCTCGACTTCCATCTGGATACGCAGTAAATCCTCGTAAACGTGGCGCATACTTTGAAAGTGTTGCTGCAAACGTTGAGACAAGCGATTCATTGTTGCCTTTAGAACCCCAACTTGGAAGGTTGATGGTAGAGCTAATTGACATGTCCACGTAATCTTGTATATCCGCTTGGAACTTGAGTCGTTTTTCATAGTCATGGCTGAGTCCATAAGCTGTTTCAATTTTAGAAGGATCTAGTCCATATTCGCGGATAAGTTGGTCCGCGGTGGTATCAACCACATATTCATATTTCCATTTTGTTCCGTCAGTAAGATATCGTCGCTTGTATGCAACTGCAAAGAGTGGCTCAATACCAGTCGTTGTTCCTGCGAGAATTCCGATAGAACCTGTGGGAGCGATTGCTCTATACGCGATAGGCTTGCTAATATAGAGTCTCTCACAATGTTCATTAGCTGCTCGTTCTGATTCATCTCGATATACCTTTAACCATTCGTGGAGTTCTGGTGTAACTTCATATCCTTGTCCTCGTTGTAGGAGCCATGCATGGATGCCCATGAGTCCAAGACCAAGTCTGCGGTTCTTTTCCCGTACTTTGTACACCTTTTCGTAAGGGAGATCGGCTCTGAGTGTTCCGCAAACGAGGAACTTTGATCCCAAAGATACCACAGATTTGAACTCTTCCAAATCCTTAATATTTGAGAGATTAATAGAACCAAGATTGCATACGTCAGAATCATCCTCACTGGTGACTTCTGTGCAAGCATTTCGCAGAGTTTCATTTTGTTTATCACCAAAGTTAAAGCTAAACCCAGGTTCACCAGCCACCATAGCTTGACGACAATTCTCTACAAAGGTATGTAGATTTGCACGGTCTGCATTATACAACCACTTGTCATCATAATTAACAGAAATGTTCGTCATGTCAAGTGGAGCAGGGAAATTGAAATCTGCGTTCTTAAGATCTCGGATGGACGTAGACCAGTTCTTTGCTGTGAGGAAATTGGGTATATCCTCGTGTAGCCAATTGAGACTTGCGTAAATTGCGGATCGCCTGCTCCCACCCTGCATGATCCCGCGACCAACCTCGTTTACCATCTGCATCAGCGGGATCGGACCACTGGACAATCCACCAGTACGAATCAGCGGCTTCCCTGATGGACGTAGAATAGAATAGTCGATTCCAATGCCACCCCCACTCATGAGGCAACTTACTGCCCGTTGTGTTAGATTTGCCCATTCTTCTCGTGTATCTTCCTCTGCACGTAGCAGGAAACAATTATTAAAATAACTATTCTGACGACCTGCGTACCATAGGTAACGACCGCCCGGTACAAACTTCATCTCTTTAATATATTGCACAAGTTGATCCCGATCTTCTTGTGACATTAAAGCACGATCTTTACCCCAACGAGTACCACACACATCTTCTACAAGACGTTCTGCAAGAGCATCCCATGTATCATCTACACCCTGTGCATACTTATGTTTAAAGATGTTCTCTGCAAAGCTATTCTTGAATCTCTGAATCTGCATTCTCTAAATAATCCTTATATTGTTTTTTCCAGTCCTCGTTTTCCCAACGATGAATAAGTTCATCTTTGGATTTACGATTCTTATGTTGTTCTTGTTTATCTGGATTAGTTGGTGACTTTTTATTCACCCACATCTTCGGAAGTTTCATTATAGTAGCTTCGCAGTTTGTCTTGTCTATCTTCGATAAAACTTTCAAGAGTATCAACTAACTCACTAGAAGAAAGATCAAGTAACTCCAGTAGAGTCACCTCATCCTCCTTCTTTAATAGTTCACATAAATCATTAAATGTTAACATTGTTATTTCTTTGTTGCATAGAATAGACTGCGATCACCAAATAGATAGAATCCAATTGCTGCTGCAAAGTTATCTACTTCAGGACCACAGACATAATTACCTAGTTTACAAACAGCCCAAGTACCAATAACGCCAATAGCAATGGAAGGGCGCATGAGCCTAATAACCGCCTCAACCCACGGGTAGGAAGCATTTGTACCTCCGGCACTATTAATAGCATCAAACTGTTTAATGTCCAGTTCCTTCATCTTAATCCAGTCGTCAATAGTTGCTGGTTTAAATGAATCTGGAGCAATGTATTTGTTAATTAATGCCTCACCCCCCTTAACTACTAGAGGACCAAGTGCGGCAAGTAGCGTAATGGGATCAAACATTAAATATCCTCAGTAAAAGCAGTTAGTAGTGCAATAAATAGTTTTTTCATTTAACGATTTTCATCCCAGTTCATACCTTTAGTTGCTGTATAATCAATCCATGCTTCTCCTACACCTATTCCATTAAATGCACCAAATGTTACAACATGTAATAGTACTAGGAATGGACCACCTACAACCATAGTTACAAAATAGATGGTAAACCATGGATTGGGTTTTCTAAATACTTTCATTTATGGCATCCAGTGAAATACATTATTGTCTAATTCTGCGGACAGAATATTATTGATTGTCTTAGCCACTTCCCGAATTTCCCATTGTGCGTGGGTATCAGCACGGAGTTTAATGAAATCCAACCATGCTTGGAAGTTGCCTGTAACAATAAGTTCAGTTGTGGTTGCTTCTGGGAGCACAAAACGCGCATCTTCTTTCTTTACTCCATGACCAAGTAAATATTCATACAACGCCATTGAAGCTCTATTATGCAATTGATATTCAATTAAAAGTTCCTTTGGAACATTTGGAATGATAAAATCCGTCTCTTTCTCAGAACAATATCGTTGGCTTCGTTGTAGAAAATCTAGATGTTTGCTGCGTACAAATTGGTGAGAACATGCTCGTGAGATTCCTGATACTCTGAAGGTAGCGTGAGCGAAGCGGAGAGTTGCCAAGTGTCCTTTGTCTTTACAAGAGACAGCTCGTTTAACACAAGCTTCTTTGTCAAGACTAGAATTGTAACATATTCCAGCATATCTACCAATCTGCTCAAGTGCATTCGGTGTAATGAATTCAAGTGTAACATTCATATAAATAAAAACCAATATAGAAACATTAATCCACCTATACAAATAGAAGAAGTGATAATAATATCTTCAGTCATCGATTATCTCCATTTCCAGACAAAGTATTACTTTCTTTCCTCTTGAGTAACTTGTTGATATTGATTGTGAGTACATCTTCAGGCTCATATCCAATCGCGTCACATAGTCTAGCCAAGTACCAGAAGCAGTCGCCCAATTCATAGGCCAAATTTCCAATGTCGAGTTTCCCATCACGAATTAGTTTCTTAATTTTACCAGAGACTTCTCCTGCTTCGGACGTAAGGCCGAGGGATAGGTAGTAGAGTTCAAGATCAGATCCTGTGCCTGCTTCTGGGTATATCGCAACTTGGTTTGTTGCGTCAAGGTAGTCATTGAGGTGCATATTGTTGTCTTATGATTGAGATGTTTTGAGTAGAGAACTTTGCAATTGGGTGGCAGTGTTGGTTGTTGATACATCCAACTCGGCACGAGCAATAAGAACATCAAGATAATGTTTTGCTTTGTACAGATCTTTAAGTCCATCTTTTGCACGCCATCGGTAAACATATTTAATAATATTTCCTTCTGCCCATGGAATTTGCTTTTCAATGAGCAATTCCATCATCTTAGTGTCACCATAATGCCGTGGCGCATTAATATCCATTCTTTTTCTCCCATTCCCATCGTGCAGTGCATGCGTCTTTATATGACGGCCCATAATATAGAATAGTTACTTTATAATCACAATGGTGTTGTGCTTGCCAACGCTGTTCTCGTTTAAGCCAATGAACACCTTTAACCCCAGAGGTATTGTTACGCTGCATTTTCTGATTATTTTGCTGTTGTTTTTTAGTGGCCCATCTACAGTTTTCTTTGAAGTAACCCAGACTATTATCAATTCTATCTAATGTTGTTCCTTCAGGACGCTCTCCCATATCAACTAAGAAATTCTCAAATCTAACCCATTCCTCTGCATGAATGATACCTCTACCACCATAATCATCCCATTGATCTGTGTTTTCATTATTACAACGTTGTTTCATACTATCCCAACTTGTGTATGTAGGACTTTTACCAAATACTCTAGTATTATGACCAACTACATTCCAATTAGGACTCTGCATTAAGTACCTGCTTTAAATCCGTAAGAAAAACTAATCCAGCTTCAGATTCAAAATCACACAAGCAATCTCTTAGATTTTGCTGGTGTTCTGCATCTAAGGATGCAATTTGATACCACTCATTTAAATTATATACCAGAGATTGAGCTTCTTCTAAAGTCATCTTTATGCGTATGAATGTAGTTTCTTGTGTTTTATTTAATTTCATATCGTTTCTTTAAGTAATCAAGTGAGACAAACATTTCATCAAATGTACCATTATTAACTTCATGAGCCATCAGGAATCCACGGAAATGGTTATTAGTTTGATGGTCTAGGTAACTTTCGTTGTGCTCATAACAAGATCCAGCAATAATGCAAGTAATAGTAGACCCGTCAGGACGTTTTCCGTATGCCACTTGTTTGCCCTGTTGATGACCAGCGATACAAGACATATGCAACTTGCTAACCATAGCAGAGGCAGTTGTGGCAGGTCGTCCCATAACACCAGTAGGGAAATAATGACAATTATGATGGGCTTGTCCGTTTACAACCAATGTTCCTGTAGAAGTTTTAATCTTTGCAATCTTTTGCTCACCTCTTGGTGTAATGGCAGTAACTAAACTGTTAATTCCTGTTGATTGTAGACGCCCAAACATTTCTGGGGTTAATTTGGAGAGTAGTCTAATTGAATTTGATTCTACAAGAAGGCGTAATTTTTCACTAAGGCTACCTAAAATCTGAATCTTATTACACTTTGAATTTTTAGAAACATGAAAATTAAAATGATTGTGTGTTAAGATTGAACAGATTTTATCAAAGACTACTCCATCATTTTGAGCAATTCCTACCTGAATACCACCTTGTTTAGAGTTAGGTTTTGAAATCCAACCTTCTCCATCAAGAATTCCACCAAGCCAAGACATCTCCAAACAATTACTACGAGTAAAGTTTCTAAATGGTTGTAAAATTTCATATCCGATTTTAAGATCTTTTGTTTGTACCCACTCATACTGAGTAGACGTAAACTTACGCACTAGCCAAAAGTGATCAGCAGTCACAGTAGTATCAACACAATTAGTATCATGTACAGTATACACTTGGGCTATATCAGATTCAACAGCCTCTACTATAGCAGTTTGATATACTTTTTTATTTCCTTCCTCAGTAAAACCAACTAAAGAATCTCCTACTTTTAACTTTTCAACATTTACATATTGATAGTTGGATGTAAGAGCTTTTTCACCTTCTGAGAAACAATATGCAATACCATCAATAAAGACTGGCTTGAGGAAGTCATGTACTTCCCAATCTTCGTAAGGAAGGTCTTCATATTTAATTAATCCCTCAAGTTTTGGATCATCATTGATCGCCCTTTGAATGCGTTGCTCGTGGTTGCCCAGACAAAAAACGAGTCGAGGCTTATATTGTTTCTTTTTAGTTTCTTGAGCGTTTTTGTTGAACTTAACCAGTGGGCCGAGAAGGGTTTGCATTGCCTTCCTAGCCGCTTCGATGTCCTTAGTATAACGCCGCCCTTCAAAACTTTTCTTTCCAACATCATAGCTGCTAAGGCTCTCCATATCCGCGAAGTCACCTAGATGAATAATTACATCTGGTTTCTTCTCTACAATGTAATTACCTACATGCTCTAGAAATTCTAGTGAATCTCCTGGTTTAATCTGACAGTCTGGTATTACAAGATGTTTCATTTATACATACTCCTGATTTCCTCAAAATCAATTGGCTTATATCCAATTTGTTCTACTGATACATTAATATACCTAGGATCATCTTGTAATCCAAGTCCCGGAATGCGTTCTTGAATAGTATTTGCATGTAAATGTCCATGAATATTTGCAGTCCAACGTTCCACACTTTGAGGATGAATTGGAATATGTGTCAAAACAAATTTATCTAATGTATGACTAGCTCTAACATCTTTAAAATATTGTTGATACTGAGACAATTTAAAGTTATCATGATTTCCACGAATTAGAACCTTTGTTCCATTTAACCTACTAAGGATTACACCCAAAGCAGTAAAGTTCTTAAAACCAACATCACCTAAATGATATACCTTGTCATTAGGAGATACAGTTTTATTCCACTGTTCAATTAGATATTCATCATGTGTATTAATATCAGGAAACTCCCGAAGGAGTGCACCACTACTACGAAAAAATGTTAGGATATTAGCATGACCAAAGTGTGTGTCGCTAATTAGAAATGTTTTTGCCATTTTCACTAATCCATGATTGAATTGTTTCTACATCTTTAATAGAACACCAACGAAATCCGAACTTATCTGCCCACTTAGCGTGACTGTACTTAGTACCACCACAAAGCTTATTAGGATTATCAAAGACAAACCGCAGATCTAGGTCTGGATATTGTTGTTTAAGTAGCACATACTTATGCCGTTCTTGGTGATCGCTTAGATAGCCCTTGGTTTCGATAAGTAGCCCATTAAGACAAGTCCAATCGACAGTATAAGTGTGCTTAGATTCAGGAACAATGTAGGAGATTTTTGTAACTTCGTAATCATACTCTGCTTGATTCGCAATAAGTATCTCTTCAAACTTCATCTCCAGTTTACTACGTCGTTTACGCTCACTCATAGTTTCAATCTATCTAACATATATTGTATCTTTTGCTGTAAATCTGAAGGATCTTTTGGAGAAAAAATACGTCTATTAGAACATTCATGTCTATGTGCAGCAAGTAGGATGTTTTTAAAATCGGTCAAATCAGATTCATGTTCTAGTACAATTGTAACTGGAGCAAACTGTTTATTAATTTTCATACGTTCACCAAATCCAATGCTGATTTCTTGTGTGAGTAGTTTCCTTGGAAATCATGTTGTATAGGATACCACACGTCACTATCCTCATCATAATATGCTCCATTGCAATAATCATTGTGCACAACATGATATAACATATATGGAGAACCTCCACGAGTTTTTAATGGCTGGGTCCAATCAATTGGATTCTTTTTTTGCATAACATTCCTTAGCAATTAAAATAGCTTTATCTAAATCTTTGCCAATATATAAAAGTTTTCTACAGTTATTAATTGTTATTTTAACTAGATACCTAATATATGGATGAGATTTAGTAGGATTTCTAATAGAAACTCCCAAATATCCAGAAGAACCTTTTGAAATTGGTCTTTGATTATTACGTTGTTCTTTTGGAGTAACCCACCTAACATTACCAACTTCATAATGCCCATTTGGGTCAATTCTATCTAAAGTAAATCCTTCAGGGCGATGTCCAAGTTCTTTACAAAAATCAGTAAAAGAATTAAAATTAAAATTTATTCCTCTGGCACCGTAATATTGAAAAGAGATGTGGTTTGGATTATTGCAGCGTTCCTTAGCTCCGTCATATACTCGTCTAAGATAAGACCATTCGCTCTGTGCGCCCATGTTTCTCCTATATTTTGACAAATCCATAAACATTGTGCATTCATTAGGAATCGTTCTGGATCATCATATTTATTATAGACAAGATCAAATAGATCCTGTTCAGTCTCTGCGGAACTTAGGTATTTCTTGGATTTTACAGGGCCAAGACCAGCAATACCAATAATATTGTCAGTAACATCGCCAACAAGCATTTGTTCATAGAATCTGCGAATCCCACTTTCTTTTGTAGTTGTTGTGAATTCTGCGGCTTTAGTCCAAGTAGCTGTGCCGATTTCCCATGAGTAATGTCCACCTGGAATCATCTTTAGATCTTTGTCAAGAGAAATAATAATAGAGTCGTCTGTCTGATTAATTCCTAAGAGATCATCAGCTTCATAATACTCTTGCATCTTAGCTTTCCACTCAAGTATTAGAAATTCTTTGCAGTCTTCTAACCATCGTGGCGGCTCTTGGTCTTTGCGATTAGCCTTATATTCTGGATTAATTTCTTTTCTAAAGTTTGATTTACCTGTCAAGTATGCTATATATGTATCAGCATTTACTTGAGTGAGCAATTCGCGCATTAGATTGTCTGTTCGATGAATCGCGACATCTAGTGGATCATTGTTGGCACTAGCTGCGCTTCTGTAGCATACAAGATCCCCGTCTATGAGTGCATGCATTTAAATCTTCATTTTATTAGTATAAGCCCCAGTACCTGCTACCTTAATAGCCTGTGGACTGTGTGCAAATCGCGTATCCACACCATTGCAGCGTGGACAGTGAATACCTTCTAGTTCTTTTGTCAATACTTCCCAGTGAAATCCACATTCGCGGCAAGTAAAATCACGTAGTTTTAACATAAATTCTCCAAAGTTGCTGGACTAAGGTATATCCAGCATGGTGGTTTATTCCAACGTGTCCTCGGCCTTGGCTGTAACATACGTACCACATTTCCGTTGATCAGGCGGCTGTTCTTTAATTAGACAGGAATATCGTCGTCAGTGTTTAGTGTTGGTAGATCCGCGAGGGGTGTAATACCAGTATCTAGACCAAACACATACGACTCAAATTCCTTTGCACAAAAGATTACATCAGCCGCAGTTGCTTTCTTAATAGCACCAGTACCATTCATATAATCAATTGCAGAGGAAATGCTAGATTGGCGTACAATGTATACCTGCTTCTTTGCACGCTCCTCAGGCGTTTCGTAGGTGCTTTTAGGGGCTACGTTAGCCTTACCAGGAGGAACTGCATTAGAAGTGTCTACAGAGGTACTAGTGACTGCTTTAATCCAGTCCCAATAGCCCTTTTCATTCTTCTCCATGTCAATAGTGTAAATTTCACCATTCTTTGCATCAACTAGTGTCTTATAAACAACTGGATTAGTAAAGGACATAAGCTTCTTGGAAGACACTTGACCCTTCGCAAGATCCTTGAAAGCGATTTCTGCTTGCTTATATTTGCCTTTGTCTTCTACGCTAGCGTTGATGAATTGAATTTGAATTTGCATATATTTCCTTAAATAATAGTTCTAAGTTTAAGACCGCTTTGTTTAGTCTGGTCTTTTGCGATTTGTAAAGCTACTGCTGTAGGGACTAAAGACCTACGCGGTTGATGCTTGGTTTTTAATTCTTTATCTAAATAATACCTTCCATTTTTTATCTGACCATTTAGGTACTTAAAGATGCAATTTTGCACATACCAACTGGGACACTGTAACTCTTTTGCAATTACTTCTACAGATTTATTTGGAAATGTATTGTAAAGATCTATTGCATCTAATTCTAGATTAGAAAGTATCTTTGATCTGTACATATATTATACAGTAGTTTTCATAAATGTCAACTAACTTCCTCTAGATCTTTTAGATTTGGTCCAACAGAAACTTCACCCAACATTGGTAGGTTCCAATCAATTCCATATGCTTTGGTAATGTTCTGTGGCAAATCTTTAAATACATCTAGAAAGATCTCTTTAACCGTTGATACCTCGTCGTCGGGTGAGTCGGATGAAATACTATCGTGAATAGTACTAATAAGCTTACTACGGAGATTATACTTAGCAAAACGGGCAGCAGCACTAACCCGAGCAACAGCCATAGCGTCCGCTCCAAGACCTTGGTTAGGGTAGTTAGTAATTTCATATTCTGAATATTCCATTCCTCCATTTTTAGGATACTTTTTGAATTGATATGACCGACCTAACGGTGAACGTAATTTACCAGTTGCATTCACTTCTTGTAGGTACTTCATGTGAGTAGCGTACAGATCTTTGTATTTTGAATAGTACTGGTCAATTACATCTTGCCAGAACTTCTGCGACTTACTGACAACCATAAAGTCAGGATCGCGGCTATATGCAAACGCAGGCCCGCGGTAGATCCAACGAAAGAGAAATACCTTCGCAATAAGGCGACTAGGTAGATTAAACTTTGTCTGATTGTCTTTATGGATGTCAAACTTACTAGGATCATTAACTACGTTATGCCATTCTTCAATGCCTACTTTGTCTTGACTAAGATACAAGTATGTGACCCATTCGAGGCTTTTTGCATCGACATTCACTAGCATTAGAATCTACTCTCAATTAATCGTTTACCAACAGGAGGAATATTTTGACCATTGGGGTTGGATGATGCGACCCGTCCCGTTACTGCAACACATTGGTTATACGAGGGATGCAAGTAATCGCCCCAATGCATTTCCTCCATTTTCTTAGGCAAACCTTTTAGATATGTACCATTCATCTTCTCCAACTTCGCACGTTCTAGGATCAAATCAATGAGCTTCTTCGCGTACTTATTAGGTTTTAATGAACGGAGTACAGGTTCTGCTACTGAAAGGTTGTCTTCACCGGAAACTTGTAAAGGTTCAACCAACCGCTGGAAGACATTAGGGTATTCCATGTTTTTGTATTTTGTTTGGCCTGCTCTAGCACCAGTTTTAAACACTCCGATTGGCACTTGATGTTCGCGGATAATAGTTCCACCATAGAGGATTGCAGATTTTTCATTGTTTGAATTCCAATTTACCTTAAAGTCAACAGCTTCATTTAGTTGCTGTTCAATCCGTAGAATCTGTTCATCATACTGCTCTGATAATTCTAAAGACTTTTGTTTGTTATACTTCAGACCATTCCATTCCATTTCTAGTAGAACCGGTAGGTCTAACATGTGTAATCTGAAAAGACGATATAAATGTCTATACTCACCTTCAAACATTTTCATGTGTGTCAGGTATAGGTCATGTGTAATCTCCACATCATTAATACAATATTCTTCTAATTCATCCATTGGAATCTGATCAGTATCAATTCCATTGTCCCAATAGGTTTCCTTAATGTAATCTTGTTTAGGATTTAATCCACGTTTTTGACAGGACTCTGATAGATTGGGGAATTTCCAAGTTTGATTACTAAATAGAAACTCAGCATACTGAGGATCAAACATACGAGTCCCGAACTTAGGGATAAAGCCAAACTCACGCCTAGCCCAAGACAAATCAAACTTGAGATTAAAGCCAACAAGCAACTTAGCAGAAGACAGAATTTCATTTATACGGCCAACGTCCCAAGGCTTTTTGAAACTCAATAGCTGCGTTGAATGTTCTGAAATAACTTTGATTACCAATAGGCATACATACGTCTCCGGGTCATATACATTACAATTATTTTTAATGGTACCTTCAAAGTCAAATACAACCGTTGTCATTTAACAGCAACATGATTGTTTAAGATCACTTGGAACAAACTCTGTAAGTTCCCATTCCTTAATATGTGGATTCGCAAGTACCACATCCGCGGATTTCAGGTGTAGCATAACTTCACGCTCAGCATCATCTTCAGTCTTAGCTAAAACAGTAATAGTTACTTGGATGTCAAAAGTTTCCATGATTATTTATCCTCAACGTCACTACAATAATTAGTTTTTGTATCTACCGTTGTGCCTTGTACAATCTGCATGAACACTGGCCGATCAAAGAAAGGCTCTTGTGATTCTAGATAATTAGCAAGCGCACGCCCAACAATTACACGATTATTTAGGCTAAGTGTGGTATTACGAATGACCTTAGCAATATCCATCATATGTTTGCGACCAAATCGTTTATATTTTTCTGCCATTCCAATCCTTTCGAGCTTGAATTGCTTTTTCTAAATCTGGCCCGGAATACAACTGTTTAAATTTACCTAAAATATTACAATATGCTTGGTATGTGGGAGTAATTAATCCCTTTGAGATTACTTGCCTAACTCCTGCAAACTTAAATGGACTGTGTTTAGGTGCACGTTTATTCAATTGAGACATGCTTTTTGAAACCCATCTAACATTACCCACTTCATAATGTCCATCATTATTAATTCGATCTAATACAAACGAATTATCTGGTTTTACACCAACATCTGACAAAAATTCTTCAAAACAAGAATAGTTCACTTTAATGCCTCTACCACCCCAATCATTATATCTGGGATGGTTTGGATTATTGCATCTAGATTTTGCATCTGTAAAAGCTCTATACTCAGTTTTGTATGTCTGCATATCTTGCCACCTCTGGTTTTATTAAAACATCCATTCGTCCATGCCTAAGCAAAGGATCTGTATCTTCATCTCCTGCTAATTTATTTTTACATAAGTGTAAATGGCGAATATACTCAAGAGCAGTATCATGGGTACGACCGATGCCCAAGATCCAGTCTGCCATCGCTTGCTTTTCCGTTTTTGCATTAGCTACATTTTCCATTGTTAGCCATCGTTTTCCTTCTCCAGATGCATCTGATTGGGTAATGCCTATTACTGGGCAATATTGTTTAGCAATTTCACGTGCCCATCTATAAATAGAACCTAATCGTAAATCTTCACGATCAGCTTGAAATCCTTTAATGGCATCTAGTTGATCAATGATAACTAATGACGGATTAAATTCTTTACACAATTGCTCAACTTGTCGCTTATGTATACTAGCAGAGTCGTACATTTTGATTTTATCTCCACCATTCTTCATAAACTGTTCTTGATTATATTGAATATTACTAAATAGTTCTGATAATTGTAAATTCAAACATGCTTGAATACATCTTACCATAACCCTATCACCAGCTTCTTCATTACACAACCATAAAATTGGTTGGGTGACTTGTTGAGCAAAATATGTTACTTCTGAAGCCAAGAAGGTAGTCTTACCAATTTCAGGTCTAGCAAAAACAAAACCAAAGTCTCCCTTTCGTAAAGACCCCATCATTTTATTTAAAGTGTCAAGTCTCCATCTTAAACCTTGTTGATGTAATGTTGATTCATATAGTTGAGAAATATCTGTTGTAACAAACTCGAAATTCTCGACTTCTGTCTTTTGTTCAAACTGATTAATTGTGTCAAAGATACGCTCGACGGATGACCGTCCTTCGCTAACATCAAGAGAAACTAATGCGAGGTCATAGGCAAGCTTTTTGTTCTTCAGTGATGTCAGCACATCAGTCAGTAGCTGATCGTCGATTGTAGCCCCCTCTACGCTTGCCAGAATGGCATCGTAGGTATCACGATCTTTCTCCTGACACATAGTAAGAGCATAAAGACGATATTCATCAAAAGACAAATCTCTTTGATACTTGTCATGTAAATCTTTTAGACAAGTATAAAGATAGTTAAGTTCTTTATTGTCTGTATCTACAACTTTTGCAGCAATA
>OFRM01000674.1_pt1 | contig 13367 bp, 9 predicted proteins | sample 1543101 | NCBI WGS metagenome assembly OFRM01 (sample SAMN07774223, study PRJEB24372) | wastewater metagenome | isolation source: Exp Tend VB 0WW | collected 2016-02
GTGACCACTTGTTGTGTCCTGACATAATACTTTTTTAACACAAGAGGATTTTTACAGCAACCGGCCTTGCGCATCCTCTGGGAGTTCGAAGCCGAGGTGCTCATACGCCTTTTTTGTCACCACTCTCCCACGCGGAGTGCGCTCGAGCATGCCGGTCTGGATGAGGTACGGCTCATACACTTCTTCCACGGTGCCCTCTTCTTCTGAAAGGGAGGTGGCGATGGTGGAAATACCCACCGGACCGCCACTGAAATTTTGGATAATAGCAGAGAGCATTTTCCTGTCGGCCGAGGTGAGTCCCGCTTCGTCTATTTCTAAAAGAGAAAGCGCTCTGTGCACAGTGTCACGAGAGAGGGGGAGTTTGTGTACCTGGGCGTAATCACGAGCGCGTTTTAAAAGGTAGTTTGCGGTGCGTGGGGTAAAGCGACTTCGTTGCGCGATTTCTATTGCCGCCTCACGATCAAGGTCAACGCCGAGAATTTTTGCTGAGCGTCGAATGATATTCTCCATTTCTTCTAATGTATAAAATTCGAGTCGGAAGACACCGCCAGAAAAACGTGAGCGGAGCGGGGAAGAGAGGAGGGCGATGCGTGTAGTGGCAGCAATGAGGGTAAATGCTGGAAGTTCAAGCTGAATCGTGCGTGCCGACGGGCCTTTTCCGAGAATAATATCGAGGGTTCGTGATTCCATGGCGGGGTAGAGTACTTCCTCGATCATTTTGTTGAGTCGGTGAATCTCGTCGATGAAAAGAATATCTCCAGGCGAAAGATTAGTAAGAATAGAAGCGAGGTCGCCGACTTTCTCAATGGCTGGCCCCGAGGTGATTTTGATTTGTTTGCGGGTTTCTTTTGCAATCAGGTGGGCGAGGGTGGTTTTCCCAAGCCCTGGTGGCCCGTAAAAAAGGATGTGCTCAGGCGGTTCGGAGCGCTCTTCCGAAGCCTGAAGAAGGACAGAAAGGTTCTCTTTTATATGTTTTTGGCCCACATACTCATCCCAGCTTCCGGGTCGAAGCGTTTGGTCGAGCCCAGATGAGACCTCTGGCGCGGGAAGATGTGAGGGGAGGTTGCTTGACATTATTTTGCTTATATGATAAGTTAAGAGTACGAACTTTCCTGTTCTTCTACATTATAGCAAAACAAAAACCGCACCGATAATACCTTGGCAATCGGGCATTTCAATGCTTCCGGGTTTTTCCCGAGGGCATTGGGGTCTTTACCTCGTGTGAAGTACGCTGATGTTCCTTAGGGAAAAACTTAACTTTTTGTGCCGATACCAAAATCAAAGAGGATTGCCGAGGTATTAGTGTTGCGGTTTCTCTCTCCTTATATTTGCATACTACCGTGCAAAAATTTTTTGTATAGGGAAAACTTTTTCTAAAAAATTTTATCGCTCTCCTGTCATGTCGACGACGCGATAGAGCTCTTCAAGAGATGTTGTTCCCTTGAGTACTTTGAGTACTCCATCTTCCCGCATATCTATAATCCCTTGGTTTCGGGATATTTTTTTTATTTCACGATCGCTTGGGTTTTGGTCGAGCACGCCTTCTATAGCAGAGTCGACTAAGATACCCTCGTAGATACCAATCTGTCCTTTGTATCCAGTACCGTTGCATTCCTCACAGGCTCCCGGTTTCCAGAGTGTCCCGGTATTCTTTACGCGTCGGGCCACAATACCGGCAAGAACGTCGTCAATAACTCTTTTTTCCTCGGGGGTTTGTGGTGTTTCTTTTTTGCAGTGAGTACAAAGAATACGGATGAGGCGTTGAGCCATGGCGATATTAATAGCAGACGCAATAATTTTTGGATTGACCCCAAGGCCGATCAAACGTGGTATCGCCCCGGCCGCATTGTTGGTGTGCAGAGTAGAGAATACCAGGTGTCCGGTGAGGGAGGCGTCTATTGCGGTGCGAGCGGTCTCTGCGTCTCGGATCTCACCCACCATGATGATGTCCGGGTCTTGGCGGAGAGCAGACTTGAGTCCGGTGAAAAATGTGTAGCCTTTCTTTTCATCTGTCTGTGTTTGCACCACACCCGGGATGTGATATTCGATTGGATTTTCAATGGTGATGATTTTGAGTTCTGGCGTGTACATCTTTTTCATAAAGGCGTACAAGCTGGTCGTTTTTCCTGAGCCGGTCGGACCCGTGGTGAGGATCATGCCGTTTGGCTTGTCGAGCTGGCGCAAAAGGATTTCGTTGAGCATCGGGTCTATGCCGAGATCTTCGAATGGAATGTTGATGATCTTTGGATTGAGTACTCGGAGCACCACCGACTCGCCATAGGTACCAGGAAGGACTGAGGAGCGGATTTCCACTTCACTTTCTCCGATCTTCACACTGAAGCGGCCGTCTTGAGCGATGTCGGTAACATTGAGCTTCATTCCCGAGACGAGTTTCATGCGGGAAAGAATGAGGCGGTAGGTACGTTGGTCGAAGAAAGTAATATCATGAAGTACTCCATCGAGGCGGACACGGAGCCTGGCCCGCGCCTCCTCGGGCTCGAGGTGAATATCTGAAGCGTCGGTCGACATTGCTCCGGCGAGTACAACCTCGAGAATTCGGGACATTTGGTGGGACTGCTCAATGCCGGCCTGGATTTCTTCAATGATCTTTGTGATATCTTGGAAGGTATGAATGCGGTCAATAAAATAGGCGATATCTTCGTTTGAAATTTCAAGCACTCCCGCTTTTTCTCCGCGTACAAAAGAAAGGTCGCTATACCGTGACCACACACGCTCAAGGCTCGCCATGGAGGTAATAAATACAACAATAGCAAATCCTTGCCGCTCAAGGTCGGTGATGGCGAACTTCGTTTCTTCTTTTTGTGGTGAGTGTACGGCGAGGTACAGTTTTTTTTCAACAAGGTGGAAGGGGGCAATGAGTGCGTGTCGTGCAGTGTCTTCGGGAATGACACGCAGAGCCTCGGCGTCTATTGCTGTCACGGAGAGATCGATATAAGAGACACCGTATTTTTCGGAGAGCATTTTTGCAAGATCTTCTTCTTCGCGTCGACGAAATTCGTCGATTTTTTTATTCTGTTTATCTTCGTCAAAATGTGGCATGTTACTGACTATGATACCCCCCTTGCCTTGCGAAAACAATGGAAAAACAGCAATATATTAATCACAAGTGAAAAAAAGAACACAACCATATATTTCTCAGAGTCTAGAAGATACGCGGAAATTTGCGCAAGAATTTCTCATGGGTATTTCTCGTGGTGAAAAAGGGGAGGGCGCTACGGTGGTGGCACTTCAGGGCGACTTGGGTGCAGGGAAAACGGCGTTTGTAAAAGAGATTGCGAAAATACTCGGCATTAAAGAAACAGTTTCCAGCCCCACGTTTGTTCTCGAGAGAATTTATGAAATTCCTAAAAGTACACGCGAGCAATTTAATTTCTCTCGCCTTGTGCACATCGATGCGTATCGCCTGAAAGACGAGACGGAGCTTGCTGTTTTGGGTTGGGATAGAATCCTTGTTGATTCAGACACGATGGTATTTCTCGAGTGGCCAGAGATTGTGCCTCAGGCAGTGCCAGTAAATGCAAAAAACATTTCTTTTCGCATTGTGCGCGAGGGGGTGAGAGAAATTGTGGCAGAAAGCTAGCGTTTTGCTATGATGAGCACATGAAAGAGAAAGAAACTTCGAAACATAAGAAGCTCGTGCTGCTCGACATGCACGCCATTTTGCATCGAGGGTACCACGCTCTCCCGGACTTCACCTCGTCAAAGGGCGAGCCGACGGGGGCGCTGTATGGACTTGTGAATCTTCTCCTCCGTCTCGTGGAAGATTTGAAGCCAGATTATGTGGTAGCCGCATACGACCTCCCAGAGCCGACATTTCGTCACGAGCAGTATAAAGAGTATAAAGCTGGTCGTGCCAAGACAGACGACGCTCTCGTGGCGCAGATTGTTCGGAGTCGCGATGTGCTCGACGCTTTTTCTATTCCATATTACGAGTTGCCTGGCTTTGAAGCAGACGATATTCTCGGTACGGTTGTTCATGAAATGAAGGGCAAGGAGCATGAGAATGTGGACGTCATCATTGCGTCTGGCGATATGGACACGCTTCAGCTGGTGCGTGATCGGCGTGTGATGGTGTATACGCTCAAGAAGGGGATCAACGACACGGTGCTGTATGACGAAGATGCAGTGCGTGCGAGATTTGGTTTTTCTCCTGAGCTTTTGCCGGACTACAAAGGACTTCGGGGTGATCCTTCCGATAACATCATTGGTATACCGGGTATTGGAGAAAAGACGGCATCTGAAATTATTTCCCACTTTGGTTCGCTTGAAGAAATATACAAAAAGCTGAAGAAAGATCGCGAAAGTTTTCTGAAAGCCGGAATAAAAGAGCGCATGATTGCAAAGCTCGAGGAAGGGGAAGAAGAGGCGATGTTTTCCAAAATGCTCGCCACGATCCGCCCCGACGCGCCAATCAACTTTATTCTTCCGAAAAAAGAGTGGCGCGAAGAAGCCACGTTTGAAAATATCGAAAAGATTTTTGGCGAGCTCGGCTTCCGCTCTATTTACGAACGAACACGGAAGCTTTTTGGAGGTGCGCAGGTTGAGGTTGAAGAAGAAAAAGAAGAGGCACCCGACCCACGTGAAGTGAAGATTGCTGGTATCGGACTCTGGCTCCTCCAGTCCGACATCATCCGCCCCACACTCGAAGAAGTACTGCGCTATACCGGAAAGAAAGTTTTTACAGAAGCAAAGGAAGTTATCGAAGTAGAGCTCAAGGAAAAAGGCCTCGAGGGTGTGTATCGTGATATCGAACTGCCCCTTATTTCTATTATTGATCGCGCTGAGACACACGGCATATTAATAGACAAAGCGCACTTTGAAAAACTTTCACTCGAGTATCACGAAAAACTTTCTGGTATTGAAAAGAAAATTTGGGAGCTTGCTGGCGGAGAGTTTAATATTAATTCGCCGAAACAGCTCGGTGAAATACTTTTCGACAAACTTCTCCTCAGTGTGAAGGGGTTGAAAAAGACCGAGGGCGGCGCGCGCTCTACCCGCGAGTCGGAGCTCCTCAAGCTCAAGGGGCAGCATCCGATTATTGATGAAATCCTCTCTCATCGTGAAATTCAGAAAGTGCTTTCTACCTATATTGATGTGATACCGGCACTTGCGGATGGAGAGGGGCGGCTCCACACAAGCCTCAACCAGACGGGCACCACAACCGGGCGTATGTCTTCGACGAATCCCAACCTTCAAAATATTCCTGTGCGCGATGGGGCAGGCGCAGAGATTCGCAAAGGCTTTGTCGCGAGCCCGGGGTGCGTGTTTGCCACCTTCGACTATTCGCAGATAGAGATGCGGGCACTCGCCGAACTCTCAGGAGATGAAAAATTGCGAGCGGTGTTTCAAAATGGAGAAGACGTGCACTCCGCGGTAGCTTCCCACGTTTTTGGTGTGGCTCCTGAAGAAGTAAATAAAGAGATGCGCCGCAAAGCGAAGGTAATCAACTTCGGTATTATTTACGGCATGGGTGTGAACGCTCTACGCGCCAACCTCGGTGGTACGCAAAAAGAAGCCCAGGAATTCTACGATAATTATTTTCTCAAATTCCCAACCATCGGTGAGTATTTTGAAAACGTAAAGAGAGAGGCGCGCAAAAAAGGCTACACGGAGACACTCTTTGGTCGTCGCCGATATTTCCCAGAGATCAAGTCGAGCCTGCCATTTATGCGTGCTGGTGCGGAGCGTATGGCGATGAACGCACCCCTTCAGGGTACGGCAGCCGACATTGTGAAGCTCGCGATGATAAAAACAGACCAAGAAATACAGTCCGAAAAAATGACTGAAAGTATTTTCTTGCTGCTTCAAATTCACGACGAGCTTTTGTTTGAAGTGAAAAAAGAGGCAGTAGAAGTAGCGGTACCACTCCTCAAAAACGCCATGGAGTCCGCCGCGAAGCTTTCAATTCCACTCGTTGTCAATGCGAGCACAGGGCAAAGCTGGGGCGGACTTATAGGATATGGGAAATAATAATATATTACTGGAATGTCTGAAAGAATTACAAACCAAGAATATTTTTCCGAGCCCAGAGACATGTCCCCGTTGGGGGAAACCGAAAGTACTCCAATGGAAAAATCATCTGCCGAAGCGAGGAGAGCGCTATTCACAGAGAAAAAACTTTCTTCTCTCCCAATCGAAAAATATCTAGAACTCTGGGGAATTGGCAGTCCATATTTTGTAAGTCACATCACCAGACAAGGTTTTCGAGACCATACTACCAACACTCACCCTGGAGGTGTTGGTGAGTTCTATTCCGGCTTTAAGAATATTTTAGAAAGCGGAGTTATTGGTTCTCCGTACTATGCAATGGGGCTCAAAGAGCTTTCAAAAGAGGGGGTAAGAAATTTCTTGAGAGAAAATGGTGTTTTAGTGGAGGCAAATAAAGAAGAAGCCCTACAAAGATACCGCGAGTTGGTTTCGAAAGAAATTAATGGATACACGAAATTGCCGATTTTTGCAGACAGGGCCAGTGTGCATGTTGCTGTAGAAGATGTTGCGGATAATATCTATGGAGGAGAAACAGGAAATGAGGTGTTTGTCATTTACCCTGCAGATTTAGTTGCTTCTCAGTTTGCTTTTTCTTTTAACACCGGAGAGCAGGATAAGGGGTTTGTTAAAAGTGCCGGGAGTCATGTTCATAATGATGTCTTTCTTTGGAAACAAGGAGGTCTAACAACACTTGCTGTAAACGCTGGGATAGTCTTTCTCCCAAAAAGCACGCCAGTTGACCCAGAAACAGGATCTCAGTATAAGGCCGTCCTAAATGAAAAAGGAGAAACAAAACGGCAGGTGGACGGTGAGAGAGTATCTCAATTTATCAAATGGCTTAATAAAAATAATACAATCAGCTTTGAAGATGAACAGCGTCTCGCTGAAGACATGGCCTCTGTTTTTTGTATTAGTGGAGAATTGTCTAAAAAAATTGCAGAAAAATTGTTCAGAAATAATGACTCGAACCCCTTTAGTTCCAAAACGGACAAGGAAGGGAAAGAGGTCTGGGTAAAGAAAAGCGATCAGGAGATACAAGATATTATTAACCTTGAGGAAGATTCAAGCTACCAAAATGCTTTTTGGTTGAACCTTTTGTATAAGAGGCCTGAAAATACCATTGAAGCGCAACAATACTGGCAAAGTATTTTTTTAAAAGGTCCACTCAAAGAACCAAAGCATATAGTATTTTATGATGGAGATCCAACGAATGCGGTTAAGCAATATCTGAAAGATAATAATATTATTCCAAACAAAGAAACCAATAAGCTTTTGGGTTTTGACGAAAACGAAATTGTTGATAGAAAAAAAGATCTGCGGGCGTCAGAAGGATTTGATCAAATAGATCAGATGACCAAAGAGATATTAGACGAAATATATCCATAAAGTATCCCCAATGCTGTATTTTATTTACGGAACCAAGAGAGACAAGGTGCGAGAAAAGCGCGACGAGGTGGTCGCTCAGCTTCGTGGGAAACGCCCCAATGCAAACTTTGTTGTGCTGGATAATGAAAACTTTTCTGAAGCGAAACTCGACGAGCTCATAGCGGGCGGTGGGCTCTTTGACGAGAAGCATATTGTGGCACTCAACTTTCTTTTTTCCGACAAATCTTTCGGAGCCGCCCTTGTTTCGCGCGCTGGGGAAATGGAAAAATCTCCGTCTGCATTTATTTGCGCCGACGGGGAAATGGGAGCAGAAGCGTTGAAGAAGATTGAGAAGGTGGCATACAAAACCGTAGAGCTTGGCACAAAAATAGCAGAGGGACGGAAAGAAAACAGCAGTACACTTTTTGCGATTGCCGACGCTCTCGGCGCGAGAAGTAGTGAAAAAGCTTGGGCACTTTATACGAAAGCGATACAAGAAGGATTTTCACCAGAAGAAATCCATGGCACACTCTTTTGGCAAGTGAAGAGTATTGCCCTTGCCTCGAAAGCGAAAAGCCCGACAGACTCGGGCCTCGCGCCATTCGTTTTCCAAAAATCTTTCCGATATGCAAAAAACTTCTCAGAGAGAGAGCTTAAAAGCACACTCCATGCACTCGTCGCCATGTATCATGAATCGCGCACCGAAGATAGTGATTCACTTGAGACGGGGCTCGAGCAATTTCTGCTTAGTTTGAAAAAAATCTGAAATGTAGTATAGTATCTCCAGCATTTGAAAGGAGAAAAGAATATCCGCCTATAGCTCAGTCGGTAGAGCAACTGCCTTTTAAGCAGTGGGTCGCAGGTTCGATTCCTGCTGGGCGGACCATTAATATTTCACTTCGGCGATGGGCTTACCCACGGCGTCGAGGAGGCGTATCGTTTCGCCCTTTGCTTTCCACATCTCGATACTTTGTCCGAGATAAACTCGCCATTCGTTGGTGGAAAAGTTGGAGTCGTTTTGGTATTTTGCTACACAGACAGTGTATCCAATTGAGTTGTTTACATATTCTTTGCAGGCAGTAGAGAGGGTGTTGGGAAGTGGGTTTACGTTGATCTGGCAGACAGGAATGGTGCGCATAAATGCCTGGCAATTTTTTTCAATTTTTTGGAAACCAGCTTCAGACGTTATTGTTGGGCAGTGTGTTGAAAGAGGGGGAACAAAATCCTCAAACTGTTCGAGATATCCGGAGCATTTGTTGACGCGAAACCACGGAGCCACAGGTGATGGACCACTTACAATAGTAAGACGATCTCCCGCTTTAACCTGAATATATGGCTCATACTTACCACCAAAGAGGATTTGCGTGCCGCTACCGAGGCGAACCTTCTTGCCAGCAGAATTTTGAAGAGACCAATCGTTGATATTAAGCGGACTTAGGTTGCCCTGAGTTACATTGATTGTTACGTATTCTTTTTCAGGATATACCTCTGATTTTGCTGTTCCCGAACCAAGAGAAAATGAACCCTTGTAAAAAGATGGATCCGGGGTGGGCACAGTATTACCGTCATCATCTGTAATGGTGTCTATGTCATCAATAGGGGGCGGCTCGGTGGTGTCTTTTGGAGTATCCTTTGGTTTGTCTGGAGTTGAGGGAGTTGATGTGGCCGCCTTGAAATAGCTATCAAGCGACGGTACACCACTTCCGAAAAAGAGCGCCCAAATACCCCAGGCAAGAAGAAGGAAAATAATAATCGCCACGATTCCCTTGAGTGGGGTCCAGGCGGGCTTCGGAGCTTTTTCCGGAGGAAGGGTAATAGACATGTGCTTCTATTGTACCGCTGTGTATTCTTTTTTTCCAGTAAAAAAGCCACCGGAGTTTTACACCAGTGGCTAGAGACAGAAAATCTCAAAGAAAGATCAAATTATTGTGTTGTCCAAGGAAGTTCGTTGCTGTGGAGGGACTCAGATGGTTGTCCGTTTGTGTCTGTTCCAACAGCAGTCACGACGAAGTATTTTTGTATACTCGGGGGAGCGATGAACGTGTAGGCTGTTGAAACAAGTGTTACATCTACACACTGTTTAGACTCTGGTGGATATGTGCCACCGCTTACATCACTCATATAAACACAGTATTGTGTGATACGGGCGATATCGGCGGGTGCGTCCCATGCCAGGCCCAACGATTGTTGGGAGCCCACAGTCACTGCCGCTGATACAACTATTGTTCCACCCGGACCCACGCACGACATATCATATGTGGTCGTAGTGCTTGGGGCGACCAGCTCGGAGCCCGTTGTTGCTGAGATACTCGTCCATGATGCGGAGCAGGAAGTAGCGTTTGTCGCCGTCCAGTTTAAAGTGGAGGTTCCTCCAGCGATGATTGCTGTCGGACTGGCCACCAGGCTAATGCTCGGTACCGGAGGAGGTGTAACTGTTATTCCCGCAGTAGCGTTCGCTGTTCCACTTAGTCCAACACACGACACAGAGTATGTTGTGGTAGAAAGAGGAGAAACACTGATTGAGCCCGAAAGAGTACCATTGGTATCAAACCCAGCACCCGTGCAAGACGTTGCGTTTAAGGAACTCCACGTGAGTGTACTTGAGTCACCACTCACAATGGAAACAGGGTTTGCCACAAGAGAAGCAGTCGTGGGCGGAGGGGGAACGTAAGCAGGTGCTGTCCATGCTATGTTGTCCAGCACAACACCAGACGGGAAGTTCCAAAAAACGACACTTGAAGCATTTGGCCAGTTGAGGGCAATCACTTGTGGTGTGTTGGCTACAAGGTTGGCAGTAGTATTTTGTCCAAGATTGTCGCTGAGTGAAATCGTTCCATTTGTCGATGAGGACACCGTTATCGTGAGAAGTTTTCCGGATAAAACAAACTGAAAGGAACCTACTCCAGAAGGAGAGAGTGCGTAGTTTGTTGAATTTCCAGAAAATGGTCCCTGTTTCCAAACAGCGTCGCTTCCAGTGAAGTCAACTCCCTCGAAGGATCCAATCAGGCTACCCGAAGCGCTCGTTGGGGTGGGGTTGTCGAAGTCGACAGATCGAACAGCTGCTGAGCGTCCCATGTCAGTTGTGATTTCCGCGGGGGATAACGCGCGGTTATATATTCGCACATCATCCATTTTTCCTTTGAAAAATTCACCCCATACCGTGTTTCCGCCAATACTCAGTATTCCACTGGAGGTTGTTATCGCACCCGCCGCCACAACAACCTTCTTTTCCACTCCATTAATATAGATACGAAGATTTGCGCCGTCGAATGTTGCTGTGAGATGATTCCAAGTATTTACTGTAAGCTTTGCGCTCGACGCGGCGAAACGCGAATCTAAGTATGACTTTGGATATACGGTATCGCTGCTTGCGTACAGAGAGTACGTGAGAGCTCCAGGTGCTTCCTTTATGACAACCGTCTGCCAACCAGAAATTATTTCCGGGTACACCCACGCTTCCAGTGTCATCCCAGTGGTGAAGTTGAAATCCGGATCGTCTGGAATCTGAATGCGTCCACTTTTTCCATCAAAATGTATGGCACCAGAGTTTTTACCAGTAGTTACCCACGTTGCACCAGAAAGGAGTTGACCACTATGCCCTCGCCCAGAGGTGTCTAGGGCCGCAGCACCTGACCCCTCATCAAAGGTATACGAAGCGACCAATCCATATTTCACACTCTGGTTGGAACCAGTACAGTTTGCCGGCGCACTTGTCACGGTTTTTTGAACCGAGACAAAACCTTGTCGCGCAGACAATATACATGGCACGAGGGTGGTGTCGCTATTTGTCGTGGTGAGAGACCAAGTACCACTCGTGTTTCCTTTTGGAGAGCCAAGATAATCCCATGTCTTCGCGTTATTTACTCCGACAACAGTACTGGCCGCTCCTGCTCCAGAAATTTTCCATTGAGACGTAGACGATGTCCACGTTGCTGAGGTTACAGAAAATGCAGCTGCAAATGCGAAAGAAATTGTAAGTAGGCAAGACGCCACGAATATCAGAGACCTGATGTGTGTCCCAGGCTTTTTTGCGTTCACAATACACTCCTATCAATTTGTTAAGGTACCGTTTTGTACCACTCCACATGGTAGCATATGAGAAGATTTTTTGCTTTTACGATATATTTTTCAGCTCCTCTTTCGTCACCCGCGCATCATCCCAAGGAATTTTGCCGCCATTGGCAATCATAATGTATGGGTCAGTGCCCTTGCCGGTAATAATCACCGCATCGCGTTCGTCTTTTGCGGAAAAAATAGCGCGCTGTATTGCTTCTCGCCGGTCCAGAATGACCTCAACTTTTTTCTCTTTTACTCCCGCTCGAATTTCATCAATAATTTTTTGAGGGTCTTCGTCATACGGATCTTCGTTGGTGAGAATGATGCGTGAGCAATATTTTTCAGCAATGCCCCCCATCACCGGGCGTTTCCAGGTATCGCGTCCGCCACCAGTAGAGCCGAGAACGCAAATAAGGTTTTTCTTTCCTTGTCCCGCTGTGGCGGTGGCGAGTGCTTCATAAGCAGCGGTGAGCGAGTCGGGTGTGTGGGCATAGTCTACAAAAACACCAAACGGTTGCCCGGCTTCTATTTTTTCCATGCGCCCACGAATTTCTTTCACTCGCTCTACGCCAGTATGGATAGCTCGCAGTGGAATGCAGAAATGTTTTGCCACAGCTACTGCGGCAAGGATGTTCATAATGTTGAATTTTCCGCGAAGGGGGGAGTGTATACGCATGCCACTCACCGTCATATCGATACCATTTTCCGTAAGCTGGTATGGCCACGCATCATGAAGAGAGAAGCCGATCTGTGTGCGTATTCGGGGGGTGCGGAGAAATTTTTCTCCCACGGGGTCGCTAGTATTTGCGATGATGGCAGTATTCTTTTTTGAATTCGCCGCCATGGTGCGCGCGATGGAGAGTTTCGCGTCAAGATATTTTTCGTATGATCCATGTGACTCGATATGCTCGGGCGCAAGATTGGTGAAAACGAGAGCGTCGAGGTCGATAAACTTGTGTCGAAACTGCTTCGCTCCCTCGGAGGTCATTTCCATCACGGCATAGGTGCATCCGGCACGCACGGCATCGCGGAGAAATTTCTGCTGGAAAAACCGCCCCGGCATGGTCATCTTATATTTGTTGGGAATTTCTTTATCGGCAATTTTAAACCGGAGCGTCCCAGCGAGTGCCGTACGGTGCCCGGCTTCCTCGAGAATGGAGTTGATGAGCTCGACGGTGCTCGTCTTTCCCTTTGTGCCCGTCACCCCGATAACAATGAGTCTTTTTGATGGGAAATCGTACCTCATGGCGCCGAGAAGTGCGAGGGTGTAGTGGTACACTGGCTGGAGCGCGGCAAATACCCGCCGAGGAAGAAGCTTTTTTGTAGTGCGGATGATGGAGTCCATAGATAACAATATAGTACCAAATTATTTATCTCGCCACCCGGCACACGGCAGGATTTTGGATTTGCTTTGCGGTGAGAGAGATAGAGATGGCGAGGAGGGCGATACCAAGTATCCCAAATTCTTCTCCGGAATTATGCAAAAATGAAAGTGCACTCCCTGCGCCAAGGGAGGGAAGAACACCGGTCAAAAAGAGCGAGCCACACGCCGCACACCCTGTACCAAAAATAGCACTCAGTATTCCCAAAAATCCCGTAGCGATGCCGCTTTGTTTGATATCTCCAACTTTTCGACGAAGGTAAAAGACCACCATCGCAAGATTTATTCCAAACAACACAGAAAGGACAATAGTAGAGAAAGCAGAGAATGGCGTAAAGTTTGTTGTGATAGCGCCGAGCATTGCAATGGGCAGGCTGAATTTTTCTGTGAATGGTATGTCAGTGGAAGCGAAGATGCTTATCACGGTAAAAAGGTTGGGGAGCCACACCGTGAAAGCAAAGAGCGCAAAGCTCGACACGAGCGCGAGGAATATATACGCGGGTTTTTGAAAAACTTTTTGGAGAGCGGAGAACACAGGAGACATGTTTTTTTGTTT
>OFRM01000677.1_pt1 | contig 13353 bp, 26 predicted proteins | sample 1543101 | NCBI WGS metagenome assembly OFRM01 (sample SAMN07774223, study PRJEB24372) | wastewater metagenome | isolation source: Exp Tend VB 0WW | collected 2016-02
CACCCCGCTTTCGACCAGACGCAATGAAGGCAAGAAAAGCAGCAATTCCAACGACGATCCACACGCCGCCACCATCCGCGCTTGCTTTGTTACCCGACGCCACCCCGCCCGCGTTGTCACTGAGCAGATCAATCGACCAGTCAGAAAAGTTGTGCGAAAGGATCTCTGTGTGGGTTGTGGTATAAGTGACGCCACCTTTCCCCATATTCTGGCCAGCCGTCAAGCCACTGCCCAGCCCGAATGAACACGTCCACAGCAACAGTAACGCAATGCACACTATGACAATTCTCTGTAACATTACCTGCCCCCCTTCGGCGTGAAGTCGCTGGCCTCTGCCTCTGTCATCGTCTCGCCAGTTTCCAGATCAACAATCAACCCGGCCGCCTCAGCCGCCGCGATTCCTTCGGCCGTCCAGCCAGGAGGGAGGGGACGATCATTCTCTGCCTCCCAGTCATGCAACGATTCAACCACCGCATTGAACCGGCCCGCTGATACCACGTTTAGCTCGGGCATATCATTCACCATATTCCAGATAGGCTTTGATGGCGGCAGCGCGCTCCGTTCCCTTTAGCCCAGCGTTGTAAGCCTGGTTGTAAAGACGTTCCTTTTCCTCATCTTTACCCAAGTCTTTCACCAGCATGTAGGCGCCGGCCCCCACCGCTTCTACCCCCCGCATCAGTGGATTGTCAGAGACGCTATCCGCCCATGCTTCAATCCGCTCTACCGTTTCGGGGTTTCGTGCGCCCCACGCCTGTGTTTTCTCAATCAGTTTGTCTCGCCAGTTCATACAGTCCCCCTGTTTTGTTAATGGTAGGCAACAAAAAGCGCCTACCCAATTTCCATAGGTAGGCGCGAGACTGTATGATTACTACAGCCCTGCGCGTACCCACTCTACGCGTTTGGTTAGTCCCCGCTCAACAGGTGATAACTGTTGAGCGGGGATGATAGATTGTTACGCCGGTTGTCGCTTGGCTTTCAGTTGACGCATACCGAGGATCATCTTGTCTAGTTGCGCCACGGTTAGCCGTTTTGGATCTGTCTCCCGTCCATCGCTAATCCGTTCAGCATTATGGCGCGCAACCTGTGACCACTGCGGCCCGTAAAGTTCGAGCCCTACCGCGTCAAAGGTTTTCCAGCGCGCTTCCCAGCCTGGTTCTACCTCGCGCACTGTGGCCGTTTCAGTTGGCAGGATGGCCGCTATCTCTGCATCCAGCTTATTCGTTTCCGGTTCAGGTGTGCGTGAAGTCTTACTCTGCGCCTCACCTATTGCCCGCCTATAATGCTGGACTATCAGCCCTTCCAGCTTGGCCTTGCCTTGCGGGGTGAACTGCTTACTGTCTTTATCAAACTCGACCCAACTGGACGGCAGATTGTACAGGTAGCGGCCTAGCCCAAACATAACACACGCCCGCTTAAACGCTTGGCCCTCGGCAGCCGTCCCCGCTATTTCACTGCGTTCGCTCTGCGCGTCCCCCTCCCCTGTGCTGCTGCGCGTAATGCCCATGATGGTTAGATGACAGACAATCCGATCACCCCAGGGTGTGTATGTTACCGACCAGTCACCGCCGCACACATCGTCAAGCCGGTTCATATAGGCACGCGGATCAGCATAGGCGATTGCCATCGCTTTGGCGCCGTCCTTCGTCACTGCCTGCGGTTTCCATTCGATATCACTGGGGTGGAACGGTTCCACCAGCTTGGCCCGAATCAAATCAAATGCTTGGTTGCTCATTGCTTTAACCTCCTGTAATTTTACTCTTCGTCATACTCCAAATATTCCGACTCATGACCCTTGTAGCAATCGGCGTGACATTCCAGATCGCAGTCACAGCTACCCGACTCGTAGAAGTCGCACCCCAATTCATGTAGCCAGTAGCGGCCTTCCATATCATCGCCCTCTATGGGCTTGTCGCAGATGCAGCAGATAATATCCTCTGGCTCATACTCTTCTGATTCAGACCCGCGCGCCGCCATGCAAATGTCACAGCCGCAATCGTCGTTATGTGCCAGGTATATAATTTGCTCAAGCTCTGCAATGCGCTCGTTTGCTATCACGAGATCGGCATAGAGCGTGAGGTTTCCGCTGGGCGAAGAAACTATTTCCCCAGCGGATGTAACGGTTAGTCGTGAAATCACTTCTTTTCCTACTTTGGCCCTGTACACGTTTTCAAATGTTCGATCAAATAGTAATGCGTCAGTTGATCCACTTTGCACCGCGGGCAGGTGGTTGTGTTCTGCGTGTCCATCTAGTCACCCATGCCCTGCGCAAAAAGTTCTCTTTCTACTGCCAACTGCGCAAAGAACGCAATGTCGGACGGGGTATAGGCAGACGCCAAGTCAGCCGCAATGTCATCGTTGAATGGATCGTAGTCGTGCACCGGTTCTTCGTCCTGCAACTCCGCAAAAATCTGCGTGATTTGATCCTCGCTGATGATGACCTGGCTATTGTGGTAGCACTTGGCCACCCGCTCCGCTGTCAGCAGCGCACCCAGGCACGTTGGGGAAGCCTGATTACTGCACCGTGCCACACCCGGCGCCAACTCGCGCCGGTAATGCCAACCCTCACCCCGCTTGTATACTGTAAAAATCATGATATAATCCCCTTGTCGTGTTGAATTCAGTTCTACTGTCCCAAACGCCCGGTGTATGCGTGCAACATGCACCGGGCAAACTCACCTGTCAATATCACCCTGCTTTTTTCTTATAAGCATCAAGAGTCGCTTGCACCTGCTCCCAAGATTCATTGAGCGTAATTTCAGCGCTAAAATCGCCTAATCGCTTGTAATTAGCGCTATCGCCATCCGTAAACAGAATTAATCCATCCCTCATATACTCAACAGTCTTTACTTCTCCACTGGGAAAAGTAATCGTAGCTGGCGTGCGCCTTTCGGTCCATGTCGCTGTAAAAGTATTCATCCTCATTTCTCCTGTTCTGGAACATCATAAGTAGCCTTATCGTGTTGTAATCTACCATCCATCGAATTCAGGCAGCACGTCATGTTCCTCTTGCGTCATTTCCACGATTTCGACGGTGTAGACTTCACCCGGTTTTGCTTCCTCTAACTCGTGTTTTAGCCAAGTCGTATCGTCGGTATTCCACAAGCAGGATGCACCGGATTCAACGAAGGTAAATTTAATGTAACGTTTTTTCTCTGGCATATACTCCCTTTCACTTATGAGAATTTGCGTTCCCGCTACCTATTATTTCAGGTAGCCAGCTATCGCGCTGGCTAAGCGGCTATGTTTTCATAGCGCCGTCATGCTGATCACCCCCTCTCAATACCTTCGCCAACTTGCAAACCTTCATACAATTCTCGATCATCGTCGCCCGCTCAGCGCGTTCGCTTTCAGATAACGTTTCGCTATCCAACTTGTCAATACATTCGGGGAATATACGATTGATACGTTCAAATGATTTTGGCGGACGACCCATGATAGTGACTCCTATTGTTATTAGATGAAGGGGATGCCCACTCCATCCCCTGGCACTCGCTAACCGTCGATTGCCTTGTACACATGGTAACACACCATCGAGTGATTGTCAAGTGATTTTCATGTTACTGAACCTTAAATTTCTGAGCTTAAATTGGTGATTGACAATAGCGTTATCATGTGATACCATGTTTTCAACACTGACAAAAGGAGGAATCTTGTACATGAAACTAATGAGTCCCGATCAAGTCCGACAACTGTACGCAGTGAAAAAGCAATGGTTCACAATCGAAGAAATCTCGGAAGGTATGGGCATGTCTACACAGACAATATCCAAAGCCTTGCGCGGGTTACCTATGCGCCCAGCAACGGTTCGTAAAGTTGCCGATACGCTTGAGGTACCAGTCACAGAGATCGCAACGTTCTTGAAGAGCTAGTCAGTGGGGTGAGGGCAAAAGAAAAAGGCCCAGTCACCCTTGAGAGGCAACCGAACCTTTTTCTTTACTTGCACCTTTACAACCTTATAAAGATACAAGTACGAATTGTAAGCGAATTGTCAGCACTTTTGACAGTTCGCCGCGAAGGATCTGCGCCGCTCTAGCGATATAATTAAGTGCCAATAAGTTTCATCAGCATTTAACTGTCGCAGAAAAGCGCAAACGTTTTCCGTCTATTCGCTTCCATCCCGCCAAGTTTGTGAGCGCATAGACTATCACTAACAAGCTCTCAGGGAGAGAACTCGTCAATGGGTATTTTGTTACAAGCAGGGAGAGGCTTGGAGCCGCCCCGTTTGCATTGTAACACGAGACAGAGAGTTTTTTAAAAAACTCTTTCCCCATCTTACCACGAGTGTATCCCTCAAAAGCTTACAAGTCAATTACAGATTCTACAATTTAGGACTTCTTTTTCATCATACCATTTAGTTGCTGATGAGACTGGAATTAAGCCTACACAATTCTATATTATTTCGAGGACTGCTTGACGATTGCTCACGCTCTGCTACCCTATCAGGATTGACCCCGTCATTTCTTTTCCATGAGGTTGTATGAATGAACTGATTATCGACCAGCAATCGGCAGCGAGTTTGCTATTGGACTGCGGCACCGTGGACACCTGTTCGTGGACACCGCCCGAAAGGATGACATTCCAGCAGTGGGCAGAGATAGGGCGCAAGTTTCAGCAGATCGACACGTCGATCAACTGGTGGTTGGGTGACTGGCTCAACGAAGGGGACAAACGTTACGGGGAAACCTACGCCCAAGCCATTGAAGTAACCGGCCACAAGATAGACCAGTTGCAGGAATGTAAGCGCGTCTCCGCTAGTGTTAAAAGTGCCAACCGATTGGCATTTCTAAGTTGGACCCACCACAAGCATGTAGCCCCCCTGCCCGAAGACGAGCAGCGCTCTTTACTCGCCACTGCCCTAGAGAACGATTGGAGCAGCCGAGAATTAGACGAGGTAGTTAGATCGTATAGAGACGCCCCGCCCAGGATAAAGCAGCAACCAGAACCGCCGCCCCCCGCCCCTGACTTGACCTATCGCGCCAGCAACAACCGAGAGTTGGCCACCATCCAGGCAGCAATGGACACCGTTCAGCGGCAGCGCTGGCCAACCACTACCGGCATTGGCGCAACCGGCCTACCGCCCGTCATGCGGCCCCACGAGCATGAAGCACTTAGCACCTATGCCAACGTAACGGCCGATATGTCAAAGTGGCTCGTTGGTGACCACGGCCTACAGGTTGAGCGGGAGATTGACCACTTGGCCCGACTGTACAAGTGGAAGCCAGAAAAGCGCCTTGACAATATGCTCTCCAAACTGAGTGACGCCGCCGCCCAACATCGCATGGCCCTACCAGAGTTCGAGCAGCACATGGAAACGGCACGCATGTTCGGCGCCGACATGCGCCGACAAAGCGCAACGGTAGGCTATGAGCATCATTACCTATTGCGCAATCGCTCACGCGCCGAAGCAGCGGAATATCTGGACAGAGCCGAGCGCGAGGGGTTGACGGTGCAACGCTTGGAAGCCGAGCTACACCCGCAGCAACCAAACCCACCCGCCAAATTTAACTTGGCCGCCAGAGATATTATTTTCGCCGCCGACGAGGTGAGCATATACGACGCCATCACCATCACGAGCAAGGAATATGGAACCCTGATTATCACACAATGGAGGATCGAATGAACTACCTCGTTTGCTACCTCCTTGATCAACAGACAATGGAGGAAGTACCCGCCCAGCACGTCACCGCCCGCGCGACGTGGGAGGCCAAGCTACTGGCCTGTGACCAGGCTAACGCTTATTGGACCAGCGACACCCTATGCATCCCGCTCGAAACGCCCGCCCAGAAAGCGGCCAGAATTGAACAACTCAGGAAGGAGTTAAAACGATGAGCAAGTTAAACGATATAGCCGTACTTCGCCTCATGCTAGAAGGGCGCACGCTCACGGCTGAGCAGTGCGAAGTGTGGGAGATTGTCCGCAACCGCATCACCGAAGAGAAAGAACGCCACTTCCAGGGATACCAGTTGGAATATGTCATTGATGGCGAGAAGGTAAGCGACATCGTCAAAAAACTAATCAAGCGCCACCTTATAACCCCCGACGCAGACGGGGATAAGCAGACATTCACCGTCACCGAAACCGGACGCATAGTTGCCATCACCGAGCAGCAGGAATTCGGGTTTGAATTACCCAACGTTGTTGAATACGCGTAAGGATACGTTATGACGCCCGATATTAACGCCATGCTTGAACAGAATTTTATTACCCCAACAATGCTTATAGCCGAGGAATCGCTACTAGCCCAAGGCGCGCACGATGAGGGTAACGCCCAATGTGTACACCTGCGCCACTCTGGAAAGTTTGTGCAAAACGAAGCGCTTGGCTGGCTGCACTTTACTGGTACGCACTGGACGCAGGACGGCGCCGAGGCAGCGCTAGATCGGGCAATCGTTGAAACCCTACTCGCCCGCATAGACGCCGCGTTAAAATCTGGTAAAGCAGACTTACATAAGGATCTAATCAGCAAATCTATCCCGACCAGTGGCAAGGTAAACGGCGCCAAGCACCTGCTATCGTCCATCGTCTACCAACCGCCCAACAGCTTTGACACGGCGCCAGACCTGCTTAACTGCAAGAACGGTGTAGTCAATCTGCGCACTGGCCAACTATGCCAGCACAGCCAAGCGCAGCGCTTTACCCATTGTGTAGCCGCCCACTATTACCCGCAAGCCGATTACACCGCTTGGGTTAACTGGCTTAATGAAACTGTATCAGGTGGATCGGCTGTGGTGGATTGGTTGCAGATGGCCGTAGGTTATTCGCTCACTGGCCACACAAAAGAGGAAGTTTTGTTTTATCTGTTTGGCCCGCCCCGCTCAGGTAAGGGGACATTCACCGAAACGTTGCTGGCCCTACTTGATACGCCGTTGGCCAAAGAGGTTAACTTTGGCACCTTCACCGCCCAACGGACAGGGGACAGTCAGAATTTTGATCTGGCCCCATTGAAACCCTGTCGGTTTGTCGCCGCCAGCGAATCAAACGCCTATGAGCGTTTCAATGAGGCCAAAGTCAAAGCCCTAACCGGTGGTAATGAGGTTTACTGCGCATTCAAGCATAAAAGCCACTTCAATTATAAGCCACAATTCAAAATCTGGCTATCCAGCAATCAACCTGTGAACGCCGATCCTGATGATGATGCAGTTTGGGGGCGCCTACGCGTTATCGAGTTTCCCCACTCGCACCTTGGCCAAGAGAACAAGGAATTGAAGGAAGCCATGCGCAACCCCGCCATGCTTGAAGGCGTGTTAGCGTGGGCCGTTGCCGGCGCCATGCGTTGGTATAAGCTGGGCGCCGCTGGCCTGCCAGAATTAGAGGTAAGCGCCAACGCCAAAGCCGCTCATAGGGAAGCTTTGGACAACGTTCAAGGATGGCTGGGCGAATGTTGCCTAACCGGTGGAGACGGATTCACTTCCAACTCAATCCTCTATCTCTCCTATGAACGTTGGTGCAAAGAGAATGGGATCGAACCCAAGAAACAAAAGGGGTTTAGTCAAGCCCTGATCCGCAAGGGGTTCGATAACAAGCCCAAGAAGATCGGTTTGAAAGTGGAGCGCGGATTTCATGGTATTGGATTGGCTTAACTGGTATACGGTTTACAGATGTATACAGGCGATTCTACATTCTCCCTATACACTCTTTTCGCGTACTATACCCTATTTACCTGTATACATCTGTAAACCGTATACCGAAAAGGATCTTATATGACTATAGAGATAGACCAGATAAAAGAACAAATCGACTTACGCCAGTTGATCGGCCAATACACCACTTTGATCGGCAGGGATGAAATGCAAGGCCCGTGCCCGAAGTGTGGGGGAACCGATAGATTTCACGTCACCGCTAGCAACTGGTTTTGCCGAGATACAAAGTGCTGGCCTGGTGGGGCTGGCAAGTGGGGGGATGCGTTTGATTTCTTCCAGTGGCTTGAGGGTTGCACATTCCCCCAGGCAGTAGAGAAAGTGAATGGCGCCCCGGTTGCCGTCGAGCGCCGCACCCCCGCAGTGAAGGCCAAGGCATCCCAGCCCGTCAGCGAAGAATGGCGGGCGAAGGCCGAACAGGTAGTCGCCGCCGCTCATCACGAGTTGATCACACAGGCAGGTTTTGGCGAGGGAGGGGAATATCTCATCAGGAGGGGCATTGAACCGGATACATGGCGGGCTTTCGGCCTGGGCTTTAAGGCAGACGTACCGCTCCCCCACACCTGGGATGAAACAAAGCGCCAGCACATTCACCCAAAACAGCCCGCCATCGTGATCCCCTGGTACAGAGGGGGCAAGTTAACCGCCATCCGCTATCGATTTTTGCAGCAGCACACCTACACCGACACCAAAGGCCGGCAGGCAACCGCCAAGCAAACCGCCCAGTTTGGCAGCGACTTCACCGGGATTCTGTATGGTGGGCAAGCGCTGTTAGGTTGCGCCGAAGATTTAAGAACACTTGTTCTATGTGAGGGTGAGCTAAACGCCATTTCAATTTGGCAGGTTGCCAGCGCGTGGGGATGGGATGTACTCAGTTTGGGCAGCGAGTCAGCCAAGCTCACGCCCGCCGCCATCGACTACGCCAAACGGTTTGAACGGGTGATCGTCTGGATGGATAGGAGCGATGTAGTAAAACCCCTCATGCACGAGATCAAAGGCGCTTACGGGGTGAGTAGCCCGAAGTTTGGGGACAAGAAGCGCGACGCCAACGACATGCTGAAAGATGGCAGCTTGGCGGATTGGTTGTCTACCATCCGCGTGAACGCTTGCGAGACAGACCACGAACGGGAAAGATTTTTAGTTTACTCAGGAGCGTAATATGGACGCACAACGAGAGAAAACCTATTCAAAGATCATCGAGCGCTCATTGTTGAAGCTTATCCAGTGGCGCGACGGGAATTGGTGGTTTGTGGGCAGTGAGGACAATACCCCGATCCATGGCCCATTTGGTAGCGAGGATGCAGCGAAGGAATTTCTAATCAGTTACGAAGGAACCGGGAATGAATAATACGGAATGGCTCAAGGCAAACAAATTGGAAGTATCAGAATTTGGTGGGCGCGTGGCGGATTTTGTAGCAGAGTTGTTTGGAGGTATCTATCACGTAAATTTGGCCGCAATCAAAAAAGCGGATTGGTTGAATGATAACCACATCTCTTTGACTGTACCAGATGATCAATTTTCCACCCACGATAGCGATAGGTTGACCCGTCTAGTTATCTTGGCGCACAAACATAATGTTCGCGCTGGCGTCAAGGCTTCTACACACGGGTATCTAAAGGTTGAGTTTGTTCGAGTGGATCGAGGTGGTTTTTTTAGAGAGAATCACCCGTCACTGGATGAACTTTCTGAACGAATTAAAAAGGGAACCGGCAATGAGTGATAATCTAATTTTGATTCTGGTGGTCGCGTTAATCGCTTTTCTGTTGACGCTTCTTGACTTCCGTTGGTCGCGACAAATGCGCAGATTGGAGAAAGCCAACTGGCGCCGCGTGCGTGAGATCGCAGCGCTAGACAAGAAGCTCGAGCAGTACATCGCGACGGATGAACGGGTCATGGAATTGTGGCCAGCGGATGAGGTGCAGTGATGGAAAAGCAATCTGAACACGGCGCGCAAACGGCATTGTTCCGCACCGTGGCCATGCACGAAGCGCATCGCCCGGAGTTGGCCCTACTTTTCGCCATCCCTAACGGGGGCAAGCGCGACAAAATAACGGCCGCAAAGCTCAAGGCCGAAGGTGTCAAGGCTGGCGTGCCCGATCTTATGTTGCCCGTCGCGCGCGGTGGGTATCATGGCCTGTTCATTGAACTAAAAGTCGGAGATAACCGCCCATCTAAATCCCAAAAGGAATGGATAGCGCACTTGCTTAATCAGGGCTATGACTGCGCGGTGTGTTGGGAATGGACGCAAGCAATGGAGATATTGCTTGCTTATCTAGATGGAGTGTACACGCGATGACTAAAACTGAACGCTTGAATGCCAATCTGCTGGCTTATAATCTCTATGAGTTAGGTATGGACGAAGAGAAAGTTATAGGCCAACTAATGGAGAGGGAAGAACTCACAAAAAACGATTCCCGCAATATCGCGCGAAGCATCGCTAGAGTCCGGGCGCGCATGATCCCCCCGCCAACCTTGGATACCGATGATAGGGCATGGGCGCAACGCCGAGCCAAAGAGTTGGGATATACCGAAAACGCACCAGCGCCCCAAAACGCAACGCAAGGATAGAATATACATGATCGAGCAAAATCTTAGGGAACTGTTTTACTCCGATCTGGATGCCTATATTAAAACGATGATGCCCGACCCGCAGGGATACATCAAGGACATCTACACTGCGCTTGAGGAACGCGAGAAGGCAATTCGTTTTCAGATATTAGCAAAAACGGAGCCTGTTCCTCGTGTCAAAAAAGAGAAGCCCCCAAAGCCGCCAAAGGAAAAGCCAGCGCCCAAGATTGATTTACGGCCTGTTATTGTCTCAACCCTAAAACAGAATGAGAAGTATTGTCAGACTTGCAACGAGAAATTTATCTCGAATGGATGGACACTGACTTGCCCATTCTGCGCGGCGAATAGTATGGGATTGCATGACCGGATAGAACTATTGGACAGAGACAATTTTACGTGCATCTATTGCAAGAAGACACTTGACGATGGGATGATCCTGCACATCGATCACATTGTGCCAGTCGCCTTGGGTGGCGAGGATATTGCCAGTAATCTAGTAACTGCTTGCCGTTCATGCAACTGTCGAAAACATGATTTGCCACTATCCCCCGAATTACAAAGAAGTATAGAAAATACGGTGAGGCTAAGAAACGAAGAGTACGGGATAGATCCAAAACGCGTCATGGTTATTGGTTTGGCGGATGCAGAAGAGCGCCGTAGCCGACTAAGGGGAAAACCCACAGAGACGCCCTAGAACGCTTCAAGGTCTTACCCTACACGGTCGGCCATTGCTCTTCAAATCCGCCGTATTTTCGCACTCAGAAAGGCGGGAAATAACATTGTGATGATTTCCTTGGTGGACGCAAGACAGGTATTAGGCTATCGGCAGCGTGACATCTGCAAGTTAGCCTATATCTATAAGATTGTTCTAACCCAAACCATGCTATCGAACATGGAAACTGGTCGCCTACCTATCGCGTTAGACTACAGCGCTTGGTTAGGTGAACAGGTGTTGAATCGTTATCGCCGCGTGGCTGATATGCCAGTGGGTATACTGGCCGCGTGCATCAAGCACAGGGAGGAAATCTAATGCACTGTTCAACCGAATGTATTCTGATTTCACTGGCGATTGTGCTGTTTGATTGTGCGCTTGTGCTGCTGGTTATGCTGGTTTGGATGACGAGAAAAGGGTAATGATATGAAAGAGTATATTGTGCGCGGTTACACTTCTCACGATGGAGAAGATGACGGGGATTTATTGTGGGTGGAAGAAGTTGAGGCGATTAACGAGGAAGATGCGGGCGCGTCTGCGTTGTGCAACCACCAAGGCGGCGAAGCTGATTTAGCCTATTATAGCGTAGAGAGGGTTGCGCTAGTGCCGCGTCTGATCATAAAGCTTTGTCGGTGGATCGTGGAGAATATCTAATGTGGCAACCAGTTGAAGAGGCGGAAATCAACGGAGAAGTTACAAGGGGTTTATTGAATGTTTATGACGACCTGCTTATTACTGTCGATGAAGAGGCGGAACAAAGAACATATTTCCACTTGCCGGGAGAATACAGAATTTGCAAGCGCGTGGACGGCGAACAGGAGATTGACCACACAAAAATCTACTTCTTGATCGGGAAATGGAAATACGACCCCGCGCGCAGGATGGAAAATAAAGCGGGGAGCGAGCCAGTCACAGATAAGCAGAGAAAGTATATGCTTGATTTAATGAGGTCGCGCCCATCTGAATTCGCTGAACTGATGGTGATTATTAAGATGTGCTGGGGGGTCTGGTTTGACGAGTGGACAAAAGCTGATGCTATGTTTGTTATCAATGCACTAAGATAAATGTTTCACGGTGTTTCACGGTTTGCTCTATATCTGTAAATGTGTTACAATAAGTGCCTCTAATAGTTGTCCCCGCGCTGGGCTAACAGCCGGGGACTTGGCACAAGAAAGGTAAATTTCTCATGCAATCTGATTATACCCCAAGCGAAGATGATCTAAAACGTTTCTGGTCGCGCGTTGATAAGCGTGGACCCAATGAGTGTTGGCCCTGGCTGGCTGGCACAATGACGCGCGGTTATGGCCGGTTGCGCTGGAACAAAGAGCCAGAGTTAACCCACCGCGTATCATGGATGATCGCCAATGGCCCCATCCTCGAAGGGTTAAGCGTTTGCCATACTTGCGACAATCGCCTTTGCTGTAACCCGAATCATTTGTTTGTAGGGACACAGGCAGACAACTTGGCGGATATGGCGCAAAAGAATATTGTACGCCGATATGCCACCCCGCCTATAAAGAATGGCCCACACGAGGAAGATCGCATGTTTGCCTTGAAGATTCACAGGGCTGTGTCTGAATTAAATAAGCTTTTGCGTGATGCTTGCGGTAGGGAGTTGAACGTAAAAATTGAGTCGCTTGATTACAAGGACGTGGAGCGCTACGCCCGCTTTGTTCAGGTTGTCGCTAAGGTTTCGTTACCTGGCGGGATGGTTCTTAACTATACTTTTGATAGTTTGGTTGCTTGACATCCTACCTGCAATTGCTTCACGTGAAACAATTTTTCATATAAACTTGTTTCATGTGAGGCAATCTCTTATTATTCTTCATCCCTCATTTGCGCCTGTCGGCTTCTCCACTCTGTCCGCACCATCCGCCCAACGAGAAAAGCGGGTAACAGAATAGCCAATAGCAACATCGCCACAAAATCGCCTGACCCTAGATACCCCACGCCCCGATCTAAGACTTGCCACAGTGTAAATAGGAGAGCAACGCCAAGTAGATAATATTTCATCATACCCCCAGTTCTAGCCCCGCCAGCGCGAACGATAGAACCATCGTTCGATCCTTGTAAATCTGTCGCTCCCACACTGTAACATATTTTTCGATTCTGTACCCATTCACATCCTGCCCCATTGCGGAAAGCTTATCTAGCTCGTCACTGGCTGCCACATCTGGCCGGGAGTGCCAGTAATCCCCCTGAACCGGTGCCGCAATCGCATAGCCCCCAGTGAACAGAGCGAAGTCTAGCACCTGTCCAAACTGGGTCGAGCGCCCCCCGTTCAGCGGAACCTGGTAGGCGAATTGCGCGCCCTGCTGCGTAAACCAATCGTAGGCGATCAGTTCGGTATAGGGCGCGTTATGAAACTGCGTGCGCTTGAGTTTCACAACCCGCTTGGCCATCTGTACATCCTCTTGGGTATGCGTCTCAAGGCG
>OFRM01000679.1_pt1 | contig 13348 bp, 14 predicted proteins | sample 1543101 | NCBI WGS metagenome assembly OFRM01 (sample SAMN07774223, study PRJEB24372) | wastewater metagenome | isolation source: Exp Tend VB 0WW | collected 2016-02
CATCACCTCTTCCACCCTCAGCCGCGGACTGTGGCGCTCGGATTTTTCTGCTTGGCCGAGGCGCAGGAAAAATTGCGGGCGGAAGCTGGTCTTGATGAGTGCCTGCATTTCTTTCCAGTACTCCCCTATTACCACACTTGCTGCGAGTGGATGCGTATGATACCCGTTCTGTTCCGCAAGGAGCATTATTTTTTGCGAAATTCTTCCGGCATTGATCCAGTCGTTTTTTGTATTCCCTATGGTGGAGATGATCACAAAAGCCGGAGTGTGTTTCTCTAAAAGCTCGCCATTTTCTTTCTCAATATTTTTTGGAAGCCCGAAGCGTGGCACGACGAGCGGGGCGACGAAAGAAACAGGAAGTGGCATTCCCATCCCAAAACCAGGCATACCAGTGGAAGAAGAAGTCGTGTTGGATTTCATGTGGTGCGCGAGCTCTTTGCGGAAGTCGGCATCAACGAAAGCTTCTTTGCCGGCGCGGTTGGTGATGTCAGCCGCCACGAGCCTCTCTTTTTCTTCGGTGAGAATATTTACGCTGGTATCGCGCGTCGCACAGGAGTACACGAGTGAAAGTATCTCTGCACTCGGTGCGATATTTTTATATTTATTTCTATTCGTTGCACGAGTCACAATGCTCTGAATAAAAGTTTTATCGGAAGAAGTGGGATTATTCTGCGCGAGGCGTATCGAAATCTTTTCCGGCGTTGGTTGATCATAAAAAACTTCAGAGGAAAAGCCGTAATACTCTGCGGCGACGAGAAGATTTTCCAGAGCACAGCCGAGGCTTACGAAAAGGAGTTTATTTCCCGGGTCGCTTTTTTCGAGCGCGCGAGAGTAATCCGGAGATAAAACAATTTCATTCTTGTCGGTGTGAATCTCAAATTTCCACGGCTGGGTGTTGTGGCTCGAAGGCGCGAGTACGGCGAAGCGGATGAGGAATTCGAGCTTTTGTGAGGTAGTCCCCTCTCGAGGGAAAGTTTCGACATCTATTTCCCAAGCGCTGTAGTTGTTTTTCATACTCTCATAATATCAGCACACAGCGCTCGAAGTCTAACGAGTAAAACCTTGACAGCACATGCTTCTATGCATCATTATGCTTTTCAGAGAAGAAACGTAACTTAGCCTTGAGGGGAATAAAGATGGTAATTATTGAGTTTGATTGCAAGAACCGTCCGGGGGTAGCGTTGAGAATTTTTCAAGCTCTGAGCGATCTCAATCTTGAGGAAATCGACCTCATTGCTGTGGAACGCAAGATACCTCTATGGGAAAAGATATTCAGTTTTGTGTTGCGCACCAAGCCGTGCTCTTTGTCGGGGCATGGAAAAATCGTTGTTCAGGATCATGAACGAGAACCTGCAAATAATGCCCTGCTGCGACTGTCTCGTAATGAGAAAGACTTGGGAATACGGATCACTGCAAGATATTTTCAAGCGCTTATTTCTCTCCCAAACACTCCGGGGGCATTAAGAGATAGTCTTGCAAAAGTCCGGAGTAAGGGTGTATCAATACACGAAATTACGACAGGCCGTATTCCTCAGGGAGCGGGAATTCCACCGGACCACAGGGTGGTAACGATCACCCTCAATTGTCCGATAGGGGGTGAAGCATACCGTGACGTAAAAGACCGTATAAGACCGTATCTTGTAAACGACGCAGAATAATTTCTGTTGCTCTCGTGCTTAAAGCAAAAGCCCCGCTGTGTTTATCAGCTGGGGCTTTTTTTATTCATCCACCACTCCCGAAGTGGGTTTCTCGAGGGTAAGCGGGTCGATGCCGGCAGACTCGCCAGTGATGCGCAATACGTCTTTATCAATCTTGCCGAGCTCTTTGTAGCCGGTGTTGTAGTGGGAGACGGTGGTCTCGAGCGATTTGCCGAGCTTGCGATAATATTCTTCATACACGCGGAGATGTTTCTCGAGCCCTTCCACGTTTTTGCGAATCAGAAGCGCGCTTTCTTCGATACGAAATGCACGGAATCCGTAGAGTACCGACTGGAGATACGCGGAAAAAGTGGTGGGCGAAACGATGATGACATTCTTATCGCGATAGGCATAGTCGATCAGGCTTCGGGTGTTTACTTTCACCGCACCGATCTCGTTGATAAGAAGGTCATAGTAAATTCCTTCCGCAGGGATAAACATCATGGCAAATGGAAGTGTGCCATCTGCAGGACGAATATATTTTGCCGTCTCGTCGATGCGGCGCTTGAGGTCATTTTTAAAATCTTTTTCGTACTCCTCTTTTTTCCCCGGGTCGAGCTCGGAAACAATGCGGTTGTAATTGTCGAGCGAGAATTTTGCATCCACCGGTATAATCCCCTCTTTGGTGAGGATCGCCGCGTCCACCGTCTCGCCATTTGGAAAAGAATGCTGGAGTTTGTACGCAGTGGGCGGGAGGATGTTGGAGAGGATGAGCTCGAGCGATGCTTCGCCGAGTGTGCCACGCTGTTTCTGGTGGGTCAGCACCCGCTCGAGGTTCCGGATTTGGTCGGCCACGCCAAGCACTTGCTTGGAGCCTTCGTTGGCCTCTGTCACCGCGCGAGTGACTTGGGTGAGGTGGTTTGTCATCTCACGGTGAATATCGCCCATGAGCTTTTGCGACTCGCCCCATTGCTTCACTGTCTGCCCGGCCGACTCGCCCAGCTTTTGGTCCATCACACGGGAAAGCGACTCGAGTTGGTTTTGGAGCAGGAGGAAAGATTGATCGTACCGGCTCGTCTTTTCTCCGAGCTCATCTGTTTGTTGAGAATCTTTTCGGCGCAAAAAAAGAAGCACAAGAAAAACTCCGGCCGCTCCAAGAGCAAGCCCGAGCATGAGTGATGTGAGGGGGGTGAAACTTCCGTTCATGATGAGTGGTATTTATGATGTCTTTATGTTCGCTATTATTCCAAGTTTTATTTCAGCGACCTTCTCCATTTCGAAGATGACGTTTTCCATGAGTTTGTAGGGCGCGATTTCGTCGGGGAACTTTATCAGCATGTCTCGGAGAGTGTTTCGATAAGCGAGGCGGAATTCGGTGGTAATGTGGATTACCGAAATCCCCGCCTCTCGTGAGCGACGCATGCTTTGCTCCTGGATCCCCGACCCTCCGTGAAGCACGAGAGGGACAGTCACCGCTGCCTTGATGGCTTTGATGCGGTCGATGTCGAGCTCTTCGGCCCCATGCAGAAGTTTTCCGTCTATGCTTCCTACGGCGGGTGCTAAAAGGTCAACGCCCGTCTCTTTTACAAATTTCTTCGCGTCTTCGGCTGTCGTGAGTGCTTCGGGGTTGACCTTTACTCCTTCGGGAAAGCTCTCGTGGATGGTTGAAGAAGAGCCAATGTATCCGAGCTCGCCTTCTACCATGATGTCTGGATTTGCTCCGCGTACAAAATCTACCACTTGTTTTGTCTCCTCAATGTTGTCTCGCAAAGATTTTTCCGCCGCATCGTAAATGATAGAATCAAACCCGGCTTTCACCGCCACTTTTACGCCGTCGAAGCTGTAGGTGTGATCGGCATTGATGAAGATGGGGTGATTAAATTCTTCGCGGACACTTCGCACGAGCTCGACCGCCTGCTTCTCGCCGAAGAATTTTCGTTCGCTTTCGGTCATGCCGAGGATGATAGGCAAATTCAAATGGCGAGCCACATTTACGATGGCCCAAAAAGTTTCAATATTGCAAAAGCTGAAGTGCCCAATGGCAGTGTGGTTTGCGTCGGCTTCATGGATGACTTCGCGAAGTGTTTTCATGTTTTATCCTGTGGATTACGGAAGATTAAGATTTTTCAATGTCTGGCCGAGCAGAGCGAGGAGACCCGAGGACTTGAAAAATTTTAATATTCCGTAATCCACTACGTAGTAGTATAATGGCTAATTATACGCGGATAAAACCAATAACGCAAAATACGATGCCTGAAAACACCACGGAGAACAATTTCGATTTTGTTGCGATCGGAGATATTGTGACAGACGCCTTCATTCGCCTTATCACTGCAGAAGTCTATTACGATGGATTGAAGCATGAACAACAGCTTTGTCTTTTAAATGGCGCGAAAATACCCTATGAGTCTGCCACCGTTGTCTCCGCCGTGGGCAACAGCCCCAACGCTGCCGCCTCTGCGGCACGCCTCGGTCTCCGCACGGCACTTGTGGCCGATGTGGGGGGCGACGAGCATGGTCGCGAAGACGTCGCAACGCTCAAATCAAACAACATCGCTACGGATTTCGTGCGAGTACACGAAGGACTTCTTTCCAACTATCACTACGTCCTTTGGTATCGAGCTGAGCGTACTATCCTCATCAAGCACGAGGAATATCCATACGCGCTCCCAGATGTCGGCTCTCCGAAGTGGCTTTACTTCAGCTCGGTTGGGCAAAATTCTCTCGACTACCACAAGCAAGTTGGCGAATATATAAAATCTCATCCAGAAACAAAGCTCGCTTTTCAGCCGGGGACATTCCAGATAAAACTCGGGACGGAAGCCCTGCGTGATATTTATGAACACACGGAAGTATTTTTCTGCAACAAAGAAGAGGCGCAGGAAATCCTCGGAAATGTTACCGAAAATAATGCGGGCAATCTGGCACGCATGATGAGCGAAAAAGGACCAAAGATTTCTGTCATCACCGACGGACCGAATGGCGCGCATGTGTTTAATAAAGAAACGGGCGAGACATGGTTTATGCCCCCCTACCCTGACCCCGCTCCCCCATTTGAACGCACTGGTGCTGGAGATGCATTCTCCTCTACGTTTGCCGCAGCACTTGCGATGGGAAAACCGATCGAAGAAGCACTTCTTTGGGCGCCGATAAACTCGATGTCTGTGGTGCAGAAAATAGGCGCACAAGCCGGGCTCCTCACACAAGCGGAGATACAAGAATGGCTCGCCAAAGCACCAGAAGACTACAAGCCGAAGAAAGTGTAACAAGATTTAAAAAAAACAACCTCCAGAAAAATCTAGGGGGTTGTTTTTTTATTTGGCGCAGTGAACGGGACTCGAAACCGCGACCTTCCGCGTGACAGGCGGATGCTCTAACCAGCTGAGCTACCACTGCAATATTTAAACGATGTTACCTAACCAAATCAGCTACCACTGCAAAATTCAAAACAAAAATATTTTTTCCGAAACATTTGTTTCGTGTGTCGAGGGCGGGGGTCGAACCCGCGACCGCAGCTTTATGAGTGCTGTGCTCTACCAACTGAGCTACCCCGACATTGTAAAGGAGGTCGTATCAGCCAAGACAGCTACCCCGACGTCATATGAAGACGTAAACCCTCAAGGATTAAAATAGCATCTTATGCGGCAAATTTCAACCCACCCTCTCTCTTTCGAATCAAAAACGCCCCGAACGAGGGCATTTTTGCAATCTTGTTGCGGGGGTTGGATTTGAACCAACGACCTTTGGGTTATGAGCCCAACGAGCTACCACTGCTCCACCCCGCGATGTTTCCGCATTATACTACGGGGCGGGGCGATGAGCAAGTCTCTATATCCTCTTTCGGTCTGAAACTTCCATGCGAAGCTTTTCGATAAATCGAGCGGCGGCGTCTTTCCCCCCGAGTCCGAAAGCGATACCTCCGGCGAGGGCAAGCATGGCGATAATACCGGTAAAGAGTATGCGCATAAACTCTGCTGCGATACCGAGCTGAGCGAGGGCAAAGATGAAGCCGAAGACCCAGATAGACCAGCTCGTGATGGCTCCGAGGAGCTGCCCGCCGTCAAAGCCGGTGGTTTTCGTAGAAGAGATGACAATCCTTTGCATCACATTAGCAGCAACAGCTGAAACGAGAAGAATGAAAGTCGCAATGATGACCTGTGGGATGTAGGCGAGGACGACGTTTTTAAGAAATTCATTTACTTCGGTGAGTCCGACTATTTCGAGCGAAGCGATTAAAAATCCGACGACAACAAACCATCTCACGAGCACGCCAAAGAAAAATCCGATGTCGAGCCGTATATTTGCTTTTGCAAGGAAACGCCCGACGCCGGCTGTCTCAAGGAGGCTGTCTACCTTAATCGCCCGTATGAGGTGAGAGATGACTTTTTCAAAAGATACTCCCACAATCCATCCGACAAGGAGGATGATGAGGGCAATAATAATCTTCGGAAGAAAAACGACCACTCCCAAAAGCATGCTTTCGAGCGAGTGGCGCAACACGTCCACAAAAGGATTCATGATGTAATGAATGATGATGAGTAATAAATAAACGAGAGATCTGTGCTCTTTTTATAGTATCACTTCCCCGTGGCTATACAATCCCCAGCTTGTCGTATACTTTTTCGTGAGGAAAATCGAGAACGTCGCGTATAAATTTGTCGTAGACGTTGAGTCGGTAGATAAAATCTTGTGTTTCAAAGTAGGCGTATGAAAGCTCCTTTCCTACTTCTGCTTCAATACCGCGAAGAGCAGTCTCGATGCTCTTCTTTTTGAGGTTGTCACCCACGAGGAGGATGTCGGCACGGCTGTCTTCGTTGCGGATGAACACACCAGAGACGATGATGAGCTTCCACTTCCCCGCCGCATGTTTGAAACGGTGTATTATATCGGATTGTTTCAGCGGCTCTGCTGATATGAGGAGGTCGCGTACCTGCGAAAGAAGCGGAAACTCCAAATCAAGTTGCCAGCCGGAGGTGCGCTTTTTGATAATCCGCACACCACCCCCCTGCTTGCGCTCGATTTCTTTCGTAAAATTTTTTGGCCGCACGAAGCCTGCTTTGACGAGCCCGCCAATCTCGCGGCGCAACGCACCGGGTACTATCTTGCTCCGCTCGCAAATAGTGGCGGAGTCGAATGGCGTGTCGGGGTTCAAAAGAAAAAGCCGCATAATTTTTACTTTTTCTTCACTTCCGAGGAGTCGAGCGAGTATTTCCATGAAGTCATTATAAACACAAACGAGTAAAAAGCAAAAGCTGGCTTTTATTTTTTGCGAGTGCCGTGTTTATATCGGAGATATACAGCGCAAACGAGTAAAAAGCAAAAGTGCCGCTCGTGTTTCAGAGTGGCACTTTTGCTTTTTTAGAAAAACAGGAGAGTGAGTTACTTGAGAGTCACCTTTCCGCCTGCTTCCTCGATGCGCTTCTTGAGTTCTTCAGCTTCCTCTTTCTTCATTCCTTCTTTGAGCATTGCCGGAGCAGACTCGACGAGGTCTTTTGCCTCTTTGAGTCCGAGGGCGAGAACATCCTTGACCACCTTGATGACCTGGATCTTCTGGTCGCCTGCTGCGGTGAGCTCGACGTTGAACATGCTCTTCTCTTCTGCTGCTTCGCCTGCTGGAGCACCGGCTCCTGCTACGACGACGGCTGCTGCAGAAACACCAAACTTCTTTTCGAAGAGTTTGACGAGTTCATTGAGCTCGAGCACGCTCATCTTTTCGATCTGTTCTACGAGAGCCTTGAATTTTGCCGGTACTTCTACCGCCTCGGCCTCTGTTGTGACTGTTGTTTCGTCTGACATGATAATAATTTTTAACTAAGTAATGATACGAGAAATTTTTATGCCTCTCGCTTTTTTGCTATAGCATCGAGTGCCATAACGAGACCTTGGATCGGCGAGTTGATGACATTGACAAACTGTCCGTAGAGAACCTCGCGTGAAGGGATGGTAGCAATGGCGGTGATGTGTTCCTCATTTGCATACGTTCCTTCGAAGATTCCTCCGAGCATCGTGAGTTTCCCCTTGAGTGCTTTTTGGAATTTATACATCTCGCGCGCTGGGGCGATATCATCCTCTCCATACGCGAGTGCGAGCTCTCCTGGAAGATTTGGGATCTGTCCTTCAATCTTCGATCCACTGAATGCTTTTCGAAGCAAAGATTTCTTTGCGACGAAATATCCGATGCCTTCTTTCTGGAGGGATTGGCGAAGGTTTGTCACTTCGGTCACGGTGAGACCGTGGAAGTTTACAAACACTCGCGTCCCTTTGCCGGAAGCAATATCGGAAAGCTTTTTGTATACCTCTTCTTTTTTTGCTCTGCTGATTGCCATAAAAAAAAACGGCTTATATTGTTGATACAGCCGCCCTGACCCACTTTGGGGTGTTGAGCTCGACCACTCGGCAGGTAATTTAAGGGCTTAAATAAAGGATATTGTGCCCACCTGCTGTCTCTGCGGCTGATAAGTAAGAGAATAAATGAAATGAGGGGGAAAGTCAACCGCCCAAGAAAAAACTCTGCGCCGACATCATGTCAGCACAGAGTGAAATCAATTTCGTGACGAATCACAATTTTAGAAGAACATATTAGTTGAAGATAAGCGGGCCAAGCAGAACACCCACTGTCGCTGTGCCGTTTGCAGGAAGACTGAAGTCAGCTTGTCCAACGTAAGCACTTCCTCCAACTGATGCCGCCGCCCAGATACGACAAGGATCACAAGGTGGAAGGTTGGTAAACTGGTATCCCCCACTGCTCACACTTGTCGTGCTTGCGAGTGTAACGTCACAGAATTTACCAAACTGACCTTCCTGAAGCGTGCAGATACTTAGGAAAGCTCCACTTACTGATGTGGCTCCACCTCCAGTATCTACCGTCACCACTCCGGAGACCGTACCACCACTTGCTTCCTGTGGGAGCGCGGCGATGATATCGTTGACAATTTTCTGACGGGCTTGAATGTCGTGAAGATATCCCTCTTCAAACTGATGACACGGCCAGGAGTTTCCGTTTTCAGCGCCTTCTTTGTCGCAGAGCCGACCCACATTTTGAATCATACCTTCGGTAACAGCAGCGAGAAAGAAACGATTTGCCACGCCATCTCGAGAGAGGCGAGTGTTTGGTCCGATATCCGCAACAAATGCTGCTGGAGTGACGACACTCACCATTCGCGTGTTGCCCTTTTCTTGCAAAGTCAGGAGATCAAAAACCCTGTTTCCATACAGCCCGCCTTGAGAGTGGGTCACCATGATCCCGCGATGTCCGAGATTCAGAGCAAGCGATCTGAATCTATCCAAGTGTTTCACTGCCTGCGCCTCGTTGAGAGCAAGCTCTCCTTCGTATCCTTTGACAACAACTGCATCAAGCGCGAAAGCGAGAAAGGGGTCTTGTGTCGCTGATATTGTAATTGCCAAAAAGAAGGCCCTTACAATATCTAACAAATCAACGTTGAGCTCCACCGATTTCTGTACCATCGCCTCAACAATGTCGCTGATCTTGCCATTGTCCTGGGTATGTGAATACTGGAAGTGTACGCAGTCCGAGGAAAGACCTTGTTGTCTCCCCGCTGCTTCGAGAGCAAGAGAGTGATTCTCAGCATCCTTCTTCTTCGTCCACACCCCATTAATGAATACGGCTGTCGTTTCCTGTGTTGGGCATACTGCTTGTACAGAAAACGATATACACATCATTACCGTGAGAGTGATACATTTTACTACTTTCATTTCGAATCTCCTTCAGATTTAGTTAGTTGGGCAGTGCGTCAAGGTCAAGGCCTAGGTCTAGACATTCCTGTCTAAATTGCTCGGGTTGAACGTTAGGACCTCCTGTCGCCACGAGTGGCTTCTCAGATTTCCAGAAAGCACGAATACGGTCCGGGGTGTCCATGAAGAGAGCATCGAGTTCCTCGCTGTTCTTCCTGTATGTCTTCCATGGAGCATCGTCAATGGAAAATCCCGGGCGAACACCGAAAGCATACATAGAACAGTGCCCCGCTTTAATTCTTGTGTCCGCTGCAAGCACCCTCGCCACCACAGCCGGGTCGTTCGGGTCTTCGCCCAAGTGAGCGAGGTAGTCCTTGAAGAAATCCTGCTGAGCTTTTGCACCCAAGGTCATTGCCGCTCGCTTTTTTTCCGACTCGGGAGCGGTAAAACCAATCCAACGATCAATACGATCAGGAACACCATTTGGTGCACCAGCCGGTCCACCAATATCTACGCCAAGAATCGTGGCCTCATCAGTTGTTTTGTCTGGGTCGGCGGGCAATGGTATCGTCGAAAACGTCAGCTCCACTGGCAGAGCATCGGCTCGCCAGACATCGGTAACAATTTCTTTCGTACCTTTCCCTACTTTTACGGTGATAAATCGCTTGAGTACCAGCTGACCATCTTTTACCGAAAGCGGAGTGGTAGTCGAGACCATCACCTTCACACTGAGTGTTGCTTGGTTCCCTTTCTTAAACACAGAAGGAAACTTTGGTTGTGTTATGGTCACATAGGGAACAATACTTCCCTCAGCCACCACACGGAGCTGATGAGTGAAAAGCACTGGAAGTATTCCCGTGTGTGTGAGGGTAAAGTTATAGCTCGCACTCCCCCCTGGAGCAATGCTTACTGGCTTGAGCTGCCCTGGTGTCCAGGAAACTCGTGGTGGAAGCTCGGCGTAAGCCACTCCTCCGACGAGAAGGAGAATGAGCCCAAGGATGAGTGCTGATTTTTTCTTCATCACAATATCTCCATTGTATGGAAAACAAGTTACAAGTGAAAGGGAAAACAAAAAAAGCCTCCCTTTCGGTTTGGCTTTCAACGTGCTGAAAAGCTGGGGGTACGATAACAAAGATGGCGCGAAAAGTCAACCGCCGTATCCGCTCGCGATACCAAGGAGAAAGATACTCACACTGATGACAGCAGTAAAACCGAGGAGGAATTTGAAAAATGTTTTATCGAATAGATCAAAGAGGTTTCTCATACTATGGCGAATGATTATTGTAAATAATTGACCTCGCGGAAAACGGTTTCATACTGGTCGATAGTGCGGGCGGCGTCGCGATAGCTGAGCTCGTACTTGGAGCCCTCGTGGGCGATGGAGTTGCGGACTTTGTGCGCTTCCCAAGCGTCGTTGATGCTCAAAATATCTCCCGGCTTCAAACTTTTCAACATGTCGCCGATGGTATTGCCCGGGCAGCCGAGCCGGTGGAGCACTTCGGCGAGGATATTGTCGGCTTCCAAAACCGCGAGCTTCCACTCGGGCGCGTTGCCACTCTCGAGATGAGAGAGCACGACTTCCCAACGTGGAGGATACGAAACCACCTTTTCTTTCAGGGGGCCGCGAAGAAGGGCTCGCCTCCGTTCTTCTGCCTCGGTGATTTTCGGGAAAAGAGTGACGATGCCAGCGAGAAAGATCATCGAAAGAAAAGCGAGGATAAATTTAAAAGTAATGAAAGTGCTACTGTTTGCAACACTTTCCGAAAAAGCTCCCGGGTTGTGAAAGGCTTCTCCGACTGACGCAGCAAAACGCGAGAGGTCGATCGGGAATGGAGGAAACGCCGTCTCGATGCCCGTGACGAGAGGAAGATTGCGTCGAGCAAAATTTTTGAAATTTTTGGGAAACATAAAGAGAGTCTAGGAATCTATCTCGGAAAGTTTTTTCAGCGCGAGCCCGATGGAGACAGAAAATTCCGGACCAGCCTCTTTGAGGAGCGGTGCGAGGAAAGCGGGCGTTTCGAGTTTGGAAAACGGATTGCCGAATACTGTTTCCGCATCGAGGAATTGTTTTGCGTACGCGGGCAGACCCTTTAGGAGCGCTCCCCCGCCAGTGAGGACGACTTTGCTCACGGTGCGATTGAACTTGCTTTGGTAGTTGAGAAGGACGCGGTTGGACTCGGCAAAGATGTAGCTCACGGAGGATTCGAGTACGGCGGAAACTTTTTTCGCATCTTCATCGCGGCCGAGGAGCCCCACATCGCGCTTGAGTGCTTCGGCTTTTGCCACGGTGATGTTGAGCGAGCGAGAAAGAGCGAGGGTGAGGTCTTGCGATCCACGGGAAATCATGTGCACACTTTTGATAATCCCCTGCTCCACGAGAGCGATCTTGGTCATTCCTGCGCCGAAGTCGAGGAACATGATGGGAGACATATCGTGGCCGATGGTGGCGCGAATGGAGCTGTACACTTCAATCTCGAACGAAACTTTTTCGATGCCGAGCTTGACTGCAACGTCCTGATATTTGTTGAGCACTTGGTTGTGGATAGCGACGATCATCACCTGGAGCTTGTCTCCGCGACGCTTTTCTTCATCGGTAGGCTCCTCGCCATTTTCGGAAGTAAATTCTGGCCGAGGGATGACCACCCAGTCGAGCGCGACTTCGGTGATGGGAACAGGAATATATTTTCGCGCCTCAATGGGAATAATTTCTGCGAGCTTGCTTTCATCCATAGCCGGCACTTCGATGAGAGTGAGGAGTGCAGCAGAGAGTGGCAGAGAGATGGAGCCGACTTTGGTGGTGACGTTGGCTTCGCGAAAAATATCTCGCCCCGCTTCGACGATCTTTTCTACGGGAAGGTTTGTCGCCCGCCCCACATCGAGCCCGGCGTATGGCCCGAGGGCGAGCTCGCCGTACGTCTCTAAAATGGCGCGCGATTGATCCTTGCGCACTTGTATGACTTTGATAAACGAAGAGCCGATGTCGAGGCCAAGGACACTTTCGTTTTTATCAAACATTTTTCCGACAGACCCAAAGAGTTCCCCAAACTTGATTCCAAGTGGCATAGTGTATTAGATTTATGGAGACATTATATCAGTTTGGTCACCTCGCGTCTATTATGGGAAGCTGGAAGATATGTTGAAAAAGATACTCTCAAATTTTCTCGACGCCCTCTTCCCCCGCTCTTGTGTCGGGTGTGGCGCCCCCAACGAAGATTTTTGCGTGTCGTGCCAGAGCCAGGCCAAGCCCGCCGGTGCACCAGATATCGCCGACACGTTTGCGGTGTGGTCGTACCAAGACACCTCTGTCCGCCGCGCCATACTCGACCTGAAATACCGTGGAGCGAAACGCCTCGCGAGTGTTTTCGCCACCGCGATGTACGACAAGCTTCTCGAAGAGCTTTCTGAGCGGGAGGTATTTTACAATCCCCTCTCATCAGCACAAGAAAAAATTCTCCTCCTCCCCGTCCCTCTCTCGAAAAAGCGCGAAAGAGAGCGCGGGTTTAATCAGTCGGGGATTATTGCCAGTGCCCTTGCGAGCCTCGACCCAGCGACGTTTGTGCTCAGCAAAGACGCACTCGTAAAATCGCGAGAGACTCCGCACCAGAGCTCGTTTAAAGATCGCGAAACCCGCCTAAAGAATCTCGCGGGCTCGTTTCAGGTTTCAAATCCCGAAGCCGTGCGCGGAAAAGTCGTCATTATTGTAGATGACGTCACCACCACGGGAGCCACGATAGCCGAATGCCGCAAAGTGCTCCTCGAAGCCGGGGCGAGGAGGGTGTATGGCGCAGCCGTGGCGCATTGAAAAACAAAATGGAAAAGAAAAAGAACTTGTGATAAAGTAGCTATGCGAAGCAATTTTGGAGACGTGGCTGAGCCTGCCCCGCCAAGGCGGGGTGAAGCCGAAAGCGTAAAAATTATTTGGAGACGTGGCTGAGTGGTCGAAAGCGCCTCACTGCTAACGAGGTAGGGTGCAAGCCCTCGCAGGTTCGAATCCTGTCGTCTCCGCCAAAGTTGAAAGG
>OFRM01000680.1_pt1 | contig 13347 bp, 8 predicted proteins | sample 1543101 | NCBI WGS metagenome assembly OFRM01 (sample SAMN07774223, study PRJEB24372) | wastewater metagenome | isolation source: Exp Tend VB 0WW | collected 2016-02
AACAAGAAGCAGTTCCGTGAGGCGCTGAAGAAGCCTGGCTCGTATCAGGTAGCGGACGTGTCCTTCATGGCCGCTGCGCAGTTTCCGGGGAACTTCAACCAGCAGGGCACCGGCAAGACCCCGGAGTGGATCGGTGCCGTGTGGGAGGCGGGGCTGGAGGACGGTGCCCACCTCGTCATCGCCCCGTCCGCCGCAGTGGACGGCACGTGGGAGCCGGAGTTGGAAGCGTGGCATGGCGACGCACCGAAGGACGTAGCGGTGTTTGCATGCTCCGGCAACCGGAAGGCCAAGGAGAAGAAGATCAAGGAGTTCTTTGCCAGTGACGCTCCGGTGCGCTGGCTCATCATCAACACTGAGATGGCAGCGTTCCGCAGGGATGCGTCCTGCACCTCTCCCTTCGTGATGACCGTGAAGGGCAAGAAGGCGGAGCACGCTTGCCGGTGCCGTGCCAGCCATGACCCGCACGACCATCTCGAGTGCCCCTACCCAGTGGTCCACGACCAGCAGTGGAGAACCATCTGCGTGGACGAGACGCAGAAGGGGTCGCTGCGGAACCACCGCACCATCACTCGCATGGGTCTGGATCAACTCAAGGCGGACAAGCGTTGCGCCATGAGCGGAACACCGTCGAAGAAACTGGGCGCTGACATCTGGGGCATTCTCAACTGGCTCCGACCGGACGTGTTCACGTCGTACTGGCGCTTCGCCGAGACCTACTTCCACATCACCGACAACGGGTTCGGCAAGCGTGTGGGCAAGTTGCGGAAGGACAAGGAGGAAGACCTCTACCGTCACCTGGCGCAGTACGTGTGCCGTCGTCTGAAGCGTGACGTGCTTCCGTTCCTCCCACCGAAGCAGCGCATCCTGATCTGGTGCCGCATGGGTCCGAAGCAGGAGAGGCTGTACCGGCAGATGGAGGAGGACGGTGCCGCACGCCTCGGCAACGAGGAGATCACGACGAAGGGCATCCTGGAGGAATACACTCGGCTGAGCCAGTTCGCCTCCTCGGTCTGCACGGTGCGGGACGGGAAGGTCGTGCCCACTGAAGAGTCGTGCAAGTTGGACGCCATGCTGGAGGTCATGCAGGACGGTGGCATGTTCACTGACGGCAGTGACGAGAAGCAGGTGGTGTTCAGTGAGTCACGTGAGATGATCGAACTGTGCGTCCGGGTGCTGCGGGGCAAGGGGCTGGAGGTGGACGTGATCAAGGGCGGTCAGACCCGCCAGGGCCAGCGCAGGGCCATCCGTGAGGCCTTCCAGCAGGGCAGCACGAGGGTCCTGTGCGTGGTCACGCAGGCCGGTGGCGTCAGCCTCACGCTGGACGCTGCGGACGTAGCGCACTTCCTGGATGAGTCCTGGGCCAGTGACGAGACAGAGCAAGCCGAGGACCGGCTGCACCGAGCCAGCCGAGTGCATCAGGTTCGCATCTACGTCTACCTCACTCGGGACACCATCGACGAGGAACGGCTGGACAGTGCGGACAACAAGCGTGACGCACATGAACGTCTTCTGAACCTCCGCAAGAAGATCCTGCAACGAGTACTCACGTGAGCGCACTCACGTATACGAACGTGTTCTCACTTGCGGGCTCACCAACCAAAGACCTTGGTAGAGATGGAATGACTGACACACAATGCACAAGAAGGTGCTCACACGTGTACGTGTGTCGTCTGTCAGACGTCTTGTCAAGGCCAGGCCGGGGAACGGCACGCTACGCACGTGAGCATCAGGTCGGGTCGAGCATCGAATAGAAACTTTGTGTTCGGGCTTGCGCCGAGGATGTGACGAGTAGTACCGTCACGTCACAGCAGTACCAACCGGAACCAACCAACAAGGAGCAGCGTCATGGCAAAGGCAGTGGAAGCGGAAGTCGAGGACGAGGGCGGTCTGCGCTCGCAGGTCTGGCGTCACGAGGCCTTCGTCGAGTGGTGCAACGAGCAGTACGACCTCAACCTCGACTCGCTCTCGGCGGCGGAGATCATCGCATGGTTCGCCGCCAAGCGCAACGAGTTCCGCAAGACCGACTTCTACACGGAGACGGTGGCGGAGCACGCAGCGCAGGTCGAGGCCGAGAAGGAGGCCAAGGCCGAGGCACGTGCGGCAGCCAAGGCGGAGAAGGGCGACAAGCCCGCCAAGAAGGCGTCGGCGAAGAAGGCCACCGCCAAGAAGGCCACCAAGGCGACCAAGACCGTGAAGAAGGCGGTCAAGAAGGCCAGCAAGGCGTCGGACGACAACCCGTTCGACTGAGCCCCTAGGCCGGACCCCGGCCAGCACCCCTCCGTTCGTGGGAGCGCACGAGACTCTTCCCCTCTTGTGCGTGCCCCTGTCTGGTGGCCCGTCGGTGCTGGTCGGTGGTCCGGTCTAGGCAAGACCCCGGAGGGTCGGAGTATTCTTCGCCAAGGGTTCGTCGCCCCTGCCGGATGCTCCGGCCCTTCGGACGATCCGGATGGGGTCGGTGCCTCGGGGTGTAGTGGGATCAAACTCACAAGCGCCTGACACTTCTACTTGGCACCGGCCCCTCCGCCCGTCTCCGCAGACCACACGTGCGAGACGGTTCACCAACCTCTCTGTTGCACCGCCAGTCGGCAGCCGGTACGGTGCCCAGCCCCACCGCAACGGCAGGCGGCGGGATGGCATTCACATGACGGGGAGAGGCAGTGGCAGATGCAACGGGGATTGAACTACTTCGCAACTCCGAGCGGGCAACCTGGCGACGGTGCCGCCAGAAGTGGGAGTGGAACTACCGACTGAGGCTGGCACCCGAGCGGGTCAAGGGTGCGCTCACGTTCGGCACGATGGTCCACAAGGCGCTGGAGGTCTACTACCCTCCGGGCCGCAAGCGTGGTCCGCATCCCGCTGGGGAGTTCAAGAAGTTGTACCTGGCCCGTCCCGGGGTCTTCGACCAATGGGACGAGGAGGGCAACAAGGTTGCGGCGATGGAACTGGGCATCGCCATGCTGGAGGGCTACGTAGACCTCTACGGTGCGGATGACACCATCGAGGTGGTCCAGCCGGAGATGTCAGTCCAAGTGGACGTGTACGACCGGCAGGGCAACTACCTCTGCACCTGGGTCGGGCAGACGGACCTCGTCTACTACGACCTCAGCAAGTCCACGAAGCAGCGCAAGGTCCTGAAGATCCTGGACCACAAGACCGCCAAGTCCATCGAGGACATGACGTCGGTCATCAGTGGCTACGGGGAGCAGGGCTTGTCCTACTACTGGGCTGCGGAACTCCACTTCCACCAGAACGGGATGCTGGCGGAGGACGAGCACATCAGTGGCGTGACCTTCAACTGGCTCCGCAAGGGGCTGCCGGATGACCGGCCCCGCAACGCTCAGGGCCATGCGCTGAACCAGCCCAAGAAGGATGTCCTGAGCGACGAGTGCGCACGGCTCGGAGCCATCCTGCCGAAGCGCCCCACGATGGATGACATGAAGGCTGCGCTTCGTGGCCTGAACGTCAACCCGGACCTCCTCGGGGAACCGGCCAAGCGCCAGCCCCGTCCGTTGTTCCACCGTGACCATGTGCCCTTCGGCCCGACGGAACTGGACTCCATCAACAAGCGCATCCGGGCTGAGGCGTGGGAGATCTCACAGGTCAAGCAGAACAAGTTGCCCATCTACAAGAACCCGACCAAGGACTGCAACTGGGACTGTCCGTTCAAGGACGCCTGTGAGATCCACGAGATGGGTGGCGACTGGGAGTCCGTCCTGGACTTGGAGTTCAATAAGTGGGATCCGTACGACGCCCACGAACTGGAAGAGGAGAAGGCACATGGCTAGACCGAAGTCCCTCCACCGAGTGCAGGATGCTGGGGACCTGTCCACGATCAACTTCCTGCTGTACGGTCATCCGGGCAGCGGCAAGACACCCCTCTGGGGTACCGGCGGCAAGTCCGTGCTCCTGCTGGACTCCGACAACGGGGATGAGTCCGCCAGGGCCACCGGGTCGGAGTGCGCCTCCATGCCGGTCACGGACTACGACGAACTCCGGGAGGCGTATGACTACTGCGAGAGTGGCGACGCCAAGAAGGACGGGTTCCGCTGGGTGGTGTGGGACTCCGGCACGCTGTTCCAGGACCGTGCGCTCATGGACGACGTCGTGGCGGATGCGCATGCGGAGAACCCCAACCAGGACCCGGACGTCCCCAGCCGCAGGGAGTACCTCCAGAACATGAACCGCATCATGCGATACGTCCGGATGTTCGTTGACATGGACATGAACTTCGGGCTGAGCGCACACGTGCTCATCGAGAAGGATCAGTTCGACAACTCCACCATCTGGATGCCAGCGTTCCAGGGAAAGAACATGCCGTCCAAGGTGTCCGGCTACATGAACGTCATCGGCTACCTGGGCATGGCAGAACTCAAGGACAAGACCAAGGTCCAGCGCCTCCTGACTCAGCAGAGCGGAAAGATCTTCGCTCGGGACAGGTTCATGGCGCTCGGCCGGTTCATGGACAAGCCCACGCTCCCCAAGATCGAGAGACTGATCAACGAGAAGCGTGAAGCAGATCGCAAGAAGCCTGTTGCCAAGAAGGCAGGGGCAACCAAGAAGGTGGCAGCCAAGAGGGCTGCCGCCACCAAGTAGAGGAGCAGCAACATGCCAGTCGTCAAGATGCGTGCAAGTGCGGATGACTTCGAGAACACCGGACAGGACCGGGGAGACTTCCTGGTCCCGCCGAAGGGCATGTACGTCCTGACCCTGAAGGAGTGCAACTCCGGCTACTCCAAGGACGACGACGGCAAGGCGGACCGCAAGCGGCCCCGGCTGGAGTGCGTCTGGGAGATCACCGGGAAGGGCCGGGAGAACGAGGAGGTCACGGAGAACTACGGCAACGTCTGGGACTACGTGTCCTTCAACGAGAAGTCCGGGTGGAAGCGTGCGGACTTCATGTACGCACTGGGCCTCGTGGACGAGAAGCCCGACGACGACATCGAGATGGACGTGGACACCGACGAGGTCGTTGGCACGCAGATCCTCGCACGGCTCAAGCACGAGAAGGGCCGCACTGCGGACGACGAGCCCCGAGCCAAGATCGCCAGCATGTTCCCGCTGAGCGATGCGGACGGGGACGACGCCTTCAGCGCAGCGAGCGACGAGGAAGGCAGCGACGCCGGCGACGACCCGTTCGGTTCGGAGGACGAGCCGGAGGAACCGGAGGCCGACGGTGTGGACGCCGATGCTCTCCGTGAAGAACTCGGTGAACTCGATCTCAAGGAACTCGGTGCCTACGCACGGGACAACCACGAGATCGACCCGACGGAGCACATCGTCAAGGGCAAGTCCGGAGCCAAGAAGGGCAAGGTGGACGTCGCCAAGACGCAGGCTGCGCTCATCGAGGCCATCGTGACTGCGGCTGCCGGTGACGAGCCGGAGGCGGACGAGGAGAACCCCTTCTAGGGGCCACCAGTCCAGCCCGAGACGTGGGGCTGGGGTGCTGCGCCAGGTTGCCGGTCTGACGGCGCTCTGGCATGCCACCAGGGCGCTGAGGCCATGCCCCAGCACCGTGAGCAGCGCACCCCGGCCCCACCCCACGCAGACAACGGGGAAGCATGGCGACGAAGACCGAGCGTTGGGCCGCTCGTCTTGAGCCGTACCTAGTCGGACGTCCGAACTCCAAGGGCGAGTGGAAGACTAGGTGTCCGCTCCACGACGACGACACACCGTCAGCATCAACGAACTTCGACAAAGGCATCTTCCACTGTGCCGCCGGGTGCGGAGGCTGCACCCTGGATCAACTGATGACCATGATGGACCGGGAGGACCGGGAGGACGACAGCGACGAGGAAGCGTTCTACAATCCGTTCGGGGATGACGCTGACGTCATTGACATCGCCAAGGCACGCACCGAGCGTGAGAACAAGAAGAAGAAGGTGCCGCTGAGCGAGGCCAAGGTGCGGGGCTTCCACGAGGCGCTCATGAGTGACGCCGAGGCGCTGGCAGCGTTCAAGAAGAAGCGTGGGCTCACGGACGCAACGATCAAGAAGTTCAAGGTGGGCTACGAGCGCCGAGCCAGCCGCTACACCATCCCGGTCTACGACGACCACGATGCGCTCGTGAACGTGCGTCGCTACAAGCCGGACGCAGAGGCGTCCCAGAAGATGTGGAACTGGGTCGGGTACGGCAGCCCTCCCCGGCTCTACCCTCAGTCCGAGATGGAGCACGACACCATCCTTCTGGTGGAGGGCGAACTGGATGCCCTCATCGCAATCCAGAACGGCTTCCACGCTGTCAGCGGGACGGGTGGCGTGATGCGCTGGGACCCGCAGTGGTCCAAAGAGTTCGATGGCAAGCACGTCTACATCTGCTACGACAACGACAAGGAAGGGCGCACCGGAGCGAAGAAGGTCAAGCAAGCGCTCAAGCGTCACGCTGCCAGCGTGGTCGTGCTCCCGGCGCTCGTTCCGGACGTGGAGAAGTCCGACATCACGGACTACTTCCTGAACGCTGGTACGGCCAAGGACCTCCGTGCGCTGATGAAGGCCACCGAGCCGGAGCCGGAGGTGGAGCCCGACGTCGTGCCGGAGGCGGACCCGGTCAGCGTCCAGGTCATCGGCAGCATGGACAGCCGTACGAACGGCAAGCCACTGACGATGGCTGTGACTGTGGTCGGCCGGAAGGACCCGACGTACTCGGTGCCCGAGCGGGTCCAGGTCACCTGCACGCTGGACGCTGGTCCCAAGTGCAAGGGCTGTCCGATGTTCACGGAGTACGAAGGTGAGCACGAGGTCCTGATCAGCAAGTACGACGTTCCCACCATCGCCAGGTTCATTGACGCCAAAGAGGATCAGGTCACGGAACTGCTCCGCAAGGAGGTCGGTGCCGTCAAGTGCTCACGCTTCGTGGCAGAGAAGCCGAAGGCCAACCTGACGGTTGAGGAACTGTTTGTGATGACGTCAGTGGACCAGCGCACGCTGGAGGGTGCGGACTACACGCAGCGGCGCATCTACAACGTGGGCAGTGACGGCAAGACCGCAACCAACATCGCAGCCAACGTCATCGGCACCACCTGGCCGAGCCCGAAGGACCGGCGCAACGAGTTCTTCTCGTGGCACATGGAGGAGGCCACCACCTCAATCGACAAGGTGGAAGTCACTCCGGCCATGATCAAGCAACTGAAGAAGTTCCAGCCGAAGGGGAAGCAGACGTCGCTGGACAAGTGCATGGAGATTGCGCTGGACCTGAGCGAGACCGTGACCAAGATTCACGGCAGGGAGCGCATGCACGTGGCGTTCGACCTCGTGTGGCACAGCGCCATGCGCTTCCCGTTCGACGGCAAGATGATGACACGAGGCTGGCTGGAGTTCATCGTGGTCGGGGAGACCCGCACCGGCAAGTCCGAGACGGCGCAACGGCTGGCGGAGCACTACGGACTCGGGCATGTGGTCGGCTGCGAGGGTGCCACCTTCGCCGGGCTGGTCGGTGGCGTGAAGCAAGTGGGCCAGTCGTGGACGGTGCAGTGGGGAGAGATCACCATCAACGACCGGAGGCTGGTCGTGCTGGACGAGGCGTCCGGGCTCAGCCAGGACATCATCTCGCAACTGAGTGACATCCGGACACGTGGCGTGGCGCAGTTGACCAAGGTGGAGACCAGGCAGACCAATGCCCGCACACGGCTGGCCTGGATCAGCAACCCACGCAAGTCCAAGTTCGTTGACGAGAAGCGTGTGGACGGAGTGGACCTGCTGGAGGACCTCATCGGTAACCCGGAGGACATTGCACGGTTCGACTTCGCCATGAGCGTTCGGGCGGACGACGTTCCGTCCAACAAGGTCAACAATCCGGAGGTGTCCCTGCGCCCTCCCCGCTACTCCGCAGAGGACTGCCATGCGCTCGTGCTGTGGGCATGGTCCCGCAAGCCGGATCAGATCATGTGGCAGAACGACGAGGCGTACCGGGAGGTCTTTCGGGCTGCTGACTGGCTCGGGAAGCGGTACGTCGGACATCCTCCGCTCATCCAGCGCACGAACGTTCGGGAGAAGGTGGCACGGCTGGCGGTGGCCTTCGCCATGCGGACGTTCAGTACGGAGGACGGGGAGATGGTCATCGTGACCCGTCAACACGTGAAGGACGCCACGAACTTCCTGGACAAGTTGTATTCGTACGACAACTTCGGGTACCGACGGATGTCCAAGCGTGAGCACAAGAACAGAGAGATCGCCAGTGCCGCCAAGCCGGCGATCAAGAAGTACCTGATGTCCAAGCGTCGTCTCCTGGAGTTCCTGTTGGACCGCAGAGGGAGTTCCTTCCGTGGTCAGGATCTGGAGGAAATGGCGCTCATGCAGCGGGATGAGGTAAACGCTGTGCTGGGCAAGTTGAGCGACGCAAAGATGATCAGCAAAGAGAAGTCCCAGATCGTGCTGGAGCCAGAACTCCAGGAACTCTTGAGGGAGATGGACAAGTGAAGCCAATCGCAGTTCTCGGTGTCGGACCGGCTGGGCTCATGGCTGCGCACGCAGTTGCGCTCCGGGGCTTGCCAGTGGTGTTGATCAGCAAGGGCAACGACAGCGGAGCCCCGCTGCGGTCCCGACTGGGAGGCGCTCAGTTCCTCCACGCTCCGCTGCCGATGGTCAACCAGGCGGACCAGCCGGACGCAGTGATCCAGTACGTGCTGAACGGAGACACGGAGACCTATCGGCAGAAGGTGTACGGGGACGACCCCAACGTGCCCTTCGTGTCCATGGACGGACTCGTGGACGAGCAGACGCAGGAGGCGTGGAACCTCATCGCCACCTACGACCGGCTGTGGGACCTGCTCAGTGCGGACAAGGCCACCGTCGTGGACGTGGGTCCGGCGTGGCTGGACGAGGCCATCGAGAAGCAGTGGTTCGACCGCATCATCAGCAGCATCCCCGGGATGTCCATCTGCCGTGCGCATGCTGGCATGAGTAACGAACTGCACCACTTCATCAGTCAGTCGGTGCGCATCCTTCCGGAGTGCGTGCTGGACGGCATGCCGGACAACACGATCGTCTACGAGGGCACCACGGATCGGTCGTGGTACCGGACCAGTCGCCTGTTCGGTGTGGGCGGTACCGAGTGGTCCAACCTGGCACCGGACCCCGGCAAGATGTTCGCCAGCGACCTCGTGAACGTGAAGAAGCCTCTGCGCACGAACTGCACGTGCTACCCGGACATCCTCCGGGTCGGCAGGTACGGGGAGTGGCGGAAGGGTGTGCTCACCCACGATGCGTTCACGAGGGTGATGGAGAGTTTCTGATGCTCTGTACCAAGTGCTTCGCTCCGGTCAAGCCGGTGGCAGCGGTCGACATCGACGGGACGTTGGCTCAGTACCACCGTCACTTCCTGGAGTTCGCCAGCGCCTACTACGACCAGCCGATGGACCTGCACTACGACGGGTCGGTGCCACTGAACGTGTGGATGGAGCGGACGCTTGAGGAGTATCGGTCGTGCAAGTTGGCGTACCGGCTCGGCGGCATGAAGCGTGTGATGCCCGCATACGGCAAGCCCAGCGTCCATCTGGAGATGCTGCGGAGGCTGGGAGTGGAGTTGTGGATCACCACCACCCGTCCGTATCTCAAGTTGGACAACACCGATCCGGACACACGTGAGTGGCTCCGTAGGCACGGCATCCTCTACGACGGGCTCATCTACGACGAGGACAAGTACGCAGTCCTGGCGGACATCGTGGGCACCAGCCGGGTCATCGGTGTCGTGGATGACCTTGCAGAGAACTACGACCGGGCTGCGGACCTGGGGCTGCACCCCATCCTGATGTCACGCACTCACAACCGAGGGGATCGCCGGCCAGTGGAAGTGTCAAGCGTTCAGCGTGCGGTGGGCATGCTGTACGTCCGTGCTCGTAGATGGGAAGAAGCCAATGCTGACGAGTGAACAGCGCAAGAGGGCTTACGCCTTCTTGAGTGCCATGGACATCATGCCAACGGAAGAGGCTCTCGAGCACTTGGAAGTGCTCATGGAGGTCATGGCGCTGTACGAGAGCAGGACTGAGGCGTATGGACAGATCTGGAAGCAGTACGGGGCACTGAGCAACCTCCTGAGCGCAGCACGCAAGACGGACCGCACGATGGAGACGTGGTGGCATGACCCCGGCGACGTGCCCCTCATGCACAAGGACGCTCTGGATGATGCGCTGGACAGCATCAACTACTTCGTGTTCTTCATTCGCAACGTGCGTGCCATGAACATCACTGGCACCGTACCGAAGCGTCCGAAGGCTCCGTTCTAGTGAGCGAGTTCGTCAGCCTCCATCACCACAGCACCTTCTCCTACCTGGACGGGTACGGCACCCCGGCGCAGCACGTAGCACGTGCGGCGGACCTGGGCATGCCCGCACTGGCGCTGACCGAGCACGGCAACGTGACCAGTCACGTGCAACTGGAGCAGGCTGCGATGGACGCTGGCGTCAAGCCCATCTTCGGTGTCGAGTTGTATACCGGAGCCGTCGGTGAGTTCAAGACGCAACGAAAGAATCATCTGACCGTACTAGCGGAGGACCAGAATGGATATCGAAATCTCCTCAGGGTCGTCAGCCGAGGATGGGCGGAGGGCTTCTACTACGAGCCGACCGTGGACGGTGCGATGCTGCATGACCACCGAGAAGGGCTGGTCGTACTCTCTGGTTGCTCGGGCTCCCTACTCGCAACTTCACTTGTCGGTGGCAAGAACGTTGACCCCAAAGATGCAAGTTTCAAGAGGGGACTTGACGTTGCGGTGCGGATGCGTGAGGCCCTCGGTGACAGTTTCTATCTGGAGGTTCAGGCTATTCCTGAGTACCAGAAGACACACACGATCAACCCGCAGGTCGCTGAACTGTCACATCAAACAGGGATCCCCCTGGTAGCGACGCTGGATGCGCACTACACGAAGCCGGACGAGATGGAGATGCAAGCCATCCTTCACAACGTCCGTGGCATGGACAAGAAGACCACGGAGGACAAGGCGCAAGCGTGGTCGGAGCGCAGCCAACTGGCACCTGTCACTGACCGCGAGGTGTTCGACCGTCTGCGTGCCACCGGCCTGAGCCGTGCGGACTGCATCCAGGCGATCATGAACAGCAAGGTGATCGCTGACCGCTGCAACGTGACGCTCCCGAAGGTGGAGAACCTCCGCTACCCGCTCCCCGCAGGCTACGCCGATCCGGTGTCCCTGTTCCGCAAGTGGCTCAACGACGGATGGTCGTACCGGGGCATCAACAAGTTCCCGGACAAGAAGCGGTACCACGAACGTGTGCTGTACGAAGCAGACCTCATGGAGCAGAAGGAGTTCATCGACTACTTCCTGATGGTCAGTGACATCGTCAAGTTCGCCAAGGACTCCGGCATCCCGGTGGGGCCAGCCCGAGGCTCCGCCGCTGCGTCCCTCGTGTGCTACCTGCTGCGCATCACCGAGGTCAACCCGATGCTGTTCCCGACGCTGCTGTTTGAGCGCTTCATCGACATCAACCGACACGACCTTCCGGACATTGACCTGGACTTCGACGACGAGCGTCGGTGGGAGGTGCGGGAGTACGCAGTGGGCAAGTACGGAGAGGACCGTGTCGGCAACATCGGAACCTTCGTGCGCTACAAGGGCAAGAACTCCCTGGACGATGTGCAACGTGCCATGTACCCGGACCGCTGGGACGTGAAGGAAGCCGTCACCACCATCAAGGACATGCTCATCGAACGGTCCTCCGGAGACCTTCGTGCCTCCGCAACCATCGAGGACACGATCGAGATGTTCCCGAAGGTCAAGGAACTGTTCGACAAGTTCCCGATGCTGTACCAGGCGCTCAAGTTGGAGGGCAACGTCAAGCAGATGTCTGTCCACGCTGCTGGGCTGGTCATCAGCAACAGTCCACTGAGCGACTTCTGCGCTATCTACACACGAGAGGATTCCAAGGGCAGGCTCCAGCAAGTGGTCAGCCTGGACAAGTACGACGCTGAGTACCTGAACGTTCTCAAGTTGGATGCGCTGGGCCTCAAGACAATGGCACAGATCCGCATCGCACTGGAACAGATCGGCATGACGCTGGAGGAGTTGTACGAGATCCCACTGGACGACCCGGAGACCATCCGTGGGTTCCAGGAAGGTGACGTCGTTGGCATCTTCCAGTTCGACGGACGTGCGATGCGCTCGGTCAACCAAGGTGTCGTGCCGGACAACTTCACGGAGATCGCTGACGTCAATGCGCTGGCTCGTCCCGGCCCGCTGCACTCCGGCGCTACCGCTGAGTACATCGACATCAAGCACGGACGCAAGGCAGCGATCCACTACCACGAGATCATCGACAACATCACGCAGCACACGCAGTATCAGGTCGTGTACCAGGAGCAGATCCTTCAGGTCGTGCGGGAGTTGGGGAACTTCTCGTGGGAGGAGGCTGCACGCATCCGCAAGATCATCTCCAAGAAGCGTGGTGAGCAGGAGTTCAATCGGCAGCGTGGGAAGTTCATTGAGGGTGCGAAGACGCACGGCATGGATGCGGACGAGGCCGGACGTGTCTTCAACATGCTGGCGACGGCTGGCGCCTACGCCTTCAACGCAGCGCACTGCGTCTCCTACGGGATGCTGGCCTACTGGACCATGTGGCTGAAGCGGAACCATCCGCAAGCGTTCTACGTCGGTGCGCTGCGCAAGTGCGGCACGGACGAGCCCGGTCGTGCTCGGCGGGATCAGTTGTTGCGTGACATGAACCGCAAGGGCATCCCGATGCTCCCGCTGCACATGAACCGCTCCCAGTCCTCCTGGTCCGCAGACGGCGACGGCATCCGCCCAGGCTTCGAACAGATCAAGGGCATCGGTGACAAGACCGCCGGTGTGCTGCTGCGCATGCGGGAGCAGGCTCCGTTCACTGACTGGAAGTCCGTGCAGAAGGCCAAGGGTGTCGGGCCGAAGACCATCGAACTGTTCAAGGAGTTCATGGCGGACCCGGACCCGTTCGGTCTGCTGAAACTTCGTGCCAAGTTGGACGAGGTGCGTGCGCTACTGCGGAAGGGCATGGACGACGGGTCGGGTGTCTACTACCTGCCGGAGCCTACGCACACCTCCGCAGAGGTGCCCTACGAGCGCACCGAGGACCACGTGGAGGTCGTGTGGCTTGGCGTGGTCAAGGAGCGCAACCTGAAGGACCTGTTCGAGTTGCACCACTCCAAGACCGGCGAGGTGCTCAACCCGGACGACGTCAAGAGACCTGACCTGAACGAGTGGGTGGTCATGCTTGGCGAAGATGACACGGACATCCTGACGGTGACCGTGGGTCGTTGGAAGTACAGAGAGTGGAAGGAGGACGTTTGGAACATCCGGCCGGAGCGTGACCTCGTGTTGGTACGAGGACTCAAGTTGAAGGACCAGACTCGGAGGGCTGTGTACGTGAAC
>OFRM01000682.1_pt1 | contig 13340 bp, 4 predicted proteins | sample 1543101 | NCBI WGS metagenome assembly OFRM01 (sample SAMN07774223, study PRJEB24372) | wastewater metagenome | isolation source: Exp Tend VB 0WW | collected 2016-02
TTCTCTTAGGTATTACAATGAAGATCACAATGATAGATAAGCCAGACATTATACAAGGTAAGATTCTAAACTTAGACACCCACTACTCCTTACTTGGAGAGAGGGACTTAACTTATCTGGTGAATGGAGATGTTCAAGGACAAGAAGGAAACAACAATTCTTGGTTTGTACAAAATCAACTAAGTAACGCTTTGTGTTTTGAGTTTCCTGAGAACTATGTTCTTAATGGGCCTGGTATTCAAATGAATCAATTTGACTATGCTTTGTTTTTTGTAATTGAAGGAGATGAACCAAGTAGTGAAATAGGAATCTGGAACTCTAAGAACTGTACTTATGAGGTTTATGTAAACGATCCTTGTCTTAACTTTAATAAAAACTATCCTGTTAGAGGTGCTTACAAACACCTAAACAATAGTAATGAAAGAACAATCTATTTTATAGATGGGTACAATCCTAACAGATATTTAATCCTCAAAGAAGATGGTTCTTATCCTTTAGTTTATGAAGGCTCTAAATGTGAAACTTGTGACTATGAAGAACATAACAGATTAGATTGTGACCAAATCAGAATTAATAAACTGTTCACACCTCCTTGTTTAACCCTGACAGATAACAGAGAAGGTCAACTTCAAACAGGTGTTTATCAAGTAGGTGTTGCTTATTCTGAAGACAACTTGGTTTTAACTGATTATTACTTTAGTCAAGCAGAAAGAGTATTCTCTGAAAATTCCAACATAGGTTTTACTGTAGATATAGATTGTATTGATACTCCTTTTGACCAGTTTTCCTTGGTACTCATAAGTAGAACCAAAGAGAACTCTTTAGTTATTTATAATTTAGGGTTCTATTCGGTGGCTAATGGTAAAGCGGTAATTACTAATTTAGACAATGCTACTATTTTAGATACCGCTTCTGCTTTAACTAAGAGACCTATCTATGATTACTCTCAACACATAGCAACTAATGGAGAGACCTTACTCTTAGGTAAACACCAAACTATAGAGCCTCTTAATTATCAGCCTCAAGCCAACAATATTGTTGTTAAGTGGCAAGAAATTAAAGTTCCTAAGAACAGGGCTTATTTATATCCTTCATTCCTTAGAGATGAAGTTTATAGTGTTAGTATAGAACCTTTTGATAAACTTGCTAAAAGTAGAGGGGTGTTTCATATTCCAGGAAGAGCAGCAACAGAAGATGATTTATTACCTATACCTGAAGAAAACGATATCTACGAAGATGGGGGTTGTAATCCTATTCCTACGTTTGTATGGCAAGTAGAAAATACTGCTACACTAATATTTGAGCAAGAGACAAATTGCATGGATTGCTCTGGTGAAACTGTCAGTAAGGAGGGATATATGGCTTATTGGGAAGCCGAAAACTTGACTTATCCCAATGATGAAGAAGTATGGGGAGATTTAGCATGTCAGCCTATAAGACATCATAAAATGCCTTCTCATAATCTCACGCATATTCACGATGATTTTGAAATAGTTACAACAGATGTTTTAGGTATAGAAGTACCTACAAGGATTATTGATCCTGAATGTGTTAATGTTCTAACAATAAAATTAGAAAACATAGAACACCCAATTACTGATGGAGTTTACGATCAGAACATTGGCGGCTATAGAATTTTAGTAGGAGACAGAAACGGAAACAAAAGTATTTTACATAAAGGATTGATCTTTAACTTAAGAAGAGAAATACTTGATCCTTTAATTGAAACAGAAGAAATTCTGTTTCCTAATTATCCTTTTAATGACTTACATGAAGACGTTTTTTTAACAGAAACTCAAACACCTTCTGATCCCGAAGATTCTATACCAGAGACTCCTTTACCTTCTTATTATTCAATTCAGCAATTTACTTATCACTCACCTGATATTCACTTCAGAGAAACCCAACAAGAAATAGGAACTGAAATGAAAATCTATGGAGATGAAATAGGATGGATAGAAGGCTCTTACTCAGATGTATATAAGCATCCTCCGGGAGTGTTCGGAGTTCCTTTAGAAGATACTAACTTTAGATTTGATTATGCTGCTCAATCTAATAGCATTGCTCATTATTCTAAATTTACTTCATTTGCTGATGCTTATCAGTCAAGATTTCAAATTACTGATTCACAGTTTCTTTTACCAGTAAGACAAATTACAGGTGATGGTTGGAGACTCAACAACTATTTAAGGGAGTCTTCTTATTATCTAAGAACTGGAAGAAACGTACCTACTCCTAATTCTGTAGACACCACAAGGGTTTTAGCATCAGAGGTAGGATATTCAGGACAAGAAGAATTGCCAACTTATAATTCTTTTGATTCAGTAACAAGAGACGCAGGTGTTTCTAATATACAGGCAGTATCTCAATATGTAGGTATTAAGATTAAACAACCTGACCAATATGGCTCACTTGAACAAATAAGATACAGACCTGTAACTTGTATTCTTCCTGTGGAAGACCCTTCAGGATGTCCTACTTGTGATCCTTCAGGTGAAATAAATTATCCTGATGGAAGTCCTTTATTCTATTCTACTGATAAGGTGTACGGAGGTGATGTCTTTATTACTAAGCATTCTTTAATAAGGAAGATGCCTCTCTTTACTGAATGGCTTTATGACGTACCAGAAACCACAGAGATAAATTATCGTAAATATAGAAATGTATGGTTTCCAAGATTTTGGTATGATAATTCTACAGAAGTAGATGATTTAGTAAACTTAGATGGAACAGTAGATATAGATGCGAGTCCAGATGGTGTAAAACTTGCGGGTAAGTTTTATGTCTTTGTAACAGGTGTAGTAGATTATTTTTGTGAGAGTGAGTTTATAGGAGATTTCAGAGAAAAAGACTTTACTCCTAATGGTACTTTTTATCCTGAGGCTGTTTTAGAAGATTTGGTAAGAAGTGATAAAATTCCTTTAGATAATAAGTATCTCTACAATTTTATTCTCTTAAACAACGAGTTAGAAAGACTTTATCAGAACTTAAATCCAACAAGCAGTGATTCTGACTATACTGTAATTTATTCTCAAAAGGATGATTTTCAAACACAAGGAGACCCTTGGTTGCAATTTCTTCCTTTGAACTATACTATTCTTCCTCGTATTTATGGGCAGTTTACAGGGATTCACTACACTGATAACTATTCTATCTTCTTCATTTTCGAGAATGAAATACTTTATTCGCAAGTTTACTTTACTCAAACTACAGACCAAGGAAACAAAATCCTTCTAAACCAAGGAGATATATTTTCTAATCGTCTTACTAAGTTGAGTAATGAATACACGGGTTTCACAGGAAGTGTTGACCCACTCTCTTTTATTAATACGAGGTTCGGAACATTTTTCGTAGACAGGTATAGAAAGAAAATATTCAGATGGACAGGTAAGTTAGATGACGTAACTAATAACATTTCATCTTGGTTGAATAATTACTTGACAGATGATTTGCCTACTTATAAAGATTCTATAATTACTGTCTTTGATAACTTTACAGAAAACCTGTATATTGCAGACAGAATTCAAGACAGAAAAGAAGATAGATGGGGACTTATATATAAACCTAAACTTGAAGGAGTAGTATCTTTCTTTACTTGGGTTCCTGATTGGATGTTTACTTTACCTAATAACTTTGCTTCATCAGACTCTTCTGGAATATGGACTCATAACGATAAGTTTAGTTACCAACAGTATTATGGAGAACAACATGACTTTGAAGTAGGGCTTTTAATCAACAATCAGTTTGTAAATAAAGAATTACAAAGTGTAGAATTGTTTTCAGAGTGGATTAAGTATTCTAACTACGGAGAACCTATTTATGTAAGAACAGAATTCTTTGATGAGTTACTTGCCTATAATAATGTAGGTTCTACAGGAACAATGACAATCCAGTTAAAGGATAAGAAGAACCCACAAACTATTCAGAACAATAAAAACAATCCTACTATTATAGAAGTAACTCAAGTTAATGATTCTGTTTACAGATTTAACAAGTTAGAAGATTTCAGAACTCCTTCTACTAACGAGACCTTACCTATGATTCAGTGGGAAAACAATGGGATTCAGTATTCAGCAGTAGGTACTGACATAAATATAAACCCAAGAGACAGAGGTACTCTTAAAGGAAAGTGGATTAAACTACATCTGATAAGTAACTCAAACAGTGAACATAAAATTCTTGTACAATTAGTAGTTCCTAACAATGACGAAACAAAAATATAAACTAAGCAAAAGAGCACAGGAATATCTAAAGGCTCAAGGAGGATTACAAGTTCCTTATGAATATCCTTATCAGGATAATACTTCTCCTTTTGACTTAGGGCAAATAGACCCTTCTCTTTTTCAGGCGCAACAGAACCAAATGGTTAAGCCACCTCAAATAAGTCAGGGTATTCAACAACCTACATCTAACGTAGGTAACATCTTAAGTACTGTTGGTGAAGGTATTCCTTTGGTAGGTTCTGCATTAAAATTAGGAACAGGAATTTATTCCTTAATTCAAGCAGGTAAAGAAAAGAAAAAGGCTAAGAGAATGGAAGTAAATGCTCAAAGAGACTTAGAGAGAAGAATGAAAGAAAGTAGAGAGAACGACTTCTATTACACAGGTCAGACATCAGGAAACTATTCTGATTATAATAAGAAAGGAGGATTGGTTTATCAACAAGGCGGGTTCATAGATTTCTATCAGAACCAAGAACAACTCAACAAGCAAACTCAAAACATCTGGGCAGATTATTATGACCAGTATGTAGATAACCAAAAGGCTAAAGCACAACAACTTAAACAAGAAGGTTTGTCAAATACCATTGGAGGAGGTTTGGGACTGGCTTCTTCTGTTCTATCAATGGGAATGATGAAAAGAGGCGGTGTTTTATCTAAGGCTCTTAAATATCAAAATGGAGGAGAGTTTGCTAAAGGGTTTTTAAATACCAGTCCTATGGTACGAAGTACTACTCAAACTACTTTGTCAAACTTAAATCCCGAACATTTTAACATGTTTCATCCAGATACAGTAACAAATGAAAGTATAAACAGAGATAGAGAGGCTTATATTTGGAACTATAAGAAAAATAATCAACCTATGTTTGATTTGATTATGGGAAGAGACCCTGAAAAAATTAGAATAAAACCTTATAGAGCGTTTGATAAGAGTTTAAGAATGAAACAAGACGGAGGTATGATGGAAGAATCAAATGAAGATTTATACTCTGCTGATTTTCAAAGTCCTGTTCAAAATAATCAGCAAGATACTCAATCTTATTTCACAGAAATAATGAACAAGTATCAGGCTTTAGACCCACAAGGTTCTTTAGAGAACAAAGCAATGAGTTGGATATTTGAGGAGGAACAAGAACCTAAAAGATATAATATATCAGATGTGTTTGGTTCTCAACAAGAACTACCTGTTCAACCAGTAATTCAAAAGTTTAGTGAATTAGGTATTGGAATAGGAAGTATTAATACAGGAACTCATAACACAGGTTCTAAACATTATTCAGGTAAAGCATTTTATATTCCGGGTAGTAAAAATGGAGGTAAAGAAGGGTTGAGAAAAATATACGCATTTCTTAATTCACCAGAAGGTAGAGCACAATTTCCTAATATTAAAGTAATAGATGAAATTGATGCTTCTGCTGGTAAGGTAGGAGATGCGAATCATATTCATGTAGAATTACTAAATTAACAAATCATGACAAACTTAGAACTATTAAAAAAGACAATGGCTAACAAAACCTCTACTACTTCTACCTCAACTAAATCTAACTTTCTATCTGATAAGATTATCACTCTTCTGAATTATAGAATCAACCAAGAAGAAGAAAGTTCTCGTATTTATAAATCTATGTCTATCTGGTTAGATGACAAAGCATATTTTAATGCAAGTAAACTTTGGGACAAGTATTCTGGAGAAGAACTTAAACATGCTGATTGGGCAAGAGAACATTTGCTCTCTTTTAATATCAGACCAGAGACCCAACCTATTAATGCAGTACCTAATGAATTTAGTGGGCTTGATGATATTATTCGTAAGACCCTTGAGCACGAAACTATGGTTACTAATCAGTGTAAAGAACTTGCTAAAGCAGCACAAGATGAAGGTGACACTTTGACATATACTCTTGCTCATAAATACTGTGCAGAACAGGTTGAAGAGATGAAAAAATCTTGGGACTTGATTACTTTACTTGAAGTGTATGGTACAGAGAAACTTGCACTTGCTTTGCTTGACCATGAACTTGAAAATTATCTTTAATTAATATGGACAAAGTATCTAAATTGGGTTTTTCTAAAAACTCACCTTATAAGAACAGAAAGAAACTTAAAATAAATTCTTCAGATATAACAATGAAGGATACTGAGTTTCCTTTACTTGGAGTTTCAAACCAAGGTGAAACCCAATTGATGTTACCTGGACAAAATTATAATTTCAAAAACGCAGATTTTGTGATGGAATACAAACTTAAACAAGGAGGATATGTAAATCTTCTTCAGAATTACTTACCTACTATTCCTGAGAACCAACAGGATGAACTTCTTGATACTCTGGATGCACTTCCAGAACAAGAAAGATATGATGCTTTAGAAGAGTATATGAATGGAGGCTGTTATAAGTGTGGAGGTAAAATGAAAGAAGGTGGTAACTGGATTCAAAAAGCAGTAAAACATCCAGGTAGATGTACTCCGGGCAGTCCTAACTATGATTGTCCAAAAGGTAGTCCTCAATGGAACTTGGCACAGACTTTTAAGAAACATCATGGATTTCATCAAGAAGGCGGACATACTCCTACTTATCCTGAATTAGGTCAAGGTAATGTAGAAGTAGAAGACCAAGAAACAGTTAAAACTCCAGATGGAAAACTGTTTAAGTTTGAAGGAGATACCCACGAACAAGGTGGTATTCAAACACAACTTCCAGGAGGAAGTATAATTTTCAGTGACCATATCAAAGCACCTCAGAACATAACAGAACTTGTACTTGGAAGAAAAACTAATAAGAAATACTCTTATGCTGATCTTTCAAAGAAGTTTCCAACTCAGAAAAGTTTGAACACTTTAAAGAATCCTGACTCTGACCAATTTGAGACTAACACAGCAGAACTAACTCTTAATAAGAACCAAGCAATGTTAGATACTATATTCTCTGCTCAAGAAGCAGAGAAGATGCAAAAGAGTAATAAGAAGTTTCAAGACGGAGGTATGACTCCAGATTTTTCTACATCTCCATTTGATAATGATTCATTTCCTTATGTAAATCAAAGAGAGGATTATGAGCAGGGCAAGTCTAATCTTCCTGTTGTGGATTATTATACTTATTTAAAAGAACTTCCTAATAGAACTAACCTTGATCCTGGTTATGAAGATGTAGGTAAGAGTTATCCTTTTGATTCTGGTAGAGGAAGTGTTGCTAAATATCTATTTGAACCAGATGGTCAACCTAAAACAGTATCTTCAGCAACACCAACTGTTCAAACAAAAAAACCTACAGGTAAAGGTAGACCTGTTAAAGCATCCGCTCCTGTTCCCATTGAAGATAATTTTAAAGCAAGTGTACCTTTACCTTTTGATCCTCTTCCTCAAAGAGACTTGAGTTCTATACAACTAAGTTCAATAAATCAAAGAAATCCTTTTGAAAAAAATCAGGCTGTATCTGATACTGAGATGAATTCTGATACTGAGAACTATCCAGGATTTGCAAAGAGCAGAGGTAAAAGTAAGTTTGGAATCAATCCTAAACTTGCTGGTACTATTATGGACATAGGTCTTGCTCTCAGTGATAACTTAAATGTAGAGGCTCCAATTCTGTTTAACAACAAGACTTATCCTCTTTTTAACAGGTTTGTAAATTTTGATAACAAAGAACCCGGAAGGAACTTATCTCTTTCTGTACAACAGATTCAGAACTCTAATATGCCTGAACAAGTTAAACAAGCACAAATTGCTCAATTAACTGCTCAAGCAAATGAACAACAGTCTCAAGTAGATTTTGGTAATCAACAGAGGTATGAACAAAAACAAGAAAGAGACATTAACAAACTGCAACAATACCAAGATAGAAATACTCTGGTAGGTAATCAAGACCTTGAAAACTACTTACAAAGAAAAGGTAGAGTTGAAAGTTTAAAGAACGAGTTTAAAGCAAGAAGAAAATCTAATATTGTAAACTCTATTAGAGGATATGCTGATTATGCAGATACTTTGAATCTTCAGAACCAAATCTATGCTGACAACTATAGAGTAAATCCAATTACAGGTAAAGTAGATTTCACTGGTTCTAAACAAGACCCTTTGAAGCAACAAGAACAATTAATGCAACAGTACCAACAGAATGTACAAAATCAGATATCTTTGCCTAATGGAGCAACTCTTACAATGCTTGGAGGAGATACTGCAATTGTAACTGATGCTAACGGTAAAACAGATATAGTAAAAATAAAATAATATATAAATGGCTGAATTTTATGTTTCACCATACGTAGATGGACTTGCGTTACCAAATTATAAACAGCAGTCTTACGACACTACGTTAGAGATACAATTGCTACAGAAGCGTCAACAAGATTATAATGTTGTACTTCAGAGAATGTCTAACTTGCAGTCTGCGGGACTTAACATATCTATGCTTAATCTAAAGGGTAAAGAGAAGTTAGATCAATACAACACAGAGATCAATGAGATGCTTAGTCAGGACTTAGGAGACCTTAGTGATGTGTCAGTCCAGAGTCAGGTAGCAAGTATGTTTAACAAAATTTCAAATGACGCAGATTTAAAGGAAAGGTCTAAATTATCTAAACACTATCAGGGTCAGTTAGATAACATAGAAAGAATGCGTAGTGCTAAAGACCCTACTAAAAGCGGATACAACTCTGTTAACGAAACTGTATTTAGAAAGTGGGAAGGTGGTCTTGAGGATTTTATGTTGGCAGATGATATCACAGGATTTAACCAGAAGGTTCAATCTTATACTCCTTATAAAGACATAGATCAAAAACTGGTAAATCTTACTAAACTTCTTCACGAAGAAGAAAGTACTGTTTTAGCACCTTCTTCTACTGGTTATACTTTATTAGAGTCTGAGAAAGGAGTAAGTAAAGATAGAATCAGAACTCTTCTCCAGAGTACTTTAGACCAAGACGAGTTAAGTCAAATGGAAATCTTGAGCAAGTATAGAATCCTTCAGCAGGGTTCTGATACAGGTGCTATTTATGACTCTTATAATAACTGGATTCAAAAAGAAAACCAATACACTAAGAATGAACTTGCTAAGGCTAAGGCTTATGTAGAACAATTTAATCCTAAGAACTTAGACCCCAAACTCAGTAAAGAAGAAAGGGCTACTAAAGAAGCACAATATCTTACCTTACAACAACAGTATCAAACTCAAGAACAAGAACTAAATAGAAAATTGGCTCGGCAAACTGTAAGCACCTTAAGTAAAGAAGAGTGGATGAAAAAGAGTCCTACAGAGATTCTTCCTTATGTAAACCAAATGACTACTGAAAGTTATGTAAATGGAATAGCAGATTCTTTAGCGTGGAAAAACCAAGTCAAGAAAGTAGGAACTGACGAAGCATATTTTGCTAATCGTAGATTAAATATAATGGAAGAGAGATTGAATTGGGACAAACAAATGGATCAGGCTAAACTTGCTTTGGATTATGAAAAGATGAAGATAGATAAAGAAAAGGCAACAAAAGATGCTAAAGAAAAAGACCCAACTTATGCTCCACCTGCTGATATATTTAAGAGTCCTGAAACTATTATAGATTCTTGGGAGAAGTTCACTAACCTTACCAAAGACTATAAGAACAAAACCGCTCCTATTATTACAGCAACAGACCAGAACCAAAATACTTTAATAGACCCTAAAAACTTAATTAATGACCAATGGTTAAGTGAAAATCAATCTAACTACGAAGTTCAGTTGTGGAATGCTTACAAAGCAAAGTTCTATGATTCAGCCTTTACAGATGCAGATAAAAAGAATCCTAATATCAACGGGTTTAGAGCATTCAAAACTCAAGTAGAAAATGGAGATTATAAGAATGACCCTGCTGTTCAGACAGTACTTAGTGCGTTAACACATGATAGATGGATTGCTAATACTTTAGGTGAAATAAGTACAGAAGTTGCTAACACTATTAATAATCAAACAAGATTAGATCAAGTATCAAATGGAGTTCATACTTTAGGAGATTATGCAAGACAACATGGATGGAATGGTCAGGGGGAAATGATTTTTGGTATTAGAGATGGACAAGGTTACAAGTCAATGACTTGGAGTGAGGTTAAGAAAGAATATCAAAACTCTAAACCTGAGTATAGTTCTGCTCCCGGAGGAGGTCTTTATATCTCTAATCAAAAAAGAGGGTTTCTTGACAGTGACCCTGATTTCAAAAGTTTAGTAAGACAAGGAATAGAACAAGAAGCAAAAAGTACTAAGTTAATTCAAGACACCTATACTAACAAGATGCCTCAGATATTTCAAGGCAGACAGTTAATGGCTCTTGATGATAAAACTCGTACTCAGAGTATAGGGTTTATTAATCAGGCTATTAAAGGTAGTGCTGAAAAAGGACAACCTTCTATTGATCCTGCACATGTAACTAATGTAAGTGTTCCTTTTGGTATAGGTGAATATGGAGGTTTTTCATTTGATGAGATAGAAGCAAAAAGACTTCAAGAACAAGGTGCTAAAATTGTAACTGTTGGTGGAGTAGAAAAAGACCCTGTTGCAGGAGAGTGGTATAAAGTTCCTATGCAACCAGTACAACAATATGATTTGATTTACAACGAGTTGTTTGAAAAGAAAGGAGTTATTGAAGAAAACATAGGAGGTCATAAAGTGAGAGTGACAAGTATTGCTAATAACCCTAATTACCTTTATCTTTACATTGACCAGAATGCACCCAAGACTATTCCTAAAAGAGATATTAATCTTATAATCTCAGAAGTAACTCAAGGTATAACAATGTTTAATCAGGTCAACCAGAGTCCTAAATAAATAATAAATGCCACCAGATATATTTGACTTTATAACCACACGAGATGAAGTACAAGAACCTTTAAGAGATACTGGTAATTTACCAGACCTTAAACCTGTACCTCAAATTAGTCTTATTCCTACTATTCCTGCTAACTACAGGTTAGATAAAACTGTAGGGACTAATCCTGATGCACTGTTAGACAATTTAGCACAAAGAATTAACGCTCTTCCTGATTCAAGACCTGCGTATGAGTACACTGCTCAACAAGAACGAAGATATTCAAATCCTAATCTTCAGTATAGTCCTTATCCTACTTTAGGTGACACTGAAGATGTGTATGGAAGAAAACAAGGTTCAGGAGAAAAACTCCTGAACTCTGTAGTTAAGTTTGGAGCAAACACTGTTGGTACTTTTGGTTCTGCTTTTTTGACAGTACCAAGACAATTAGATGCTGTCAGGTCAGGAAACTTTAATCAGTTCTTTAATGATGACGGGATGTTTGAAGGAGTTCAGAACTGGCTTACAGGACTTGAAGACAAGTTCCCTAACTATTATACTCAATGGGAAAGAGATCATCCTTATCAATCTGCTTTGCCTTTTTCAGGTGGGGCTATGAACTTTTGGGGAGACAAAATGCTAAAGAATGCAGGTTTTACCATAGGTGGTTTAGCAGCAGGATTAGTTGCTGATGCTGCTATAGAACTTGCTTCTGGAGGTACTGCTACACCTGCTGCTTTTATTAGTGTGGCTAATCACTTAAATCAGGCCAAGAACAGAATGTTTACCGCTATGAGAGGTCTTAATAAAGCAGCCATAGCAGGTAAAATAGATGACGTAGTAGGAGCAGCAAAAGTAGGAAGTCTTTATACAGGAATACAAGCAAGTCAGGTTCCTATCAAAACAGGATTGAAATATGCTATTACAACTTATTTTGGAGCACAAGGAGAGAGTTTTATTGAAGGATACCATACTTACCTTGATACTAAAAAACAACTCCTTGAAGAAGCAATAAACAGGGGTGAGACAGATACTCAAACACTTTCAGAGATAGAAAAAAGAGCACAAGATGCAGGTAAACTAACTACTGCTTTTAACCTTCCTGTGTTGATGGCTTCTAACCTTATTCAATTTCCTAACCTGCTCTACGGAAAAGGAGCCTTTGCTAAGAACAATCCTTTTATTAAAACTGTCTTTGGTAAAGAGGGTCTTGAAGCAGTTAATAACTATTCGTTTAAGAAGGATTTAAAAAGATGGGCTTTAGAATCTTTCAAAGACTCAAGTGCTGAAGGACTTGAGGAGGCTTCACAATACTTTATAAGTAATTCTTTACATGACTATTATGTTGATAGAATTAATCCTAATACAAAAAAAGAACTATTAGATTTTGTTTTAGACAATGCTCCTAAGGTACTTAATGATCCTCACTTATATGAAGAGGCTTTTTTAGGTGCTCTTTCCGGGTTTATGATGGGAGCACCTGCGAGCATTCCCAACTTAGTAAGAGGTAAGAGCAGATATGATTCCCTGACATCTAACCTTAACAATGTTTATTCAAGGTTCAACCAATCTAACAAAGACTTTACCAACAACATAGAACTTAATGGTCTTACAAGCCCTGATGAAACTCAGATAGCAGCACACAAGGCTATTTATTCTACTGTACATGATTCACTCAAGTTTGGTACTTATGAATCTTTCCTGGACTCTCTCGAAGATTTAAAGACTATAGACTTAGATAGTTATAACCAAACCTTTCAAACAGAGTTTAAAGATGATTCTGAAAAATTAGCACATATTCAGTCTCTTATTGGAGAAGCAGTAAGTATTAAAAAGGATATAGAAAATGTAAATAAGTTTTATCCTACTAATCCTTATACTAATTCGTATTTAGGAAGAAAGGTTAGATCAGCATTCTCTGACAAAACTGAGACAGAGATTAACAATATTCAAGAGAACCTCTTTCAGGAGTTCAAAGAAGTAGTAGGTTACAATCAAAGTCTCCAAAGAATAACTAAGGGAAAGATACTTGCTACAGAACAAGGACTTAAGAATCTTGGTGCTAAACACGAATCTATTCAATACTTAGCCAATTTAAAGAATAGTCCTAAAGGACTGTTTCAGTATTCAAGATGGAAGAAAACTCAAATAGAGGATTTAAGAAACAATAAGGCTTACTATGAAAGATTAGTTAAGGAAGGAACAGATGATTCTCTTAAACCAAGAGACGAGTTAAAAAACGTAACCAAAAGATTAGATGAAGTAGAAAAGTTCTATGAGAACTTAGATAAATTGTATCAAAAACTAAAAGCCAATCCTAAGGATGAAGATGTCCAGAATGAAATTCTTGCAGAGG
>OFRM01000684.1_pt1 | contig 13257 bp, 15 predicted proteins | sample 1543101 | NCBI WGS metagenome assembly OFRM01 (sample SAMN07774223, study PRJEB24372) | wastewater metagenome | isolation source: Exp Tend VB 0WW | collected 2016-02
GATATTCATTTACGCATAGAAACAAATGCCTTTGATGAGTTTTTCAAATCACTCAAAACTGGAATGATTGAGAACGGTGATTGGGACCAGAAAATAAGTTTTGAAGAAGCATATCAACGTGGATTAGTGGGTGACTTAACTTCTGATCTAATTGCAGATAGAGATAGTGTGCTTAAACTTCGTGAGACTTACCCAGATGCAGGTATTAACATTACTGATGATTGGCAGACTGCTGTTGATAAATTAGGTGGAAGTAATAAATACGCAAGGGAAAACCCAGTAGATAATGCACCAAATGTGCAAAATATTAACGGTGTGGCTTCTATCTATAACCCAGAAACTGGTATGTTTGAACCTGTTGCAATGGAAGGCAATGTTGGAAGTGCTGAAAAATACCTCAAAGCCGATGGTACTCCTGCTAAATTACTAGCTGGACAAGTAGACACAATTTCTGCTTTTGATTCTACAGTGAGTCAGGCACAAAAAGCCCTAGACTTACTCAATAATGGGGTTCAAACTGGACCAATAGAGTTAGGGAAATTATTGGCAGGCAAATTAACCAATAAAGCTAATTCAAATCAGTTAAGTTACGAACAAAAGATTGCTATGATTCGAGCTGACTTTATGAAAGCAATTAGTGGAGCGACTGTATCAGAACCAGAACGTAAGCGTTTAGAAGCATTCCTTCCAGTATTCACAGATCAAGAGGGTGTGGCTAAGAGTAAACTAGAAAACCTAGTTACAGAATTGGGAATGAAGAAAAACCTATTCTTAGATACAATGGGGGTGCAACAAAATCCTAGCTTTATAGGACCTTTTAACTCGGCTGGTAATGCCTCAGCTTCCAATGGTAATAAAGTCTTGGGTGTAAAGGAAACAATCGCCCAACTCCCACTACTTAACCCAGATGGAAGTAATAAGACTCCAAACTTACCACTTACTAAAGTCTACCCACAAGGTAGTTATCCTAGTGGTAAGAAGGGAAGTCTAGCAAATCAATGTGGTTATTTTGTACGCTCAGTAGTTCAGAAAATGGGATTTGATTATCCTAGAGTGGGAGACACACTAGCCTCTAAAGCAGCAGTAGTAAAGAAGTATGGGACAAATGGTGGTGTTGGTAAGGTTTTGATAACTAACGAAAGTAAGAAGAATGGTCACGTTGCTTATATTATCGGCAGAACCGATAAGGGATGGAGACTAGCTGAAAGTAATTATAAACTTGATGGAAAAATTAACTATGGTCGTATAATACCATTCAACTCTCCAAGTATTGTTGGATATTTACAACCAGATAAGAAAGCGTAGCTATATGGCAGTAAACACTAACCAACCTAGAAGGGTACAACTACAGTCAAATCGTAGTGGTTTTAACTTTGAAGAAAATAGAAAGCGATTAGATGCACAAAAAGCCGCTAGTGCTTTAGCAATCCAACAAAGAGCTGAACAAGAATCTCAAGCACAAGTCAATGCTTTCCCACCTAGTGAACCTGAAACAGTGAAGAAATCCTTTATGGAGAAAATTCTAGCCTTTACAGGTGGAAATACATTAGCGAGGGGTGCAGGGTTAGGGATCGCCCAGTTTGGTACTAAAAAGACAATGGATTCTATCCAACAAGGTGAGGGAGAAATGCAACAGAAACTTATTCAAGCAATAAAGAAAAATAAAGCAGAAGGTAAGGACACTACAAACTTAGTTAATGCTTTAAAGCAATTAACTGGTGGGATTGCAGAAACAGGCAACCAAGCAAATGATTTATATACAGAAGGTATTACAAGTAAACAAGTTGTTGGTGATGCGTTACAACTTGCTACAACAGCCACAACAGCATATAAAGCTCCTAGTGTCTTAAAGGGTGTTGTAAGTAAACCAGGTATTATTAAAGGCACAATACAAGGTTTTAAAACTGGTGCTATTAGTGGTGCTGGTTTTGGTGGTGCAAGTGGCTTCTCTCAAGGATTAAAACAAGATAAAAGTATAGTAGACTCTCTAAAGCAAGGTGTTGGTGGTGCAGTCGGTGGGGCTGTAACTGGCGGTGTTATCGGTGGTGTAGCTGGTGGAATTAGTGGTGGTATTAGTAAGTATAAACAAGCTAAAAGTGCTTCTCATATTGACGCTATTACCCCTAAGGTTAATGAATTAACACCAACTGAATATGAGAAATTGTTAAGTCAAGGTAAGATAAGCCCTAAAACTAGCAGTAGCCCAGCTCAATACATTTTATCACCAGAAGAAATAAATACTGCTAATAAGTATAAGAATATTCTAACATCTAAAGATCCTGTTAAAAATGTTACAAACGTTATAGATGAGATTGCAAAAAAAGATGGAGAGGTAGAAAAATTCCTAAGAAATAACAATGGTATATTTAATGGTGGTCAACTAAAGAATCGTCTTGTTACTAAATTGGATGACATAAGTGATATAAATATAGATCCCGCACGTTTAGCAAATGCAAAAAAGAGCTTGGTTGATAACTTTGTTAATACTCTTGATAAAAAAGATATGCACTCCCTATGGAAAGCTAGAAAAGCCCTAGATAAAAGTATTGAAAAAGTCTTTGGGGGATCTCCAACTACTCAAAATCAGATAAAGAGAGAACTTAGAAATGGTATTCAAGATTTTATTGCCGACAAGACACCAAATACAGTATACGCAGACTTTATGAAAGATATGTCTAGTTTATTTAATGTAAAAGATGTTTTAACAACTAAAGCAAGTAAGGAGAAGTTGCAAAGTGGTATAACTCTATGGTTAAAGCATAATCCAGGTAAAACAAAAGCTCTTGAATGGATATTAGGTGGTGCAGCCGCAAGTGCTATTGGAACACAGATTTTAAAGGATTAGTAAGAATTGTATTATTTTAAAGATAATCACGACAGCAAATCCTAGCAACATCATCTTTAGACCAAACAGCCATAAGGAGAGTAATGGTATGATAAAAATTAAAACCCATGCAAAAATTGTTATTCTATTCTCATCCATTATTTAAATGTTTAATTAACTCTAGTATACAACTTTTAGCAAAAAAATCAAGCACCAAAATAGACAAATCACCTTAAATTTGCTATAATCAAATTAACTAAAATCGCCAGTGGGACACACGGCAGTCGAAAGGCTGTCTTTTAATTTTATGGATAACAAACAACGAGCAGACAAACTCATACAACACGCCAAAGCCCCTGAGATGGCTAAGTACGAAGAACTAGTCAACATTTCTGAATCACTGGAAGCAGTAGCAGAAAGTTTTAAAGGTATGCAGATTGAGAAGATTAAGGGTGCAAAAGGTGACAAGGGAGACAAGGGTGATCAAGGCGAACAAGGTATACAGGGTGAAAAAGGCGATACAGGAGCAGACAGTACGGTAGCAGGAGAAAGGGGTGAGAAAGGCGATAAGGGGGATAATGGGGTTGACGGACTAGATGGCATTGACGGTAAAGATGGAGCTGATGGTAAAGACGGAAAAGACGGTAAGGATGGTATCAAGATAACCGCAAAAGAGGTTAAGGAGAAACTTGAAAGCCTTAAAAAGAATGACAGACTAGACATCAAGGCTATTAAAGGTGCAGAACTATTTAAAGATGAAATTGTAGCTCACGCAGTAGACCAGTCTAGGGGTATTTTGTACGCTGGATTATTAGAAAATAATGGAACAAGTACTGGCACTGGCATTACTGATGGAGATAAAGGCGATATTACAGTTTCTGGTTCAGGTGCTACTTGGACGATTGATTCAGGCTTAGCAGCCACTAAGATTGCAGACGGTACTGTTTCAAATGCTGAGTTTCAATATTTAGGAGGTGTAACTTCTGATGTTCAAACACAACTAAACGCAAAAGGTAATGTTTCTAAAGTTGGTACACCTGTTAATAATCAAATTGGTGTGTGGACTGGAGACGGAACTATTGAAGGTGATGCTAATTTAACTTGGGACGGTTCAACTCATTCTATTACAGGTACTTCACTCTTACCTAAAACAGGCACTGCTACTGTTGGAACTCAAACCTATGACAGTAATACATACAAGTTTCAAGGCTCTCAATGGTTTACAACTGACTCAATAGCTAAAACTATAACAGGTGGTTTGTCTGCCGATTTAAGACAAACAGCTCTTGTTCCCCTCGGAACTATTAATTTAGGCTATGCAATAGACTCAAGTACAGAACGAGCGATAGTTGAATACAAAGCTGGAGACCATTATAACGATGGTTTTGCTGGTCAACTTACACTACGTTCTGGTTATTGGGATGGTATTGGTGGTTTTGCAACAGGTTTTGGTTCAAGTTTTGGTGGAGTAATGGAAACCCAATATGATGGTACATTTGCTTTTCGTCCTATTGGGGCTAGTGCCTCTGACTTCTCTGGAATGAGGGCTTTAAGTTTTGGTACTCACTCCACTTATGCACCTTTCTGGTCAAGATGGGGTTATGCTGGTGGTGCTAATTATAGTGCTGATCTAAGGACATTTTTTAACGGTGTAATCTCTCTTGGAGCTGGTCTTCCTAGTTGGAATCCTTCCCCTGGAGCTGGAGCATCTGGCAGTGAGTTACTTGATGTTACAATCGACCAAGCAATCACAGGTAATGATGCTACAAGACCTGCATTAAAAATTGTAAAAACCACTGAACAATTAAGAGTTGGCTACGATACTTCCAATTATTTCAAAACAACAATTAACTCTACTGGTTCAGCTACTCTTGACCTTGTAGGAACAAGTCCTGAGTTTACTTTCTCAGACCCTGTAAACGTACCTGATGAAGCTTATGGTGCTGGTTGGAACGGAAACACCGAAGTCCCTACTAAAAATGCCTTATACGATAAGATAGAAACTCTAGGTGGTTCTGGTATCACTCGCACAGTCGTTACAACTTCTGGTTCTCTCACTCTCGGAGCAACCGCTTCAACTGACTACGTCTACTACGTTGCTGGTGCTCACACCCTTTCAATGCCTTCTCCTAATACAAACCGATATACAGTTAAAAATCTTCATTCAGCAGCAATAACGATTGATACCGCTGGAGCAGAAAACATCGAAGGTGCTGCTTCCCTTTCCTTACAACCAAATGATTCTGTCGATATTTTAAGCGATGGAACTAACTGGTACATTCATTAATTAATCATAATACATGGCATATAACTCAATAATAGATAAGGATACTGACGATATCTTGATCTATGGCAATACAGCCAAAGATGGCTCTGGTACTGACTATGTGCCATTGCTTGACGCAGACGGACAATTACAAGTAGATGTTGTAGCTTCAGGGCTTCCAACAGGTGCTTCTACTTTAGCCGAACAACAGTCCCAAACCACTCACCTTGCAACAATCGCAGGTGACACAACAGCAATAGAAACAGCAGTCCAGCTTATTGACGACACTGTTTATTCTGACGGTGCTGGAACAGTGACAAAGGGTATCGCTATTTTAGGACAAGATGGTACTAACCCACAGGCAATTAAAACAGATGCTTCTGGAGAACTCCAAGTAGATGTTTTAACCATGCCTACTGTAACAGTTACTGCAACAAACCTTGACGTACAGAGTGGTGGGGCAGACCTTGCAACCACTACACAAGCTGGTGCTATCCAAACCGCAGTGGAACTTATTGACGATGTTGTAGTAGCACAGGGGACAGCATTAGGAACAACTAAAACTGTTCTCGATGGTGCTAGTGTAACTACCGCAGCTCCTACTTATACAACAGGTCAAATCAGTCCACTTAACCAGACAACTTCAGGTGCTTTAAGGGTTGATGTTGGAGCGACTTCTGCAAACGCTACTGCTATTAAAGTTAACGTTGCTTCAGCTGGTATCGCTTCAGGTGCTATCGCAAGTGGAGCAATAGCCTCTGGAGCAATAGCCTCTGGTGCTATCGCCTCTGGTGCAGTAGCAAGTGGGGCTATCGCAAGCGGTGCTATTGCCGCTGGAGCTATTGCAGCAGGTGCAACCTCTATCGCAGATAACGAAGATGTGGCTAGAGCCGCCGCTGATAGATTAGTTAAAGTAGCACAGGTAAGAGTTGATGCTCCACCTTCTGGTGCAAACGTATCAGGAACAGAAGACTACACACAATTCATCGCAGATCTTTATGGTAAGACATGGGTGGCAGGTTCAGTAACTGAAGACGTTGCTCATGCCGCAGGTGAATCTATAATGGGTAGTGGTGTTCGTAGAATTGACACCCCTGCTTCCTCTGCTGGTTCTTCTGGCGACTGGGCTACTATGGACGCTTCTGCTGAAGGTGCTTTATGGACTACTAACGCTGCTACAACAACAGGTGGTGTTACCGTTGCTAACTTCAACACAGGAGATACATTCACAGCTCTTACAAATACAGCTCAGGTCATCAAGGCGAGTGCTGGGAACTTCTATGGATATTACATTTACAATCCCAACGCTACTGCCACCTATGTAATGCTTTATAACGTAGCTGCCGCTTCTGTAACTGTTGGTACTACTACTCCATTTATGGTGTTCTGTATTCCCGCAACAGCAGGTGCAAACCTCTCTCTTGCCACACCAATTACATTCACTAATGCTGGATGGTCAATCGCAGCCGCTACAACTGGCGGTGGTAACTCTGCCCCTGCGACTGCCTTAGAAGCTATGATTTGGTATAAATAATGCACTACTTAGCCTTCAATAAAAACTGGTTTTCAAAACACCAATCAAAATTGATTTGGCTTCTTAATCATAGACTAACAAAGCGATTATTCCGCCATATTCTTTGTATTGAAAATGAAGAAACTATCAACCGAATAGAACCTAATGCTTACTGGTTTGGAGCTAAGAAAAAAGGCAAACAGATAAAAGTAAAAGCAGACTTCCGTACACATGACAAATACAGCAAACGTCTTTACTTTGCATTTAGACCTATTTGGTGGGCGATGCATATCTGGGATTTAGTGGTTGATAAAACAATACCTAAATTAAGTTTTGGGTTTTCTACATTGACTGCCTACCCAGATGCAGGTGATCAGGTACAACTTCTGTTGATGGAGACATAGAAGCTAATGCTTCTTCTTGGGCTACGACGAGAGGAGCTTCTAGTGGAACCCACAATAATACCTTGGCTAATAGTTATCACGCAAAAGCTACAAAAAACTCTGCTGTAGACTGGTTAGTTCGTAGAGCTTATTACTTATTTGATACATCAGCTTTAACCTCTGGTGCCACAATCTCGGCTGGTGTGTTTTCGCTAGCAGGGGGTGGAGGTATTTTAGATAATGCTGACTCAACTGGTTATGATATTGTTGCCTCTACACCAGCCTCGTCAACAACTATTGCTGATAGTGACTTCCCAAATGTTGGTTCGACAGTTTTTGCAACGATAGCTCTTTCCTCTTTTGTTACAACTGATGGGGTTTACAATGACTTCACACTTGACTCTAATGGTAGAGCAAATATTTCACAAACATCCATTAGCAAATTTGCAGGGCGAATTTCAAGAGACACAGCTAATTCAGCACCAACCGGTGCTAATACTATGTTTGGTTATTTTGCAGACCAAGCAGGTACTACTAAAGACCCTAAATTAGTCGTTACTTATACAATATCTAGTCCACACTTCTTCTCCCTGTTAGGGGTCGGTGCTTAACTAAAAACAATCTATGAGTGAACAACAAATACAACAAATTTTAAAACGACTAGACGCCCAAGATAAAGTTTTCACAGCTATCCGCAATGATATAGCTAACTTAAAAGACGAAATTCGTCCCTTAAATGATATTTTTAATAATGTATCTGGCTTTGGATATATAACAATAAACATCTTAAAAGCCTTAGCCTTAGTAGGTGTAGGTGTAGGTGTCGTTTATGGATTCATTAAATTTTTAAAAGCATGAAACTTAAACCTCCAATAGACAATATAAGGAAATTCCCACCAATCGCACCAAACGGAAGTGAGATTTATATCTCTCAACTTTACGGGAAAAATCCTCAAATCTACCAACAGTTTGGAATGACAGGACATGATGGAATAGATATTGCAGCACCTAAAGGAACTCCAGTTCTAGCAAGCCATGATGGTTATGTAGTTGAGTCAGTAGCTAGAGATACAGGTTACGGACTCAGGGTTCAAATCTGGTTTGAAGACGGAGACCACAACTGGCTTATTATAAACGGACACTTCCACGAATCAGCTTTCGGAGAGATACCTTACAATATCAACGACAGAAGTCACCCTGTAAAAGAAGGACAGTTAATCGGTAGGGTAAACAGTACAGGATTCTCTACTGGAAACCACGACCACTTTGGACTTCGACAGCTTAATAAGCAAAATCAAATTCTTAATTATAACAATGGAACTTTCGGTTGGATAGACTCTCTGCCTTACTGGAAAGACCCATCTGTTATGGAGACTAAACCAGTGAAGATTTATAAAGACAATCGCACAGTTCCAGCAACTATTATCGTTGGAAATGGAGTAGACCAAGAAGCAAACCTTAAATGGATTTGTAGTCAGAATGGCAAAGAACTTCCCCTTAAAGCAGACGGAAGCGTTGACTATTCATTACTACAATACGATGGCGAAATTAACTAACTTTGCTTCTGGTGCTATAAGAGATACTAGTCTTAACTGTGAGTGTGGACAGTGTGGTAAAAGATTCCATTTAAAACCATATGCGATTAAACGTGGTAGAGGTAAGTTTTGTTCAAAATTGTGCTTCAACACTTTCCGAAATAAACACATAGATCTGATTTGCCCAGTATGTAGTGTTTCTTACTCAAGAAAACGAACTGATGTGTTGCGAAATAGAGCCAATACTTGTTCAAAACAATGTATGTGGAAGGGTGTAAGAAAACAATTTCATCCTAATTGGAGAGGTGGAATTACAGATAAAATTATGCAAATTAGGAATTCCCCAGAGATGGCTGAGTGGAGGTTAAAAATTTATGTGAGAGATGATTTTAGATGTATGGACTGTGGAGAAAAGGATAAGAGACTAAATGCAGACCATATTTACCCATTTGCTTATTTCCCTAGATTGCGTTTTGACATTAATAATGGCCAAACACTCTGTGTTGAGTGCCATAAGAAAACCTCAACATATGGCAAAAAAGCTCAAGTATTCGCAAGACAAATTTACGCAATTTGAAACAGGTGCAGTAAGGGATGTATCGCAAGGCAAACCCAACCTCTATGAGTGTATGAGTCCGTTCGCAATGTGGCGGTATGGAGAATACATGGAAAAGAGTGCAGAGAAATACGGAGCTGATAATTGGACAAAAGGCATACCAATTGAAAGCTATATGAAGTCACTTGAACGTCACTTACTAAAGTTAAAAATGGAATTAAAGTATGGAATTACCAAGGAGGAAGGAGATCATGCTAGTGCGATTTTGTTCAATATTATGGGGCTCATCCATCAAGAAGAGATATTAAAACTTAAATCTAACCCAAATGAGACAACCAAAAGAAGAAAAACTAAATAATCCAGTTAATACACAGTGGTGTTCTCGGTGTAATGAGGTTAAGCCTAAAGCAGTATTCCCTGCTAGCGGTAGAAGGTATTGGTGCAGACCATGCAATAGTAAATACCAATCGGGATGGGTTAAGTCACACCCTGAGAAACGTCATGGTTATAGTCGTAAAGGGGCTCTAAGGAGGAGTTATAAAATGACAGAAGAAGATTATGAAAACATGAGCAAAAAGCAAGACGGCTTATGTGCAATATGTTCCAAACCAAATACAAGTAAAAGGAATGCATACCTACAGATTGACCACAACCATGTCACAGGGATGATAAGAGGATTACTTTGTGATAAGTGTAATCGAGGTTTGGGATATTTTAACGATAGTTCTAAAATGTTGGATATTGCAAGTAAATATTTAGCATTCTATGACCAACAGGAGATAGAGAAGTTTAACAATTAACAGTTCAGAGTGGGAGGGGCGGAGGTCGGCTCAAAAACTGATAAGGGAGTGCTTTGAGTAAATTACTCGTAGTATTAATAGCGTTGTCTGCATTCGCTTTCCCAATAAACGCAGAAGCACAAACAAATGGATTACAAGAAACATACAATCCACAACAACAAGCATGGCTTGAAGAACTCAAATGGAGTGACCAACTTGTTGAATATTCTCGGACACTCGAGGGAAAACGAACTGGACAGTGCGTTCTCGCACTTAGAAACTACTTCGGAGTTCCAAGAAGTGAAGTACAAGGCTTGGCGAAGAATACTAAAATCAATTCAACAACAGGAAAAGTTGGAGCAATAATAGTATTTAAAAGAATGTCTTGGGCTGGTCATGTAGGAATACAAATAACACCAGTAAGACAAAATGGAGACTTTGAGTATTTTGACTCTAATGGAGGTTGGGGTCAAAAAGGTGCAATAAGAACAATTAACATTAACGACCGCCGAATAAGCGGTTATAGGATAATATAATATGGACTTTGGATTCTTAAAATCAACAAGGTTTTGGGCAATAGTGATTGGTGCATTATCAATCTACTTGCAAACTAAGGGTCTCTTTGGAGACGCAGAGATGGTTTTAGTCGCAACTATAACAGCCGCATTTACTGTGGTTCGTACTGTTGATAAATTTAATAGTTAAACATTAGCCGACTTTATTGTCGGCTTTTAGTTGCTATCTTGAATAGCTTTTACAATCCAACTTAGGAAGCACTGATTCAAGGTAGCGATTAGAATATAGGAGGAATTATGAAAAGACCTAGATCGAGGATAGGTGTTTGTACTGCTTGTCTTGGAATCAAAGAAGCACTTGAGTTTCACCATATAGTGCCTCAGAGAGTAGAGACAGCTAGTACTGAATCGGAGATGGTTTGGCTTTGTCACGACTGCCATTTACAGCTCCATGTTGACTGGATTGACCCAATAGGTCGCCAGCCTAGGCAAGTCTATTTGGACTTAACCCAGCAGTTCCTCTGGGAAAAAAGGAACAAGGAGTAACAATGAAAAACAATGTTCCGCAGGAATATGAGCGTTGGATAGTTCTGCCTGATACCCAAATTCCGTATGAAGACAAGCGGACATTGGAGGCATTGGAGCAGTATATAGCAGATGTGCAGAAGTCAGACAGACCCTTTGTGGGATGGCTTCAGATGGGCGACATGCTCGATTTTGACGAGATAAGTCGCTGGAATGTAGGTAAGGAGGCTTCCATAAAAGGAGACCTCGCTGAATCCTATGAGCGTGGTAATGAGTTTCTTGACAGACACCAAGCCTTAATGGCTTTGTCTGGTCGGGATTACCAAATGGTTATCCTACAGGGAAACCATGACTGGCGTGTTGTAGAGTTTGGGCAAAAATACCCACACTTTGCAAAGCATGTTGATTTCAAACGCAACCTAAGTTTGGATGCACGAGGAATCAAATTCGTTGAGTGCTGGGAAAAGCATGATATGTTCCGCAAAGGTAAAGCAATCTTTACTCACGGAAACTTCTTGAACAAGTACCACGCATTCAAGATGGTTGACACCTATGGCTGTAATATCTATTACGGCCACACTCACGATGTAATGGAGTTCCCTAAGAATACTTGGGGTAAGGACAAAACCATCGTTGGTAAGTCACTCGGTTGTTTGTGTATATACAATATGCCGTATATGCAGACCAAGCCCTCAAACTGGCAACAAGCATTCAGTGAGTTTAACTTCTTTAAGGACGGCTTCTTTCAAGAAACCACCACGAAGATATTTAAACACCGCTTTGTTGGTCAGAATGGTAAAGTCTATCAAGGCTAAGGAGATAAAATGGAAGCTCTATACAGAAAAGTTATGGCGATCAGACGTCCAGTTGTGTTTAGAGCAAGTCATTTATTGTATGGTTGGGTTTATCCTGAAATTCAGGGTAGCCCAATCTACATTAACCTTGCTAGGCACGGACTTGAAGATCCAGCCATGACCTATTTACATGAATGTTTACACCTAGTTTACCCAGAAAAGACCGAAGAAGAAATAATCAGTCTAACGGATAAACTGTGGTATAAACTTTCATCACGTCAAAGGTTCTTGTTAAGCAGGAAACTGTACGCAAGAGAGTGGAGAACAGATTAGGAGGAGTTATGATAAAGGAATTAGTACGAATAGTCGTGCGATATATCCTCATAACCTTAGCTCTCTTAGACCTAGTTTTACTTCTAGTAATAGTGAGGTGGTTATGCCAATAGTTGATATAGTCGCAATACCGTGCAAGAAATGCGAGCGTGGTGTGATGTACAAATCCACTATGCAAAATGACCAAGGTCTAACAGCTGCTTTTGCACTCGTTTACTCTTACAACAAGAATTCCATAGTCTTTCAAGGACTGTGTGATTACTGTGGTACAGAGTTTCAAATCTCTTGGATTCTCGAGTCCCTGCTTCATTACAAGGAGGCATTATGACCTACGAAGAAAGAATCAAGAAAAGAATAATGGACGACCTAAAGGCACGTCCGAAGTTTAAGATCTACTGCCTACTATGTGGACAACTCTGTACTACTTCCTCTCACGAGAGGGAACTAATGCACTTTGACTGCTGGGTGGAGTGGAAGAAATCCCGCCAAAAACCTAAAGAAAACCGCTAGTTTCCTACCTAAAGAGCCAGTTTACCCCTATGTAAACTTTCAGGCTCTTTTTCTATTGACAACCTCCGCCGATTTTGCTAGTATATAAGTAATCAAATATAACTAGTAGGAAAAGAACCCCGTATCATGGGGCTGTGCTTGTTTACCTACTAGTTACAGCCAGCAACATGATATAGGGTTTTTTGTTTAGGTACTTTGATAACTGATGGTGTGTTTTGTTTTTCAACCAAAAGGTTGAGGGGAGACGAATCCACATCATCAGCTACTAGATTATCTAGCCACCCAATATAGCGACCAATCCACCCGTAAGCAAGCAAATTAAAATGAAGTATAAAGATTATCTGAAATCAGATGACTGGAAACAAAAACGTACTATAAAAAGAAAGAGACGTAACCAGTGTGCAATCTGTAATAGTAAAGATAATTTAGATATACATCATCTTAATTACCGAGATTTGTTTAATGTTGAACAGTCAGATTTAAGGGTTTTATGTAGAAGATGTCATTTTTTGGCTCACGACCTATATAAAACAGGTAAATTTAAGTTCAAAAGTACAAATCATAATAGCCGTTTTGTTTTAATCAAAACTGCCGTTAAAAAGGAATTAGGGTTATCAAGAGTTAATTTGTTTAGCGAAAAGAATTAAATTTTCGCCGTTTATAATCAAGAATCTTAGGAATACTTACCTTCAGGATAAGACCCAAGGACTACTTGCTTCGGGAG
>OFRM01000685.1_pt1 | contig 13250 bp, 10 predicted proteins | sample 1543101 | NCBI WGS metagenome assembly OFRM01 (sample SAMN07774223, study PRJEB24372) | wastewater metagenome | isolation source: Exp Tend VB 0WW | collected 2016-02
AAACGAGTACAAGGCTGGTTTCTCAATACAGAATTTCCTTACATTAGAGAAATGAAAAACTTGCTTATTGAAGGGGATTTCTTCAAGCATGATGATTTGGTCAAAAGATTTCGTCCTGCAGGCAAGGTACAACTCCTGGTCGTCTCTGGGGTTTTTATGCAACAAAGTGGTAGTAGGCTAGATGTTTTGTTGGTGGGGGATAATATTAGTAAAAAATATGTCCAAAAGGCAGTATCTGTCTTAGAAAGTGAGCTCGGGACAGAGCTCTCTTATGCTGTTTTTGACAGCAGCGATTTTAAGTATCGAGTGAGCATGTATGATAAGCTCCTCCGAGACATGTTTGAGTACCCTCATACCCGATTATTGGCAGGGAAGGAGTTTTCCACCTTTGTTTTCCCAAATTAGCCTGTGTCAGGTATACTATAAGCACTACTGTATAGGGATCGTTCCGGCAGTAATTAATTAACAGCGTTTTCAATACGACGCATTAGCGTCACATATAATATGCTCATACAAACATGGAGTGAAGTATTTCGGGTTTCTCTACAAGGCCTTTGGTATGGTTTTGTTGGGATCTTCCCAAAGATTTTGCTTGCCGTTATTATTTTCATCCTCGGATGGATCGTTGCGTCAACTCTTAGTAAGATTATCGCTTCTGCTGTTGATGCTCTCAAGCTCGACAAACTCTTTAAGAGTGCAGGTGCAGAAGAAGTACTCGCTCGTGCAGGCATCCGCCTCCACGTCGGGAAATTCTTTGGAGAATTAGTAAAGTGGTTCGTTGTTATCGTTTTCTTGGTAGCATCGCTCAACATTCTCAATCTTGACCAAGTGACTATGTTCCTCCAACAAGTTCTCGCGTATATCCCACAAGTGATCATCGCAGCACTTATCTTGGTATCAGGAACAATCCTTGCTGACTTCGTTCGCAAGCTCGTCGCAGGAGGAGCAGCGGTCGCACATGTTCGCTCAGCAAAGATGCTTGGCTCTATTGCATACTACGCTATTTGGATTCTTGCTATCGTTACAGCTTTCGACAAACTTGGTATCTTCGGATACTTCGGACAAATCATCTTTACTGGTCTTGTGGTTATGTTGGCTCTTGCCTTCGGACTCGCATTTGGTATCGGTGGAAAGGAAGCAGCAGCACGATGGATCAACCGTGTTTCTGAAGATCTCGGAAACAAATAATATCTCTCACAGACTCTCTGTACCCAAAACCCCCGAATAGGGGGTTTTGTTGTTCTTTGACAAAATGATGAATTGTTGTAATCTTTTCCTAAACATTCATTCATTAAAATTTATTCTTATGAGTACTAATAATAGCCTCGAACAAGGTCTTCTTATATCCATGCAGGATGCAGGATATTCAATTGATGAAGTAAGCATGCTTGATCTTTCTCCGGATGAGGCAAAAAGAAAAATAGCAGGGATAATGCGACAGCTTTACTTTGATTACAAAGATAGAGAAATAGTTGAAAAAAATCTTCAAATGAAAAATAATTTTCTACGCTATATATATGGTGTTGAGAATTGTCCATTTAAACAAGTAACGGGTATCTCCTGGGAAGATATGTTCCATAAGGCACATATGCCCACAGAAGAAAATTACCTTTTTAAGGTAATACACCCTTTCTTTCATATCGCAGTGTCATCTGCAGATTATAAAAAGGATATCCTCTACAAAAGTAAAGACAATACTTTTCCGACATTCGAGATGTTGTTCTATCATTCAGGGAGGGAAATGGTTCAAATAGGGAATCATAAATACACCTATGGAGAAGCACTCATGCGTATGAGGCGGTTTGAACACATCGGGATGTCTCCATTGTTGGCTATATCACAATCAGTATTTATTATCGATGAAAAGTTGATACCAGAGCTCTTGATCCAGCCGGAATATAATTCTGTTTTTCGGTTGCTTTACACCCTTTATCACTTATCGTCTCATGATGGAATGCTACATGGCTTGTTCAAAGATTCTTCAAGAAAGATACAAGATTTACTGTCAGAGGATCCTATTGGGTCAAGATTTCTCGGAACTTTTGATCGTAAATGTTTGATTTATGAAGTAAATTATTTGAGGTTGATGAGGCATCTATTTGATGTATGTTGCAAAAAAAATGATGCATTAAAAACGGATGTGTACTCTCTATATTTACAAGTTTGTGAAATAACAAAAGCGTGGCCTACTGTGTTGGGTCAGTATATTCGTTTTATTGCATTTGATAGAGTTAGTCGACTAATCTCTATCAAGTCGGAAATACTATTTCCTAAATTTATTGGGTTAATAGAAGTAGCAACTGGTATTGAAAGAATATTTGATGATCACGGTATGAGAATAAAGTTCCTTATTCACCATAATGCGTCCGAAAAGGAAGCGGTACTGTTTGATGGAGGGCCCTCTGTGTCATACAGATCTATGGTCAGGGCAATGTTTGAAGTCTATTAATGTAGTAAAAAAGACGCTTTTTAAGCCCCCAAATGGGGGCTTTTTCTTATACTGGGTGACTCGGGGGAAAATCCTTGACACGTATAGGTGCTTCCTATATACTCTTCCCACTTATGAGTAATACCGAAAAAGCAACCAATATCTAGGGCCTAGCCACAGACATGTTGCGCCGCCCCAGATGGCGGCATTTTTCGTGAAATCGTAAGACTGTTACTTGATAATTACATGCTGTTCTCCATAAAGGATTGTATGAGTAATACAGTCCGCAGGTAGGGAGAGACAGAACGTGTTGTGTGTAAAGCAAGCGGTTGCAACACATACAATACAAACCCACTTTTGTAAGAGTGGTTTTCTTTGTTGTTTTAAAGCGACAACAGAAGAAAATGATTTCTAGATTTCCTAATAGGAAATTAAGAGCATATGGCGGATGCCTTGGTTCTACATGGCGATGAAAGACGTAGTATGGCTGCGATAAGCTTCGGGGAGGTGCCTAACAACCTTTGATCCGGAGATTTCTGAATGGGGAAACCCAATAGAGTAAACCTCTATTATCTTGGTCCGTAAGTGATCAAGATGCGCACCTCGGGAAGTGAAACATCTCAGTACCGAGAGGAAAAGAAAACAATATAACGTAGTTATAATATTCCCCCAGTAGCGGCGAGCGAAAAGGGAACAGCCCAAACCGGAGCATCATGTAGGATATGACGAAAAGATTTATCTTTAGTTGTATCCTACATGATGCTCCGGGGTTGTAAGGCAGTGAGTCTCGTTTTACGAGAAAAGTTACAAAATGTATGTATAGAAAAAGTTGTTGGAAACCAACACCATAGTGGGTGATAGTCCCGTATTCGAAATACATATATCTTTTTATCACTGTTCTTGAGTACTTCAAGACACGAATAGCTTGAAGGAATCCACCAGAACTAACTGGTAAGGCTAAATACATTGTAGAAACCGATAGTGAACTAGTACCGTGAGGGAAAGGTGAAAAGTACTCCGAGAGGAGGGTGAAATAGTACTGAAACCATATGCTTACAAGGAGTCGGAGCGGGTATTTATATCCGTCACGGCGTGCCTATTGAAGAATGAGCCAACGAGTTTATGTGTGCGGCTTGGCTAAGGAGTACAGCTCCGGAGCCACAGCGAAAGCAAGTGTTAATAGCGCGTCTGCCCCTCGGGGCGGTCGTACACATAAGACCCGAAGCCAGGTGAGCTATCCATGAGCAGGGTGAAGTTTGACGAAAGTCAGATGGAGGCCCGAACCGGTAGATCGTACAACGTCTTCGGATGACTTGTGGATTGGAGTGAAAAGCTAATCGAACCTGGTAATAGCTGGTTCTCTCCGAAATAGCTTTAGGGTTAGCGTCATGCGTTCCCATGGGGGGTAGAGCACTGGAAAGTTTCGACAGGGAGCAATCTCGCGACACTTATCAAACTCCGAATACCCATGGTCAAGTAGCGTGGCAGTTAGTCTACGGGGGCTAAGCTCCGTTAGACAAAAGGGAAACAGCCCAGATCTCTAATTAAGGTCCCTAAATATATACTAAGTACATACTAAGGATGTGAGATTTCTCTGACAATGAGGAAGTTGGCTTAGAAGCAGCCATCTTTTAAAGAAAGCGTAACAGCTCACTCATCAAGAGATCTTGCGCCGCAGATAATCGGGGTTAAGTATATTACCGAAGTTGAGGGCTTGTAGATTTTATAAAGGAAGTAAATAAAAATAATTAATAAAAAATGGTCCTGTAGCTCAGCGGTAGAGCAACTCTATCACAGGAGATGGTATTGGGTTCGAACCCCAACTGGATCACGAATGGAAATTATTTTTTATATAATTTCCTTCTTTTATAAAATCTACAAGCGGTAGGAGAGTATTCTGCACTAGCTGTGAAGGTAAAGGCGTGAGCCATACTGGAGCGTGCAGAAGTAAGAATGTTGGCACAAGTAACCGCAAGCAGGGTGAGATCCCCTGCCGTCGAAAGATCAAGGTTTCCTGGGCAATGGTGATCATCCCAGGGTTAGTCGGGTCCTAAGGTCATGGCGAAAGCCGCAGTCGATGGACATATGGTTAATATTCCATAACTTCTTATACAATCGAAGGAGGGACGAAGTGTAGTACTGTGAGCCGGTAATTGGATTCCGGTAGACATGTCGCAGAGGGGAGGTAGGCAAATCCGCTTCCCATTACTCCCAGACATGGATCGTGCAGAGGTTCGCCCGAGCGGAGTCACACGAGCACACTTCCAAGAAAAGCTTCTAAGATTATTGTATGAGAACCCGTACCGCAAACCGACACAGGTGATCAGGTCGAGTAGACCAAGACGAACGAGTGAGAGGTCCTCAAGGAACTCGGCAAAAAAGCAGCCGTAACTTCGGAATAAGGCTTCCCCCCAGCACACAGCGTGTGCTGTGAGAAGTTAGTAGTAATTAGTTAGTAGTTAGTAGGAGCTCATAGTACGAGACCCACTTTCTACTTTCTACTTACTACTTACTCCTCGCACGCAAATTGCGTGCTGGGGGGCGCAGCGAAAGTATCTCTGGCAACTGTTTACCAAAAACACAGCTCCCTGCGAACTCGTAAGAGGATGTATAGGGGGTGACACCTGACCAATGCCAGAAGGTTAATTACGGGCGGTCCGCTTTCGCACTTTGAACACAAAGTGCTATAGCGAGACGAGGTGCGATTTTATATCAAGCCTCGCCTCGCCGAAGCAACCTTGCGAGCAAGGTGCGGAGGCGGGCTGACTTGTACAAGCCCTGGTGAATGTCGGCCGTAACTATAACGGTCCTAAGGTTGTACGTGCAATTTATTTGTGCGTACAAGGACTGGGACTGTTGTAGGTGTTTAGATAAATAGAGCCTTTAAAAAGTTAATTACATTCATACGCTACCTAACGCACAGTAATGTGTTATTAGTCCATTGTGGGTATCAAGAGACCAACCCCACACACCCTAATTTTCCGAAAAGATAATGGGTGAAGTAAGAGTCCTTCTGCATAGGAATAGAAGAGCGAAATTCCTTGTCGGGTAAGTTCCGACGCGCACGAATGGTGTAATGACTGGAGAACTGTCTCGAGGACTTGCTCGGTGAAAATACAATACCGGTGAAGATGCCGGTTACCTGCAGTTAGACGAAAAGACCCCGGAAGCTTTACTACAGCTTGGTATTGGGTATATCTGTATATTTCGTAGCATAGAGAGGAGACTTTGAAGCGTCGTTTTCGGACCACGTGGAGTCGTCAGTGAAATACTCTTATCTATATGTATATATCCTAACCGGTGCGGCAAAAACGCACCGAGACAGTGCCTGGTGGGTAGTTTTACTGGGGCGGTATCCTCCCAAAAAGTAACGGAGGAGTCCAAAGGTCAGCTAGGCGCGAATGGAAACCGTGCCGATAGTGCAATGGCATAAGCTGGCTTGACTGTGAGGGGGACATCCCGAGCAGGTGCGAAAGCAGAGCATAGTGAACCGACAATTCGCATTAGATGCGGTTGAAGATTAACGGATAGAAGCTACTCCGGGGATAACAGGCTAGTTCCGCCTAAGCGTCCATAGCGACGGCGGAGTTCGGCACCTCGATGTCGGCTCACCTTATCCTGGGGGTGTAGAAGCTCCCAAAGGTTTGGCTGTTCGCCAATTAAAAAGGTACGCGAGCTGGGTTCAGACCGTGAAGAGTTGGAAGGTAGAAAATAGAAGATAGAAAGTAGTTGAAATGCATTTATTTGTGTTTTTCTACTCTCTACCCTCTACGCTCCACTTTCTGCTTTTCATTGTCTGAATCCCGAGGAAATTTTTCAGCATTTTTCATTTAAAAATGCACACAGAATTATTTCTGTTTTAGTCTTTTCGTTCTAATAAAAGTAAAGTTCTCACATCCGTCCAAAATGGTGTGAGAAAGAAAGATAACAAGAGAACCATCTTATTACGGCGGTCGTCTGTGGTGACACAGAATGACATGCTCAACTAATATCGGTGAAGGCCCATGTGGTTAACACCGAGGGAAGGTTTTGTGAATTTCATGAAGGAGTGTTCTTCTAAATAAAAAAGGCGGTATGGCGAAATTGTACTGGTAGACGCACCGGTTTAACCACCGACGGGGAAACCCATGGAGGTTCGAGTCCTCTTACCGCCGCGAAAGGCAATAGTTTATTGCCTCCTTCATGAAATTCATAAGATCACCCGTAGAGACTAATTGTTGAGGTGCTCGCAAATTAATTTTTGTGAGTACAAGTTATAGTCCATTCCACACAGTAATGTGTGAAAAGAAGCGTAAGACAGGTTGGTCTCCTATCTACTGCAGGCGTTGATACTTGAGGAAATTCGTTTCTAGTACGAGAGGACCGAAATGAACGAACCTCTGGTCTGTGGGCTCTGACGCCAGTCGGATTGCCCAGTAGCTATGTTCGGAATGGATAACCTCTGAAAGCATCTAAGAGGGAAGCCAGTTCCAAGATTATGTATCGTTTGAGGGCCCTAGGAGATGACTAGGTTGATAGGCACTACGTGGAAGCGCAGTAATGCGTTGAGCGAAGGTGTACTAATTGCCCGATTCCTATTAGGAAATCTGGAAATCATCCGCTATTTTATAGCGGTTCAGAAATAAAATTTTAATGCTTTGTATTCGAGCTCACTGTCTTGGTGGTTTGTCGCAGGGGTCACACCTCTTCCCATTCCGAACAGAGAAGTTAAGCCTTGTAGAACCGATGATAGTTCCTTTGGAGCAAAAGTAGGTAGCTGCCAGGACTGTGAGCTTGAATATTTCGAGAACATAATACAAAAAGCCATAATTTTGATTTATCATTGTTATGGCTTTTTGTATTCTATATTTTTGTTAAGAGCATGGTATATTTATTCAAAGTAACCAAATTCCCAGATGAGCAGACTGGGTTATCAAAGAGCAATGTACCATGGCAAAAGAAAATAGAATTTTTATACTCAAGGTCAGAGACAGCGCTGACGGTTTATGGTTTCATATGTATAACAGTACAACTGGAACCGATAAGGGAGCAGCTGTCAGTGTAGGAAAGGTTAACAATACTCCAGCGGAAAATGAACCAGAGTGGGAAACACTAAAGAATAAGTGTGCTGAAGAACTCAAAGGGCATCTCATAGAAATCGCAAACGGGCGGGTATTCAAAGATATTGAATATAAGGTGGTGTACAGTAATATATTTGAAACGTCTGGAATGTTCAGCCACCAAGAATCTTTTCATATTAGAAGTTCGATTTACTTTACTGGATTAAGACATATCAATCCTATGGAACCAAATGATATCCGACTTTTCCAAGCTGCATTTAACTCTATTAAGTAAAGATTTTTTAACCCCCTCCAAAAAAGGGGTTTTTGTTTTCTTTGCTATACTAATATCATGGTTTGGGCAGAGCGGAGAAAGTTGGCATATATAAGTGGTCTAGTACTTTTCTTAGGATTAGTAGGCTTTGTTATTTTTTATAAGGTAACAAATGTTGTACCCACCTGTTTTGATAACAAAAAAAACGGTGGAGAGACCAATGTTGACTGTGGAGGAAAATGTTTACAGTATTGCCCAAACGAACTTACAAATCCGAAGTCGCGCTGGGAGCGTAGTTTTGAAATAACTCCTGGTGTTGTTCATGCTATTGCATACATAGAACATAGTTATCCTTCGGCATCAACCCCAAAAGTGGGCTACTCATTTAAATTGTATGATGCAAAAAATGTCTTGATTACAGAGCGTCTGGGTACTACGTATCTGGGGCCAATGGGGCGGACGGCTATTGTTGAAACACTTATTCCAACAGGGAACATTGCTGTTGCTTCTACAAGATTTTCATTTACGGATCCTATCCCATGGCAAAAAGTTGATCCAGCTTTTTCTCAGATTGTTATTAAGGCTGACCGTACATTGCTTGAAAAGTTTTCAGAAGGCACTCGATTGACAGCGACTCTTGAAAATAATTCTCGATATTCTCTGAACAATATAGATGTCGTAGCTATACTTTATGATAAAAATGATAACGCTATAACTACCTCAAAGACACTCTTACCCACCTTACCTGCACTCGGTTCACAAACTATCTATTTTACATGGCCAGAGTCTATCGACCCAAAGAGTGTTAGAGCTATAGAAGTGATACCACGGATTAACCCTTTCTCTGCAGAAGTATTATGATGCAACGCTTTGTAAAGGGTCTTGATTGGAGTATCTTGTTAGCCATATTGCCTCTTCTTTTGGGCGGTATGGCTACAATGGCTTCTTTTGGCAACGAATCTTCTTTAGTACAAAAACAGCTTTTGTGGATTATTGTCGGAATAGTTGTTGCTATAGGTATTTCTCGTGCAGACATGCGTTTTCTCCGTGATTCGCGATATGTTGTCATGGCATTTGGAATATCACTAATGCTTCTCGTACTCGTACTTATTTTTGGTAAAACAATTAAAGGAGCAAAAAGTTGGTTTGACTTTGGAGGGTTTTCTTTTCAACCGACCGATATTGTGAAGCTGTTGGTTATCGTCGTATTAGCAAAATACTTTTCTCGTCGTCATGTTGCTATTGCGCAATTCAAACATTTATTTATTTCTGCTTTGTATGCGCTTGTTCCTATTGGACTCATCCTGCTTCAGCCTGATTTTGGGTCGGCAATGATCATTGCATTATTATGGCTTGGGATGGCGCTTGTCTCGGGTATCTCAAAAAAACATATTCTTATTGTTGTTGGAGCGCTAGCTATAGTCTTCACACTGTCATGGTTCTTTGTATTTAAGCCCTATCAGAAAGATCGTATTATTAGTTTTATTCATCCAACGAGCGATATCCGTGGGAGTGGATACAACGCTTACCAGAGTGTTATTGCGGTTGGCTCTGGAGGTATTGTTGGTAAGGGGCTTGGGTATGGCACGCAGTCACGATTAAATTTTTTACCGGAGTATCAGACAGACTTTGTCTTTGCAGCCTTTAGTGAAGAGTGGGGATTTATAGGGAGCATACTCATACTGTTTTGTTTTTGCTTTTTACTCTGGCGTATCAAAGTACATGCCTCTCGAGGCGCTAGTAACTTTGAGACATTGTTTTGTGTTGGTTATATGTTAATGCTCTTTGGGCATATCGTCGTGAATATTGGTATGAATATTGGTATTATGCCGGTGACCGGTATTCCGTTGCCGTTCATGAGTTACGGGGGATCGCATTTGTTAGGAGAATTTATTGGTCTCGGTATTGTGCTTTCGATGGCGCGTTATGAGCGTGCTATCCATCGAGCAGATATCGATAACGAATTTGTTGGCTATGCATAATCTCAATACATTTTTATTCCAATTAGTACATCAAGGTGCAGGGCAGTGGCTAGTGCTTGATTGGTTTTTCATCATTCTGACTTCTTACGTTACATACACCGTTACCATACTAGTTATTTTGTGGTTTGTTGGTTTTGTGCCATTTCGAACAAAAGATATGCAGGAGAAGATGCGTCGACTTGGACAAAGTGGGGAAATGGCGCTATCCCTCTTTCTGACGTGGGCAACAGTATGGATTATAAAAGTTTTGGTTGCGTATCCGCGGCCTTTTATTTCTATTCCTGATATTACGCCACTTGTAAGTGCTGCTCCACTTGAATCTTTTCCGTCTGCCCATGCAGCATTTGCTATGGCGATCGCTATTGCTGTTTTGCCCTACCATAAACGTCTCGGACAGTTATTGATTATTTTTGCTTTTATTGTGGGGCTCTCGCGTTTATACGTTGGAGTGCATTATCCACTTGATGTTGTTGTTGGGTTATTGATTGGGTTTAGTATTCCCAAAATAATTCACCGAGTATTTAAAAAATAAAAAAGTATATATAATAAAAGTCAATAGAAAGTAAACATTGATTTAAGGTCTAGAAAAGGCTAGAATACGCCTTACATATGATAAAAAAACGCATATTTGCTGTAGTGGTTTTGATACTAGGGATAGGTCTCGGATGGGCAGTACTTCGTTCGGAGCAGCCAGAGGCCCCAAAGGCATTGGCAAAGTTTCCATTTCACCTAGGTCTTGATCTCTCGGGTGGGACACACCTTCTCTATTCGGCAGACGTGAGCAAGCTCACATCGAGCCAGGTTGATGATTCTATGAATGCACTTCGTGATGTGATCGAGCGACGTATCAATCTTTTTGGTGTTGGTGAACCTATTGTACAAGTACAAACAGGATCTTTTGGTTCAGGAGGCGATCATCGTTTATCTATTGAGCTTCCTGGAGTGACCGATATTAGTCAGGCTATTACTATGATCGGACAGACTCCGTTTTTAGAATTCCGACAACAGTCTGATGGTCCTCAGCAAGTAACAGTTGGTGCTGACGGCACTGCTGTTATAGATCCAAATGGAAACTTTGTGGCAACAGAGTTAAATGGAAAATATTTGAAGTCAGCACAACTTTCCTTCAACCAAACAACAGGGGAGCCTATCGTGAACCTTAACTTTAATGATGAAGGCGCAAAGCTTTTTGAAGAAATTACAAAAGCAAATATTGGTAAGACTCTCGCTATTTACCTAGATGGTGCTGTTATCTCAGCTCCGGTTGTGCGAGAAGCTATTACTGGTGGACAAGCTCAGATCTCTGGTAACTTTACTCCAACAGAGGGCCGAGAGCTCGTGGGACGATTGAACTCTGGGGCACTTCCTGTTCCTATTTCACTTATCTCTACCGAAACTATCGGTGCCACACTTGGTCAACAGGCAGTACATGATGGAGTAAAAGCAGCATTTATCGGATTTATTATTATTGCTCTCTTTTTGATGGCTTGGTATAGACTGCCGGGGCTTGTAGCCACTCTTGCACTTATGATTTATGTGGCTATTACGCTTGCACTCTACAAACTCATCCCAGTCACACTCAGTACAGCAGGTATTGCCGGATTTATTATTTCTATCGGTATGGCGGTAGACGCAAACATCTTGATCTTTGAACGATTTAAAGAAGAGCGACGACTAGGGCGTGGAGTACGAGATGCTCTGGATGGAGGATTTAAAAAAGCATGGCTTTCTATTCGAGATGCAAACACAGCGAGTATTATCATTGCTATTATCTTGTTCTGGTTCGGCTCTTCTCTTATCAAAGGATTTGCACTTACCTTTGGCCTAGGGGTCATCGTTAGTTTGATCTCTGCTATCGGTATTACCAGACTCTTCTTGAGAGCACTTCCAACGCTTGAGAATAGTAAGGTCGGCCGTTTCTTATTTACTAGTGGCTTTATAAAATAAATACTATGTTTGTCATTAAATACAAAAAATTCTTTGTCGCTCTCTCAGTACTCTTTGTCGCTCTCTCTATTGCTTCAATAGCAGTATTTGGGCTTAAGCTTGGTATTGATTTTAAAGGTGGCTCATCTTTGGAGCTTGTATACAGTGATGGTACTCGTCCAGAACTTTTCGATATTAAAGCAAGCCTCGTAAACGCAGGGTTTGGGGATGCAACAGTTCAGCCAGCAGGTGAAAGTGGAATAGTTATAAAAAGTCGAACACTTTCTGAAGAGGAGAGGGCAACAGTAGTAGGCCTAGCGAGCTTAAACGAGCAGGTAGATCAAAAGAGCTTTACTACTATCGGTCCGTCAGTTGGAACAGAACTTAAGAAGAAGGCTATTGCGTCTATCATCCTTGTTCTCATCGCTATCATCTTGTTTGTAGCTTATGTGTTTCGAAAAGTATCTCGGCCGGTGTCTTCTTGGAAGTACGGTTTTGTGGTTATCATTGCTCTTATTCATGACATTATTATTCCGACCGGAGTCTTTGCACTCCTTGGGCATCTCTATGGCATAGAAATAGATACACTATTTATTGTGGCACTTCTCACAACGCTTGGTCTTTCTGTTATGGATACTATTGTTGTGTTTGACCGTATCCGAGAAAATATCGTTGCCAAGAGTGGTAAAGCATTTGAACAAATTGTTGGAGAGAGTTTGTCCCAAACATTTGGACGATCTATCAATACTTCTCTTGTTGTACTCTTGATGGTCCTCTCGCTTGTATTCTTTGGACCAGTAAGTACTAAACTGTTCTCAATAGTTTTGGCCATAGGTATGTTCTTTGGAACTTACTCATCTATCTTCTTAGCTTCACCGCTACTTGTAATAGTAGAGAAATTGCAAAGAAAATCATAATCTCTTTTAAAAACCCTCCTGTGCCAAAATGGCACAGGAGGGTTTTTGTCTCTTGGTGTACTGGCCAAAAAAGACTATAATCCTATATATGACTATTATATTAATTATCGTAATTGTGTTGGTAGGCTGGTTTGCTCTAGCTTATAACAGCTTTATTAGAGGAAAAAACCACTTTACAGAAGCTTGGGCTGATATTGAGGTACAACTAAAGCGTCGCTATGACCTTATCCCGAACTTGGTAAATACTGTAAAGGGCTACGCTACTCACGAGTCTAGTGCATTTGAAAAGGTGACTGAAGCTCGCGCAAAGGCAATGCAAGCGAACTCGCTTACTGACCATGCTAGTGCTGAAGAAAATCTTGGCAAAGCAGTCACTGGACTCTTCGGTATTGCTGAAGCTTATCCAGACTTGAAGGCCAATGCAAACTTTATCGAGCTTCAAAGAGAGCTTTCTGATACAGAAAATAAAATCCAAGCAGCCCGACGTTTCTACAATGGCACTGTAAAAGATTTCAACAATAAGGTTCAGTCTGTACCATCAAATATTATCGCCAAAATGTTTGGTTTCAAGAATGCAGAATTCTTTGATCTTGCTGACAACGATGTGGCGCAACAACCAGTAGAAGTGAAGTTCTAGTTAAATAAGTATAAAAATATGATATATATTATTGGTGTAATTGTTTT
>OFRM01000687.1_pt1 | contig 13241 bp, 16 predicted proteins | sample 1543101 | NCBI WGS metagenome assembly OFRM01 (sample SAMN07774223, study PRJEB24372) | wastewater metagenome | isolation source: Exp Tend VB 0WW | collected 2016-02
TTCAGGTCCATGACACTCCTTCTAGAGAACTGACATCGCAGTCATGCGACGAGCGTAGAAACTGTTTGTCCAGGAGCCGTTGCCCCGGTACATCATCTTCGCAGTGGTCACGCCAGGGTTCAGCCCGGAGAGCACGCCGATGGTGATGAGTGATGTGTCCACGTAGGACGCCACGGCTACCGACAGTTGGAACACCGCTCCCCGATCATCCGTGGCAGCCAACGTGTTCGCTCCGCTCAGTTCGAACGACACCTGACCGTAGGCAGTGGCAGTGAGCACAGCAGCGCACGTCGCCACACCGACGACGAGGAGTTTCCCGGACTCACGGACGTAACAGTCCACGGACGGACCTGCGGCTGGGCCGGTCAGGTCTCCGTAGGCAGCGCTCGTGCGAGTGCCGCTGGCGTAGTCCTGCGCCTCTGCGATGGTGGGCTGGCCGAGGGGAGCGTTCCACAGGATGCCGTACTCGCCGCTCGGCAGCAGACCGAGGATGACCCGTGGATTGTCGTCGTCGTCCAGGATCGTGAGCGCACCGTTCTTGATACTGCTCCCGCCGATCTTGGCAATGCGGTCTCCGTTCTCCAGTCTGGTGACAACGTCGTTCATCAACTTGTCGTAGGTGGGCCGGTGCTCTACCCTCATGACGACATCACCTCCGAGAGTGCGGTCAGTGTGCCGATGTCCAACTCCACGGTCATGTCAGTTGGATTGAAGGTGTATCCGAGAAGGCGGAAGGCTGCGCTGATGCCGTTGGGGAACCTGTCGTCCGTGATGGAGAGGACAACGTCGTCGCCCTCGATGTACGTGCCGAGCGGAACGGCTCCGTCCACCTTGACCACGACCTTCGGTGTGGTGAGAGGTTCACTGAACGCTGCCAGGTCCGCACGTGCGTGCTTCTCGAGCGTGGTCACCTCGATGATGTCCTGGTATGAGTAGACCTGCTGAAGCAGCGGGTACCCAGCGTTGATGAGGTTCTGATTCACGATTGCGAGACGAAGCCCCTCGTCCCCTTCGCCGGCTCCCTTGGCATGAGTCTTCGTGCTCATGCTGTGACCATCCTCCGGCCAGTCGTAGTAGAGGATGCTTCCGGGGTAGTCGAAGATCGTGTCGGTCTGCGTCCACGAGCGACCACGCCTCGGGTAGCCGATGTTCAGTGTGGTCTTCGGCTCGTGGTTCGTGTCCCATGCGGTGTCGAATGCGTAGTCGAACCCGTCGATGACGTCGCTCAACTGCTGGATTGCCTCCAGTGCGTTCTTGAGTTCGTCTGCCTTGTAGACCCGGTCTCGTGTGCGCCCGGTAACCACTGAGTCCGTGAACACGTTCACGTCTCCACCGTCAATGGCTTGGATCAGGTCGATGATGTCACGGACGATGGTGGCCTGCTCCGTGCCTACGTAGGTCAGCGTCTGGTCGATGTTCTGTCGTGCCCAGAAGGAGTCCAGCGTGCTGGCAGTGAACTTCCACTGTCTGGAGTTGGACTCGTACATGCGAGCCCAGATGATCCCGGACCACACGATCGTTCCGTTGTAGTCCACGACCAGCAGCGTGCGTGTCGGCAGTGAACCTGCGTCGATGTTCTTCTTGTCCACTGCGTAGGTGCCACCAGCCGTGCCGACCAGCGCAGCCACGGACCGTGTCCACGTGTTCCCCTGGTAGTCATCCCAGGTGGTATCTGCGAGGGCCAGCGTGGGCGGGTAGTTCAGCGGGTCCCACGACCACTGCACGGAAGACCCCAGTCCGTAGCGCACGTCCACGTGGTCGATCTGCCCGATGAACGTCGGCACCTCCGTCGCCTTGATCACAATCGTCACTGCGTTGTATCGGTCGTTGCCGTTCACGGACTGCGTCATGGTTGCGGTGCCCACCGCTCCCTGACCGGATCCGGACTCGTAGGCCATTGACTGTGCGTAGTCCGACCCGGTCACGCTGTCGTACGAAGCGCCTCCGTAGGCGAGCGTTCCTGCGCTGGGGCTGGCGTGAGCGTTGTCGTCTGCGGACCCGTAGAAGCGCAGCACCAGTCGGTTGACTCCGGTGCTGGTTGCCGTCGGCGCTGTCATCGTTCCTGATGCTGTCGGTGAGGAACTTGCGCTCACGTCCACAGCGCTCGCAACCGTCGTCCATGGACTTCTCGTGTTGGCAGGATTCCGGATGACGGAGACAGTCACACCCCATCCGTTTGTAGGAACTGAACTTGTGAACGTCGGTGTCGTGTCGTCGGTGTTACCGACCACACCCCAGACCTTTGCGAAGATCTGATCCGTGACAGTGCCTGAGTCAATCGGGCCGACTACGGAGGACCATCCTTCGCTAGCAGGTTCCGTGAACACCGCTGTCGCATCTTTCCCAGTGATGTGTGCAATGACGAGATCTCCGGCTGCCACCGCTGCTGGCACCGTGGGAGTCAGCGTCGCAGAAGTTCCGTCAACCTGAGCGCTCTTGTCCACGAACGTGGGCTGGCGTGCAACCGACCCGTCTCCGTCAAGGCCACCGACGTTGGCGTCCGCTGTTCCGGCAGCGATGCTGGAGGCTGCTCCGCCGGTCACGGTGGTCCCGAGTTGCGTGTACGTCTGTCCGTCGGATGACGTGTAGAACTTCACGGTGTACGCAGACGCACCGTTGTCAGCGTCGAAGTCCACACCGACGTAGCCCTTGACCCCGTCCGTTGCTCCGGTAGCGACCGTGCTGAACTCCGTCTTGAGCAGTGTCCCTCCGGTCGGCGCCCATGCGAAGAACAACTTGCCGTCCGGGTAGATGCCGAACATCCACCCACGACCAGCAGTGACGTCCTCGTACTGACTGGCGAGCACTTGCGGGAATGCTGGGGTCCAGTCCGTCGGTGTGCATCCAACTCGCACATTCACGTCGGCAGCCGGGTTGGACGGGTCCACGCTGCTGACGACTTCGCTCGAAAGACCAGTAAACGTAAGGCCTCGCACGTCATCCGGCAGCGTCACGTACTGCCACAGCGGATCCCCGAGCGGAACGAACCCGGTCAGATCTGCGATCTGCTTCAGTTTCTTCGTCGCCTGAACCCCACGCAGCGGAAGTTCCGCCAGAGCCTCCAGCGTGCGGAGGTCGTAGGTGAGATACGTGAATCCCATTTCTTCCTTATGCGGGGAGCGGAATGACGTGAAGACCACGCCGGTAGAAGGTGATGGAGGCGTTGGTTGCCCACTGAGCAGTGAATGTGTTGTCTCCGGGGGTCAGTCCGGTGATCATGCCGATCCCCCCTCCGGACTGGTAGTAGTTCGCCACTGCGTTGTATTCCTGCCAGGTCGCACCTCCGGCGTTCGCAGCGATGGTTGTTGCCCCGGAAACAGCGACTCCGCTTCCCGCCTGAGCACCGAGGGTCGCAGACAGGATGTCGAACATGAGAGAGACAAGAACCTTGGTTCCTGTCTTCAGTGTCACCGCCTGAGCAGTGGTGAGCCCTCCATAGGCCGCATTGTTCCTCGCTTCTCCAGTGTCAACCCTGGATCCGGCAGGAGTGAGTTGGATCCAGTTCGTTCCGTTGTAGACGTACTCGATGAAGGTGGCAGGGTCGGTCAGCCGAGCACCCGTCGGAGCCGGACTCGGAGCGCTGGCGATGGCGACGATGTAGTGGTTCCCCATCGGCAGCCACGCACTGTCAGCAGCGTTGCGTCGTTGAACCTGATTCTTGTCCGTGTCGAACCGGCTCATGCCCGGACGAGTCGGCGTGATCGTGTCCGTGGTCAGTGCGACGATGTCACCACCGAGAGCAGTGGCGTACTTGCGCTTGTCCGTGATGTTCCCGGTGACGATGGTGCCACCACCTCCAGCGGTGGACTTGATCAGCACCTCGGCAATCGCCACGCTGTTCGCCGGGAGCGCTGGGGCTGCGGGAGCCCCGGCGGGAGTGCCGGGGACAACCTCCAGATCCCACTCGTTGAGGATGCCACCGATGTACGCAGCGTCGTACACCCGAGCGACGATGAGGTCGATCCGGTCGTTGGTGGCGTGCTGCGTACTGTGGGTCATCACTTCCGCAGCGTCGTTGAACAGGCGGTACTTCCCTTGTGTTACCGCCACGTTCGTGCCCTGGAACTCACCCCAGCCAGCAGCGACGGACGTCGTCAGGCCACCAGCGGCAGTGAGTTTCATGGCACTGGCATCGCTCACGGAGAGCACTCCGGCAGCGGGCTGTGCGTAGGTCAGTCCTCCCAGCGTCAGCCTGTCGTTCTCTGCGCTGTGTGAACCGGCCTGAAGGAAGGACGGTGGGTTGCGCTCAGCCATTGCAGTTTCCTCCTATGCGCTCGGCCATGCCGAACGCCAGTCGAGTTCGATGTGTGATGAACTTCCGACGCCTGCCGTGTAGCGGTACTCGTTCTCTCCCGGCTGTACCGTCCAGAACTTGGACGTGGGATCCAAGATTCCACGAGACGGAACGGTTCCGTTCAGCACGATGGTGTGTCCGAGCATGTCGACTTCCAAGGCGTCCGCTGACGACAGGGAGATCAGGAACTTCATGTTCCTGTCCTCGGTGACACTGCGAACTTCGGGATTGCTCACTGGCCCGTAGATGCGAAGGATCGGAGGGGACTCCATGGACCCGTCGTTGGTGACAACGATCTGGCCGCCGACCACCGTGGAGCCGTAGACCACTGGGTAGACACGTGGGTACACCCGTCCGCCCACCTCACTCAGAATCTGAGTGGTCTCCGTGTGAAGTTCGTCCTCGTACACCCTCGGGTCACGGCAGTGCATCTCGAAGGTGCCGATCGCCAGACCTGTGGTGACCAGGTAGTTGCCGTCGAACTCCGGATTGCGAATGCGTCCACGGACCATCCGCTGCACCTTGCCCGGACGCTTCATGGACATCTGCACGTCGCCAGGGCGGATCACTGCGTGCAGTTCGTCCATGAGCAACTCCACGTCGCTCCGAGAGGACTCGTACTGGAGCCCCACTGCCATGCGCACGAGGCGACGTGTGTAGAAGTCCTCCCCTGCGTAGTCCGCTCCGTGCTGACCGTCCAGTTCCAGGTCGTTGTCCTTGACCTCCGGCTGGCCGAGCAGTCCCTGGGTCTCCATCACACGAATGAAGGTGCCAGCGCCCATCAGGATGGATGCGTCGTTGTCGTCCCTGGTGATCTCGTACTGCCTGTCTTCCAGAACCGTCATCGGCCTGCCCTGCTTCCAGTCCGTGTGAGTTTCTGCCAGAAGTATTCGCCCACCATTTCGGAGGGCGACTGGTGTTGACCGTTGTTGATGTAGGTGAAGCCACCCTCGGCCCCAGCCGGTGCCACAGCGCCCACGCTGGCAGCCGCAGTGCCCGATGCAGAGGGCGCAGCACCTTGCAAGGTGGCAGCCACCGAGGACATCTCTGACAGCGCTCCGCTGGCACCCTTGTTCAGACCAATCTGGAGTCCCTCCATGGTCCACTTACCGATCTGCATGAGGACCTTCGACGGAGACCCGATGCCGAGTGCTCCACCGATCTCACCTGCGATGTTCTCTGCCAAGTTTCCGACCCAGTCCAGGATGTCACCGGCCAGAGACTTGAGTCCGTTCCACAGACCCTGAATCGCATCCACACCAAGATTCCACATCATGGTTCCGAGACCCTGGATGCCTGCGGCGATGTCATGGGCGAGGGTGCCAGCCCACCCGAGGATGGAACCAACGAGACTCTTCAGTCCGTTCCACAGTGCAGTGATCGCAGCGACACCAGTGTTGAGCATATCGCCGGCCAGTGATGCCAGGTACGACAGGATCTGACCCGGAAGAGAGATGACGAAGGCGAACACGACAGGAGCAGCAGCAACGAGACCATTGAACAGCCAGGTCAGTGCGTCGATGCCAGCCTGGAGCATGAGGGACCCCAGAGTGATCATGGAGTCCAGGATCTTGCCAGGCAGGGAGATGGCGAACCCGAGAACAATCTCGAGCCCAGCGACGAACCCGTTGTAGAGGAAGTTCATAGCGTCGGTGGCTACCTGAAGGAACTTGTCCGGGAGTGTCTGGAGGAACGACCACACCTTGTCCGGGAGCGCCTTGAGGAACTCCAGTGCGTCACTGGCAGCAACCTGGATCCAATCCCAGGCGTCAGACGCAGCCTGCTTGATCCACTCCCACGCCTTGCGCCAGTTCTTGGCGACAGCAGCGATCACGAAGCCGATGAGGATCAGTGGGCTGATGAACGTGGAGAGGAACGCCAGGATCGCAGCGTAGGCCGGGTTGTCCTTGATCCAAGACCAGACCTGATCCCACTTCGTGTAGAAGACGTAGACGATCGCAGCCAGCGCAGCCAGCGCAATGATGATGACCCCGATGGGGTTGGCGTTCAGTGCAGCGTTCCACAGCCACTGGATCGCAGTGGACTTCTTGATGGCGTCACGAGCAAGGGCCATGCCCTCGCCAAGTTTCTTCAAGTTGCCAGCCATCTTCAGTGCGGTGCCGGTGGCCCAGGACAGTGCCCCAGCAAGACCAATGACCACACCGAGCAGCAGCCCACCGACGGTGAAGACCTTCTTGATCGGCCCCGGCAACTCCAGGAGCCAGTTGACGAAGCCCAGGATGCCGTTCGCCACCTTGGTCAAGAACTTGAGGAACGGAGCACCGACCTGGATCAGCAGCGTCTCCAGAGACCCCTTCAGTTGCTCCAGCGCACCCTTGAATCCGCCCATGCGGGTAGCGGCCACGTCCTCGGCGGACACCTTCTTCATGGCAGCGGCCATCTGGTCGAACGAGGCTGCGCCAGCGTTCACGAGAACGCCGGATGCACGGATAGCGTCCGAGCCGAACAGGGTCTCGAGCGTGGCGGACTTCTGCTCGTCGGTCATTCCGCTGAGGCTGTTGGCGAGGATGTCCACCACCTCACGGAACGGCTTCAGTTTCCCGGTGGCGTCGTAGAACTGGTTCGCTCCGTCGAGCGTCACCAGACCCAGTTGCTTCATCAGTTCTGCTTGCTTGTCCGTCTGCGGATGCAGACCGAGAAGCATCTGCTTCAGGGACGTACCGGCGTCAGACCCCTTGATGCCAGCCTGACCCATGACAGCAATCGCAGTTGCGGTGTCATCGAAGGACACACCGACCAGGTCCGCCACGCCAGCGGCCTGCTGGAACGCAGCGGCGAACTCGTTGACGTCAATCGCACTGGCGTTCGCAGCGCCAGCGATAGCGTCCGCCACTCCCGGCAAGTCCTTCGCAGACAGGTGGAAGGCGTTCATGGCCTGAGCAGCCAGGTTCGCAGCGCTCGGGATGTCCAGCCCGGTAGCAGCCGCAAGATTCACGGCAGCGTCGGCAGCACCGTTCAGAACATCCGGAACGCTGATCCCCGCCTTGACGAGTTCTTCGATCGCTGAAGCAGCCTCGTCCGCACTGAAGACGGTGTCCTTGCCCAGTTGCAGCGCCTTGTTCCTGAGTTGATCGATCTCCCCAGCACTGGCACCACTCACCGCCTTGATGCCGTTCATCCTCTGCTCGAAGTTCGCAGCAGCATTCACTGCGAACCCGAACCCGGCAACGGCAGCGATCCCGATACCGCCGAGGAGAAGACCAGTCTTCGTCAGCGTCTGTCCAGCCGTGTTCAACTTGCCCATCGTCTTGTCGTGGGCAAGCGAAGCAGCGCCGTAGCCGGTTACGGCTCCGGACGCATCGATGTCGATCTTCCCTCGGGCGGTACCGAGATCGTAGTCAGCCACGGCTCTCGAACTCCTCTCTGGTCACCGTCGCCACCGGAGTGGCGAAGCGCCCAGACTCAGCGGTGTCTGCCGTGAGCAGGGAGCGGAGCAGCGCCGTCCGCCGACCAGCGGTCTGGTCAGCGTTCTTGCCCTTCACCTTGTCCAACTCCCCTTCGATGAACGAACCGAACTCACCGACAGCCTGGTCGATGCAGAACGCTTCGTAGGAACCTTCGATGCCGAGGATGTCACTGGGCCTCGTTCCCCACATCTTCGCTGCGACGAAGGTCTCCCACAGCATCGGCTTGTTCCGAACGAAACCTTTCCAGGTCGGAAGAACCTCCCACGGTCCACTGGAAGATGAACATCTTGTCTTCCATGACCACCTCGTCCACGTACAGGAGGTCGTTGTCCCGGTCTTCCACGGACTCCGGAACCGGATGCACCCTGGGCTCCACGACCACGTCGACCGTGACCGCATCGATCAGTTCCATGATCTGGATGAGGTCCTGCTCGCTGACGCTCTCGAGATCCATCTCCGTCTTCTTGCCCTTCATCGCCTCCTGCACGATGGGCATGAGGCTGTTCGGGATGAGACCCTTCCTGATGAAGGTGTCCAGCCCGACCCGACGGGCCTTGCACGTGTTCCCGGAGGGCACGTCCAGCGCAGTGGCTTGACTGTCCTTCTTCCAGGCTGTTGCTGACGTGGTGCGCTTCTTGGTGGTCGGCATGTTGGCCTCCTTGGGCTCCTAGCCGGACGACCGCTGTTAGGCGATCGCCGTGGTGGTCTCGTTCTGCACGAAGTCGTACGAACGGTCTTCCTTGCCGGACTCCAGCGAGCCGTAGCCCTTGCCGGATGCCTTGGTCAACCAGAAGGTCTGGTCTCCCATCTCACCCTCGAGAGCACCGTCCGCCTTCGCACGGTAGATGACTGCGTGGAAGTCACCACCGTTGTCGTTGAGGGCCTGGCCCTCCATCTTGAAGTACGGACGTGCGTCGGTGGTCAGTTTCCGGTAGGTCTTGACCTGGTTCGGTGTGACCCCGGAGTTGATGACCTCGCCACCAGCGAAGACCACGTAGGCCTCCAGCATGATGCCACCCGCTTCCAGATCCCACTCCACGATGGGACCCGAACCGTGTGACGCCTGCACTGCGTCGTCACCACGGAGTTCCTCGAACTCCTCCGTCTCGCTGAAGGAGAGCGTGCGGCCGATCGGAAGATCGACTGCGGACCCCGGAGTGGCTCCGTCGGTGCCGAGTGGCGTGACCTTGACGTCACGCATCCCGAACGGGATCGCTCGACCGAGCGTCATGCCTTGCTCCTCTCTGTGCTAGTTGGTTCTCTGAACTTGCGTGTGCCGATCAGTTCGCCAGTTCTGACGTCGTACTTGTGCAGCACCACGACACCGGGAGCCTTGCCGCACCTGTTGGAGCGACACGTGACTTCCAGTGCTCCATCGTCATCCACGACACCGTGGAGGATTCCGGAGTGGCACCGCAGTTCCACGTTGTCAGCCTTGGCGCTTCGCCGGCTTGGTGTCTTCCTTCTTCTCCGGAGCCTCCGGAGTCTTGTCCGTGTCTTCCTTCTTGGCCTCCGGCCCGTCCGGTTGCACGTCCGCTTCCTCCGAGACGAGTTCCCACTCCGACGCTTCTGCGAGAAGCAGAAGGTCGGCGGCGGAGTCGCTCACCTGGATGGTGCGGTTGGCGTCGCCGTTCGGGCCAGTGGTGACCAGCGTGATCGTGTCTTGGTCCTCCACGCCTCGACCGACGAACTGCTCCTTGGTGACCTCCCGAGTGTTCGGTGGCCCCAGGTACTTGATGGTCTTCACTGCCTCGCTCCTCTCTCCGGACTCAGTAGACCCGGATGGCTGCGACGGTCACGGTCGTGACCGACGAGTACTCGACGTGTGCGTCACCGTCGGCGTCCGAGAACCGCTGCTGATCCGTGAACGGTCCGATGATCTTCGTGGCACCAGCGGCAATGGTGACCGCCACGTCCGCATCGAAGGCCTCGGCGCTGTCGGGTCCGACGAGCCGCTGGTTCTTGACGGTCACCGTGATGGGCGCTCCGGATCCGTTCAGGACCTCCAGGAACGTGTACCCGGCGTTCGGGAACGAGTTCCCGGCGACGTTGGCTGCCGCCAGGGTCTTGGCGACACCGGCAACGACCGGGGTCTGGACTGTCAGTGCTGATTCGGGCATTAGGCCCCTCCTCCTACGAGTTTGAACGAACCTTCCTTCATGAGCGTTCCGTAGACGTCGTCCGCCAACTCTCCGGAGTCTCCAATCCACACACATGCGATCGCAGACGGCAGTGTGCTCACCTGGCCCACCAGTTCTGCTCTCACCAAGCGCAGGATCTGGTCAATGCGGACGTACGAGCCAGGCTGGTCATGCACGTAGACACCAGCGACACGGCTTGTGCTCACTGGGCTGTCTCCGTCAACGAGTTCAGGAACCTCAGTGCCGGAGTTGATCACGATGAACGGACGCTCCGTCGGCGGGTTCCCCTTGAGAGAGCCTGCTCCGTAGATGCCACCCGGAGCAAGCGTGCTGATGTCTGTGATGCTGCCGACACTGTCGAACAGCCACTCACGCCAAGTTGCCGAAGGCATCAGCCCAGCCTCGCAATCAACTTGTTCAGCGCAGCCATGATGCGCTTCCCCTCCGCCTGGATGGTCGGCTCGATGATGCGGTACTGGCGGTCGTGCGCAACCTCCAGCCAGATGCCGTAGGGAACGGTGTGATACAGGATGATGGAGAACTGAGGTGGCTTGTTCTCAGCACGAGCGAACAGTCCGCCTCGTGCGTTGCCGGTACGGTCCGTCCACGGAGCATGCTCTCGTGCGTAGTCCTGGACGTTCGGTGCCTGGTACTCGACGAAGGTGCTGATGGTTGCGAACAACTTGGGACCGAACGAGTGGATCCCTGGCGTGAGGGTGTCGTATCCGATAACTCCACCGGCGCTCATGACACCTCCATCACGTGGACAGCGATGCGCCACTCCGGGTGGTTCTCCACCGCAATGACCTCGTTGTCCTGTGAGCCGGTCAGGAACTTGTCCCCGACCTGGAAGTCTGCTGTCGGCATGGCGATGATCACGTGCGTTGCGGTCTGCGTGCGCCCGTCATCGGTGACACGTGTGACCGGCTGCCCAGCCTGGCCCACCTTGCGCACCGTCTGAGCCGTGAGGCTGCTGGTAGCGCCGGGAAGCGTGCCACCCGCACCGTCATCCGTCTCCGCAGTGCGGCGCACCACGACGCTGACGGAGTTCTCGTTGATGAACGCCTGCGTCTGCTTCCGATGCGTTGCCGTATCGAGCGCCACGGGATTAGTCCCTGACGATCTTGTGAACCCTCGGTCGCCCCGCCGGGGTTCCCTCGTCGGCCGCTGCGTCCTTCTTGCCCCAGAGGGCTGCCATTGCAAGAGCGTTCTTGTGGAGGTCGCTGAAGGCGTGCGACGCTCCCGCCTCGGTGGTGTTCACGAGGCTGGCGTACTTGGCTGCCTTGCGCTCCCAGACAGTAGTGGAAGCGCCGAGAACATCGTCGGCATCGATCAGGTCCCCGATGATGTCATCGGTGAACCCGTTCGTGTCGTCCGACTCGTCCGTGTTGGCACGGACTTCAAGGATGTCCTCGGCGCTCGCCACGACTACTCCCCGGCTTCCTTCGACGCATCCTCTTCACGGAGGGCGTCGATGATGGCCTTGGACTTGGTCCCCTTGGGAACCTCGAAGCCACGCTCGATCGCCAACGCAACGAGTGCGTCACGGTCGAGGTCCTCGTACGGAACCGCCTGGACTGCGAGGGGCTCCGGAGGCGTCGGGCCGGGGTCCGAAGTGATGCCGTCGTCCGTGGGCTGGGCCTCGGTCGTGGCTTCGGTCTTCTCGGTCTCGACTGCCTCTGCCTCTTCGGGGTTCTCGGACACTGCGGTCTCGAGAAGCCGGTCACGCTCCGTGTCGTCGATCTTGCACCGGGAGTGCAGGTACAGGATCTCCTCCTTGGACCATGCCGACGGGTCTTCCATGTTCACTTTGCGAGACACGTGGTCCCCTCTCTTCTCGTGCCCCGTAGGTGGGAGCCCAGGACCGGGCAGTGACAGCCCTGGACCCCCGCCTAGGGGCGAGTGGATCAGGCGTAGGCAGTGGGGATGTCGTACGTCCCCGAGGCCTTCACCTGCATGACGACGCCTGCGCCACGGTGGCGCACACCCGTCCCGAAGCCCCGTCCGTAGAAGGAGTCGACGAGCGGGTAGTCGTTGTCACGACCCTTGATGAGACGGAGCCCACGCAGCGCCGGGTTCTTGTGCTCACGGATGCCGACGGGGTTCGTGGCGTTGTTCTCGCCACCCGTAGCGAACCCGAGCATGTAGCCAGCGGGGATGTACTCCTCCTCGACCACGAGCCAGGGGCCGAAGCGTCCGGCGACCTCGAGACCGTTGATGGTCCCGGGGATCCCCGCACCCTGCGGCGTGACGACGCCTCCGGTGTTGACCGGGAGCAGCCACGGAGGCTGACCCGAACCGGCGACGAAGTCGTAGGCGTCACCAGCCGACACCCGGAACGTCCGGATGGTGGCGAGTTGCGCATCGTTGACGAGCAGGATCATGGTCGACCCCGCCTGCCGTCCGTAGCCGTGGTGCTTGAGGTGGGTCTCCATCTCGACCAGGTCACCATCATCGACCGTGGCCCCGTTGCTCACGAGGTAGTGGTCGTGCGATGACGTGTGCGTGGTCGTCTTGTACGCCGGAGGCACGGTGCCGTCGTTGTTGTAGAACGGGTACACGTTGTACGCCGTCGAACGGATGTCCGCCGTGCGGTTGACGTTGTTGAAGATGCCCTTCAGGACCTTGTTGAAGACGAGACGGTTGTCCGCCTCCAGGACCTGATTGTGCAGGCTCTCCACCTGAGCAGCGTTCGCTTCGGCGAGGTACTTCCACGTGAACCGAACCGCCACGTCGTACCACTTGAAGTCGTACGCCAGGCTGAAGTAGTCCCCACCACGGAGACCCCTCGGCTCACCGAACTCGGACGCCTCTTCGAAGTCGTCCATGCTCAGTTGCGGCACGTCCTCCACCGGCTCGCTCACACCGAACGTCAGCGCAGTCACGAGACGTGACCGACTGGCGTTCCATGCCTGGAGCGACTGCTGGAACTCTCGCCAGACCTCGTTGAGGTCCCGACCGTCGACGGTCTGCGTGAGCACATCGCCTTCGGTGTTGTAGCCGTTGTCCGCCGCCACGTGGCGTCCGAACAAGCCCCGCACGTCCCGGGAGACGACTGCGAGACCGGACTTCAGGATGCTGGTCTTCATCGTTGTCACCTCCTACGGGGTGAGGAGTCCGGCGGACTCGAGACGGGTGAGGATGAGGTTGACCTTCGCTGCGAGATCGGCGAAGTTGTTGTTGAGGGCTGGCACCATCACCGCAGCGATGTCGTCCCGGAGCGCATCGGCCGAAGCCGGGGTGTCCGTGGGCGCAGCGATCGCAGCGATCGTGTCGTTGGCACTGCCACCGCTGCTGTCCGTGAGGTGGACGATCGCCGCCTGGTCACCGACGATGTCGTTGGCCGCTGACGGGGAGTTCCTCACGACGAGGCGATCT
>OFRM01000689.1_pt1 | contig 13221 bp, 11 predicted proteins | sample 1543101 | NCBI WGS metagenome assembly OFRM01 (sample SAMN07774223, study PRJEB24372) | wastewater metagenome | isolation source: Exp Tend VB 0WW | collected 2016-02
GCGTCGCGGATAAACCCTGCCACCGGTGCGCGCGAGGCAACGCAGGCAGCGCAGGAACTCGCTTCGATGGGCGTCACGACGAAGACGCACCCGTTCCTGTTCCGCAACAAGGGCATGGCCGATCTGGACAATATCCCGGCAGCGGACCATCTCGGCCTTTCGGAGGTTCTGAAGGTCGATCCGGCCACGGGATACTTCGATCGGCAGGACATGCTTTCTGCGCTGGCGCGCGAACTCACGACCGGCAAGAAAACCGCCATGACCGGTGAGATTGCAGCCCGCATGGCTGAGATCGAACACAACGCTGGCATTGATCCGAATGTCTCTCCGGCAAAGGACTTCGCGAGCGGTCAGGCATCCCCCACAGGCTGGTTCGTTCAGAAGGGCGCTTACGACATGTTCCCAGACGGGGACGTGATGCTGCGCAACAGCTTTGAAAAGTACCTTGGCGACGTATGGCCCGGCGTCCGGTTCACGGATGCAGAGCGTGCCGAGATGCTGCACGAACTGCAAACCCGTGGCGGAGATGCTGAATATCTGGTATCACGGACGCTCGAGCGCGACCTTGAATTTGCTGAACTCCCGAAGGCAGAGGCGGAAAAATATGACTGGATCCCCGGCTTCGATGAACCCACGGCTCAGGGCGTATATCGCACGGGCGGAGAAGGTACTGGCGGATCCAGACAAATCGCCACAGCAACACGCGGCGGCGCAGAGGGTCGTTCAGGCGGCGCAATCGTGGAACCCACAGCCGCAGGGGACCAATTCGTCGCCCCCGGCATTGAACCCGTCTCCCAACGCCAACGCCTAGAAGCACGTCAAGAAACCCCTATGCGTGGCGGTGCTCGTCCTATGGACGACGGCCTCTTTGACATGGGCGCGCGACAGCAGATGGACATGTTCTCCGACCCTGCATCGGCGGAAGCGCGGCCCATCCTCGACACTATGACCGCCGACATTCGCGACGAGATCACCAAGGGCGATGACTTCCTCATCGACATGGGCGACGGCAAGGGCGAGCGGATGGCCTCGACGGTGCTGGACGACCTCGACAAGGGCGACGCTGCGGCGGCCCGCTTTGCGCTTTGTGGAAGGGGACCGGCATGACATTTTTCGATTGCGTGAACGACGCGATGGACGAAGGCAGCGTGGATACCGAACGCGGCAAGCGCGCGCAAACCATGTGGACAGAAAGGGTCGATCTGTATGAGCGCCAAGGGCACCCCCGCAACGTGGCTCAGGCATATGCCGCTCAAGACATTCGCGAGGCGTTCAAGAAGGAAGCCGGAGATGCCCGGCATGTGGCGCTGGCGAAGATGGCTTCACTTCGGAAACTCCAGGCTGAAGTGACCGGGGCCAAAGCGCCGGACATGATCAAGCAGCTTGATCGGCTGGACTATCGCCACCGCGCGCTTGTGAGGCGGCTACAGGGCAGGATCGGTGATTTTCTGGTGGAGCACAGTCGCGACCTACTTGGCCGTGTACGGAACGCTGCGGGCCTGCGGGACGTGGTTCGCGAACTGCACGGCGAAGCCTCTGGGAATGCCAGCGCGAAACTTTTGGCGGACTCGGTGCGCAACACCTTCGAGGAAGCCCGCCTCATGTTCAACGAAGCTGGCGGGCTGGCGGGCAAACTTGAGAATTGGGGCCTGCCTCACGTCCATAACCGCGCCGCCGTGACGAAGGCCGGGTTCGAAGCGTGGTATCGCTCTGTCGTGAGCAAGATGGACTGGTCGCGCATGGAAGACCGGTTGACAGGCAAGCCCATGAGCGCCGCTGGTTCAATGCCATCGGAGGACATGACGCGCGGCCTTCTCAAGTCGGTCTGGGATAACATCGCCTTCGGCAAAGAGGCGGACGATGCGGTCTATGGGCGCGCTTCCGGTACGGCGATGTACAAGAAGCACTCAGAGGCGCGCGTTCTGGTGTTCAAGTCAGCCGACGACTGGATCAGCTACAACAAGGACTTCGGCACCGGCGACCCGTTCAAGTCGATCATGGGTCACGTTCACCGGATGGCCCGCGATATCTCCCTGATGCGCGAGTTTGGACCAAACCCCGGTATGGGCCTCGATTACAAGCGCCAACTCTGGGAGAAAAAAGCCCGCGATCTTGGCGATACCGCTCTCCTCGACAAAGCAAAGGCCGATGGCAACCGGGCGAACCGCATGTTCAAGGTTCTGAACGGCGGTCTGGTCGCGGAATCAGCATTGCAGGACTGGTTCGCCACCTTCATGTCCTCAATCCGTCATGTCATGACCGCTGCCAAGCTCGACCGCGCCGTTATTGCTTCGACCTCCGATCTGAACACCATGCGCCTTGCCGCCTCCTCGATCGGCATGAACCCGGCGAACGTGATCTCGAAACAGGTTGGGTTGCTTCAGAGCCTCAGCCGTGACGAACTCCTCCGCGCTGGATGGGTCGCAGACACGATGGCAGACGCCGGCACAGCCCTTGCGCGCTTTCAGCAGGACGTTGCACCGGCCGAGATCGCGGAGCGCCTGTCAAGCGCAGCCATGAAGGTGCAGGGCCTCGCTCAGTGGACCGATCGCGAGCGGGCGACGTTCTATCAGGAAATGAGCGGCTATCTGGCCTCAGAAGCAAACAAGCCGCTGGAACAGATATTCCCCGCGCTGCGCACCGCCCTTGAGCGCCACGGCGTCACCCCTGATGATTGGGCCGCATTCACCAAGCCGGAGCACATGTTCAAGGCTGAGAACGGCGCGACCTTCGCCATGCCGCTGCACTGGCGCTATGCAACGGACCTTCCCGACCGACAGGCTGAGGAGATTTTCTTCAAGATCCAAGGCGCGATCGAGGAACAGATGGAACTCGCTGTCCCGACCGGAAGCCTTTACGCGCGGTCCTACTTCGATCCTGCCGCGCATGACATGCCGCCCGGAACGTTCCTCTATGAGGTCGCGAAGTCTGGCATGATGTTCAAGTCGTTCGCCATGACCTTCACTGTGAACCAGTACCGCCAGATCATGTCGCAGCCGACAATCGCGGGCCGGATCGGCTACGGCTTGAACTTGGCCGCAGGCGCGACAGCGATGGGAGCCATCGCGATTCAGGCAAACGAACTCCTCATGGGGCGCGATCCGCAGGACATGACGAGCCCGAACTTCTGGGGCAGGGCGGCCATGAAGGGCGGTGCCTTCGGTATCGTCGGTGATATCGCGACCACAGGGCAGGCGACATGGGGCGGCGGTTTCCCGTCATACGTCTCTGGCCCGATGCCGCAAGCTGCGCAAGACACGTGGGGCTTGACCATCGGCAATGCCTTCCAGTTGGCGGCAGGGCAGGATACGAATTTCGCCCAGGAACTTGCGCGCTTCGGCAAACAGTACACCCCAATGGGGCAAACACTGATCATCGGCCCGGCTCTGGACCGTCTCTGGTGGGATCAGATGCAGATCCTTCTCGACCCTGACAGTGCCGATGCCCTCACGGAAGCCGCGCAAAAGCGGGCAAACCTGTATCAATCTGGCGATTTCTGGATGCCTGGGAACCTTGCGCCGCAACGCGCACCGAACTTTGCGAACGCCATCGGCCGCTAGGGTGCATTTAGAATGGCATGTGCGGCGGTCACATTCCGCGCATGTCGACAGTCGCAAAAAACACACGCTCCACGACCATCAACCTTGCGGTTTCGCAGGCTGGCCCGTTCAACCTTGACTTTCGGCTGTTCGATCTGGACGCGCTGCAGGTCTATGTCGGCGGCGTGCTCAGGACCGACTACACGGTCTCAGCCACTTTCGTCGATGGCTACGACGACGCGGCTACGATCACCTTCACCAGCGCCGTTACCGCACCGACAACGATCCTCGTCGATGCTTCTCAGGTTCCCTGGCGGCAAGATGATCTTGGAAGTCAGAACCTTGTCCCTCGCCTGAACATTGAACTAGGGCGGGTCTGGTCCGCTCTCGCAGAGCTTCGCCGGGATGCCCGTCGCGCGCTTCGCGGGTTTGCCGATCAGGAGCCCGCTTCCGGTCTGGACGCCGCTGCGGTCATGGCAGCACAGGGATATTCGACCACCGCCGCCGCGAGTGCAGCCGCAGCCGCCGCAAGCGCCGCCGCAGCCGCCGCCGCCCAGAACACCATCCTCAAGCCCAAGGGCCAGTGGCTAACGGCGACAGCTTATGTGCTTGGCGACCTTGTTTATCAGGCGGGGTCGCAGTACGAGTGCATCACCGCACATACCTCCGGAACATTCGCTACCGACCTGTCAGCCGCGAAATGGCGTACCTTCGTCGCGCAGGGCAACGCAGGCGCGGGCACTGGCGACGTTCTGGCAGCGAACAACGGCTCCGAGTTCGCCGCCAATGCAGGCACGTTCCGCGCAAACCTCGCCCTGATGGGTGCGCTTCTCACTGCTGAAACCAGTGCAGACGTTCACACCCGCGCTGCCGCAAACCCTCGCGGCATGTGGTTCGTCGCTGGCACCGGCATGACGAACGCGCCTTCTGGCTATGCGGCAAACGAAGCGTTCTTTGCCAAGGGCTTCGATGCCAACAACCTGACCGTCACATGGTATCGCTCGGACGGGGTGGTCTTCGTCAAGACCCGCGTGGCCGGCACTTGGGGCGGATGGGTTCAACAGGCGACCCAAGCCGCGCTCACGGCGGCTGTCGCGGCATCGCAGCAACTCATTCATGTGCGAGACGAGAAGGCTTCCGGCCTGAACGCAGGCACATCAACCACTTCCTACACAACCCGCACCCTGAACACGGTCAAGACGAACACCATCTCAGGCGCGGCCCTTGCCTCGAACCAGATCACCCTGCCAGCAGGCACCTACCTGTTTGAAGTGACTGCGCCTGCAACCCGCGTGGGTCGGCACAAGGCCAAGGTCTACAATGTGACCGATGGCGCCGACGCCCTGATCGGCACATCGGCAAACGCAAATAGCTCTGGTGACTACAGCGAAGCGTCCCGCGTCTGCGGTGTCGTGACGATTGCCGGGGCCAAGGCTTTTGACGTTCGGCATCGCGCGGCTGGCGCTGTCGCAAATTACGGATGGGGCCTCGCATCGTCATTCGGAGACGTTGAAGTCTACGCCGAAGTCATCATCAGAAAAATCTCGTAAGAACAGGAGTTTAATATGGCAGTTGCAGCATTGGCGGGCGGCGGTAGCGGGAACAGCGGCGCACTTGCGGCCGACAACGTGTTCTTTGTCCAGAGCGGCAAGATTCACCTGTCGTCAGATGCAGGCACAACCAAGGTGCCATTCGACGCTGGTGAAAAGGTCATCTTCAAATCGGGCCTCACCGTTCACTGGTTCAATGATCAGCCGACAGCGGCAGAACTTCGGTACATGGCGCTGTGAGAAAGCTTTGGACCACAACGGGGCGCAATGCGCAATTTGGGTCCAGCGTCTTCCGGGTTGGCGGATTGTCTTCGCCCGGCCAACTGACGACCATCCCCTATCAGAAGTACATTCTCGGCAACTCGCCTAGCTATGACCTGTCGCAGCACTTCGTAAACGCGGACTCGTTCGCGCTCGCGCCGGGATCGCCTGCGCTGCAAGCCGGTCTGAGCCTGTCCAGCGGCGGCGTTATCAGCGGCACAACCTCGGCGGCGGGCATGGATGTTTATCCAGTCATTCGCGCTACGAACACCACCACAGGCCTGTATGTAGATACGACCTCGACGGCGCTGCGCATTTCGGTTGCGCAAGACCCCGGCCCGGCTCCGGCTCCGACGCTTTCGCAGGTATCACCGACTGTCATGCGGTTTACGCGCGGCTCGCTTCCTGCAAATACGCCGTCTATCCAGTGTGATCTGCTTGAAGGCCCAACCTCGCCCATCAATGCGAACAACGGCACATCGCGGCTCGGTGTTCTGACCAGCGTGACGACCTATGACCTGACGCTGGCGACCGGCACGACCCGCGTGGCGAAGATGCGCTATCGCGTGAATTGGGGCGACGGAACCTCTTTCCCATCGTCTTACACCGCATCGACGGAATCCAGCGCGCTCACGCTATCGCCCGGTACGTCCGCGCCTTCGATCCTGTTCGGCGGTTCGATCTCGCCTTCGACCGGCCCGGTTGGCACGGTCTACACGTTCACCGCGCCCGTCGTTGACGGCAACCCAACCCCGACCGTGACGCTGACTGCGCTTTTGCAAAACGGCGTGGATGTGCTGGCGTCTGTTGTCTCCGGCCAGTTTACCTCGACGGCTTCCGGCCCGCTGGATGCGACATGGACCGCGACTAACGGCGTTGGCAGCGATGCGACTTCGACAGCATCGGCAACCATCACCGGCACGGCTGGTTCAAACTGGTACGATACTGTCTTTGCTCGCCGCGATGGCGCTGGCGTTGGCCCTCGCATTGCGACACTCACGCCCGTTGCATCTTGGCTTCCGCAGACGGGGGTTGATCTGAGCGGAACAACCGTCACCATCTCCGGCTCATCCAAAACCGTTACCGGCATTGATTTCAGCGGCTATCGCCTGATCAACACCGGCAACAACAATATCTTTGAAGACTGCCTTGGTGACATAAACTCGACCGGCGATACTGGAAACCAACGGCAATGGGACATTCGGGGCGCGAACCCGACCGTTCGATATTGCCGGATTGCCAACAATACGCAAATCAGTGGCGTCTTCATGTTTTCGGTGAAGCAGGCCACGGGTGTAGTGACCGAACACCACAACGACTTCGGCGCTGCGGCGGGACAAGATATTCTGGAAGGCCCTGACAGCGGCAACACCTACCAAAGCTATGACAGCATTCAAAAAGGCATCCACCTTACGACCAATGCGCACGTCGATATTATCAACATGCGCGGCGCGGATGCCGGTAGCGCGATCAGACGCTTTCTCAGCATTGGCGACAAGACCGCGACCTCTGCCCCGGCTGGTGGTGGCACGGGTTACACGAACGTCTTTCACAACCTTCCGACCGACCCGCACGGCTCTCTCGGAAGCGGCCTGATTTATGAGGAATGTATCATCGTCGGCCACGATGACGTGGGCGCGGATTCTATCTTCATTCAGGTCGGCAACCAGTCATCGACGGGCATCGTCATGTATGACCTGCTCTATGATCTGCGCCAGCATAATTCCCTGCTGCACTCATCTTGCCGGGTTTCTGACTGGTATGCACGGCCCTTCGATTATGCAGCCTCGCTCATCGCTGGTGCGCTCGTCGGCATCGGCTCACCAACGGCATTCCCGAACCTCGCGAACCAACCTGCTGCCGTGCCTAGCGCAATGGCGGCTCCGGTCATCACCGCAGCGGCTGGCGGCTTCACCTATGCAGCAATGGCTCGCCCGGCGAACCAAAGGTCGCTGATACTAACGCCCGGATACTTCATGGAGTATTCGACAGACGGCACCACATGGACGGCGGCGACGGAAACCATCTCGCTCGCGGGCGGCTTCATCGCCACACCATCGGGCGCGAACATGCGCTGCCGCGTGTGGGCCGTGAATGGTGTCGGATCAGCGGCCAAGTCGGCGGCATCCAACCTCGTGACGGTCGCCTCCAGCCTCTTCTCGTACACCCTCGTCAATGAACAAGGCAGCGGCACGATTGCGGCGGCAGACATGCCGGAATTGCTCATCTCGACAAACAGCGGATCGTCTTACCAGACCATCGCGGCGGCGGGCTACACGCTCTCCGTTGTCAGCGGCAAGCTGCAAATCGCTGGCCTCGCTGGCGGCTATTCGGCGGGGCAGGTGCTGGTCAAATACAAAGACGGCACAGAAGAGCCGTTCAAGGGTCAGGACACGCCCGGCACGACCGATGCAACCGGCGTCATCATCAAAGAAATCTACGCCAGACACGCGACCGGGCCACGCCCGGCCCTTGGCGCCGTGACGGCAAACAACCTCCCCGGCGTGCCGATTGTCGGCACCCGCTGGAACATTCCGGTAGTAGCCACATGAGCATCCATCTTCCTGAATCAAACGCCCAATCTGCGGGCAACACCGCCAACGGCGTGGCGCTCGGCTTCCCCGCTGGTGCTTCGTTCAAGCCCTCAAACCGGGGCTTTGTCGTCGGTATCTTCGTTGAGGTGCCTGCCGCTGGATACGAGAACAACGTCAACTACAACATTCTCACGCGCGGCACGGGCGGCACGTCAGGCAATGATGGATATATCCGCTTCAACCAAGCCGCCTCGCAGATCAGCACGAACTTCCGATCTGGCGGTTCGCAGCTTCTCGTGGCGACGACGCTCACCAAAGCCAGCCAGAACTGGAAGGGCAAGAAGATCCTCATCATGCTCATCCAGACGGCGGCGAACGCCCATCTGGTTGTGTGCGAACCGGGATCAGCGCCGGAATATGTGACGGCGGCATCGACGGGCATCTACACCACGAGCCTTGCGGCGTCCGACTGCTGGTCGCGGATCGGTCCGGGTAACTCGTCTTCGCTCGGCCATTACGGGCCTGTGGAGGAAGCGTTCTTCATCCTGGGCGAGTTTCCCGAAACGTCAAACGTTCCTGACACGACGCTCATCGCCAACATCGCAGCCGGGACGCAGGCGATTTCAACGCTGCACTCAAGCATGGCAAACGGCACCAAGAAATGGAACTACCGGATGCTTCAGCAAGACATGCTGAGCGACGCATTCGGCATCGCTGGCGTTCTGAACCCGATCAACACCGACGCAAACAAGGTGCTGCTCTCTGGCGGCCCGCTGCGCCCGAACACGATGACCCCGACCTATGCCAGGCGTATGGCCTCGCAGGTGGTCTTTGGCACCGCTGGCGTGGCGGCAACTGCCGTTGCCAACATCGTCATTCCGGGCGGTGCTTACTCTGGCATCTCTCCGGCGCGGATCGAAGCCCGCCTGCGCAAAGAAGATGGCTCCGTTCTGTCGGCTTATCAAACCGTGGACGCGGCCCCGGCTGGCGGAACATGGCAGCCCGGCGTCTTCGCCAACGTCCCCGGCACCGCTGGCTGGCTGACCATCGACTACCGCGCTGTGGACAGCGGCGGCACGCAACTCGGCGACATTATCTCATCGTACCAGATCGTCGGCGCGGGCTTCTGCATCTTCAAGCAGTCGCAGTCGCAGGGCTACTTCTTCGAGGGCCAAGGCACGGGCGCGGTTGCGCCGACAGACGTGCGGTTCTGCCTCACTTTCCTCGGCTCTGCTGGCGCCCTGCCGTTCCTGCATAAAACCCTTATGCCCGGCAACACGGCGGCACGGATGGCAAAGGGCGCGGTTCAATTCGCCGTCGAACTGCACACGCTCTATCCGAAGTGGCCCATCTCGTGGGGGTCAATCTCGATCACCGGCCAGTCGCTGCAATCGTACCTCTACAGCGGCGCGAACATTGCGACATGGGGCAACTTCAAGGCTTTCATGGGGACAATCCAATCGTTCTATCTCTACCTCTACGGCCACTCGTCTCAGTCGGGATCGACGGTTTCCAGCTACACAACCTATCTCGGCGATGCGGTGGCGAAGTGCATCGCGGATGTTGGAACCCCGCTCAAGACGCTTCACGGCCAGACAGCGCGATACGCCGACGCTGTGGCAGGCAATGACGGCTTGCAGGTCCGCACGGTTCGGGAAGCGCAGCGCAACCGCGTAGCGTTGAACCCGACAACCGACTATCTCGCCGGGTCATTCCATCACCTGAAATGCGACAGCAACGACACCGGCCCGCACCCGATCGACGGCAATACGGGGCAGGGCAGGGGCGGCGCGCAGATCGCTTGGGGCGTCATGGAATGCTGCCGCGCAGTTGAGGATCAACCACTTACCATTACCGCCGCCACGCTCCTTTCGGGCGGGACGGTTCTTGAACTCACACTCGATAAAGTCAACGCATAAGGGGGCCGCTATGGACCTGCAAAAGATCAAGACTTACGCAGAAGGCATTCTCGCTGAAATCGCGACGGGCACGGCACCTCAGCCGCTTCCTGAGCCTGTTCCGGAGCCAACGCCCGACCCCGTGCCGGTTCCTCCCCCGGTTCCTGTTCCCCCAGCGCCGCCCGTTGTCGGTGGGGCTGTGGCAAAGGACGTGGCCGATATTATCGCCAAGCTGAAATCCGGGGATAAGGTCATCAAGGTTCGCAAGGGCAACCTTGGCGCGTTGGCGCTGAACGGCATTGCGACGGCGGCAGCGGCCATTGAAGCGGAAGACCCGTCCGATGCTGCGACCTTCTCGGCCATTACGCAAAGCAAGTCCCCAAATATCACAATTCGGTTTCTCAACGTTGTTCCGACTGCTGGGAACAAGAACGATTCCAGCCCGAACTACCTGATCAAGGCAGACGGGGGGCTGTGGCTCGAACAAATGACCATCAAGTCTCGCGATGATGCCGATCACTGCATGGATTGGGCCAAGGCTGACTGGCTGGCATGGGCATGGTCTGGCGTTCAATTTGTTGGCTCGGGGAATGTGGCGCGAGGATGCCGTCTGTTCGGCGTTAACTTTGGCCTCTCGACTATTGCCCCCGATAACGACTTCCTCAGCAATGCTATCTTCGGCGTATCCGCTGATGGCATCCGCCTTAATGGCGACCGCTGCCGCGCGATTAGCAACAAGGCCAGCGACTTCGTTCTGATCGACGCGAACCACCCCGACGCCTTGCAAGCGTTTGGCAAGTACAACTCCACGTCCAAGACCTATGCTGACCTCACCGGCCTTGTCATCGAAGACAACGAATTCACCGAATGGACCGTGACCCCGAACAACCCGCTGAGGGCGAAGATGCAGGGCATCGGTGGCTACAATGGCAAGTGGATCAATGCCAGCGTCAAGCGCAACAAGATCAAGACGACCTCCTACACCGGCATCACGATCAACAACCTCATCAACGGTGCTGTTGAAGACAACTATATGGGCAACATCGACAAGGTGTCTGCCGATTGCGCCCGCTTCAAGGTCAGCGGTTCCGGCAACAGCATCGCACGCAACCAATCGCCCCACTTCCTGACTGCGGTTGATGCGACGAACATCAAGGCCCCGTTCTGATGCAACGCTACCTCTACCCCGCGCGAAAGCGCCTGGAAATCCTCTCGGACGTCTTCGCCGGGGGCTTCGGCGTTCACATCTGGGCGGCTGGCTTTCATGGCGAGCCGCTTCTTTGGGCGGGACTGCACAACGGCCAGGCGTTGTTGTTCGGTCAGGCTATCTCCATCGCCGCGCTCATCCATGCTCTAGGCGTCAGGATCAACGGGCAATGGCGGTGGTCGCCAATGCTCAGGCTGGTGGGGATGGTGGTTCACACGCTCATGTTCGCGTTTCTCGCGATCAAGGGATTCTGTCAGACGGCAGGCTACACATATGGCTGGATTACGGTCCTGCTCGGAATGGGCGCGTTGAGCGCGCTGAAAGATACGAAACGCGCGCTCGGGTGGGAAATCCATGGAATCAGAATTGATAGATAAGCTGGCGGGCCTCGGCCCGTGGGGCATTGCGATTGTCATTGTCGTGTTGCTCAAGAAGGAACTGGGGGCAGTTCTCGTCGCCCCGAAAGATGACAGGGCAGTTGAAACGCTGCTCGGGGAGATGAACCGGCAATTCGCGGCAAACATGGAGATGTTTCACGTCACCAACGGTCATCTTGCGGCGATCCACGAAATCCTGTCGCAGACGCTGCAAGTCGAGCGGCGGGTGCTGGAAGAAAACCTGAGAGGCGATAGATGAAAGCCAACTTCGACGCCTGCATGGCGGAAGTGTTCAAATACGAAGGCGGTTATGTGAACGACCAGCATGATCCAGGCGGCGAAACCAATCTCGGCATTTCAAAGCGGTCATATCCCAAAGAGGATATTCGGAACATGACGCGCGCCAGAGCGGCGCAAATCTACCGCCGGGATTTTTGGGACAAGCTGCGCTGCGACGAACTGCCAGCGGGGCTGGATCTGGTGGCATTTGACGCTGCGGTGAACTCAGGGCCAGCACGGGGCGCGAAATGGCTCCAGCAGGCTCTAGGCGTGGCGGTGGACGGCAAAGTCGGGCTGGCGACTATAGGGGCCGCGAAAAACACCTATGCCCCTGCTGCCGTGCTTCGTGCGGTTGGCTTTCGCAGGGCTTTCCTCAAGACGCTTCCGACATGGGAGCGATACAAGAACGGCTGGAATAAGCGGCTGGATAGCGTTGAGGCTGTTGCATCCGCAATGGCGGGCCATGACGTGCCGGTTCGCCCCGATGTTGAACCCGTTGCCCCGCAACCCGCTGCCGTGTGGTGGTGGGCCGCGCTGTGGAAGATTTTCGAGCAATTCACCCGCAAATGGCGGGTATGATATTCGCCAGCAAGGCGTTTCGCCCGCCCGAGCGTCAACGGGCCGACAGAAGGAAAACGCTAATGTCGTCTGAAACAACCATCCCATCTTTCAATCCGTCTGGCTCCGAAGTTGTGGCCGAAATCAAGCGGCGCACCGAAGACCTCATGGAATACCTGCGCGCTTCCGTTCCCGAAAATCGGCACCGCAGCATTGCGCTGACGAACTACGAGCAAGCGGCAATGTGGGCCGTGAAAGCGAACTTCGTCTAACCGGCGGGGCTTCGGCCCCGTCTCACCATATGGGAGAAACCCAATGCTCGGCGATCCGGACGCTGCCTATTACCTCGACAACTACGGGACTTGCACGGCCGCGAAGTGCACATGCCGACAATCTGGATGGATTGGCCGCGCATGTCAGAACTGGCGCACATTTGGCGCAACCAATCTGGAAGAACTCTCCCAAGCACAAAGGAGCTTGAAATGTGGACCGTCCGACTAGCTACCTATCTCGCCTGCCTTGGCGCGTCTGCCTTGGCGCTGTCCGGTTATGCTGACTTCGATTCAGCGACTGGCACGTTCGACTTGCACCCGATTGATTTGTACGGGGCTATCGGGGCCACGGGAGGCGTGGTGTCGTCTGCTCTGGCGTCTCTGGCGCTCTGGCGTGGGTGGGGCCGCAAGTGATTTGGGGCGTTCTCTCGCTACTGGCGCGCGTTATAGGCCCCTTCCTGCCTTTCATAGCCACATGGGTAGCGGCAAAGCAGCAAGCCCGCCTGAAAGCCCGCAATGACGCTCTGGAAGCGGACAAAGAAGCCAACGAAAGAATGAGCCATGCAGATATTTCAAGCGGTGACGCTGACGCTGATCGTGAGTGGCTGCGTCAGCGGTCCGGCAAGTGACCCGATCTGCCTTCGTTCGGAAGGGCCACGGACGGCGCTGGCTGCCGCGCTGGTGGACGATGGCGGGCCGAAAAGCATGGCGGCTGGCAGGACGTTGATTGCCACAATCGACGCTGA
>OFRM01000692.1_pt1 | contig 13178 bp, 7 predicted proteins | sample 1543101 | NCBI WGS metagenome assembly OFRM01 (sample SAMN07774223, study PRJEB24372) | wastewater metagenome | isolation source: Exp Tend VB 0WW | collected 2016-02
GTTACTAAATATCAAGTTGGCAATTCCGGTTTTCCCTATAAGAATAACATTCCTTCTCAGGTAAATTCTGGTTTTCCATATAGACTTAATTCATCTATTAGTTTTCCACCTCCGCCAATCCGTCCTGATACTGGTTTTAGCGATGCTGATGATAGGTCGCCCGGTCCCGCTGATTTACGTACCGGATATGGTTTTTCACGTCCAAGAGGTTTAAGAAATCCTAATCCTTATGGTATTCCACCAGCTTTAGGTGATAGACCATCATTAGAATCATTTGCGCCATTAGCTCGTATTGCTCCACCACTAGCTGAATTAGCTCCTGAATTACCAAAAGGTGTTGCTGCAATATATGCAAGACAAACTGAATTAGAAAAAATCTATCGTAAACAAGTAGATGTCACTTCTAAAGGGGCCAGTGAAGAAGAGAAAAGGTTCGCAGTACAGAGAAAAATTAATCAGTTGGTCGAAGCCACCCTAAATATTGAAACGAATAAAGTTGTTATTGCCCAATCGAATACAGCAATTATCAATGCTCAACGGCAAGGTTTAGACACTCAACGAGGTCGTACTTTATTTGTGGCGGCACAGCAAGAAAAAGATAAGGCTACTGAGGCTAATTTTCACCTGCAAAAATTCTTGAATGATAATGGGGGCGGTTCAGATGGAAAACGACCTGAAGAATTATCAAGTGGTCAAGGTTTCTTTGGGCGTTTATTCGGCAAGGGTTCAGATAGCGAAGCTTCTCAAGCCCGCCGTCAATTTGGTGCTACTACAGCTTTAGTTGCTTCAAGCTATCTAGGAGATGCTTTATCTCGTGCGGGTGGAACTGCTGATGAAGCGGCACGTAATGGTACTGGTAGTGCTTTTACTTTAGGTCGTGCTTTTTCTAATGTTTCTACTTATGGAGGTATTGGTTTAGGTTTAGGTGGGCCAATTGGTGGAGCTATTGGCGCAGGAGTAGGTTTGGGTATTGGTGCTGCTGATGCTAACAAAGAATTGAAAATATCAGAATTTGGTTTGCAAGTAGAAAGGTCAGTTCTGGCTTTAAATAATTTGGTTGCTACTGTTGATAGATTAGGTCAACGTTTAAATGATAGTCAAATTAGAGAAGCTGGGGCATTATCTCAAACAGCTGTTCGTTCAGCATCATCTGCTTTTGATGAACAACAAACTAGCAGTCCCTTTTATAATGCATTAGGGTCTATACGAGCTATTCCATTAGCATATACTGCTTATCAAAATACTCAACAAGGTCAAGGTGTAGGTGCTGCTTTTGGTCGCGCAGCCTCACAATTAAATTTGCCATTTTCTAGTGATTTGGAAAATAACGAATCTTTGCAACAAAGAGATACTCGTTTATCATCTATTAATCGCCAGAATCCTGCTATTGCAGCTGGTATTGAAAGAAGACTACGAGATTTTGTTCGTAATCAAAGAGTAGCTAATCCTAATATCAGTGTAGCAGATTTAGGTGCTAATGTTAATAGAGAATTTAATACTAGTGTTAATGGTCGTCCAACTGATGCTGATATTTTAGCTAACTCTCGTGGTATTACGGGAGCATTACGTCCAGGTGCTAGATTTTTAAATAGTGACCAAGGTGTTGCTGCTACTAATCAAGCTGAAAGCCGCCAATTAATTTTAAGTGGTACTATTAGTGCTACGCACGATTTAGAAATTGGTCTTCGTCGTTTTAATACCTCCGTTAATCAAACTGCTGATTCTATGGAGAGTTTAGGTAAAGATTTAAATTCTCTAACTAGTTTAATTAGCGGCGGTGGACAACTAACTAGATACAATGCTTCAACTTCTGTGTTAGGTCGCCCATTAGATACACCTGATTATCGCAATGCAGTTCAAGGGGTGACTGGCGGTTTAGGTCCAGTTGGAGATACTTTACGAGCATCTGGTTTACTATCAGGTCGTTTAGCTACTGTGGCCCCAGATTTATTACGTATATATGTTAATAACACACCTGAAAATGGTACTAATCCAGAATTAGAGCAGAGAACTCGTAGAGCCGTAGGCATTGCTGATAATGATACCAATTCTCAAGAAGCTCGTATTGTTAGAAATTTTGTGGCTAGTCTTACTGCGGGTTCATCGCAAAATCCGCAACATTTTTATAATAGTGGTGTTGCCCGTGAAGAATTAGTACAACAAACATTGGCTAAAAATCAAGCTCCATTAGTTGAATTAGCTACTATTCAAGAACGTATTATCAATCAACAAATTGGTTTGCAACAACGTATTCTTGATTTATATAAACAACGCGTTGAACATATTAGTAGAGCAGCTGATATAGAGGCTGATTTTGCAAGAACTGCTGCACAACAGACATCAATTAGACAATTTGGTGGTGCTGGTAATGCCCTTAATAATTTAACAGACCAACAAGTTAATGCTGGATTTTATTCTAGAATAAATGAATTAGGGCGTCCAGTTGGTGTGAATGATAGAACTTCATTACAAGATATTGGTGCTATTGGAACACAAGCTATTGCGGCTAGACGGGCCGCTCAAGATAATAATAATTTATCTCCACAAGTTCGTTCAGAAACTGTTAATAGATTTGATGCTCAATTAAGAAGTGTTATCGATGTCTTACGTATTTATGAGAATTCAACACAACGGGTAGCATTTGTTAATGAACAATTAGCACAAAACTCTCGTGAAAGAAGTTCTCGTATTGAAGGGCAACGTCGTTTAATTCTTGGTTCAGATGAGGATAGGGCTGAAACAGCATTTGGTTCAAGCATTTCCCAATATATTAATAGCCAGGGTAATGAACGTAATCGTCAAACCGCTTTTAATCAATTAGGTTTGCCAGGACAACAATCTTATTTGAGATATGCGGACCAATTTGCAGATGTTCAGGGGTCTTTTCCAGAAGGAAATCGTAGTTTACGTGATGAGGCCAATGCTCGTTTACAAGGTACAATTGGCACGAATATAACGAATCCACTTAATGCGGCCCAAGATGCTCTCATTGGGCAAATGCGTTCATTGACCGAAGAACAGGCTCAGGCCAATCGTGTAATGGCTGATTTGATTCAGGCTACTAGTAATGATGTGAGAGAAGTTCAATTAACTGCAAATACTGAAGCTTTGCGCACGTTAACTCAAGCTATTAATACTTATGGTCAAACTCAACGAGCTACAACTGGTGGTTTGTTTAGTCGTCCATCTACAGAAGTTTATAGTCCTAGTGGACCTAGTGCAGTTCCTCCATTAGCTGGCATACCATTATCAGGTGGTGGTGGAATTGGACGTATAGAAAGTGGTAGTACTAGCTTAAGTGATATTATCAATACTCCATTACGTATTCCATCTTTAAGCGATATTGGTATATCATTATTGGGTCCAGGTTCTGCATTGGGCGCAGCATTTTCTGGTTTTGCGACTGGTGGTATGGTTTACGCTAGTAATGGAATGTTTCAACCCAAAGGGACTGACACCGTTCCTGCCATGTTAACTCCTGGCGAAATGGTTGTTAATGCAGCTAGTACTGCGGCAAACCGTGAATTATTAGAGCATATTAATAATTTGAAGGGACCAATTAATAAGACTTTATATCGTCCAATTGGTGGGGCAGTTTATGCAGAAGTAGATGCTCGTCGTGAAGAAGAAAGAAGGGCGGCAGCAACGAGAGCTAATAATCCTAATTATATTGATGTGGGTGGGCGAACTCCTTTTGAAGTAACTCCTACTGTGGCTGGGTATTATAGTCGCGATAATTCTAGTGGCGGAGTCTATGATGTTAATACTCGTAAACAAGTTGTATATCGCGCTGATGGTGGTGAAATTCAAGATGAAGTTAATGAACGAGACGCGCGTATTCGTCGTCAATTAGGTAATATTGGAGCGTTATCTAGAGTACCCAATCTTAATTTAGCCCCAGATGTTGTTAATCGTATTTCTGAAAATAGTCCAGAATATGACCCAGAAGGTATTCGTCTTCAAGTAGCAGAAAGAGATGCCGCTCGTAGAAGACAGTCTGGATATGAAAGAAATGGCCCATTACGAGGCGTGTCAAATCTTGTATTGGAACAAGAAGAAATACGTGCAGCAAGAGAAGAAAGACTCGCTATTAATCCAGCAGATGAAGCTAGAGTTAGATTTAGGGAAGTCGAGAATGCCCGTCGTCGTAGTGTGGGTCAATTAGATATTGATGATGAATTAGCTCTAAATAATCAAAGAGATAGAGATAATAATGACCGTAATGAATTAAGAGGTTTTCGTGGTCAGTTTAATCCACTGGGTTTTCAAAATGATATTAATCAAATTGGAGCAGTAGGAGCCGCACGGAATTATCAATCTTTAGCTAATCAAAACTTGCTTCGTCAACAACTACTTGGGCAAACTCAAACGAGTGGAGCATTTGGAGGGGCATTCGGTGGTCAACTAGGATTCGGACAACGTCAAAGCCAAGCTTCGGGCTTAGGCACTCTTGCGTCAATCAACCGTAGATTTTTAACTCAACAGCCATTATTCGGTAGCCCCAATAACTTATTATTGAATAATTTGAGAACTCGACGCTTTGCCACAGGCGGTCACGTTGATGGTCCAAGCGGTACTGATACTATTCCCGCCTATCTATCTAATGGCGAATACGTTATGTCTGCGGGGGCTACTCGTAGTATCGGCCCACAGAATTTAGCTCAAATTCAACGTTTTGCCGAAGGTGGATTAGTAGGTAATACTGGCGGCACAGGCGTAGCAGGGGCGCTAGCAAACCCTGAGTTAACTTCGGCCCTATTGAAGTTTTCCTCAGAATCCGGTAATTTATCTACTGCCTTACTTTCCTTCTCACAACAGAATCAGGAATTAGTAGAAGCTATGAAGGCGTTCCCTCACACTATAACAATGACTGCTACCCATAATGTTAATGTTACACATAATGGTGCAGATGTATTTGCGACACTGGAACCAGAGTTTAAAGATTTGGCTGTAAGCACAACTAAAGATGAATTGAATAAATTTATTAAGGATAAGTTTCCAGATTTAGCATAATGGGGACACCCCCTTAAACCCCCGAATTAAGAGGAACTTCTCTCATGATTGCATATGATGGTTATCAAATTACCCCAGGTGGTTTTCTTAGTATTGAACGCCTATATAATGAATTAGGTAATGGAAAAAAGGTGGGTAAGGGTTATCAGATTACACTAGAGGGAAAGTTTCTACCTAATAGGGGAAGTCCTACTTCTAGTGGAACATCGTGGGCTATTGCAGCAACTCCTACTGAGGAAACTGTAACTGCTGATGGCTATCTTACTAGCATGCTTAAGAAGCAAAAAGCCCTGCAAGATTTATTTACTAATGATGGTAAACAATTTTATGTACAAGGTTACGATAGTGGCGCTACTCTTACTTGTAATCCTCGCGTAAAGAATATTCAATTTCCAAAGGGCGGAGGTCAAACTTCTTGGGCACAATTATCTGATTATCGTATCACTTTAGAGGCAGAAACTCTATATGTTGGTGGGGTCGCCTTAGTTGAAGGGAATACGGATTTAACGACCTATCACGTAGAAAACGCCGAAGATGCTTGGAATTTAGAAGTCCTAGATGAAAACGTAGGCACATATCGATATTCGCGCCAATTATCCGCTAAGGGCAAGACCTACTATTCTTCTTCTGGCACACAAGATTATCAACCTTGGGAATATGCACAAAGCTATGTATTAAATAAACTTGGGCTTGGTATCAATATGACGATACTTAAAGCTACAGGGGTTTTGAATGATACTGGCTTATCTGGATATAACTATTTAAGAACTCAAAATTTGAATGTAGCAAATGGCACTTTTAGCGTTGGAGAAAGTTGGATTGCATTTAATCCGATGGGTGGATATCCTGCTAGTGATACCTATGATATAGATGTTAAGACTGATAATGCTGGATTTACACAAGTAGATTTGAAAGGAAAAATTGAGGGGTTTGAAGTAAGGAACGGGTCATCTCGCGCATTAATCTCTAGCAAATATACTAATGCAAATGGTAAATATTTAGCAACTGTAAGTTCTTTTCTTCAAAGAGCTTCTGGTACAGCTGGCGTTTTATTAAATCCAGTTGCACTTAATAGTACTACTTCATTGAATCCAATAACTGGCGTAATCAATTATAATGTTAGTTATGATAATAGAAAGACCCCTGTATTGTCTGGGGCGACAATGGAGAGTATTTCTGTTAATTTTGAATATGCTTGTGATTTGTTTGCGGAAATTGGCATTTTAGGGCGAGCGGCAGGACCATTACTCCAAAGTATTCAGAGTCAAACAGCTGCTAGAAAAACTATTAGTGTTGAGGCGGTATTTCCCGCTAGAACGCAAATATTTGCGCCAACTAAACCCGATACAAATGTGTTAGTTTCAGGATTAATGCCAATTGCTACCTACGTAGGAAAAAGTAGAGATAGCGAAAGTTGGTCAGAGGCGACAGGAAAGTATTCTAGGAACACTACTTTCACTTATACGAATTAATTGAAGATTTTAAAAAAGGAAGAATAGGACATGCCATTTACAAGACCAAGTCTGTTAGGTTCTAGTCCAACTAAGGTTTCTACATCTATTGGTTGGGGTGGACAAGGTAGTTCATTAGAAGTCACACTAGTAGATGACCCAAGCAACGGAGATAGTTTTACTCCTGTTACTGTGGGCACCCCCGTTTATTTTACTTTGGGTTCATTTGCTTTTAATGGGTTAATGACTAAGTATACAGTAGATAGAGATAGGGGAGGTTATCCTACATATCAAGTTCGTATCACTGACCCACGACATCTTTTAGACCAATCTAAAGTTATTACATCAGATTACTATTTACCCACTACTGGTATCTATAATTTATTCAATGTGTTTGGATATTATGAAAATACTGGATATGGGGTTTCACAACTTAATGATAGTGGTATGCCGTGGGAATTGGTGCGAGATGGAATTTTAACGATTTGTAATGGGGCGTATGGTGCTTATGGTGGCCCAATCACCTATAGAGGTCAAACTTATTCATTGGATTTAACTGATTTGCCCCCACTTCCTTCCTACTTTAGAGTGGGTGGGCGCGGACACGGTATGTCGATTATGGAGTTTATTCAAGTTTGTTGTGATGCAGCAAATTATGATTATTTCATCACTTTAAATGTTTTTCAAATTACTTTGCATACAGTGCCTCGCGCGAATGCCTATCCATTGGGTACGATTGGCACCATGTTGGCTACTACTTTCGCTGGCCAAGTTATTCGTAGTAGTGATGGTTTGGAAGAAAGAGATGAGACAACTTCTGTATTTATGATTGGTGGAGATATTCATCAATTAGTAAAGAAAGGGGTAACAGATACATATCCATTCTGGGGTTTTGATAATAATGGAGATATTTTATATGGAAGTGCTGGTAGTAAGCACGCTGTATTTTATGCTCCCACAAATACTCAAATCTATTCTACCCCCGTTTCCTTATATAATCTTTATGTGCCAGAAATTGCATCAATTACTGGCAGTGTAACTTGGCAAACTAATGATTTGGAATTGCAGATTTTGCTTGGCTTGGGTGGACACCGCGATACATTTACGAGTTGGTTTAATTATTTACGTATTTCTAATCCAACAATGTTTTTGCAGGTTAATTTATCTGCGCAAGCGCAAAATATTCAACCGCCTGCTGCTGGCCCAAATATACCCAATAACGTAGTTAATGCTAATGCCGCACGTATTACTGAAATACAAGCTGCGACTAGAGGGCAACTTGCTGTTGCGGGGCAATGGAGAATGCGTTTAGTTTATGACGCTCTTTATAAGTATGCTAAAGACTATTATGGCAAAAAATTCGTAGTAAGCGTTCCAGGTATTCTGCGCAAAACTGATACTGATACGGGCGTTATTTCTGTATCAGATGAAGTGGCAGATGGTGGTTGGGTTGATGCTACAGATGTAACCAATGACCTATTAGGATTGCCAGCTTATGCTTCAGATTTATTCCAAACTCAGGATGGGCGATATGTAGCCTATGCCCGCTACAATTCATATAATGCAGACCTATCTCGTATTAATCTCGCTAATACACTTTCTCCTTCAGGTACAAACACTACTTATGTTAAGACAAGAATAGCTAATCAAGTATACTTTGATACGGGCGGAAATCCTTTAGTCGTTGCTGAAGTAGACCCAATTTATGATTATCCAGATAGTGTAGTTGGAGTTTCAGGTATCATTGGGCCATTATATGTGGCAACAGGTATTTTCTTTCAAGCTTCTGGTGGTACTATTACTAACAGAGGAAATCAAGTATTACAACAACTAATTTCTAATCAGCAGGGCGGAAGTATACCATTTGTTATTCATCCTGCCCCACGTCTTCCTAGTGGCTTCGAGATTCCATTTAAGTCCAATGTACGCACTTATGGTCCTTGGTACGCGCAGGGGGCAACTGGGCGTGTCGTATATGAACAGGATAGTTCTCTGGTGCCTTGGAATTATGGTGGATTTACTAACTTAGATTTGGCTGGAAATGCTAAAGCTGCTCAAGGTGTTAGCCAAATTCAGGTTATTGAAACTGTATATGTCGAAGTAGATGGTTATCCTGCTTATAATATTGGCGATATTATTGAGACCAATGGACCTAATATTACTAATATCGGTATTAATTTTGGTGCAGAAGGAGTTACTACTACTTATCGATTTGAGACATACGTACCACGATATGGTCAACTTGGTAAGTATAATGTAGATAGATTCCAAAAATTGAATGTGGCTAATACCAAAGCTAATGCAGAATTAAAATCTCGTTCGCGCCTAGTAGGACTTAATGCTATATCAGCATCAGAAGCCCAAGGTGCCACCAATATGATAAATCAGATGCCCGCAGCAATCAATGTGCGGTCGCCCAATAATACTATTGTAGCAAAGGGAGTAATAGGACCAAGTGGTGAAATTTTCCCAGTAGTTTCGACTACTACTTATGCGGAAAGTTTAGGTTTAATTCCTCAAGACCCATCAGGGTATAACGCCACAGCAATTGGTACTTGGGACCAAATCATTAATCCTTATGCTATTTTCCAGAGTGGAGTATACATGCCCACTCAAAATATGCCCACAGGAATACATCTTGATTCAGGAGTTCAAAACGCCTCTACACTTTCTCCTTGGAAAGACTCTTCTAATGGATTTACTAGTAAACAATATACTAAGGGTAATGATACTTATCAGGATTTAAATGATTACACGTATACGGGCACTCCTGGGGGTTCAGGTATTCCTAAGCGAGTATTTGGTTTGCGAGGCCCATTAGTAATAGCGGGCTGGGGATATGACCTGACAGGGTCCAGAACACCAACAAATGCTGATTATTTAACAAATTACCAAAATTGGAAGGTTGGCCCATTAGACCCATTATGGGATGAAGAAAGAAAGGTGTGGAGTGTCCATGATGTGTTGAAAGGTATTACACGTATTTCTATTGGGTCGTTAGCATCTGGTTCAGTAGAAATTCAAAAAGATAGCACCAATACAAGGGCATTTCTTAATACTTACAATCCTACTACTTCTACTATTGCTAGTGGTACTAGTGTTATGATGGGATATGTTGCTAATAGTAATAAGTGGTATTTATTAGGTGCAGGAAATGGTGGTTCTGCTGGTATTACTTCTATTAATGGAGATACTACTGCTGCTCAGTTATTACAAAGTGGGATTACTGGCACTGATTTTAATATTTCAACAACTGGTGGCACTACAATTTTTAATATGCCCACTGCTAGTCCTTATACTAATAGGGGTTTAGTAACCAATTTTGACCAGACAATACGTGGAGTTAAAACCTTTTTTAAGAATTATCCTGATTCATTTGGTAATAATGAGTATGGGGCTATTATTATTGGGTCTGGCGCGGTATCTACTAGATTAGCTGAATATGGTAATATATTTGGTGGAGGAGATACATATCAACAAATATTTAGTATTGGTGTTGGACCTTCTTCTTATAGTACAGCTATGCAATTAATATCTCCAGATAGTAGTGGAGTATTTAAAGGTTCATTGTTCTTATATAGTGTGCAAGGTGGTAATTATACTGATTGTTGTTATTCTATATATCAAGCAGATGGAAATACATACAATGGTAAAAGTTATACTATAGACACACCTGCTGGGCCTAGCGGTGTGACTGGGTCTTTTACAACAAAAGGTGGTATCGTTACAGATTATACTCCAGGATATTAAAATGTTAAAACACAATATAAAATTTTCCGCTAATGGAATCGACATCAACACTTTTAAATTCAATAGTGTCACAGGAAAAATATATGCGGGGTGGGCAAAGACTCAAATTGAGTTGAGTGGCCCCATCCTACTTTCTCTTGTGTCATTTTTAAACGCCCCACTTCAACCTGAGATTGAATTTCCAGTGCAAATTGCTAATGTGCGAATACGTTCTGAACCTGAATTATTTGAAACTATTGAATTGGAAGATAGTGAATTGAGTGCTAAACATGAATGGGAATTTCCCCTAATAATCAGAAATGATAAATTACTAGGGGAGTTTCCGTTTGAGTTGATACTTGAATATTCTTACATATAACCTTTCATGGAGCAACCAGAAGCCGCTCGCCCAGAATAGATGGCATTAGTCACCAAAGAATTTCTATCCCAAGTCCACTCATCTAAAATATAAGATTTGAATTCGTGTTGAGTAAGAGTTAATTCTACTCGATTATCCCATTCGACCATTATAATGGTTTGTTCATATTCTTTAGAATGGTCTTGAGGTTCAGGCAGATTGAAAGATAAGTGTACAAATTTACCTTCCTTAGCCTCATCCAATTTCTTCTGTAGTACTTCCTGAGTTTTCTTAATATAGCCTTCTCGCGCCTCTTGAGCGATTGTCTTATGAGCGGCTAAATTTTCCTTCAACTTTGCTAACAATTGTTCTTTTGTTACTATAACTTCGCTGAGCATTTTATATCCTCAAGCCCCCATATAGAGGGCTGTATTTAGGCCATCGCCGACTGAGATTACCAATTACACATCTGTAAAACACTATGATTGAGCAACACTCTCAAACACTCAGCTTCTGCAAGAGAAATGGCATGACTAATACTAACTACTTCATTGTTATTGTCAGCGCGTTTGGAAGCTACTCGCACGGTAAAACCTAGTAGAGCATTGTCTTTTTCCCAAGTGGCGAAATTGATAGTAGTGCTACCATTTGCATTCTTGTGGAAGAGGCCCTTACCTTCAAAGCCAGCTGCTTTCTTAACACCATTTAGAACTAGCAAGATATCGCCAACATCTGGAAGACCTAACTTAGCTGAGATAGAACCGCCTAGAAAACTTTCAGTGGCCTTATCGAACTTTTTCCAATCGAAGGTGGCATTGCCATTGGCGTTCATTTCACCATTTTGACGGGCCATTTCTAGATATAGTTGACGACTACCATCCTTATCATCTCGCATGACCCATGAAGAAGCAGCGCCGTCTCCGGTCTTCTTGGCTTTGAACAAGGTATACTGTGAACGTAAACTTACTTTCTGTGGAGGATTTTGAACTTCTGTGGACATTCTTTCCTTTCTAAATTACTTGGTTAAAATTGCTTTTGGGACATTAATTAAAAACACAATTGGTTTGACCTTTTCACCGCTATCAAATTTTTGCACGAATCGAGTGCATTTTTGTGAGGAATCAATATATAATGATTGTCCATCGTTGCTTATGCTAATGCTATCTTCATCTACGTTAACATTTTGTATTTTAGTAGCACGCTTGACTGCCCTAGCAATTGGGCAATTAGAACAATCACCACAACGGCCTCTACGAATATCATTTTTTGTTACTTCTACACGTACTCTCATTTTTAAATCTCCTTTTAGCCTCATGGCGTCTGAATGTCGGTATCCCAAGTTGAACTGAATTTACCTAAATCTACATTATTTGTTGCCGCGTATTCTGCTACATAAGTTCCCTTATTATTTTTTGAGCGCAACATATCTCCCAATATCTTACAAAACTTCTGAGCCTCAATGAATGGAATGTCTTTTAGAACTTTGTATTTTTGTGTGCCAGAATTTAAAAACTTCCAAGGATGGATATCTACCGCCGCACATTTTGTTTTAATAAAGTGGATTTGGCCAGCATCAATAAGAGCGGGCACTTCCTCATCTACCTCTACGACCCTTTCCTTCTTTTCAACAATACTAGTATTTGGGGCCAAGTTTGGAGCTAGTTCTTCTGCTGAGCAAGTAGTCAGACCCAGCGCTTTTCTTAAAGCTCTAGCTTCTGCTCTTGTGGTAGCTAAAGCCGAAGGGAATCTAGCAAACGCAGCATCGGCATTACATGATTTTTCACTGTAATAATAGACATCAGCTGCATCAGAGTATGTAACTAAATCTTCAGAATCGTGCTTTTTAAAAGTAATTTTGTAGATAAAGCTGGTTAAATCAATTCCGCCATTAGATAAACAACTAGCAGGTGAGGCGCACCTCGTTGTACTTTCTACAATTTCACCCACAAATTTTTGGGCTAAACGTCGTAGCCCATGCACTCGCGGAAATCGCTGTTTATCTTTAACAACTAATTCTGACTTATCAAATTGCTTCATTAACCAATCAGACCACTCAACATCTAACCGCCCCGGAATAGTTTTATCAGGAGCAGTAGCCGCCAACATAACCTTATCAATCATGGGATTTTCTTCTGCTTCAATCCCTTCCAAAATTTCTGTGTTAGGTACTATTTCTTTCGACATTCTTCCCCTTGAATTTATAATAAGTCTGTAACAACTAGTTCCACATGTATATTTTGATTAGCCACTTGCGGGATTAATTTGAGTAAGGCGTTTGCAGTTTTTTCCATAATAGTTTTGCTATGATAACCTTGTTCGTTTTTAATTGAAATAACACTATAACCTTGACCAAGTAACTGCTGTACTTTAAGCATATCACGAGATATAGTTTTTTCCAATCTTTCCTCACCCCATACTGGCAGATAATGAGATGGACCATTCTGCTCAATTGCTACGCTTTCTAAAGGCAGAAAACAGTCAACTGACATTTCCGAATTAGGAAATAAGAATTTACGATGTGGTTGTACCTTATATTGTTTTGAGATAAGGGCTGATAATAAATATTTCTCAAATTTCGAGCCGCTCTTAGCTGTTTCTCTTAATGCAATGTGAGATTTTTCCAACAT
>OFRM01000693.1_pt1 | contig 13162 bp, 8 predicted proteins | sample 1543101 | NCBI WGS metagenome assembly OFRM01 (sample SAMN07774223, study PRJEB24372) | wastewater metagenome | isolation source: Exp Tend VB 0WW | collected 2016-02
TGAGATATGCTACTTAGTGCTGACAAAGAAGCGGCTATATTTATAAAGCCAAATGAAGAATCAATTTATGATGAAGAAAATGATAGCACTGATGAAGTTACTAACGGTGTAAAAATAGAATTAGTTTCAACAAAAGAAGGTTCAAGGGGCAAAGGAAAGGCAAAAGAATTAATACAAAAAGTTGCTGATTGGGCAGACAAAAATGATACAGACTTACATTTAGATATTGCGCCACAAGATGAATCCACAACAGAAAGTGGTCTTAAAAAATTATATGAATCATTTGGATTTGAATTTGACGACATTCATGGTATTAGGAAACCGAACAAACCCACTACCGCAGTAACCAATGATGCAACGGGTGGCAAAAAACTTTCATTTAGTGAAGTTCCTGTTTTTGTTGCTTCGAGAGAAGAAGGTAAAAAAGCAGAAGGACAGATAGTAGAAGTTTTAAGCAATTTAGGTTTAGGGCAAGTCCTTTCAAATTCAGATGGGGAAATAAAAATCGTTACAGAAAAAAGCACTGATAAAAAAGGCAATACACTTATTGGGATAACAACATTTGAAAGAGAAGAAGATGGGTCACTGAGACAAACATCTGATACTGTATTTGCTAAAAAGAATGCAGACGGTAAAGCGAGTAGTGATTATAATCCACATACCACCGCAAGAGATAATTCAGGAAAGCAAATTACTGTAACTGATGAAATTACAGATGACTTCATAGATTTATCTAAAGAGAATGTAATGGTTACTGACAAGGACGGCAATTTAGTAAAAACAGAAGCGTTTTCTACTTTTAAAATCGCTGACCAAAAGCCTACCGCAGTAACCAATGATGCACTGAAAGATGTAGAAAGTACGGCAAAAGCGTTGGATGCTGATAAAATAAAACAAATTGAAGCTACTACAAATTTAGATGCTGACCCAGCTACTTTGAATGAAGGCACTACGCCTGCACAATATGTAGCAAGTATATACCATTTATCAAAAGCAGACGGCAGTAATCCCGAACTTGTAAAAGCCGTTGAATCAGCACTTGCAACCAATACAGTAGAACAAACAACTAAAAATAATAACGATGCCATTCAAGAACAAACAGCAAATGAAAGCGTGCTTCGCACAGAACAACCAGAAATGGGATTGCAAGAAGTGGGCGAAGGAAACACCAAATCTGAAAGCGTTACCGAGCAAGTCAAAACCACAGCAAAAGAAGAAACCGTAACTCCTATTCAAAGAATAACGGGTAATAAAGATGCAATAACATTAAGTGGGTTAACAGAAGTGGAAAGGCAAAAACAAATTATTGAAAGGGACAATAGTTTGAAACTTTCAAAAGCAAAAGAAGATGAAAGTAAATTATCCGAACAAGTACGAAGGTTTAATGAAATGCGTAGGAATGATGCTAAAAGACCAAGACTACTTAATGATATTAAAAAACAAGCATTAGAACAAGGCTTTGAAGTTAAGTATAATGGAGTTAGTGTTGAAGTATTCAAGAAAAATAAATCAGGGAAACCTACTAAAATAAATTTCTATTTATCAGATATTGGTAGGCGTAGTGTTACTGATGAAAAAGCATTGCATGAAAGAAGTGAAGCAGTCCAAGAACTCTATGTAAAATTAATGGATTTGGATATTGATTTGGATGCGAGAAATTCAGATGATAATAGTCGTTTTTCAGAATCACAAATCCAAAGTGCTATTACCGATATTGAAAATGGAATACCGAGTAGGCAAGCAAATGAAATATTAAACAAAGTAGAGAAATTAGCAGAAACAGGGAAATTAGAAGTAGGTGATAAAGTAAGTGGATATAAGTCAATCCCTATTGATGAATTAATTACAGAAGCAGAAGCAGTAAGAGATGAACAACTTTTTAAAGACCTTACAAATGATGAAGTATTTGAACTTTACGCAAATGACATACTTGCATCAAACGAAAACGATAACATTATAAACCAAGAATATGAAAGAATTAACAATGAAGGAGCAGTTTCAAACACTCCCCAAAAAATCGCAACAAACAGTGGTGGAACAAATGAAAAAACACCTAATGAAGAAGGAACTAACAAAGCGACTTCTAATAAAACCCAAGAAAGCGGAATAGTACCCGACAAAATAGTACCTGAAACCTCAATAGTAGAAACAGGGAAGAAGATAGCGGATGCAATTCGTAAATTAAAATCTGATAAGGATTCCCTTCAAACAGACCTTACATTAGGGCTTAAAAACCTTGCACTTGAAGAAATAGCACAACTTATCGAGGATGGTGCAGTAGTCATTGATGCTATTACAAAGGTGCTTTCCGATGCAAAATATAATAGCATAGATAAGGATGAAATAAAGAAAATAGCACTAAGTCCAATAGTACTCGGTAGTGGTAAAAAGGTTTCATACTTTCATAGTAACACTACGGGTATATATGGGAAACTTAGGCTAAGAAATAAAAGTGGTTTTTTTGGTATTTACTTTTCCCCTTCTAAACAATATAGTAAAAAATTCGGAGATTTTACATATAAAACCGATTTATACCCCCAAAATACGCTCACAATAAAAGACAAGTCAGAGTTTAAGAAATATGGGAATATATTTAATATTTCTAAAGATTCTTATGATAGTCTAATTAAAGAGGGATATGATTCTATTGCGTGGTATAGGGATGGAAAACTAATGGAATTTATCGTACTTGATACTGATATTATAGGCGATATGGATTTACATTTTTTAAACCACCCCACAAAAACATCAAAATCGGAAAAAAACTTATCGTTAGCTGATAAAATTCGTGCATTAAAATCACCAAAAGGTAGTTTGCAAACCGACCTTACATTAGGGCTTAAAAACCTTGCACTTGAAGAAATAGCACAACTTGTAGAAGATGGTGCGCAAGTAATTGATGCCATAGCCCAAGTGCTTAAAAATGCAAAATACAATTCCCTTAATCCTGATGATTTAAACAAAGAAATAGTAAGGAAATTAGCCCCTATTAGCGAACAAAACAAAGCCTTTTTAGACAATGTAATTAAGGACATAGAATCAGGAAAAACAACCCTTGAAGAAGCAGTAAAAGAACTTAATGACGACCTACCAAAAAGGTTCGCAGAAAAATACATAAAATATCTAAATGATAATTATACACCAAAACAAGAAATTAAAAATGAAAAAACCGAAGAAGCCAAAACCAAAACCGAAGTATTAAGCGAAAAAACAAGTAACGGTAATACAAGGGATGAAAATGATTTTATCCATGAGATACTTTCAAAAGAAATAAATGAAACTGAATATCCACTTATTGCACAAGATGTAAATGGTAGTGCGAAACAAGAAACCGCTAAGACACAAGGAGAAGTACAAGATAGAAGTGTTGACGGTAATTATGTAAAAGTAACTATTGAAAATCTTAAAGAAATTGCACTTGAAACCTCAAAGAAATTAGAAGATAAGTTCGGGGATAAATGGGTAGAAAAAACATTAAATTTCCTTGAATCAAGAAGCGTAAGTAATGCCCAAATGATAGGAGTATTAAATGCAATGAGTACTAAGGTAATGGATGATATGAAAGCAACTGATTTATCAGAAGGTAAGTATAATTCATTAAGAGCAATACAAAAAAGAATAGATAATGCTACCAATAAAATTAGTCGTATTGCTTCTATTGCTTTAAACATGAGAAAGGTATTGCGTAAATTCGCAGAAGGTGGTAATATCAATGAAGTACTTGCCCAAGTAGTTTTAACAAATGAAGTTCGTGCAGAAATGAAAGCCATTGATGAAAGTATAAAACGTATAAAAACTGATGAAGAAATAAATAATGCTACCACGCCAACGAATCCAAAAGGAACACAAAAAACAAGTACCCAATCTTCAAAATCACAAACAAGTAAAGAAGAATTACTTTCAAACGTAACAAGTAAGGCGGATGAATACCGACAAAAAACAGGTAGAACCCAAAAGAATTTAAGAAGTACTATGAAGGATATTGCAGAACGAATTAAAAAGAACTGTAAATGATAATTACCACTACATACGATTTAGGAGATATAGTTTTTGTTAAAACCGATGAAGAACAAAAAGAAAGGATGATAACTGAAATTTCTATTAAGTCACCTAACTTTGCGCTTTACTTATTATCTTATGGAGTAAATAACTCATGGCACAACGAACTTGAATTTGATAGAGAACCAAACTTAGAAAAGAAATTTAGAAATGCTTAATTGTTTAATCCGAAATACCGCACTTGCAGACGACATAAAAGGTCTTATTACTGAATTAGTAGAAGATAGACTTACTACAAATAAATCAGTTAAAATACAAGATATTTATAAGGACATAAGAGAAGGTGGGATTGAAATAGATGCCGAGAGTGTAGGGAGTTTATACAACGAAGTTTTTGCATTGACTAATTCAAAGTTACTTTCTACAGAAGCAGAAATTGAGCAATATGTAGGCGCAGAATTTAGACAAACGCAAAGGGAAATTGCCAACGAAATAATTAAGGATGATAAGGATGCTGACTTGCCAAAAGAAAAAGAAATTGGTAAACTTTCACCTGAAAAATCAATAATAAATTCATTAGGAAAACTATTTCAAAAAAGGTTTTATCCTAATGCAAGTCAAACTACACAATCGCAAATATTGCAAATGCAAAACTTAGTAAAGAAAGCATTGCAAACAAAACTACCAAAAGATAAAAAAGTAAACAACCCTGTTTCTGTAAACCAAATGCTCAAAGATTTTTTTGGAGTAGAAGAAACACAATTTGAACGAATAGACGGCGGTATAAATAATTTGGAAACACTTTATGACGAAGTGCAAAAACAAGTTGACCAATATGTAGATGATATTACCAAAGGTTTAGACGATACACAAAAAGATATTGTAAGGGAACAATGGGATAATTTTACACATGACTTTATGGATAGTATGTATGACATCATGTTATCAAAAGGTAGCCAACAAAAGTTACTTAATGAAGCATTACAAAACATACAAATAGACGGCAAAGACTTAACTGATAAGAACGGTAATATCAAATGGAGCGAATTATCAAAAGAAAATAATATAGGTGAAATAAGGGATAAAATACGTCAATTATTCAGAGAAGGATTTACGGATAAAGCAGGTAATAAAGTACAATTTACAGCAACCCAAGCAAGCAGGATAGCTAATTACTATGCTGACTTATATCAACAAAAAATAAACGATGTTATTCAAAGAGATATTGCAAATGAAAGAGGTAAGAATCAGTCACCTAAAAACTTAGTTTCTGACTTTATAAAATCACAAGGCTTTTTTCAATTAGTAAAAGACAAATCAGGTCAACTAACTAAAATGAAAACTAAGTGGGATGAATTATTAAAATCAGTAAAAACAGGTGACGACCAAAAAGGAATTATTCAACAACTACAAGATAAGTTAGGTGAATTTCTAAACCAAAAAGATGCAAACGGTAACAGAATATTTGACATTACAGATGAAAAAATAGGGGAAGCAAAAAAGTCATTAGAAACAGAAATAAAAGCAAAACTTTTACCTTCAAGCGCAACCCCAAATAACATTCAAAAACTATCAGCACTATCACAAGTAAATAATGGTATTGCTTTTAATAATAGTACCCAACAAGCACTCACAAGATTAGCAGGTGTACCAATAGCAAGCCAACAAATATTGAATCAGGTTCAACAACTTTCACAATTGGCGCAATCAGTTATTGAAAATCCCGATACAGCATTTGCACAACAAGCACTTGCCCAAATTGATAGAAAAGTAAGAGAATTAATATTTGAAGTAAAACTAAATTCAAAAGTAGTTTATGGCTTACAATCAGTAGAAGATGTAATGAGTGTTTTAAAATCAACTTTACTTTTAAACCCTGCAAACGTATCGGAAAATATTTTTACAAATATTGCATCATTAGGTAATGAGTTTTTAAGGATAATGCTTAGTTCTCCAAGTGGTACTAAAAGAAAATTAGCACGACAAGCATTGGGTACTTTTGCAAGTTCTTTTGCTTCTCATGTATCAGGTGGTTCACATGAAAATGTAGTGAATGATTATGACACAATTAAGGAATTAAGCGCAGGTGAAAGGTTTAGATTTACTTCAAGTGATTTACAGAATTACAAGGATAGACCTATAAGAGAAATTGCCCGAACATCATTAAAAGCAATTCATACCGCAATGAGGGTTATTATGAATAGTTTTGACGCTGCGACAATGGAAACACTTGTAAGGTTACAAACAGCAAATTCATTGAGTAGCGCACTTGTAGATGCCTATGGTGCTGAAAAAGGAAAGCAGTTAATGAATGAAGCAATGGGAGTTACTGATAAGCAAGTGCAAGCAGTAGATACCCAAGTAGATGACTTAGTAAAGGAAATGAATAAGAATGGAATTTATCCAACAGTATTCGATAAAGTATTGATGAAAAGGCAAATGAGAACTGCATTATACCTTAGAAATATTGAAGATAATTCAACTATAAGCGATACAGATAAAAAGCGCATAAGGGATAATATGCAAGGATTAGTAAGGGGAGTTGCAGAATCAACAAGGCTTGTAGGCGGTAAGAAAAAAGTACCATTTAGAGCAATGGACGTAGCTTCATGGATACCTTCACTTTTAGGTGGTGGGATATTGAAAACGCAAGGTGCATTATTAGAAAGCGCAGAAAATAGTAGAGAAAAAGGAAATTTCAAATCAGCGCAAGGAAAGCAATTTATCGCTACTTCATTATTTAAAAATGGCATTGGTTCTTTTTTAGGTGGTAGATTAAACTTCTTATATCTTGCATTGACTTCAACACCTTTAGGTTTTTTATCAGCAGGTGCAATGCAAAGGGATATTAATAAATTCATAAAAGAAAAAGGTCAACAAGAAACAGATATTCGTACTGCAAGTCCTGATGAATACAAAAGATATATTGAGTTAACCCAAAACGTAAAAAGTGTAGTAGCAAGGGCAATTATGGGAAGTATTCTTACAACTTCATTAGCAGTAGCAATGTATTCAGATGATGATGATGACGAAGGTTGGTGGGATGAAGCGGTGAATAATCTTATGAAAACGCAAACAGGAAGAAATTATCTAATGAAGCAAATGCCATTATTCTTATCAAGTATTGTTTATATTGCAACTGATAGTCCTGATTCAAAGGTAGATACCGTAAAAGAAAGAGTTATTGATTTAGGTGCAAGGCTATTTGTAATGAATCCTAATTGGGAATATGCTGAAAGAGCAATAAATAAAGCCAAAGATGGTGAGCAATTAGGTGAAGCACTTTCCTCATTTATAGGGGCAAATTACAATGCTAATTTTAGTCAAGACGAGCAAATAACAAAGTTCGCTGACGTTACGAAAAGTATGTGGAGTGATGATGCACTTTCAAAAGTTTTGCAAAACGAAAAAATATCCAAAAAACATTATAAACAAATGGAAGATTGGGTTGAACAATATGTAGGAATGGGAGCAACTGAAAAATTACTACGAGCATCAGGTTATAAATTAACCGCAGAAGGTTTAAAAGAAACAGAGGATAAATTAAACAGATTTACTCCCGACTACTAAAAAGTTTCCATTTGTTTTTTAGCTTGTTCTTGCTGAATATTAAGTTCTGCTTTTTGTTGATTTTCATTCATTTTATTATTTCCTCGTTCTTCTATATTCTTGCTCATTCCTTGTTCTTTTAGTTGGTTTTCTAAAGCAATAATCCTTGCTTCTAATACAGCATCTTCTTGTTTTTGTTGGGATGCTATTGCAACCGCTTGTGCTTGTGCTTGTTGTGCTTGTTGACCTTGTATTTCCATTGCACGTTTAGCATTTTCAATATTAATTCTTTCTTGTTTACGGATAGCCATTATTACGAATGCTTTTGCAAGTTTGAAGTTTGGAATATCTTGTGCTTGTAATGTAGTTCCTTTTGGCACAACTCCTGTTGATTCGTATTGAACACATAAAGCCATTAGTTGTATTCTATCTTGTGATGAAGGTGCGTTTTGAACTTTAAGAATACATCTTTGTACAGGCATATCTTTATACACTTCTAACCATACACTACCTTTAGTTCCTATGAGTGCTTGCATTTCTTCTGCACGGTCGGTTGTGGGTTCACCTTTTGAATTAAATTCAGTGATTACTTGTTGGTCATAATACAGCATTCTTTGACCAAATTGTTTAAGGGCAAACGTATATGCTTCTTCAATACTTGCAGTACTATAATCACTTGTTTGGTTTGCTAATTCAGTACCTTTTTGAGTTTGTCGTGGTTTGGGGTCTTGTCCTAATCTACTTGCAGGAACACCCAATGACATAAGCATAGAGTTGTAAACATTAAACATTTCCTTCATTAATCCCTCTAAATCAAAAAGGATTTTATTTTCCATTACGAAGGTGGGTTTATCTAATCTTTGTTCATCATTATCTCCTGACCTTAATTTGAATACACCCCTACCTGTAATCACATAGTTACGGATAATTTTTTCAGTAATTCCTTGTAAACTAAGGCTTGTAATTTCTTGTCCTTGTTCCCTCATTAAATCTTCTTCTTCTGTTTTGATTTCTTCTGCAAGTTCACGGATTGTTTCTTCTGCAAAAGCAACACCTTCGGGAATAAAATTTGCAAGGGTATTAAGGTACTGATTATAGATAATACTCAACCTTAAAAAATCACCTTGTTGGGCATCATAAAAACTTTGCCTTTGCAAATCCCTATAAGTAACAAGGCTAAAATCAGCATTTTGTAAATTAGTTCCATGACGGTACATATCTTGTAAATCACCCAAGTCAAGAATATAATCTTCATTCATTTCATCCCAATTACCTACTGATAATGGAAGAAAATAAAACTTTTTGATAGTATCATAATACTTACCTGTTTTTTCATCCTTAACGTGCTTCTTTGCTTCAAAATATCCTAATTGAATATAGGTATTCATTAGGGCATAATTGTAATTTGTCCAACTACTATAACCTATTGGATATTCGGGGTATTCTGCCCAATTAGGAAATTCATCAGTTGCAAAGTTTACTACCTTATTAGTTTCATAAATTAGTTTGTTATGTTCGGGGGATAATTTACCACCAACCATGTGCATATAAGTTGACCATGTTACGGTTTGTACATAAAACCAATAGTCCATATCAGAACCATCTTTTTTATAAAAATTAGAGGTATAGATAGCAGAAGGGTCAATGTATTGCGACATAGGCAAACCATTAACGGCACTTGTATAAAAACGGTACATAAACACATTAGCCTTCATAAAATCTGAAATAATAAAAGGGCTAACATTTGTAAGGAATTTACTATCATTCAAATAGTATGAAATAAGTTCTTCATGGGAAATTTCAACTCCATCTTTTAGCATATCTGCTTCATTCAAAGCATTAAAGTCAAAATCATCAGTTGCTTCATTTTTAATACTATCAATAAGGCTAAGAGATTCAGTAGCATTTTCATTTCCTTCTTCGTCAATTTCTAAATTAGTATCTTCTTCATAAGGTGCTTCATTGGTCATTTTTTTAATGTAGTTCACTACCTCTAACAATGCCCTTCTTGTTTTGATTTTTAACTTCTGTTTTTCCTTCTTTGAAACCGAAAGTTTATCACTACCACTCCCTACTTTTAACTCAATAGGCATACCCTCTATGTTCTTTTGAATAATTAAATTTAATGAGTGAATTAAAGGACATATACGCCAATCAGTCCTCATTAAATCTGCCTTTTCTTTATCAGGAATATTAGGATTTGGCTCAAAAAACTTTCTAATTTCCGCTTCATCTGCAACACCCAAATCAATCCCTCTATATTTTGCTAACTTTTCAGTATAAATATTAGTACCTCGATTAAGAAAAGCCCAAGTAACAAATTGCGCAGCCCAAGCATTATTGAGGGGCATTTCAGAATTTGAAATTATATCTTGTGGGTTAACTTTAGGGTCATTTGAAATATAATCTAAATTATATTTAGCTTCTCTTTTAGCCATGAGGAAATATTTTATGTAAAAATAGTAAAAAATTGCTATTTTTGTTGTATTAATTAGCAAATATAAAAATGGCAATCCTACAAATCCCGTATAGTTTCAAAAATGGACAATCAGTAGGGGATTGTGGGATAGAATATTTAGTGATAGATACAGCCAATAATAATCTATGTGGGGAAATGTACTTCACCCTTCGTATCGTGGATTTACCAATAATAGACGGAGTACAAGGAGTTACATTTTCATACAATTCAGACACCTATACCGTAACAACCCTTTCAATTGACGAAACTATTTTACTTCTACAAACTGCCTTCACTTGTCCTAATGGATATTGTAATGGGCAACTTGCATCTTTTGATTATGAACTTGTGCCTTTATCGGGTGAGGAATGGGTAAGCGAAACTATTGTAAATAATGTTTCAGCAACAAATGTAGTTTATTCCTTCTCGGACATAACTATAAACGGGACTACCTATAATCCACTACCTTACCAATTTTGGGATGATTCTTCTGATGGGAATGCGAGCCAAAATACTTTCGATTACAATCAAGCAATCATTGATTATTTAGTAAGTTTAAACATACCCGAATATCGTGGAGCAATTAATTATGGCGTAAATGGAGTTGCGGATAATTCAGCAGGTACAGGATTATTAAGTTTGATATTTGCCACAGGCACAACCGTATCCATTGATATTACCGCACCTTCACCTGTAATATCGGGAACATTCGTAGAAAATACAGATAGCGGTGGTTCGTCAATACTAACCTATATGCTACTTCTTACACTTACAGATGATTCAGTTATGGCGCAAGGAGATTTACTTGAAACTACTAATTGGATAGTATCTGATGGAAACAATATTACAGGGAATACAACTACACCTGTAGCAACGATTATAGTTTACAATTTATTTTGTGGGGAATGCGCCCTAGACCCAAGCCAATCATTCGTAATTACAGAGGTTATAGTAACTCAAAATATTTGCGCTAGAAGCAATGTTGCAGTAGGCTATATCCTTTCAGATGATATTCAAGATGCAATTATTAATCAAACCTCTAAATTCGGTTCTTCCGTAAATTAATTATGGCAAATTATCAAAATCTAAAAACATTAGAAATACTTACAGAGTGCGATTTTTACGATTGCCTCTTAGATAAATGTTGCTATAAATGTAGTGAAGGTTGGGCATGGCAAAATCTCGATACCCTTGTGATACATACAGGTCAGATTTGGCTAGAAATATTTAAGCTAAATCCACCAAGTTGCGATTGTGCAGATGTAAATTGTCCATTAGGTAGGGAACTTGCATATCTTAATTTAATTACAGGTATTACATTAGAAGGGGAGAGTTCACAATTTGTAGAACTTACTTTGGATAGTGCGATATTTGTTGATAATGAAAGCGTAGTACCATTAATTCCAGACTATGTAGTTGATTGGGGCGATGGAAGCCCAACTGAAAGTATTACAATAGGAGTTGAACTACATCATGCCCCTGCAACTAATGGAATATTAGTCGGAACTATTACATGGTTAGATGCAAGTATTCAATTTTGGTATGGGTTTAATTTTGGAATAGTAACAGCACTTCAATTAAATAGAACAACCGAAATAAGTTTAGATTTGGACTGTGCCTTATACCCTAATTACCCAATAACACTAACTGATAGTGCAACAATAGATTTGTTTACTATAACTGAAACAACAGGGTATATATTTGGTAATTTGGTATTTAATATTCCTGTAAATGACGTAACTTATAATGAGAACGGGCAATTATTAACAGATTATAATGGGGTTACGGATGTGATTTTTGCAGATTATAGAGGACGTGATGTTTTGACAGGAGACCCAATAGGTACATTTACAAACACAGGAGTTTTAAGAACACAATGTATTAGCTAATGTCATGCAATTCATCATTCATAGGCATATATAAAGATGGGAGTGATAACCCATTGATAGGGATATGCTTAGGAATTACAGGTGATGGTTTAGACCTTAAATATTATGAGGCTAATGGTGGGCAAGAATTTATATTTGGTTCAGGGGATATACTTACTTGTTGTAGTGGTAGTTTTGAACAAAGTATAAGAGGGTTAAGTTGTAATTCAGCTTTGATAGGAGTATTTGTAGATGTTGACGGAAACCCTTTATTTGCAAAGTTTGAAGGGATAAAAGGAGGCATAGCCATACTCACATATTATTCAGCAGATACAGGTGATGTTTTTGTAGGAACTGTATATTATTGTTGTAGTGGTGGAGGGGGTGTAGGTGGTTATACAATAGTGTCAATTAACTTTGCATCAAGTCCTTATACTGTCATTCCAACTACAAGTACTACATTATATCAAGTGGACTGTACAGGAGGAAATATAATTATGAACTTTCCTACAGCAATTGGTTCGACTGCAATATGGGGCGTTAAGAAAATAGATAGTTCGTTAAATACAATTACCTTAGAACCTTTCGGAGCGCAAACTATTGACGGAAATGCTAATCAAACTATTCTTTTTCAAAATACACAAGTGGATATTTATTCAGATAACGTAAACCTATTTATAAAATAATGGCAAGTCAAGAAGCACTCGTAATAAAAAATACAAGCAATATTCCAGCAGAAGTAACAGTAGCTAATGCACTAAAAGTAGATGGAAGCGCAGTAACACAACCTATTAGTGGAACGGTTACTGTTGATACTTCTTTATTGGCTACTTCTAATAAACAAGATTCTCAAACAGAACTATTAACTACTTTAAATTCACTACTTGAAACTAATAATGCACTTGTTCAAATGATGTCTCAATTAATTGGTGCAATGAATAGTGGACAACCTGCATTGCGTACCATTCCAATATCATCAGTATCAACTGCGGTAACAGGTTCGGTGACAGCAACGGTAGCAAGTACAGTAGTGAGTTCTTTAACTAATTTCGGCACGGGCATTCCTGCAAAGGAAATGGCTGATGATATAAATAATATGACAGTTCAACTATCTAACATTAACAATATAACTTTTTAAAAATGGCAGAAACTCAAGGAAATGTACCAATACTAAATCGTAAGGAATGGCAAACAATGATGCCCGCTATTACAACAACAGCAGCAGGCACATTCGTTGTCCAAGATGATTTAGGTGATAGGAATTTAGCATTATACATGGCATCTAATA
>OFRM01000694.1_pt1 | contig 13160 bp, 19 predicted proteins | sample 1543101 | NCBI WGS metagenome assembly OFRM01 (sample SAMN07774223, study PRJEB24372) | wastewater metagenome | isolation source: Exp Tend VB 0WW | collected 2016-02
GGCGGGAATCCAGCTGCGCAGGCTTGACGTCTTCGCCCTAGGGGTTCCCCATGCCGTCGCCGGGTGGCTGGTGCTGTTCGACGCGTGGGGATTCCGATGAACCTGACCAAGCTGATCGCCATAGACCCCGGCCTGACCGGGGCGCTGGCCTGCTACGACGTCGGCGCCGGGCGTCTCGACGTCATCGACATGCCGACGCAGGAGATCGTGAAGAAGAGCGCCAGGAAGAACCCTAAGACCGGGAAGAAGCCTTCGCGCGACGTCATCGACGAAGTTGAGCTCATGGCGCTGCTGACCACGTTCAACGATCTCGGCTACACCAATCTGTTCATCGAGCAGGTCGGGGGCATCCCCGGCCAATCCGCGCCGGCCGCCTTCACCTTCGGCTACGGCGTCGGCCTGATCGTGGGCGTCGCCAGGGCGCTAGGGATGCGCGTCGAGCGCGTGCCCGCAGCGACATGGAAGGCGAAGCTGCGCGTCCCCGCCGACAAGCGCGAGGCGCGCAAGCGTGCCTCGGAAATCCTGCCGACGCACGCGCACCTGTGGCCTTTCCAGAAGGACGCCGACAGGGCCGAAGCCGCAATGCTCGCCGTCTACGGCGAAATGGTTACGAGGGAAGGCCGATGAAAGCGTTCGATCGACCCCGCCAGGCGCTGGCGAAGAAGCAAATCGCCTCACTCAACGCGAAGAAGGCTGAACAGCTGGACGAGATCGTTGAAGGCGTCGACGACCTGACCGCGGGCGGGACGCCCATTGACCCCGCCGACCTGAACGATCTCGTCGACCAGGTGCTGGCATGACGTGGGGCATGGATCCGCGCGACAGCTGGTCCGACGCCGAAACGACGGCGCTGGTGAAAGGCTACGACGCCGGCGACAGCTTCGGGGTGATTTCCAAGGCGATCCGCACGAAGAGCCGCAACGCCTGTATCGGCAAGGCCCACCGCCTTGTCGACGCCGGGAAGCTGAAGGCGCGCGGCGACGCGGTGCGCAAGCACAACGAAGCCCTTCACCACAGCTCCGGCCGCACCCGGCTTCGGCGCACCGTCAAACCGCCGAAGCCGAACAACGACGCGCCCCGGCCGCCCAAGGTGCAGGTCCGCTATGACGACAGCGTGCCCCTGTCGGCCAGGCCCTGGCTGACGCGCGAGAAGAACGAATGCCGGTGGCCGATAGGCGAGCCGACCGCCGACATGCTCATGTGCTGCGCCAAGGCCGAAATCGGCGAATACTGTTTCCCGCACGCCGTCAGAATGGGGAAGACCGCATGACCCCCGACCTGATCGTGCTCGAATTCTGGCGGGAGCGGGAGCGGTGCTTCACCGTGGCGTCGCACGGCGGCGCGAAGACCCTGAAGGCCGAAGTGCTGCGCGTGCGCGCCATCGTGCCCGACGCGACGCGCGTCGTCTTCTACCCGTGGTTCGACGCCAACGGCGCCCGCCCTGACGCGCCGCTTCAGCTTGAGTGGAAACGCGGCCGTATCTATTCGGAGGAATTGCGATGAGTTGGGCCCGGAAACTTCAACGGCGCGACCCTAGCGGCGGCGTGTGGCTGCTTGAGCTTGGCCTTCTGATCGGCCTTCTCGTTGCGCTGCTGTCGGGCCTCGGCTTCATGTCGGACCGTTGCGAAGCCAAGGGCGGGAAGCTCATGCGCGATCTCGCCGGGTTCTACCGCTGCGTCGACGGGGCGCCGAAATGACCACCGTAGCCGAGCGCGTCGAAATCGGGGCCAGGGCCACCCTTGATCGCAACCCCCGCGCCACGCTGGTCGACGCCCGCCAACAGGCGCTGTTCAGCATGATCGCCGAGAAGAAGGTCAGGCTCGAATTGCAGGGCATGACCGCCGTTGATATCCGCGTTCACGCCGAGTTGGCGAAGAAGGCCGAGATCGACAACCTGACCATGCTTTACGCCCTCCCCGTGGTGACGACGCTGCTCTACCGCGAGCAGGGCGTCGTGGTGACGGGGGCGTTCCTTTGAGCGCCTACTACAACGAGATCGACCCCTTCGCGGCCGAATGGCTGCGCCGCCTTATCCTGTTCGGCCATATCGCCCCCGGCGACGTCGACGAACGAAGCATCGAGGACGTGTCCCCGGATGACCTTATCGGCTATCGCCAATGTCACTTCTTCGCCGGAATCGGCGTGTGGAGCTACGCCCTGCGCCTCGCCGGCGTCGACGATGACGATGAAGTCTGGACCGGAAGTTGCCCCTGCCAGCCTTTCAGCGGCGCAGGCAAAGGCGGCGGGTTTACTGACGAGCGGCACCTATGGCCCGCGTGGTTCCACCTTATCAGAGAGCGCCGCCCTCGCCGCGTCTTTGGAGAACAGGTGTCGGATCGCGGTGGCCCGGCTTGGCTCGACCTTGTTCAAGCTGACATGGAAGGTGAAGACTTTGCCTTCGGGGCGCTCGGTCTGTGTTCTGCGGGCTTCGGGGGGTCGGATCGACGTCACCGATCTTACTTCGTGGGTTACCCCCTCGGCGCGGGATTGGAAGGACGGGCCGGGCGAGATAATTCCGAGATCGGACGGTCGAGCCTGGCTCGACCAGCTTCCTCGACAGGCGGGTTTGGCGGCGTGGCATACGCCGAGAGCAACGGACGGATCGAAGGCGACGGTGGCCCTGCCGAACATCGCGCAGCTCGCCAGCTGGCCGACGCCCAAGGCGAGCGCGGCGGGCCCGGATCACGCGATTGCGGATCGACCGAACAGCGGGGGCCTGTCGCTACAGACGACGGCGACGCTGGCGGGCTGGCCCACGGCCACGGTGAACGACAGCCGGGGCGGCCGGAACATGACGGCCAACAGGTCGGACCCGGAGAGTCAGCATCACGACGGGATGACGCTGGTCGATGCGGCGGTGCTGACGGGCTGGACGACGCCGAGCGCGACGGACGGGGAGAGGGGCGGCGAAATGACGCCGGGCATGAGCGGGTCGTCGCTGACGCAACAGGCGCCGCTTTCGGGCCCGGTCCGGTTAACGGCTTCTGGCGAAGTGCTGATTGGATATCCTGTAGGGATCAGCGGTGGCGGCCAGTTGAACCCGGCACATTCCCGCTGGCTCATGGGGTTGCCTCCCGAGTGGGACTTCTGCGGGGGTATGGAAACGCCATCAACAAGGAAGTCGCGCAAGGCTTCATCGAAGCCGCGATGACGTGTGTCCCGTGACGCCAGCCTACCCGCTCCCCCTTCTCGGCTATCAGAACACCGGGGCCGACTTCCTGGCGGCGAGGGCCCGCGCCGGCCTGTTCGACGAAATGGGCGTCGGGAAGACGGCGCAGGGCATCGGCGCCGCCGACAAGGGCGGCCTGCGGCGGGGAATCGTGGTGTGCCCGGCGTCGGTGCGCGAAGTGTGGGCGGGCGAGTTTCGGAAATTCGCCACCATCCGGCGCAAGGTGCTGAAGGCGAAGTCGATCCATGATCTCGGCCTGTGGCTGAAGGGCCGGGCCGACGTGATGCTGGTCAGCTACGAGCTCGCCGCGAAGTGGGCGTCGAAAATCGAGGGCGACGTCTTCGACTTCCTGATCTTTGACGAAGCGCACTACCTGAAATCCCCCGACAGCCAGCGCACCAGGGCCATGCTCGGCCACCAATGCGACGGCGAAGGCGGGCTGGCGCGGTGGGCGGCGCATGTGTGGTTCCTGACCGGAACGCCAATGCCTAACGATCCGGTAGACATTTGGCCGTTCCTGCGCTTCACCAAGGCGACGTCGCTGACCAGGACGCCGTTCACCACCCGCTACTTCAAGTCGAAGGTGAAGACCTTCAGCGCGTCGCAGACGCCCCGCGACGAAATGGTTCCCGAGCTGCGCCAGGCCATTCGATCGTGCTCGCTGCGGCGCACGCAGAAGGACGCCGGCCTCGACCTGCCGCCCGTGTGGCTGACCACGCTGACCGTCGACGGCGACACCGAAGAGATCACCGCCCTGTTGAGGGACTATCCAGGGCTCGAGCAGGCCGTCTACGACGCCGTTGAGCAAGGCGGCCTGTCCTTCCTCGACGCGCAGCACGTCGCCACCCTGCGACGCCTGGTCGGCGAAGCCAAGGCCCCGACCTACGCCTCGATGATCGCCGAAGAGCTGAAGTCGGGCGGCAAGGACAAGCAGGTTATTTTCGGCCTGCACACGCGCGCCTCGCAGATCATCATGCAGCACCTTCAGAGCGAAGGGCTTGGCGGCGTCAGCCTGGTCGGTTCGACGTCGGAAAAGGATCGCGTCGAAGCCATTCGGGCTTTCCAGGAAGACCGGGATTGCCGCTGGTTCTACGGGAACATCATGGCGGCCGGCACGGGCTCGACGCTGACGGCCGCCTGTCACCTTGATATGTTCGAACAGGCGTGGGCCCCGGCGCCCAACGCGCAGGCGCTGTTCCGCGTCTGCCGGATCGGCCAGGAGCGGAGCGTCACCGGCCGGTTCATTTCGCTGGCGAACAGCATCGACGTCAACGTAGGCGAAACGGTCGTCCGCAAAACCGCGGCGATCATGAAAATTGAAGGGACACAAGCAGCATGAGCGAGATCATCGAACGGTTCAAAGTCGCGGCGCAGGAAGCGCACCGCGTCAGCACCACGCCGAAGACCCGCGACCCCAACGAAAAGCCGGTGCTGATCACCCTTTCGCTGGATCCCCGCGGCGTGCTGGTGCTCGGCGAGCAAGGCGGCCGGGCGCACCGCTACGTCGTGCCCTACGAAGAGATCGAGGCGGCGAGGATCAACCTGCTGGTCGCGCAAATCGGCCAGACGGTCGATATCCTGTCGTGCTGATCGGTCGCATCGAGGGGGCGACGCGTTCGCTCGGCGCCCCTCCCGGCTGGACGAAGGGCCAATGCTCGAGCCTGTGGATTCGGGATGAAGTGATCGAGGGAATCCCCTTCATCGTTTCGGCCTGGCTCCCGCAGGTCGATGAAGTCGAACGGCTTCAGCTCGGCGCGGCCGTTCACCTGTATGTCGCTGGCGGGACCATGCCGCCCGTCGCCCTGGCGGTTGGCCTCGCGCCGACTTGACCGACCCGCCGACCTAGTTTAACGCGTTAAACCCCCGCTAACCCGGAAGCCCCTAAGAGGAACCTATGGCTAAGATCAACCTGACCATCGAGGCGTCGAACGTCGACGACCTGCGAAACACCCTGGCCGTGCTGCTCGGATCGGCCGCGCTCGGTGCGCTGGCGACCGCCGATGCTGGCGAATTCGAAGACACGGCCGCGCCTGCGGTGTCGATTTTCGAGAGCGGCGGCCAGGCGGCGGCCGCGCCTGCGGAAAAGCCGAAGCGTGGCACGGCGAAGAAGGCGGCCGAACCCCAAGCTGCGACGCCTGCTTCACCGCCGGCCGATGCGTCTTCTGGCGCGACGACGGACCAACCGTCCGAACCCGCTGCGCCTGCGACGCCCCCGGCTGACCCTCAGCCCGCCGCGGCGGCTTCGCCTGCTACCGAGGCGGCCGCGGCTGCGTCCCCCTCTGATATCACGCTCGACATGCTGAAGGCCGAGATGACCGAGCTGCTGAAGAAGAAGTCGGCGGCCGTGGCCCAACAGACCCTGCGTGACGCGACGCAGAAGGCCAGCCTGTCGGCCCTCGATCCGGCCGAATACCCCGCGGCCTATGCCGCCCTGAAGTCGGCGCAGGCGTAGCGCCATGTCAGAGCACGAAGCGGTCGGCGCACCGGAACGCGCACACTCCAAATTCGGCGGGTCGATCGCTTCGCGCTACCTCAACTGCGCGGGGTCGGTGGCCCTGTGCGACACGGTTCCGAAGCCCCCGTCGTCCAAATACGCGGCGGAAGGGACGGCGGCGCACGCCCTGGCCGAATACTGCCTGCTCAACGGCGAGCGGGAAGCTGACCTGCACGTCGACGAAGCCTTCCCCCACGGCCCCGAATTCGAAATGCAGCGGTTCGTGGTCACGCCTGAAATGGCGGCGGCGGTGCAGGTCTACCTTGACTGCGTTTACGCCGAGCTCGACGCGGCGCCCGACGCCGAGCTCTACGTCGAACAGAAATTCGTCTTCGACCTTTCGAACGCCGAGCCGGGCGAAGTCTACGGGGCGAACGACGCGCTGGTCTACACGCCGTCGACCGGCCGCCTGCTGGTCTACGACTACAAGCACGGCGCGGGCGTCAGCGTCAGCGTCGAGAACAGCGCGCAGCTGAAATTCTACGCGGCCGGCGCGGCGCTTTCGAAGCCCGATTGGCCGGTCAGCCACGTCGAGCTTGTCATCGTGCAGCCGCGTAGCCGCGACGCCGAAGACAACAACGGCGGGGTGAAGCGGTGGATCATGGATCCGCTCGAGCTGATCGAATTCCCCGCCGAGATCGACGCGGCCGTTGCGGCGGCCAAGGCGCCGAACCCGCCCCTGAAGCCGGGTTCGTGGTGTCGCTGGTGCCCTGCCGCCGCGGTGTGCCCTGCGCGCGAGCGGGACGCCATACAGGCGGCGACGCTGGACTACGCGGGCATCGGTGACCTGTCGCCTAAGATGCTCCCCGAACCCCCCACGCTGGACGTCGCGCGCATCGGGGCATCCTGCGCGGCGCCGATATCCTGCGGGCGTGGCTCGGCCAAGTCGAGGAATACGCCTTCGGGCTTCTCGTCCAGGGCGTGCCCGTTCCCGGCTTCAAGCTGGTCGACAAAATCGGCCGCAGGAAGTGGATCGACAACGAGAACGATATCGCCGCCTTCCTGACCATGATGCACGGGCTCGCCGAGCGCGACGTCATGCCGCCCAAGCTGGTGACGATCACCGAAGCCGAGAAGCAGCTGAAGCTCGCCTACGCGGGCGACGCGGCCGCCTTCAAGGAAGCGAAGGACGACCTGTCGCTTCGCTACACCCTCAAGGAATCGTCGGGGCAGACCATGGCCCCCGATAGCGACAAGCGTGAAGCCGTCGACGCTGTTGCGCAGGACTTCGGTTCTGTGAATCTCTCCTGACCGCACCGATTGGACCGAGAAAACCGATGTTCTTCAACCCCGAAGCGGCGTCCAGCCGCGTCACCGCCGCCTGGCTCGCCGACGTGTGGGCCAAGCACCCCTGCGTCAAGCTCGACAACGGCAATATCCGCACCGGCCTGGTGCGCTTCAGCTTCCCGTGGCTCTTCAAGGCGCAGAAGGCCATGGAGCCGGGCAAGCCCGACAAGTTTGCGCTGACGTCCCTGTTCCCGGCCGGCGCCGACCTGGACCCGCTGAAAGCCGAAGCGCAGGCCGTCGCCGTGGCGAAGTGGGGCGCGCAGACCGCCGCCCTGACGCTGCACTCGCCGTTCCGCGATCAGTCGGAAAAGTCGGCGAAATTCAACGGCTACGTCCCCGGTTCCATTTTCATCACGTCGACGGGTGAACGCCGGCCGCCGCTGGTCGATCAGAACCTGGCCCCGATCACCGACGAGAACCGCGTCTATCCGGGCGTGTGGGGCTTCGTGACCCTGCGGTGCTTCGACTTCGAAGCGAAGAACCCGGCCGGGCACGTCGTCAAGCGCGGGATCAGCTTCGGACTTCAGTCCGTCATGGTCGTCGCCGATGACGAAAATCTCGGTGGCGGCGGGTCCGATCCCAACGCCGACTTCGCCGGGGTCAGCATCGACCAGGCCGTGAACCCGTCCGAGCTGTTCGGCGGCGGGACCACGGCGGGCGGTGCGGCGCCGCAGGAAGTTTCGGCCGCGAGCCTGTTCTAAGCCGTGACGCTGGCGCACCACGACTTCGAAACGCGGTCGGCCGCTGATCTCAAAAAGGTCGGCTCCTACCGCTATTTCGAGCACCCCACGACCGGCGTGTGGTGCATGTCGTGGCGCGTCAGCGATACCGGGCCCGTGAACCGCTGGCATCCCGGCGACGAAGACCCGCTTGAGCTCCTGGCCCACGTCGAGGCGGGCGGCCGCCTGCTCGCCCACAACGCCACCTTCGAACGGCTGTCCTGGCGCTGGCTCCGGGCGAACGGTCACGCGCACTGGCCGCCCCTTCCGATCGAGCAACAGGATTGCACCATGGCGCGGGCCGCCGCGCTCGCCCTCCCGCAGTCCCTGGACCAGCTCGGCAAGGCGCTGAAGACCCCGATCCAGAAGGACGAAGCCGGTCACCGGCTCATGATGAAAATGTGTCGGCCGCGCCGCGTCGAGACTGACGGAACGGTGGTGTGGTGGGATGAACCCGACTTGCTGGCGCGGCTCGGCGATTACTGCGACAACGACGTTGAAACCGAGACGGCCGTCGACAAGCTCCTGCCTCTCCTGTCCCCCACCGAGCGCCGCGTGTGGCTGCTCGACCAGGCCATCAACGACCGGGGCGTCATGCTGGACGTGAAGTCGATCAGCCGGGCGATCGAAGTCGTCGGCGAAGCCGCGAAGCGGGCCGACGATCGCATGTGGTGGCTGACCGACAGCGACGTGAAGAAGTGCACCGAGACGGGCAAGCTGGTGGCGTGGCTGAACGCCCGCGGCGTGCCCTGCACTTCCGTCGCCAAGGGCGAAGTCGAAGAAATCATCCTGTCGTCGCAGGCCATGGGCGACGCGGCCGCGCAGGAAGCGATCGAGCTGCGGTCGTCGGCCGCCAAGTCGTCGACGGCCAAATTCAAAAAGATGCTCGACACGGTGCAGGCTGACGGCCGGGCGCGTGGCCTGCTCAACTATCACGGCGCCTCGCCGGGTCGGTGGGCCGGCCGCCTGTGGCAACCGCAGAACCTGCCCCGCGTGGATCCCGACCGCGACCTGCCCGACGTCATGCGGACCCTGGAATTGCTGAACACTTCCAAGGGGAAAACCGACCTGATCGACAGCATCGAGCTTGTCACCGGCAAGCCCATGGACACCCTGTCGAAGTGCCTGCGCGCCATGCTGATCGCGGGGCCGGGGAAGAAATTCGTCGGCGGCGACTTCTCTAATATCGAAGGCCGGATCAACGCGTGGGTGGCCGGCGAGAAGTGGAAGCTCGACGCCTTCCGGCAATACGACCAGGGCACGGGGCACGATCTCTACCTGGTCGGCGCGGGGCGGCTGCTCGGCGTCGAACCGACCGACGTTTCCAAGGCGCAGCGCCAATCGCTCGGCAAGGTTCCCGAGCTCGCCCTTGGCTATCAGGGTTCGGTCGGCGCCTTCATCACCATGGCCGCCGTCTATGGGATCAAGCCTGCGGAAGTGGCGGCTATCGCCAAAGCTGCTACCCACGAAAATGATTGGATCGCCACGCATAGCAAATATGCCGACGCGAACAGCTACGGGCTGGACGTCGACGTTTGGACAGGTATCAAAAGTGTCGTCAACGCCTGGCGGGCGGCGCACCCGAACATCGTTCAGGGCTGGTGGGACTTGCAGGATGCGGCGATCGAAGCCGTCAGCGCCCCCGGCCTGATCGTCCCCGTCTACGGCGGCAAGGTTAAGTATCTGGCGAAGAACGGCTTTCTGTTCTGCGCCCTGCCTTCCGGCCGGGTCATCGCCTACGCCTCGCCCCGCGTCGCCATGGTCGAGCAGGACTTCGGCACGGGCCCGCAGAAGCGCAACCAGGTTCAATACGAAGGCGTCGACTCGAAGACGCGTCGGTGGGGCAAGCAAGCCCTCTACGGCGGGAAGCAATGCGAGAACATCGTGCAGGCCATAGCGCGTGACGTGATGGTCGAATCCATGTTCAGGGCGGAAGACGACAACTATCCGCTGGTGCTGACCGTGCACGATGAATTGCTTTCGGAAGTCGACGACGTTCAGCCGCCAGTGCAGAACGACGCCGCCAACCTGAAGCATATCATGGAAATTCTACCGGATTGGGCCGAGGGCCTTCCGGTCGCAGCCTCTACTTGGGAAGACCAACGCTATGTCAAGTAAGATTGAGCTCCCGGCTTCGCTGCAAAAGCTCTACGACGCCGTGAAGGGCGGGAAGCCCGTCACCATCGACGCGCTGCACGATACCGTCTTCGGGGAAACCCTGGACGTGCGCCGCGACATGCAGCAACGGCTCGGCTCCTACGTCACGAAGCTGAACCGCCGCCTGAAGAAGCACGACAAGGCGGTGAAGCCAGGCGACCTCAAGGGAACCTACGTCCTGACGTCCACCCGCTAAGCGCGCCTGACCAGGAGGGGCGCCAGTGGCCGACGACATGTTTACCGCCGCCCTAGAGTGGGCCGGTCGCGGCTTCAGGGTCTTCCCCCTGATCCCCGGCACGAAGAAGCCCCAAATCGAGGGCTGGACGGACCTTGCCACGGCCGACCCCGACGCGATCACGCGCTGGTGGGTGGATCCCGTCACCGGCTGGAAACGCAACTACAACATCGGCGTCCTGACCAACGACATGATCGTGGTCGACGTCGACGACAAAAACGGGAAGGACGGCACGGCGTCGCTGCTCGAGCTCGACCTTCCGCTCGACACCCTGATTGTCAGGACGCCGACAGGCGGCCGCCACGTCTATTTCAACGGGCCCAACAAGAGCCTGTCGGTGGGGAAGCTCGGCGAAGGGCTGGATATCCGCAGCTACCACGGCTACGTCGTCGCCCCCGGTTCGGTGACCGAGGCGGGCGCCTACACCCTGGACAACGACGCGCCCGTGGCGGCCGCGCCCGCGCACCTGATCGCCAGGCTGGACGAACCCAAGGAACGGGGCGTCAGCGCCGCGGCGATCGCCGAGCTCGACACCCCCGAAGCCATCGCCCGCGCCGTCGAATACGCGCAGACGTGCGCGCCGGCCGTGCTTGGTCAGGGCGCCGACGCCTACACCTTCAAGGTAGCCTGCTCGGTGAAGGACATGGGCGTGTCGCAAGATACGGCCGTCACCATCCTCTCGGAATTCTACCTGCCCCGGTGCGACGCCGCGCGGGCGTGGGATGATCAGGTCGCCTTTCTCGAGCGCAAGGTCGAGAACGCCTACAACTACGGGCTGGCGACGCCGGGCGCGCAGTCGCCCGAAGCCGACTTCGCGGGCATGTCGATCATCCCGCCCGTGCTGATCGGCAACGCGGGCGGGGCCGGCCGACAGTGGTTCCACCACGGCGATGAATTCGATCCCCCGTCGTGGCTCTTCCATGAGCTGATCCCGACAGTCGGCGTCGGCATGATGATCGCCCCTTCGTCCAGCGGTAAGACGTTCCTCACGGTCGACCTGGCGCGGTCGCTGGCGGCCGGGGAGGGGTTCTTCGGCGTAGAGCCCAACGAGCGGGGCGGGACAGCCCTGCTGCTGGCCGAGGGGGCCGGTGGGGCCCGCGGGCGCATCAACGCGATCAGGGCGGCCGGCAGGCTCCCTATCGCCGCGTCTGAGATCGGCATGCTGAACGGCAAGCTGCATGACTTGACCGCCGACCTTCAGGCCCTGTCGGTCGAAATGCTCGCCGTCTACGGGGTTCCCCTGCGGCTGGTGGTGATCGACACCCTGGCCGCGTCGGGCCTGCTGTTGGACGAGAACGACAACGTAGGCGCGGCCATCGCCATGAAGGCCCTGACCAACGTCTCGCGCCTGACCGGGGCCTTCGTGCTGGTGGTGCACCATCCCCCGAAGGACGGTCGCGGCGAGCGCGGCGCCGGGGCCCTGCGTGGCGGCGCTGACGTGACCCTTGAGATTCGGCGCGAAGACAAGTCGGCGATCCGCAGCCTGGAAATCGTGAAGAGCCGAGACGGGCCGGTCGGCAAGGTCGGCGACTTCACCCTGATTCCCGTCGAGATCGGCCGCGACGCCAACGGCCGGGCGATCGAGACGTGCATCGTGTCGACGGCGGCCGCCCCGGTGAAGGCCACCAGCGAGGCGCCGCGCTACGTTCCGCTGTTCATGGAATGCCTGACGTGGGCCCTGGACGATGAAGGCGAAACGATCGAGGGCGAGCGCGTCGTCGAAGTCGAGGCCGTCAAGGAAGTCTTCACCGAGCGGAAGGACGGGAGCCGCGACCGTTCGAACATCAGCAAGGCATGGAAGGCCGTTCTGGCCTATGCGCTGGAAACCGGCGCGGTGCGAGAAATCCCCTTCGGGGGACGCCGGTATCTCGCACCGCTCCGCGTCGTGGTGAACGTCTAGCTGCGGCGGTCGCCGCGGCCCTTCTCGCCTTCGGTCAGGCGTTCCACAGCCAGGTCGTCCTTCACCTGGTCGTCCTTGCTGGCGCCGCGCACGTTGCCATCGGGGTTCGTCTGCGGGTTGTCGGGGCCGGGGTTGGCGTCGACGGCTTCGCGGGCCTTCGGAAGCTTCTCGGCCAGGGAGCCGTCGTCATTCTGCATGGCCTCAACGGCCTTGTCGTGACGGTCGACTTCCTCGATGGTGTCGTTGGGATTCGCGGTGTCGACGCGGCCGCGGTTGGCGGGGGTTTCGGACTTGGCGGTCATGGCGGTGGCTCCGGTGGGTGGTTCCAACCGGAAAGCGTGACCGCACCAAAGGTTCCTAGGGACCGCCGCGCACGGCCGAGACGACTTCGCCGATCCATTGCTTGACGCCGAGCAGGAGCAGGGCGCCGAACACCGTCACGGCCGCCACGATCCCCGTCCCCGCCCACTTCAGATTGATCAGCTGGCGGACCTGCGACCGCGTGCGGCCGAGCTGCCCGGCCAGGCCGGTCCCCGTGGATCCGTCTTCGGACTGCACGCCGACGACGGTCTTCAGGGCCAGGACGTCGCCGACCAGCCCCGTGCCCCCGGTGCGGTCGCTGTTGGGTTCGCCAACCTTGTCCTCGAGCGCGTCGAAACGCTCGCCCATTTCACGGCGAAACGCGCGGAATTCCTTTACGAAGTCCTGGTCGGCCACGGCATGCATCCCCTTTGAACGCCGCGCACGCGGACTCTGTTGCTTTACGGGGGCGAAGGATTTGGGTTCATCGCCAACGCCTGCTGGTCCCTGACCCATTGCTGTAGGTCCGTCAGCTGCGCGGCGACGGCGGCGTAGTCGCCGTAGTTACCGGCGATGGTGACGGCCGCGGCAGAGCACGCAACGCCGGAGGGGGCGTCATTAGATTGCCCGGTGGGTTCGGGAAGCGCGTCTCCCTCGCCGGCGGCCGCGGCGTCGTGCACGCGCACAAAGCCAACAGGCAGAACGCAAGTCCGGTCAGCTTCAGCGGTGACATATTCGGGAACCTTCTCGACGATGGTGCGAGTGACGTAACGGATTTCCGCCTGTCGCGTTGCGGCCTTTTCACCGGCCGCCTTCGTCACGTCGGCGGCGGCGCGTTCGCGGTAGACGACGCGCTCGACAGTGCGGACTTCGGCCTTGGCCGCCTTGGCTTCGGCGTG
>OFRM01000696.1_pt1 | contig 13102 bp, 28 predicted proteins | sample 1543101 | NCBI WGS metagenome assembly OFRM01 (sample SAMN07774223, study PRJEB24372) | wastewater metagenome | isolation source: Exp Tend VB 0WW | collected 2016-02
CACACCTACACCGTCACCTTCCGCAGCAGCACAACGACCTTGACTGGTTCAGTCACTGCATGGAACGAGTTTCAAGCCATCGACGCAGCACGCAATGCTTGGGGCGTCAAGTGCGATGGAAATTGGTCTGCTGAGGTTGTTGAGCAAAGGAGCGCAGCATGAACTACTCCCCCGCATGGAAAGCCGCCATGTCCTTGTGCTGCGTTGCTGCGGTTGTGGCGATTGTTTGCCAGCCTGCCGCTGCTGATGAGTGGACCGGCAAGGACAAGGCCCAGCACGCACAGGCAGGCGCGCTGATCGGTGGCATCGCTGCTGCTGCGTCTCAGTCGCCCGCCGTGGGTTGCCTGATGGCTGTTGGCGCTGGCATCGCGAAAGAAGCCTACGACAGCCAGCACTCGGGCAAGCACACAGCCAGCTACAAGGACGCGACCGTTACCGCTGCGTTCGGTTGCCTTGCTGCCAAGTTCACATCGCTAATCGTCGGTCCTAACAGGATCGTGTTTCGCAAGGAGTTTTGATCATGGCAACCATCACGCAAAACCTTCAACTGCACTGGTCTAACTTGTCGGACGACAAGAGCCACCCATGGACACTGTTTATTGTTGATATGTCCAAGCATGGTTATGTGCATGTCGGCGAAGTTGAGGTCACTTTTGATGTGCCGGATAACTTCGACCCGCGCGAGCCTCAGATCGCCATGTTGGAGAAGAAGAAGGCGCAGATCACGAACGAGTTTCATGCCGCAGTAACCCGCATCGAAACCGAGATCAGCAAGCTCAAGGCTATCGAGTACACGGGAGCCTGACATGTGCATGACAGAGCAATCAGAGCTTGCCTATAAGGCAATGGACGAAACCGCCGAATGGGGAGCAGCTAACCGCAAGGTGATCCACCTTCTCCGAGTCCATGAGCTTGAGCCTCATGTGATGCCTGAAGCGCCGCAATCCATGACGATGCGCGAGGCCGTTATCTGCGTTGTGTGCTCTCTCGGCGTGTTTGCGCTGATCCTGGCTGTTGCAGCGAGTCATTCTTAAATGGAAATCATGAGTAACGCACTCACCACATTGACACAAAAGCTGGCCTCTCGCCTTGACATGGGCGACGGTACAGAGCTGATTAACACGCTGAAGCAAACGGCATTCAAGGGCCAAGTGTCTGACGCGCAAATGACGGCCCTGCTGATCATCGCGAATCAGTACAGCCTGAACCCGTGGACCAAAGAGGTCTACGCCTTCCCCGACAAAAATAACGGGATCATTCCTGTTGTGGGCGTCGATGGCTGGTCGCGAATCATCAACAGTCACCCTGAGTTTGACGGCATGAAGTTCGCACAGGATGACGAGTCATGTACTTGCATCATGTACCGCAAGGACCGCACGCACCCTGTCGAGGTCACGGAATACATGAGCGAGTGTAAGCGCGCCAATGTTGGCCCGTGGTCCTCTCACCCTCGCCGCATGCTGCGCCATAAGGCCATGATCCAGTGCGCCCGCTTGGCTTTTGGATTCGGTGGCATTTATGACCAAGACGAGGCCGAGCGCATCGCTGAGGCTGAGGGATCTGCGCCAGTTCGGCAAGCGCGTGACCCGCAATCTGCATCAAGCCAAAACGCCCCCGATCTGGAAGAGTTTGAAGGCAAGCATTTGGACAGCATGCGCGCCGCCGCACTGAATGGCGAAGCCGCTTTGTCTGCTGCGTTCCAGGCTTTGCCGAAGGGTCCGCAAAAGGTTGCCTTTTGGCAGAAGTATCAGAACGAACTGAAGGAAGCCGCCGCAAAGGCAACCGTTATTGATGCGGAGGCAGCATGACAGTCATTCAAGGCTCACCAGAGTGGTTTGCTCAACGTCTTGGCAAGGTAACGGCTTCTCGCCTGGCTGATGTTATGGCGAAGGTCAAGGCTGGCGAAGCTGCCACACGCGCCAACTATCGCGCCGAATTGGTTGCAGAGCGCCTGACTGGCAAGGTTGCCGAAGGTTTTACCAATGCCGCCATGAAGTGGGGCACCGAGTGTGAGCCACTGGCCCGCGCAGCCTATGAGGCTGAGTATGGCTTGCTGGTCAGTGAGACCGGCATGGTCACTCACCCGCACATCCCCATGTCTGGCGCATCGCCTGATGGCCTTGTGTCAATCGATGGGCTGATCGAAATCAAGTGCCCAGAAACCAAAGCGCACATCGACACGATCTTGAGCGGCGAAGCCCCGTCCAAGTACATCCCACAGATGCAGTGGCAAATGGCCTGCACTGGCCGCGCCTGGTGCGACTTTGTGAGCTTCGACCCTCGCATGCCCGCTGACATGCAGATGTTTGTGCGCCGCGTGCTGCGTGATGACGATCTGATCCGCGCTTATGAGGATGAGGTGATTGCCTTCCTTGAGGAAGTTGACGCCACCGTCACGAAGCTGAAGGCCTGGAAGCAAGCCGCCTAACCCTACCGGCGCCCAACCTCTTAGAGGTTCCGGTTAGCACCATGGCGCCGACCTTACACAGTATTGGAGATTGATATGCCTAGCCCAATGTCAACAGATCAAACCATTGATCAAGTTGTCTTGTATTGCGTCAAAAACAAGATTTGCACAGTCCCAAGAAGCGATGTTTCTGTAGGCCACATATACGGTTGCCACCCAGTCCGAATTGGCCCGTTTGTACTTGATTGCCATAGCCATGACACAGGAAACAGTGTTCGGATCTTCGTTTTGGCGGATGGCAAGTCCCTGCTTGTTTTCAATGTGCCGTATTGGTTTTCAAGCAGCTACACATTTAACAGGTCTCTGGTCATCAATGGCGCATGGGACAAGGCTTTAGATGATGTATTGATTGAACTCCGTATGCGGGTTTCTGGGCATGTTCTTGGCGAGATCGTCAAAGCAGCAAAGCGCAACGAGGAGGCCAAGGCACAGCAGGACGCGCACAAGGCTATGTTTGAACGCCAATTCCTTGAGGCCTAACCATGCACAAGTATCAGACTCTCATAGATGCGCTGGCCCTTGAGCCGACATCTGCGCTATTCACGCATCCACGCGACGACAACAAGTGGAAAGAGAACGAACGGTTTGCCATTGCTTGCGAGCCCGAAGTGATCCGCTCGCTTCTTGAGGATAACGAGAGGCTGAGGGATGCGCTGCAAGAGTTGGTCGAATCTCATTTAGAGAAGTTTCCAGTGTTCGAAGCGGGCATTTCCGCGCAGCAGGCACCAGCGCAGCCAGTGGCGAGGGTTGTACGTTTCAACGACCTGGGTGGAGAAATTGATTGGACCGGGCGCACGATCTGCCCAGTCGGGTCGTTGCTCTACACAGCACCCCCAGCGCAGGCACAGCAGGCAGCGGGGGTGCCGGATGCCAGCGTTCTTGTCGAAGCCCTGCGCAAGATCCAGTACAAGGCCGTGAGCCTTGGGGATGCACAGGTCATTGCGCTTGAAGCACTCGCCGCCCCCACCGCACCCGCGCAGGTGCCTACAGACCCGAACCAGTGCGACGTGTGCGGCGCCCAAAGGAAATCATGAGCACTACACAGATATTTTTGGCCTTGTTTGGATTGACCGCCGTTTACATGAGCATGGTCAGCACGCGCCCAACGCACAACAAGTGGGCTCCGGTTGTCGGCCTGTGCGGTCAGCCCTTCTGGCTGTACGCCACTGCATCAGCGGATCAGTGGGGGATGTTCGTGCTGTGCCTTGCGTACACAGCCCTTTACGCCAAGGGTTCGTGGCGCGTCTACAAGTGGAAGGTTTGAAATGACAACCACACCGAAGCACGAGGCCGAGAGGCTGGCGGACGAACTGGATGAATCTCGCTCAAAAAGCAATGGCCTCAATGCCGCCATCATCCCGTTCTCGCTGCTAATCGACAGCGGAAGACACCTACGCCGCATCCCCGACCTGGAAGCCGAGAACGCCTCACTGTTGCGACTGCTGGTAGATCTGCGCTTTGCGCTTGGCGACGATGGTAAGCGCATGCAAGACGAGTTGATCGAGTTTGCCAAAGACATGCGTGCCCGCCTCGCCGAGCTTGAGGCGCAGCGGGTGGCGCTGACTGATGATCAGAACAAATCTCTGCGCGAGGCAGCACAAAACGCAATGATCACTCTTGATGGCATTGCCTCCACGAACCCGCGAGACACGGCTGATTTTGAGACTCCAGCCGAATGGATTGCGTGGGCCAAGTCCCGTGCCCGCTGGGCTGCTGATGCGCTGCGGACACCTGTCGCTCAGGAGATTTACGCCGAGCGCGTTTTGAAAAACATGATGCAAGAAGCTGACAGAGAAGGGGGTGCGGCATGAAGTGCCACTACTGCGACAAAACGCGCGATCTTCGGCCATACGGGCCACGCGGCGCCATGGTGTGTTTTGGCTGCGCCATGAGCACACCAGCGCGCAAGGAAGAAGCCGCACGCAACTTCGGAACCCAGCTTTCAGCGAGCGGCCCTGTGGCCTGCATTGACGGCACGCATGTTGGCCCATATCCGGCAGAGCATGCGGGCTTGAAGGCCTAACCTCATATAGGGGACACCAGAGTCCCCTAACTCTGGAAAACAGGAGTTTTACGACATGACCACCACACCACGAGCAGCTCTCAGCGCGGCTGATCAAGAGGCTGCTATAGCTCTTGCGCAACGCATGGCACGCACTGCTGGAAAGTGCAGGCCGTCAATCATGGTCCACGCCAGCTACATGCTCATGCAATGCGCCGCAATGGTAGGGCAGCCTGACGCGTACATCGATTGGAAAATCAAGATGGAGGCCAAGAAATGACCGACGCCACACCACAAGCCGCGCTGCTGATGAGTGCGCAAAACCCGCTGCTGAAGCGCTGCTACACGATGTCAGAGTCTCACTTGTCTGGCTATCGCGTTGTGATTGGCTTTGAGCGTTTGGAAGACGCCCAAGATGCACACGAGTACATCGCCAAGCTCCAAGCCGCGCAAGAGCCTGTGCAGGCGGGGGAGTTGCCTGACGAGCGGGCGGCGTTTGAGCAGTGGTGGCGCCAGCGCCAACTTTTGACGTTCCCGAATTACTACGCCCAAAGCCGCCTGGCCGATTGGGGCGACGCCTACAAGCCCGCCGCAAAGGACGCATGGCAAGCCCGAGCCGCCCTCTCAGCGCGCAAGCCGTTCACGAATGCACAGATTGAGCGGCTGTTTTACAACTCGAATCGCGGCAACGGATGCGCGTCATTGGCCGCATTTGTTCGCGTGGTCAGGCTGGTCGAATCCGCCCACGGCATCGGCCTGGAGGTGAAGCCGTGAGCAAAGAGTACGAAACCCGCGTCACGTCTTGGACTGTGGCGCCAAAGGGCGAGCCAACATTTTCCGAAATGGCAACGGTTGTCAGCATTGACGACGAAGCCGCTGGTGAATACGTCGTGGTCAGTCAGGTGGGTCGCGTTGACATCGGAAAGATCGCCATTGATCCGGGCGAGTGGCCCGCATTGCGTGCGGCCATAGACGAGGCAATTTCAGAGTGCAGATCGAACGACGAGGTGAAGCATGGATGACAAGACACTCTTGGAGAGGGCGGCGAAGGCTGCTGGCTATGCGTCATTTGATTGGCTTAGCGCAGATCACTGGATGAATGTCTACACGCACGAAGGTCGGCAATCTGCTTGGAATCCTATCACCGACGATGGCGATGCGCTAAGGCTGGCGGTGAAGTTGGGTATTGCCATAACGCCATATCCAGTCTATGAGCAGCCAAAGCATTCTGTAATCGCAAACTTGAAAAACTTAGAGCACTCTGGTTTTGAAGTTGCGGAGCAGCACAACGGCGATCCATGTGCAGCCACCCGCCGCGCCATAGTCCGCGCAGCAGCAGCCATCGGGAGCGCGCATGAAGCCCTGCAATCCGGCGATAGGGGGTGAGTGTGCATGAGCTGGCTTTATTCGCAGGCGCTGGTGGGGGAATCCACCCCAGAAATAAGCCCCGGCGCGGCCTAGCGGGCGCCACTTTGCGCGATGCGAGGGGTGAAATAGTGCTTGCGTGACGCGTCACTATGAGCTACATTAACTCATCGAACAACGCAACGCACCGGAGAGCAACATGCAAGCAACCTACACCATCGACGCCATCACCATGAAGCTGTTTGGCAAGAAAGGCACCATCTACCGCCTGCTGAAGAATGGCGAAGTGGTTGAGGTGTTCGACAACAAGGCCGAAGCCGACGCGGCTTTGTCCGCCGCCTGATGAAGGCCCCGGACTGGCAGGGGGCCGCAGACAAGGAGGCCCGCCGCCTGGTGCGGGTCGCCTACAAGTCGGGCGGAACGGTGCCTTACAGCCTGGGCCGCCTGATTGAACTGAAATTCAGCCTGAAAGTGATCCGGGCTGTTTCAAGGGGAATTGAAAAATGAACGAGCCAAACAACACCGCCGCAACTGTTTTTGTGTACCGCCACAAGGCGACAGGTGAGGTGGCCGCGCACTACACCGATGCCGCTTGCATCAAGCAGGCGCTGCCGGACTGGAAACTTGTCGCAAGTCTTGATCCGAGATTGTGGATACAGGCGAATTGGCGCCAGGCTGGCGCGATACCGATGCCCGATCCATCCGCACACATTTACCCGAGCGATCTAGTTGCCTACTCTCTTGCGCTTGTCGCCGAAGAGCGCGCCAGATGCGCCGATCTTGCGGCCCCGGAGCGCTTCGTCTATAGCGACGAAGAATGGCGCGTGCGCTGCGAGATTCGAGACGCAATCAACGAGCCACAACTCGACGACATCAATGTCGCCGACTCGCTTACAAATCGAGGCAAGCCATGATCTGGGCAAATATGCAAGAGGCGCTGACACTTGCGCTTGATGTGATCTCGTCAAGATGGACACCCTATGGCAGGGCCACAGAAAACGAGGTCTTGGCCATGCGAGCAATCAGGGCCGCCTTGAAGGACATCCCCACATATTCCCCCTGCTGGTCTCCTGTTTTCGCTCTGGCGCCGAATGGCTATCTGTGGTTTGCGCTTGACTGTGGCCATGTGGTGCGCGGCGTCAAATCCGGTGAGCATTTCAACTGGTCTGATGATGCTGAAAATGGGGATCACGAGTGCTGCGATAGCGCTATCGCGGTTGCGTGGATGGCCATCGCAATCCCCGATCACCCATCTGCCAACAAGTGCAAGCGCAAAACCGGGCTTAATGGTGAGCCTTGCGACCTGATGCCGCCGTGCCCGGATTGCGGCCTGTCTTGCCACGATGTTGCGGAGGGCGGTTAAAAATGGGCGCGAACATCCGAATAATCTGCAACTCAGATAGCGACGAATTCATGGTTCACTGGCCCAATGGATCTGTGGAGTTTGTCGGCTTGTGGGGCATGGTTAAGCTGTGCTGGTGGATCGCTCGAAATGGCAAGCGAGCAACCATAGTTGACTCAAAGACGGGTAGCGAGTCAGATGCCTAACGCCCCGCGCAGCACACCACCCAAGACCCCAGCCCAGCGCAAAGCAGACGAGAGGTCCCGCAACAAAGAGGCGGGCTTGTCAGAGGTGCGTGGCCTGTACCCAAGCGCAGTAACCCGCGCAACATGGCAATCCTGCGCAGATGCAGCAGGCCTGCCTCTAAACCAATGGCTCGAAAGGGCCGCTAACGCGCAGGTCAAACGGGATCTGCGCAAGGGGAAGTGATGAACAAGCAAGACGAATCCGCGCTGACAGAGGCGTGGCACTCAGACACAAACTGGCTGAACGAAAAGATTGATGAGCACTTCAAGGCGGCGCAAGACCACGCTTATGCGCTAGGCCTGAAGCGTGGACGAATTGATGCGGGTGAGGCGATAACAGATGCTCGCATTCTGGAACTGGCTGAGCCATTCGGATGCTTTGAGTATGGCGATGCGCAAGGCGACAAGCGGATTGAGTTTGCTCGTGCAATTCTTTCAGCCCAATCCACCACCACAGTGGGGAGGGAGGGGTGATGACAACCGGCATTGCGGTGCATGTTCCGAGATTCGTCTACGACGAAAAACGCGACTGCGTTTGGATCAGCGGAATCCCTGGCTTCTATGACACGGACGCGTACCACACGGGCGACGAATCTGGCGACTGGTGGGAGCTTGACCTATCTTCCCACGACGCCCTTGACGGCCATATTGTTCTGCCTTACACGGTAAGCATGGACGTATTCGAGTCTCGCTTGTATAGCGAGGTTGACAGGCTTTGGAATGTCGCCTTCATGTTGCACAAGTACCGAGCCACCCACCCAAAGGACTGACATGCAAGACAGAATCAAGGAGCTGGCGGTAGAGGCTGGCGGCGTTCCGATGCGGGAAAACTGCCTTGATGCTGAGGCGTTCCCGTGGGGTGTCGAGATGGAGATTGACGCGCTTGAGCGCTTCGCCCAGGCCGTGGCGTCCGGCCTGAACCAGTCCGACGCCTACCGGGCGGCGTACAAGGTTCGCGAGGGCACGACGCTTGTCTCCGTCAACCAAAGCGCCTCGCGGGTCATGGCCGACGTCAACGTGGCGTCAAGGGTGGCCGAGCTTCGCGCGCCAGCCGCTAAAAAGGCCAGCATCACCCTAGAAAGCCACCTTGAGGACCTTCAGCGGCTGCGGAATATGGCAGTCAAGGAAAAGCAGTTCTCGGCTGCAATCACCGCAGAGGTGGCGCGCGGGAAGGCCGCAGGCGTGCATATCGAACGCGCGGACATCACGAACAGCGACGGCTCCCTTCGCCCTCAGGTCATCAAGATCATCGCCGCATGACCTCAGAGGCCGTCATCAAGCTCCCGCCCAAGCTGGTGCCGGTCTTCGCACCCGAGCGCGGCGCCGTGCAATACCGTGCGGCCCGAGGCGGGCGCGGTAGCGGCAAGTCTTTTTCCTTTGCCAAGATGGCCGCGATCTGGGGTTATGCCGAGCCGCTGCGCGTGCTGTGTACCCGCGACTTACAGATCAGCATCAAGGAATCATTCCATGCGGAACTGAAGGCCGCGATTGAGTCCGAGCCGTGGCTGGCCTCGCACTATGCGGTCGGCGTGGACTACCTGCGCGGCGACAACGGGACAGAGTTCCTGTTTCGTGGCCTGCGCAACAACGTGTCCAGCGTGAAGTCCACGGCAAAAATCGACCTGACCATCGTGGAGGAAGCGGAGGATGTTCCAGAGGCATCCTGGCTGGCGCTGGAGGCGACGGTATTCAGACAGCCGAAATCAGAGCTGTGGGCCATCTGGAACCCTCGCATCGATGGTTCTCCAGTAGACCAGCGGTTCGTCAAGAATCCGCCTGGCAACGCGCTGATCTGTGAACTGAACTGGTGGGATAACCCATTCTTCCCTGAAGGCCTGGAAACCCTGCGCAAGCGCGAACAGGAACGGCTGGACCCTGCTACCTATGCCCATGTCTGGGAAGGCGCATACCTGACGAACAGCGATTCTCAGGTGCTGGCCGGCAAGGTGCGCATTGCTGAGTTCATTCCGGGCGATGGATGGGATGGGCCGTATCACGGGCTGGATTACGGTTTCTCACAAGACCCGACAGCCGCCATCAAGGTCTGGGTACACGATCGCAAGCTGATGATCGAGCGCGAGGCTGGGCGCGTCGGCCTTGAGATTGACGAGACGCCGGCTTACCTGATGCAACGCATTCCGGGAATCGAGCGCCACATCGTCAGGGCCGACAGCGCGCGGCCAGAGTCCACCAGCTACCTGAAGCGCCACGGCCTGCCGCAGACCTTGAGCGTGGAGAAGTGGCCCGGCAGCGTGGAGGATGGAGTCGCGCACTTGCGCAGCTATGACGAGATCGTCGTTCACCCGCGCTGCGTAGAAACGATCCGCGAGACGCGCCTCTACAGCTACAAGGTCGACCGCCTGAGCGGGGACATCCTGCCGGTGATCGTGGACGCGAATAATCATTACATGGATGCGCTGCGGTACGCCATGGCGCCGTTGATGCAGCGCCGTGATGCAGGCATGACCGGAATAAAGGTGCAGGGACTATGACCGTTGGCATTGATCTTGTGCATGTTGTAGACCCGCAGGCGCTTGAGCGCGCCCGCCGGCTGGAGTTCGCCATCCGCCAGATCACATCCGGCGTGCGGCGTTCGCAGATCGTCGTGATGGTGCAAACGCAGTTCCGGTGCAGCCAGCCGACCGCCTGGCGCGTTGTGGACATGGCATTCGATTTAGCAGGGCCTACGAAATGACACCCGATCAAGAACGCGCCCTTCTGGACGCCACCGCAAAAGGCCTTGATGATGATCTGCGCAAGGCCTATCAGGAACTGATCCAGCTCATTCGCTCCGGCGTGCCCCCGCGCGATGCGGTGAATCAGGTCATGGAGTCGTTCTCCAAGGAGTACGCGCAGCTACTGTCCGATGCTTTCTCCGGCGTGCTGGCCATGTCCATAGGGACCGAGGCCGCGCTCGCGATGGAGGTGGGCACGGTGCAGCTTTCGGCCAAGTTGTATGCGCAGTCGATGAACGTCGGGCAGATCGTGCAGGGCCTGGCGGACAAGCACCTGAAGGGCTTTTCAGATGCCCGCGCGCTGGCGCTGCAACTGTTCGAGGGCTACGGATTCCGCCCGCCCGATGCGGAGCCGCTGCAATTCAACCCAAGCAACCCGGCGTTGCCAAAGTATCTGCGCGAGGCGCTGCTCTCCGATTCAGGGATGCAGGGCCAGATGACCAAGGCGTTTTCCAAGTTGCAAGTGGACGGCCTGAAGTCAGAAGCCCTGCGCGCAGCCTATGCACAGGTTCTGGACGCGCTGGACAAGGTGCAACAGGGTGCAGGGCAGGACTTGCTCGATAAGCGGCTCAAAATCGCGTTCTTCGAGCGCATGAGGTACTTCGCCAATCGGATTGTGCAGACCGAGATTCACAAGGCCTACATGAAGCGCGAGGCGCAGCTTCTGATGGATGATGAGGAAGTCGAGTTCGTGCAGATCAGGCGCAACCCGACCAGCGACAGCACTTGCATCTGCACCCTCTACGCTGGCCGGGATCGGTTCGGGATGGGGAAAGGGGTCTACCCGAAGCGCGCGGCGCCCGTGCCCCCCTTTCATCCGCACTGCCGCTGCGTCCTGTCTCCCCGGCTGGACCTGACCGGGAAAAAGGCGAAGCCTGAAAACCCGGAATCAGACCGCTACTTTCTGCACTCGCTGGGCGCGCCGATGGCCGCGCAGGTTGTCGGAAGCCAGGACAAGCTGGAGCGCGTCCTGCGCTCAGGCGATGCCACTCAGGTTTATAACGCAGGCATTCCGTCCGCGTATCAGGTGCAGACGGTAGGGCAGGTCACAAAGCCCTAAGCCTTCTGCGCAATCAGCGACACATCCGAGAAGGTGAAATCTTCCTCGTCGCCCGATGCGCGAACATCGAACGAGGCCGTGCCGGTGGCCGTGTGCGTGGCTTGGGCCACAAACGAAACAGGCGCCCCGGTGCAAGTGATCGCCGTCCGGTTCCCGATCAGAACGCCGCCAACGTAGATTCCAACGTATGCAGCCGATCCTTCCGGGCCGGTGATTTCACCAGAAGCCGTTACGAGCGTGCGCGTTGATGTCGCACCATTCAAAAGCCTGGCCGCTGTGCCGTTCGTTGTGCTTGGCGTCCAATCCGCAGCAGCAGCCTCCAGAAGCAACGTGCTGAATGGCTTGATGGCCGCAGCCGAGGCTGTCAGCGCCAGCGTGATGCTTGCTGCGAACATGGAACATTTCACATATGCAGCCGCCGGATCTGGCATGTCCGCCCGGATCGTCATAAGCTTGTAGGCATCCAGCCGGTCCTCGTCCGTGATCGTTTCGATGTACCGCCCGCCAAGCGCCTGGATTTCACCGATGATGGATGATTCCAGTTCGAACAGGTCCGAGTAGACGGTTTCCAAACCCTCGCTCGTGGCCGTCTGCGCGCCGAAGTAAACGAGCGTCTCGATGGTCCGCCCGGCATACGGCTTTCCCGGCGTCAGGCGAGACGGCACGACGCGGATCAGCGGATAGTCCGCCGGGCTGATGTTCGGCTCAAGCCCGATCTTGCAGGACGCAACACCCGCAATGCCTGCCAGCGCGTCGCGCGTGGCCTCGATGGTGGACATGGCAGTCATTACGCACGCTCCAGGGGAATGGAAAACATGCCGAAGCTGTCGGTCGTGCCATCGGCTTCTGCGGCGTCTGCTGCTGCCTGGGCCTGTGCCTGCGTGGCCGCTTGCTGCATCTCAGCCCGGTAGCTTTTCAGCTTGGCCGTGAACAGGTCTTCAGCATCCGCCTGGTTCTCCAAGCAGACGAGGATGTAGGCGCGAAGCACGGTCAGGCGCTCGGTCCAGAAGGCATTGAACGTGCCCATGACCGCAATGTCCGCAACGGCGCGCGTCTCCATGGCCTCGGTGCAGAACTTGGCCAGGTAGGCATCCGGGTAGGTGTAGGTCGTTGTCATGCTTGCTCCTTCATTGCTGCTGTGACGATGGCTGAAAACTGCACAATGGCCGCATCTGCTGCCACCTGCATGTAATTGTCCCCGCGATAGCCGGGATGGTTCACAAATTTGGCGAAGTGAAATGCACCTCCACCAGACCAGCGGAGAGCCTTCTTGTTCTTTGGATAGATGCGGTGCGGCTTTGTGCCGAAGATGACAAGTCGGTCATAGCTCAGGTCGGTGCCCTTTATGCGCGTGCCTAGCGGATCGTGCCCAACCTCGCGCCCCTTCGGGATGCTCCGGTTGTAGAGGCTGCGAAACAGCGCGCCTGTTTTTGAATGCCTGCCTGCTCCGGCCTGCGCTCGGTCATACGCAATCTGGCTCATCTGCCGGATGACAGAAGCCTCCATCTTGACCGGGATGGCCTGCAGGTCTTTTGCCAGTGTGTCGGCTCCGAGGACTCTAACTTGAATGGCCATGCTATCTCCCGCCAAGTTGCAGATATTTAAGCCGACCCGCAAGGGGCGGATTGTGCCCAAGCGGCAGCGCGAACCGGGTCAGTGCGCCATCCTGTGAACACCATGTATGCCATGCGTCAGTGGTCATGGCGATGCTTGAATCTGGAGGGTAGCGGTACACGGTGACGGGCCAGATGGGGCGCGGCTCTGTGCTTGTCCTGAATCCTTCGTCACCCTCAACGGTGGCCGGCAGGCTCATGATGGCGAAGCCATTGAAGCATCGCAGATTGACACCGTTCATGAAGTCATAGACCGGCGTGTGATAGTTCGGC
>OFRM01000698.1_pt1 | contig 13089 bp, 24 predicted proteins | sample 1543101 | NCBI WGS metagenome assembly OFRM01 (sample SAMN07774223, study PRJEB24372) | wastewater metagenome | isolation source: Exp Tend VB 0WW | collected 2016-02
TGCAAAAATTGGCGATTAAGTTCTTGTAAAAAACCTAATTCTCGAAATTCTTTAACAGATATTATATTTTCACTCATTTAATGACCTATCGTATGTTGCCAAAGTCCATCTAATATTTCTTCTTGAAAAGGCATTAATTTGATACCTTTTTGTTTAATTTCTTCTGAGCGACATCTATTCATAGTATTTAATACACTATGTTGAGCAGTAATATAGAGGTCTGCGGAGTTACTTTTATCATTGCCTTCATAAGCTTGGAAAGTCACTCTATTCATAGAATCCATAAACTTAGATTTATCGATTTTACTGACAATCCAAAGTTTGCCCTGATGTCGCCAAATTTGACCGACCTCAACAGATTGCATTACTTACCTCTCAAAACAGCGAGAATATCTTCTTGGCCCATAATAAGACACGTTTGGCCTTGTACTTCTACCTCAGAACCCGCATAGCTGTTGAATAGAACATGGTCATTGACTTTAACTGACATTGGAATAAATTCATTAGTATTTGGATTATATCGACCAATACCAATGGCTACAATTCTTCCCCTCTTAGGCTTTTCTTTAGCTGTATCTGGCAGCAGAATGCCACCCAAACTCTTTTCTGCGGCTTCATCACGAACGACAACAACTTTATCAAACAATGGTTCCATTATCATATTTTCTCCTTTATGAAAGTGTTTTAATAAATCGATAGATTCTTTCAGAGACCGCTTCACCAACATACCCATCTCGGACCAAATCCGTTAGATATGGACCCACATCATTTGCCCACTTAATTAAATCGTTATCTTTGTCAATCATGACGTTATTTACGATGGTTTTTTTAGTAACTAATTCCCCATTTGGAATAGCATTTAATACAATACTATGTTGGGGGCTTGGGACATCCTTCCATTGATGAATGTCCTTCTTGTAGAAATGGGTGTGGAATAACATGTCTCACTCGCCGACAGGCTTAATTAGGAAATTTTCGTAAGCATATCGGTAAGTATATCATGTTGAGAACACTATGTCAAGTCTAATCTTTGGTTTTTTCTGATTTTTCTACATCATCTGGTATTTTTCCAGTTCCTTTGCATTTTTCACATTCTTCCCACGGAGAACCACAATTTCCACCGTTATCCACCCATACTTGACCTGTTCCATCACATATTGGACATTTCATAGCACTTTTCCCTGCATAATTTCTTCATAACTAATCTCATAAACTTGGCAAAACCCCTCATGTTTATATGGGCGGGTATATTTTCTATGATGTTCTTGAGCCACATTAAGCCACCATTCATAACTTCGGCCCCTATTATCGCTATCGAATCGACGTTTGGCATGCACCTCTGGGGCCTCGCGTTTGAAGACAATGGCTTCGCATTGCACTCCGAAGGCTTTTGCCCAACTAGTGAATCTTTTCCTGCGGGACTTATTAACATTTCGTCCACTATCTATCACAACGGTCTTGCCAAATAAGATAGCTGAATTGACAATGGTATTTTCGATGGTTTTATATAGCGATTTGAATTCTTTATTGTATAATGTATATTCACCACCGTGGATTAGATTTACAATAGCATCATCATTACATATTACATAGCCTGCTTTTGCGGCATTTCGACAGTATGAACTTTTCCCGCTAGCGATTCCCCCACACAATAATTGAATTTTTCTCATGTATTAGCCCTTCGGCGTTTGAGAATCTAAATTCTGGATTAATGCAGTTGTATAATCTTGAGATGATGGACTAGTCTTGCACTCTGCTACTAGTTCTTTTAGATTAATATCATTACAATCATCGCCAAATTCTTTTTGCAAGAAAGCAATTATTGTTTCATGTTGTAAAAATGCATTTATCTGTGACCCATGAGCATGCTTACTTATTTCAATTGCCGCCGCTTGTTTCATACAGGCTTTTTTCGCTCTAGCTTTAGATGCAGGATTATTAGAATAAGTGTAACACTTACCATGTGTTCCCCAACGATAGCCTGATTTTCCACCTTCGCTACATGATTCCATTGGCATAATTCACCTAAAAATCTTTTTCTAAATACTTTGGATTAATTAATTTAACTTTAGAACGCCCGATATATTCATTCCAACGTTCCTTTGGAGGACAGATGACAATTCCTTCTTCTAAAGAGCCAATATTATCGTATACTGGCATATTTTCGACAATTTCAACAATATTATCCATATTGAATGGGATGTTCTTGTGAGTTGTACGAACCCATTTGAGTGAAGGAGAAAGGTCACGAGCTTCTTGAAAATCAAGCCATCGCCCATCCTTCATAATATCGAATACACGATAACTAACTTCGCCCGGTTTCATTCCATAGAGGAATTTAGCCCCTTGGACTCCGATAACTTCGCCCCAAACGATAGTATCTGGATTGTCTTGGAGGAATTTTTCTAGCTCGGCATTTTCTCGTAATACTCGCCACCATAAGTTTTGTGAGGGTTTCCAGTTAGCGAGCTTCGCTTCAATTTCCGTATATCGTTGATTGCCTAGTTCTTCACCTAGCTTTTCAATAATATGGGCTTTATCTGGTATTGGTTTGCTGCAAAATTCCTTCTTAAATTCTGTGCGAGAACGACAATGAAATTCACCATCTGAATAAACAAATGATGAGTTTGAACCATGATATTTCAACGTAATATTAAGAGGTTCGCCTTCTACGAAGATACCGCGAGCATACTTCATTGCGCTTTCAATATCGTACTTCGGCAACGAACCGTGTTTCGCAGGTGCTGAGGCAACTTCGCCACCAGTAATAACACCACCATTTGAACCTTTAAGGGGTTTTTCATAATGGCCTAAACCTAATTCTTCCCAACAATCTTTACCAATTGGATAATCTTCTGGTACAGGACAAAGCATGCCATAACTCTGGGTGCCTCTGATATTTTTTGCTTTGATACGAGCATATGGGCCGGGAGTCGTACTTTCTAGAGTATAACGAGCATCCTTAATAAGGAAATCAAATTCTTTTCTCGTAGTATCTACTAGAGTATCTGGCTCAATATAGCAGCCACGAGTTTTCCCCGCCCATTGTTCTGTATTTCCTACTAAAGTATAATCACCCACCTTAGTTTTGCTTAAATTATCTGAATTTTCTAACTTGGTAAAGTTAATTGGAACTACTAAAGCTTCATGGATACTCATGATTCTGCCTCCGCTAAAATTTCCGTTAATTCGTCTATTTTACTTTTCAGTTCGCTTGCCACTTCTTCCTGAGTCAGTAATTCATGAACTTTATCGCGGCAACAATGTTTTGGACACGGTTGCGTGTATTTAAGCAACATATATTTTCCCGACCCCACAAACTTTCCCTTTTGAACACGAGCCGACATCCATGAAGAATCTCGACCTAAATCTCCATATTGAAGAATCTCGTCAAAATCAAATTGAGATGTGATTTCAAACCATTTGCCATCAATTATATCACGAGACATTATTTTACCTCATTTTCTAGCGACGCAGTCTCATAAGTAATAATTTCTACGCCCGCTTCCTTAAACATTTTCTGTGCAATTTTCACACTATCTTCCCAACGGGTCAAGTGAGCAGGAAGAATGGGTGACACTACACGCTTAATTCCGGCTTGGATAACTACTGCGGCACAATGAGAACAACAACCGAAAGGGCGGGTGTACAGAGTACAATTTTTTAAAGAACGTTGTGCAAAGATAATGGCATTAACTTCTGCGTGAACGACTTGGGCGATTTTAAGGTCTCGATTTGTGTAATCTGCTTCTGAATCATCCACACCTTGGGGAAATCCATTATAACCAGTGGATACAATTCGACGATTTTCATCCACGATAACCGCCCCACACTTTGTTGAAGGGTCTTTTGAGGCGGTGGAAATATACCTAGCGAGGCCCAGAAACCATTTATCCCATTTTGTTTCTTGTTTAATTTGTTCTAAAGTTTGTGTGCGATTATTCCACATTTGATGTGATTGTTCACTTAATTCATCCCAAGGTTGAGGTTTATTCACGAGTTCACCAATTTTCTAATTTCATTCAAAATACGAGTGTCTTTACCAACTTCAGTTACACATTTTGATAAGTCACCATAGTGATTTTCTAAAGCATTAAGTAATATAGATTTAAGCACGTTCTCATCAGGTTCATCTGGTAATTTTGATTCAGCATATAACTTATCAAGGTGTTTTTCCTTCTCAGCAAACCAAGCTCTCGCTTCTTCTATATTAACATTGCCTGCTTTAACATGTCGAATATGGTCAGAATGACGACGCAAATCTAAATCACCTTCCCCTAAAATCATTTCAGCTTCATATATTAAGCGATAGAGATTACAAAGGAACTTGGGGTCAAAACCAAACTTATCATGCGATTCTTTGCGCTTTCCTATTGGATTTCTTTTTTCAGATTTTTCGAGTTGAGAATATCCGTAATTTTTGTACCTAAAATAAACCTTCTTGGATAAAAATTTATGACGATTATTACGTACAATTTCGCCCGTAGAGGTGATATGACGAATACATTCACGCGGTACGAAAAGAATATCTAACTGGTCAGGATTATTTTTCCTGCATAATTCAAAAAAATTAATGATATTGAGAATGGAAAAGTCATATTCCTTACCAGTTTCTTTATCAATAATACTCTGTTCTGACCATCTATCAAATTTTTCGCCTTGATTACCGAAACCTTGTATGACACCTGCGGAATTTGGAAAAATCATACCTTTACGGGGCGTACAAAATCCCACCACATCGCGGTCAGAATTCTCGTTTGCTGTATTATAAGCGATACTTCCGCCATCAGCAAGGAAATGTATATTGGCTGGCAACCATTCTGGTGGATGTATTTGCTTATTTTTGATGAATTTATCGAGTAACATAACTCATTCGCCGTCGGGCTAAGACGGCTCCTCCACTAGTTCATTCTTATAAATTGTCCCAAATACTTGGTCGCTAAACTGAACAAAATAAGAGAAGGGGGTTTCGGATAAGATTACCGCCCTTTCTACTTTGCCATTCTTAAATTTGAAATAAGTCACGTCTGGGCTTTCTGTAAGAATAATCATTTTTCCATTTTCCTTTCTAAAGTTGATACTCGTTCTTCTAAATCACAAATTCGCTTAAATTCTTCAGGGGGAACTAACCATATGTCCCAAAAATTTTACGAAATAACATTGTAAATAATATAAATATAATGATATTACAAGTTGCAGGTGAGGTAATAAAGCATGGCACAAATAAAACGCCATACTCACCACCAGGACCAGGAAAATAGTAGCAAATAGGATGTTTAGTACCCACCCAATATGCTATAACAATAAAATTGAGACTATACGCGAATATCAAATAGGCTACGAAGTATTCCATGATGGGGTTTCCTGTATGAGGCCGACACCAGTTCAAATTAGCCCGATGGCGATTGAATCGGTGTATTCCACATTGAATTAATTCAAAATTTAAACGTTTATAATATAAGGGGAAATTATGGCCGCACAAGTTAATGTCGTTGCATTCTTTGGAGGTTCGTTTTCACAAGGGAAAGTGGATGCCACAGTTGGTATGCGAACTAATCTCGGTGTCATTATGTCTATTTCAGGCAATCTTTTGAATGTTGGCTCAGGAACAGCTGAATCCAATCGTTATGTATATGATTATCAATGTTCTATTGCATCAGGGGCGGCTATTTCAGCTTATTCGTGGCCTAGTGGTACATTATGCGACCCCATAGACCGTCATATTCAGTGGCCAAGTGGTGTAGTTGCTAATTTCCCACGTTATTCTAGTGGTACAACCTTCCATAATGGTGCAAATACCTTTACTACTTTTGCTCGTGGTGGCTAAGTCTCAATCGGCGATGGTCTAATTAGGAGTTTATGATGGCTACTACTCTCATGATTATAGAGGGTTATGAAGACTCTCTCAAAGCCGCGCAAGTTAAAAATTCAATTATTGTTGATAGTCTTTCAAAAGCTTTGGCTATACTAGCTAGTCCAACAAAGATTGATGTTATTATCACAGATACTGAATTGAAAGATAGTCATGGGTCGGCAACTATTTCTAGTATTCGTGCAGTATTTACTGGAGTTTTAATTGCCACTGTATCATGTAATAATTATCAAATAGGTATGGAATCAGTAAGCGTCGGAGCAGATGATTTTATCCTTCATCACGATTTAAATGCCAAAGCCATTGCTAATATTATCAATTTGAGTCTAGTGCGTCGAGGTTTCAAAAAGACCCTTGAAAAGGCAAAGAATATAGCGACTATCGCCACCAACAAATAATTAGGAGGTTTTATGGATTGGTTACTTCCAATTATTACTGCCTTGAGTGGTGCCCTTTTAGTCCCTCTTTTTACTTGGATTGTGAATTGGTATCAAGCGAAAAGAGGTGGTGATAATGCCGCCCAAAATACAGATAATGCTCAAAATATTGCAGTTCACGACCAAGCTCTTAAAATCTATCAAGATATTGTATTGGGTCTTCGTTCTGACCTGTTGAAATTAGAATCCTCTATGGATTTACTTGAGAAGGCATATATGGCTGAGCGTGAAAAGAATGCTATTTTACGGACGATTATTACTAATTTACCATGTCAAAAGCCCGAACCAACTTGTGATAAGGGCTTGAAGTTACCATCTCAGTCGCCGACGGGCTAATCAAATTCATCAGCATATAAAATACTAATAATTTCATTTACCAATTCTTTTTCTGAATTATTGAGTTTATAAAAAGTTGATGACAACCTTTCGGTCCAATCATCATCAGATGCTATAATAGATTCCTTAAATACTTTTAGATATTCAACTACTAATTTATTTAGCATTTTTCACCGTAGATTCAGGTAATTCTTTAGTTAAAGATAACGTTCCATTTCCATTCTGTTTCAATACGTACTTATCAATTCGGAAATGTTCTAAATTATTTATTTTTAAATCCGCCATTACTTGTTTGCGTAATTCTTCCTCACTCACAAAAAGTGTTGCATTTTCTAAGTCTGGTTCCCAACCCCACTTATCATTCATTTTGAAAAAGGTTCCTCGCAGACTTGAAAGTACATAGAACTCAATCGGTGTTCGGTCTAATTCACTCATTTTTTCACCAAATATTCAATTAAACCATTGAGGAATTTACGCTTTAAATTAGATGGATTCATCTTATTTGTATAGGCAGTAAAAAGAATTCCTTGACGGAATCGATGTTCGCCCTTGATAGCTGCCGCATACTTCTTCTTTTCCAAGTCATTATATAGAAGATAAATCTCATCTAATTCTTTGAATAGCCCCTTAATTTTTCCTTCATAAGATTCGTATGAAGACAACACTTCAGGAAAGTAAGTAACAATTTCATCTTTTTCGCCAGGCTTATCCACTATCAGTTTGATTAAATTCTTGCCTAAGAAGATGTTTCCGTTTGCGCTCAATTGTGAAAGAGCCAAGTAACTTTTTGATTTTAATTTAATCCTATTCTTCTTATCATCAACAAGGACATAGCCCTCAAATGTAGCTTCCGTACTTTCCAAGGATTCAATACATTGTTGAGCAGAGGAAAATGGGTAAGTCTGGGGAAAACCAACGCGAAGCCATTTCGCTTGACATTTGCAATCTTCCAAGTGTAATTCTTGGCCGGTTTCATTATGAAAAACGCCAAGTAAAAACAATTGTGGGGTCGAATAATACTTAACCACTTTAGTATGGGGCGAGCAAAACTCAAAGACATAAGTATAGTCTTTACTGAGAGTTGTTATCATTATGGGATTCAGAACCCCAAAGAAGAAGTCCCGCCAAGTCTTGCCCGTATCTAAAATTTCACCGAACCCAAATGACCCCGAAGTAGAGATATGCCAATCGCCCCCATAATAGAACAGGTTTATTTTTGACCCATCTATTTTTTCCTGCACAACAAAGTTTTCCCAATTGAATTCCTTTTCACCCTTGGGGTCTTCACCCAAATTGAAGAAGCGAGGGAACGCACGAGAGACAACCTGATAAGTGTTTTTTTCGAGAATCAGTGTGCGGCATTCCTTTACTATTGGGTGAGTCTTTGGACTTTCTATCTGGTCGTACTTCAGAAGTAAAATGGGCAAAGTTGGGTGGTCGGTTGAATGAATTCCAAGTTGTTTGTTGAGTTCAGTAACACCGTTTGGATGATGTTTTTTCAGGAACTCGATAGTATTAGTCGCCATTAATATACCTAACTCTAACTAAAGTTTGTTTTACGATAACGCTTCTATTACAACAAGGACACGGAATACATAAATCATCTTGATTAATGCCACCGCGATAAGGAGTGCATTCTGTTTTTTCGCATTCAAATTTACAATCGCAATATATACAAGTACCCTTACATTTATATTCTTTTCTCATGCCTGGCTTAATAATACGCATACAATATTCCTAATTAGTAGAAGCTGAATGATGGTCCTGAAAACAATGTTGCTTATATTTAGTCATAATATCCACTATTTCAATACTTGAATAAGGATGATATTTTTCATGTCCAAATAAACAAGTGTCACATCCGACATCTAATGAAAGTAGTTTTGGGTCATCTGGCAACGAGCCGTGTGAGTGCGCGTAACACTGTATTGATTTACGATGTTGTTCTCTCCAAGTCCGCATAGCGTAATGACTTAGAATAAACAGTCGCCCGTTAATTGTTAGTTCTTTGAAATCATAAAACCCTAAATTAAACAGTTCTTGATAATGTCGGTTTTTAGGTAATTTTATCCAATCGTCGTGGTTTCCGGCGACTACAAGATGATTTTTACAATTAATCTCACTCATTAACTTTGGTAATTGAGTCTTATCACCAAAAATAACATCGCCAAGATTAAGAATAATATCGTTAGAGGCGACTAACTTATTGATGTTATTACGTATTACTTCCCACATTTCATCTGGGTTAGCAAAATCTCGACAGCCCCTTTTGCCTTCCCAATTAGAAGTACCTGTACATAAATTCAGGTGATTTTGGTGCCAGTCTGAGGTAATCCATACTTTCTGACCATTTAATTTCAACATAAAATACCTAACAAGTTTGTATATTTAGGTTTTAGGGACGCAGTCTACTTTGACCACCAAGTTTTGATTTGATTCCAAACACTAGATGATTTTTCTTGCACCTGTGTTAAAATTTTCATTTGACGGGCATTATTGACTGATTTTTTAAGATTACGGCGAGATTCTGCAACTCCATTAACCATAACCTTACGCAGTTCTTTAATTTGATTCTGTTGTTTATTCCTTTTATATTGCGGAAATACTTGATTGAATAGTTGTGCCCGTTCAGATTTATTCAACAAGCCTGCGGCACTAAGGATGGCTAGAGCTTTATTGAAAGCAATTTTTCGCCCACTGAGTTTGCAGAAATTATCTCCATGTGAGCATCGGGCTTCTGTATATACGATGATATTATCAGGATGTTCTTGACTATCAAGAATATCACCCAAAATACGTTGACCTGAATAAACAGTTACTGTACCATTATCATCGCAGGATGAATCATAATTACCTGATGCATCAATATTATCATCACAAACTTGAGTATAACCTTCTAATGAAATTTTACATGTAGTTAGATATGGGGCCGGAATCATGATTGCTGGTTGTCCCTTTCTTTCGATGAGTCTATTTTCATATTGATGATTAAAACCCACATAGATTACTTTGTCATTCACATTATATTTCATAATTTTCTCCTGCATAAATGAATTTAAATTGAGGCCATCGCCGACTGAGATTTAGTTAATAATGATTTTATAAGAACCCAGAGGCGTTTTGCCCCACACAGACTGATTAATTTTAATGTAGAGACGACCCTTTTTATTTCCATTTTCTTGATAATATTCGCCAATATCAAAAATTAAATCATTAGGAACAACGTTACCGCCAATATATCCAATTAATGTTCCAGCTGATTTTTCCATATGACCTGGATGAGGTGAACCACAAGGAGTAGCTTTAAATTTACCTAAATCCTCTGGCCAAATATCGATAGTACCACTGGCACTTATTTGGAAGAATCCATTCACATCAATACCAGTATCATACCATTGAGTACTATATTTAGAAGCGTCTAATACAATAATATTTCTACGACCGTTATTCACAAACAGCAATTCTTTAATATTTGATAAGTTAGCGCTAACGATACCAAATTCTTCAGTATTAAGCTTGAATTCTTCGGTTTGTAGCTTACCAATATAGATAGCCACATTAGTTAATTCAATAACATCTTCTATTTTTTCTGGTAAAAACTTGAGGTCTTTTTCAAATTTTACTTGTTCGATAATTGCTTTAGCTCGTTCTCGAACTTCTTTATCAGATGATAATAATTCACTTAAAGGTAAATAAGAATATCGATAAAGTTTCAAGAGTTCTTTTGAAGAGACTTCGCGAGTTTTGTAATCATTAGAACTAAGTCCCGCAATTGCCTTATTGACTTTTTCCGCCTCTTCCTTCGGTGCATGTAGACCAATCTTAATTTTTGTGATATTCTCAATTGCGATAACAAGTTCGCCTTCTTTTGTAGTTAGTTTGAGAGAAGTTGTTGCAACAATGCCATTTAGTCTAGTTCCAGAATAACAAGTTAATTCACAAAGGTTCTTTTCTTTGGGTACATTCTGGGGCGGATTGGTAAGAACGATACTGGTAACAAGTAACGTAAGTACTACAGACAAGGCGATTCTGTGAGAAAAACGCATAACAAGTTCCTCTAAATATAAGTATCCAGTTTGCGGGACGCAAGAAGAAAATCCATTTACGCAGGAAAAATGAGGGCGAAGTGTGCGAATTCGGGGTTGAAGGGCTGGCCACTTTTACTTTGGTTGCGCTGTATATTCGCAGCGTTCATTGAACCATAAAAATCCTCGCCAACCAGCGGGATAGTATGATTCTTTGAATTTTGTGTCGGCAAAATAGTGTAATTTACGTTTGGAATCACCACCGAAAGTATAATTACCAAGTTTACCTACGATTGTAGGTGTGAATTGATTGAAATCTTTAGAATCTTTAACTTGAACAAATGGTAAATTCTCATTAACTTCAGTGGGGGTTTCTGCTGATTGAAGACACAATGCATTAATAAAAATGGCAAAATATAGAATGGTGGTTATCCATACCCATTTTATTTGGGCAAAATCCTCATCATTCAACCAAATTATGAAAGATACAACTCCAAAAACAACAGAGAATATTGCAATACACACATACAAGTCAAACATAACTAAACTCCTAATAAAGAAACAAAAAACCCCCGAAAGTACACCTCTCAGGGGTATTTAAGCCCGTCGGCTTTAGACAGTGAACATATTATTCGCGTCAATCTTGCCCCACGTTGGTGCTTCTCCTACTTTAAGTGAGGCGTCCAGTAAGAGTCGAGTCCCACGCACTAGTATTCGGTTCACGCTTGTACTTTTTATAAATGCTACATATTTTCCCATATTGTATGGATTAACCTTATTATTAGCCCCAGCCACAAGCCCCAGAACCTTACGAGCCTCTTGCCCACCCCACACTGTGTGTTTCCCCTTTTCCATAATTGCAATTTCTTTAGTGGGTTGAATTAGTTCTTCTTTGGTTAATTGATAATACGCTGAACCAATCACAAATGGCTTACCCGTCTTACTTTCCACAAATTCCTTAATCACACATTCTTTATCCACTGTAAGCATACGGAACTTATGTGATAGGTCCGTGCATTTTTGCAAATCTCGTGTGGAAACTTGGCTCAAATCCACATCCTTATAGAAAGTTTGACTCATTTTTGCGCCAGTTGCACGAAGCGACATGTAATTAAGAAGCCCGCCGGAAGTTTTCTGTTCTGCTTCATGAGTACCAACTTCTGTGGTTTCCCATTCATTGATATTGTCAAGTGGAATTGCAAACTTATGATGTAATCCAGCTTTTTCACCACGCGGCACTTGAAATACAATAGTATAGAATCCATTACGATGACATTCTGCAATCAAAGCAGGCAGACTCTTTTTCGCATGAATTGGACGCAACCAATTATTGGCACTATTTCGCCCATCATCATATTTAACACTACTATTTTCTCCTCCATCAGTAATTACTTCAATTAAGAAGGCATCATCATTGCCCCTTAATACTTGTTTGCATCTTTCAATAGCTGCACCGACTCCATCAAGCAAAGCAGTAGAAGCATCATTAGGATTATAACTATTCACAGTAAGAGGCTGCATTAAACTTAGAGGTACATTCGTATATTGATTTTGATATGCCTTTGTACCAAAGGTTAATAGAGATACATAAACATCTTGATTATATTGTTGGGCAAGATTTTTCAAAACTTCAATACGAGCATTAAAAGCTTGAACTGTAGCTGCCCGCAAATGTCGCATAGAACCAGAACAATCTAGGGCAATAGTATAAAAAGTCTTAGCGGTTACAATAGGAGCCACTGGAGCAATTGGAGTTGCTGCCATATTTTGAGATAAATTTTGTCCCTGCTTAACTTTGGGCTTACGTTTACGCGGAGGATTAGTATTATTGGGATTGGGAGCAAACCTTCCATTTGGTTCACGACGTGGTTTAAAGGTTGTAATTGGGTCTACAAATGATGACATAGATACTCCTATTTTTACCAACTATAAATAAAACCGACAAAAGAATGCGTCATAAGGGAGTTGCGCCCTTAATTTCAGTTTGGAAGACTGACGTGTTGCTGTTAAACACTAATGACGCCTAAGAGATAATAAAGGGAATCGCACCCTACCATACTTTTTTGCATTCTAGCCTAGGAGTTTTGCAATACTTTTTGGGTCGAGGTCTGTGGAACCCAGAATAGAACTATCTATCAGTATTATCTCATTGGTTCAATTTATTTGGTGTATTTTACATTGGGTTCGAGTCACAAAATAAGGAAATATGAAACATAAAGAAGATATTTTAAGATTACGAGCAGAAGGTAAAACATACAATGAAATTCGAGATTTGTTAAAATGCTCTAAAGGAACAATTTGTTATCATTGTGGAATAGACCAAAGGCAAAAATATCAATTTAGAAGACAACAATATCGACACAGTCATCCTTTCATATATAAAATAGCAAGTTTTGCAAACAAAACTAAAAAAAATATT